>Ga0209463_1000353_pt1 | contig 39517 bp, 33 predicted proteins | sample AgamicMgSfrz_FD_187169 | JGI IMG/M metagenome (GOLD analysis project Ga0209463, IMG submission 187169) | Agave microbial communities from Guanajuato, Mexico - Mg.Sf.rz (SPAdes) (version 2) | ecosystem: Host-associated > Plants > Phyllosphere > Phylloplane/Leaf | place: Guanajuato, Mexico...
GCCGATGGTAGTGTGGGGCCTCCCCATGCGAGAGTAGGGAACTGCCAGGCATCAAACCAACGACGGAGCCTCAGCGAAAGCTGAGGCTTTTTCGTGTCTGTCGTCCGGCGGCGGCCCGCCGCCGCATTTTTGCCCCGTCACGCCCGCCTCCTGTAACTGTTCCGCTCTGTTTCACAGACCGGAACACACGCCCTGTCGTTAAGCGCGTCAACCAGACCAGACCAGACCAGACCAGATCAAATCAGCACCGTTCTGCTTTATAACCATCCTCTCTTCTTTTTCTGCTATTAATTTCCTTTTTGCTTTCTTGTATGAAACATTTTCAATTTCTGGCTGAAACCTCGACATTTTCACGGTATCACGTTATCTTTGGGCATCTGGATGTCTAAACGTATAAACGTATGTAGTGAGGAAGAGAGGCTATGCCAATTCGGGTGCCAGATGAATTACCAGCCGTAAATTGTTTACGCAACGAAAATGTGTTCGTTATGACCCATTCTCGCGCCAGCGTTCAGGAAATCCGACCGCTTAAGGTGCTGGTATTAAACCTGATGCCAAAAAAGATCGAGACGGAAAACCAGTTTTTACGTCTGCTCTCTAACTCCCCGTTACAGATAGATATTCAGCTGCTGCGCATCGACAGCCGCGAATCCCGCAACACGCCAATGGAGCATCTCAATAACTTCTACTGCAACTTTGAAGATATCGAGCATGATAACTATGACGGACTCATCGTTACCGGCGCGCCTTTAGGGCTGGTTGATTTTCATGATGTCGCGTACTGGCCGCAAATAGAGCGCGTTCTGCACTGGGCGAAAGAACATGTCACTTCAACATTATTTGTCTGTTGGGCGGTACAGGCGGCGCTCAATATTCTGTACGGCATACCGAAACAGACCAGAGCGACGAAATTATCGGGCGTTTATGAACATCAGACGCTGCATCCTCACGCGTTATTAACACGCGGTTTTGATGACACCTTTCTTGCGCCGCACTCACGCTATGCTGATTTTCCCGCGCAGCTGATTAGGGATTATACCGATCTGGAGATCTTCGCCGAATCAGAGCAGGCCGGGCCTTATCTGTTGGGTAGTAAAGACAAACGGTTAGCCTTCGTAACCGGCCATCCTGAATATGATGCGCTTACCCTGGCCGGGGAATTCCAGCGCGACAGGGAAGCGGGGCTCAATCCGGTGGTTCCCTGGAACTATTTCCCGCAGGACAATCCTGAACTGCCGCCGCGCGCCAGCTGGCGCAGCCATGGCAATCTGCTGTTTTCCAACTGGCTTAACTATTACGTTTATCAGATCACGCCTTACGACTTACGTCGTATGAATCCCACGCTTGAGTAAAAGATAATATTCAGTGCATGAGTCGGATAAAAACTATGCCAGACTGTGCGGCAGACAGCAGACAGCAGACAGCAGACAGCAGACAGCAGACAGCAGACATAATAATCAGAACAGGTGAAGCAAGAGTGAGTAACAGAATCGACGCGCTGCATCAGCAGCTGGCGCAGCGCATTATGGTGCTGGATGGCGGAATGGGCACCATGATCCAGAGCTATCGACTGGAAGAGCAGGATTATCGGGGCGAGCGTTTCGCTGACTGGGCCAGCGATCTTAAAGGCAACAATGACCTGCTGGTACTGACCCAGCCTGACATTATTCGCGCTATCCATAATGCCTATCTTGAAGCTGGCGCTGACATTCTGGAAACCAACACGTTCAACGCGACTACCATTGCAATGGCGGACTACCATATGGCGTCGCTGTCGGCAGAGATTAACTACGAGGCGGCAAAGCTGGCGCGCGCCTGCGCCGATGAGTGGAGTGCAAAGACGCCGCATCGCCCGCGCTACGTTGCTGGTGTGCTTGGCCCAACGAACCGCACCTGTTCCATTTCCCCGGATGTTAACGATCCCGCGTTCCGTAACGTTACCTTTAATCAGCTGGTAACCGCCTATCGTGAATCGACGCGCGCGCTGGTTGAAGGTGGCGCGGATATCATCATGATCGAAACCATCTTTGACACGTTGAACGCCAAAGCTGCCGTTTTCGCGATTCAAAGTGAATTTGAGGCGTTAGGCGTTACGCTGCCGCTGATGATTTCCGGCACCATTACCGATGCCTCTGGCCGCACGCTATCCGGCCAGACAACCGAAGCCTTTTACAACTCTTTGCGTCATGCGGAACCGCTCTCTTTTGGACTGAACTGTGCGCTGGGCCCGGACGAGTTGCGTCAGTACGTTGCGGAAATGTCGCGTCTGGCGGAATGCTACGTGACCGCCCATCCCAACGCTGGTTTACCCAACGCCTTTGGCGAATACGATCTGGACGCGCAGATCATGGCGGCGCAGATCGGCGAATGGGCGCAGGCTGGCTTTCTGAACATTGTCGGCGGCTGCTGCGGCACCACGCCTGCGCACATTGCCGCTATCGCTCAGGCTGTAGAAGGCGTAGCGCCGCGTCAATTGCCAAAGGTTCCGGTTGCCTGTCGCCTTTCTGGTCTGGAGCCGTTGAACATCGGCGCGGAAACGCTGTTTGTGAATGTCGGCGAACGTACCAACGTCACCGGTTCCGCGAAGTTTAAGCGGCTCATCAAAGAAGAGAAATACAGCGAAGCACTGGATGTCGCGCGGCAGCAGGTTGAAAGCGGCGCGCAAATCATCGACATCAATATGGATGAAGGGATGCTCGACGCCGAGGCAGCGATGGTGCGCTTCCTGAATCTGATCGCTGGCGAGCCGGACATTGCGCGCGTGCCGATTATGATCGACTCCTCGAAATGGGAGGTGATTGAAAAAGGGCTGCAGTGCATTCAGGGCAAAGGTATCGTCAACTCTGTCTCGATGAAAGAGGGCGTGGATGCCTTTATTCATCACGCACGGCTGGTGCGTCGCTATGGCGCGGCAGTGGTGGTAATGGCGTTTGATGAAGTGGGCCAGGCCGATACGCGCGCCCGTAAAATTGAAATCTGTCGGCGGGCGTATCGCATTCTCACGGAAGAGGTTGGCTTTCCGCCGGAAGACATTATTTTTGACCCAAATATTTTCGCCGTGGCGACCGGCATTGAGGAACATAACAACTACGCCATGGACTTTATCGGCGCCTGCGAGGACATCAAACGCGAGCTGCCACATGCGCTTATCTCTGGCGGCGTTTCCAACGTCTCCTTCTCTTTCCGCGGCAACGATCCGGTACGTGAAGCGATCCATGCCGTCTTCCTTTATTACGCCATTCGCAACGGCATGGATATGGGCATCGTTAACGCCGGTCAGCTGGCGATTTACGACGATCTGCCCGCCGGGCTACGCGATGCGGTAGAGGATGTCATTTTAAACCGGCGCGACGACGGCACCGAGCGTCTGCTGGAACTGGCGGAAAAATATCGTGGCAGCAAGGCGGAAGATGACAGCACCAAACCGCAGGCGGAATGGCGCAGTTGGGATGTGGCGAAACGGCTGGAATATTCGCTGGTTAAAGGCATTACTGAATTTATTGAAGAAGATACCGAAGCGGCGCGACTGGCAGCGGATAAACCCATTGAAGTGATCGAAGGGCCACTTATGGCGGGCATGAACGTCGTCGGCGATCTGTTCGGTGAAGGGAAAATGTTCCTGCCGCAGGTAGTAAAATCGGCGCGCGTCATGAAACAGGCGGTCGCCTGGCTGGAACCTTATATTCAGGCCAGCAAAGCGGTCGGCAGCACCAACGGTAAAATCGTGCTGGCCACGGTAAAAGGCGACGTGCATGACATTGGCAAAAACATTGTTGGCGTCGTTTTGCAGTGTAATAACTACGAAATCATCGATCTTGGCGTGATGGTGCCAACAGAAAAGATCCTGAAAACCGCGCGCGATGAAAAGGCAGATATTATCGGCCTGTCGGGACTGATTACGCCGTCGCTGGATGAGATGGTCAACGTGGCGAAAGAGATGGAGCGCCAGGGCTTTACGTTGCCGCTGCTGATCGGCGGCGCTACCACTTCTAAAGCGCATACCGCCGTAAAAATCGAGCAGAACTATAGCGGGCCAACGGTTTACGTGCAGAACGCTTCACGTACCGTCGGCGTGGTTTCCGCACTGCTGTCGCCCACGCAACATGATGAGTTTGTCGCGCGTACGCGCAAAGAGTATGAAACGGTACGCATTCAGCACGGCCGTAAAAAGCCGCGCACGCCGCCGGTTACCCTGCAGGCCGCGCGCGAAAATGATTTCGCCTTTGACTGGGAGCAGTATACGCCGCCAGTGGCGCATCGCCTGGGCGTAAGCGAAGTCAAAGCCTCGATTGATACGTTGCGTAATTACATCGACTGGACGCCGTTCTTTATGACCTGGTCGCTGGCGGGCAAATATCCGCGCATCCTTGAAGATGAGGTGGTTGGTGAAGAAGCGCAGCGCCTGTTTGCCGACGCCAATGCGATGCTGGATCGGCTCAGCGCCGACGGCAGCCTGACGCCACGCGGCGTGGTCGGCATTTTCCCGGCCAATCGCGTCGGTGACGATATTGAAATCTATCGTGACGAATCGCGTTCGCAGGTGATTGCCGTCAGCCATCATTTACGTCAGCAGACGGAGAAGGTGGGATTCGCCAACTACTGTCTGGCGGACTTTGTGGCGCCGAAGGCCAGCGGTAAAGCGGATTATCTCGGCGCGTTCGCCGTTACCGGCGGCCTGGAGGAGGATGCGCTGGCGGCAGCCTGGGATCGTCAGCATGATGATTACAACAAAATCATGGTAAAGGCGCTGGCCGATCGGCTGGCGGAAGCTTTTGCGGAATATCTGCATGAACGGGTGCGCAAAGTTATCTGGGGCTATGCTGCGAATGAAAATCTCAGTAACGAGGAACTGATTCGGGAAAACTATCAGGGAATCCGTCCGGCGCCAGGCTATCCAGCCTGCCCGGAACACACTGAAAAAGCCACTATCTGGCAGTTGCTGGATGTCGAGTGTCATACCGGCATGAAGCTGACTGAATCCTTCGCCATGTGGCCTGGCGCGTCGGTTTCCGGCTGGTATTTCAGCCATCCTGACAGCCGTTATTTCGCCGTGGCGCAGCTACAGCGCGATCAAATTGAGGATTACGCCGCGCGTAAAGGGATGACGGTCAGCGAAGTCGAGCGCTGGCTGGCGCCTCACCTTGGCTATGACGCCGATTGATTTGACAGAGCAAAAAGCTATTACTGCCGGCCCGCAGGGCTGGCAATTCTCGTCCTGGTAAAGCAGTATTAACTGGCTAACTGGCTAACTGGCTAACTGGCTAACTGGCTAACTGGCTAACTGGCTAACTGGCTAACTGGCTAACTGGCTAACTGGCTAACTGGCTAACTGGCTAACTGGCTAACTGGCTAACTGGCTAACACTGCCCGATCGCCGGAGGCACGCGTTCTTTCCTTGCCGGAAACCTGCGGCAGCTGTAAGTAACTTTACTTTCCGCCTGGATCTATTGGTCTACATTTAATAGGTTCATTCCCGCATTACCCGACTGAAAAATAAATCAAAAATACGCCTCTGCGGAGTACATCGGGAAAAGAACCGCTTCATTTGCTGCTTTTCCCGCCGGGCTGGCAGCAAAGGTTATTGCAGCCCGGCGTGAAGGAGCAGAAATCTGTGTTAATCCTGTTGAATCTACTTTCCGCTGTCGCATTGCTGGTTTGGGGAACGCATATTGTGCGTACCGGGATCATGCGCGTGTACGGCGCCGATTTGCGGCGCGTTCTCAGCCGCAGCGTAGAAAAAAAACCGATGGCCTTTATCGCCGGGATTGGCGTGACGGCGCTGGTTCAGAGCAGCAACGCGACCACGCTGCTGGTCACCTCCTTTGTCGCACAGAACCTGGTCGGCCTGACGCCTGCGCTGGTGATTATTCTCGGTGCCGATGTCGGTACCGCAATCATGGCTCGCGTACTGACCTTCGATCTCTCCTGGCTGTCGCCGCTGCTGATCTTTCTGGGCGTGGCCTTTTTTCTTGGGCGAAAACAAACGCGGGCAGGACAGCTGGGTCGCGCCAGCATTGGTCTTGGCTTGATTTTGCTGGCGTTACAGCTGGTGGTGGAAGCGGCGCGCCCGATTACCGAAGCCTCCGGCGTTCAGGTTATTTTCTCTTCGCTGACCGGCGATATTATGCTCGATGCGCTTATTGGCGCGGTATTTGCCATTATCAGTTATTCCAGCCTGGCGGCGGTGCTGTTGACGGCAACGCTGACGGCGACCGGCGTTATCTCCTTTCAGGTTGCGCTCTGCCTGGTGATTGGCGCCAACCTCGGCAGCGGGCTACTGGCAATGCTGAACAACAGCGGATCCAACGCGGCGGGCAAACGCGTGGCCCTTGGCAGTCTGTTATTTAAAGCAATTGGCTGCGTGCTGGTGCTGCCGTTTATTCATGTGCTGTCGCCGTGGCTGGATAAGCTGCCGGTACAGGATCAGGAACTGGTGATCTTCTTCCACGTTTTCTACAACCTGATCCGCTGTCTGGTTATGGTGCCGTTTGCCGAACCGATGGCGCGGCTGTGCAAAAGGCTGATACGCGACGATCGGGAAAACGATACGCGCCTCAAGCCAAAACACCTCGACCGCAGCGCGCTGGATACGCCCGCGCTGGCGTTAGCTAACGCGGCGCGCGAAACGCTGCGCATGGGCGACGTGCTGGAAATGATGCTGGATAACTTTAACAAAGTGATGCACGGCGAGCCGCGTCAGGAGCGCGAGGTACGGCGGCTGGACGATGATGTAGACGTGCTGTATACCGCCATCAAGCTCTATCTGGCGCGCATGCCGAAGGAAGATCTACCGGAGGAGGATTCACGCCGTTGGGCGGAGATTATCGAAACGGCGCTTAATCTTGAGCAGGCGGGCGATATTATCGAACGTATGAGCGGCGACGTAGCTGACAAATCGCTGGCCGCGCGTCGCGCCTTCTCGCCGGAAGGACTGAGATCGCTGGAGCAGCTGCAGGAACAATTGCTGAATAATCTGCGGCTGGCGCTGTCGGTCTTTTTGTCACGGGATATCGCCAGCGCAAAGCGCCTGCGCCGCGCCAAACATCGCTTTCGCATTATGAATCGTCGCTTTTCCCATGAGCATGTCGAACGGCTGCATCAGAAAAACGTACAAAGCATTGAAACCAGCTCGCTGCATTTGGGACTGCTGGGCGATATGAAAAGGCTGAACTCGCTGTTCTGCGCTGTAGCCTACAGCGTACTGGAACAGCCGGAGCGGGATAAGGAGTGAAAAGCGGCCAGCCTGTGCGGCTGGCCGTCGCTGTTATTTTTTATCGACCGGTTTGCCGGACCAGTAACCCGCCAGCAGCGAGCCGGACAGGTTATGCCAGACGGAAAATAGCGCGCCGGGCAGCGCCGCGAGCGGAGAGAAGTAAAGCTTGCCCAGCGTGGCTGCCAGCCCGGAATTCTGCATGCCGACCTCCAGCGCCAGCGTGCGGCAGGTTGACTCATCAAAGCCGAACAGCTTGCCGCCCCAGTATCCGCCCAGCAGACCAATGGCGTTATGGAGAATAACCGCGGCAATCACCACCAGGCCCACCGAACCGATAAAGCTCTGGCTACCGGCCACCACGGCACTGATGATCAGCAGAATACAGATCATGGAAAATGCGGGCAGCCAGGGTTCGATGCGCTTCACTATGCGGTTCATGCTGTGATGCACAATCAGCCCCAGGCCAATAGGGATCACCACGATTTTAATAATGCTCAGCAGCATCCCGACCACGTCTACCTCAACGTGCGTATCCACATAAAAACGCGTCAGCAGCGGCGTGGCAAACACGCCAACCAGCGCTGACACCGAAGAGATGGTAACCGACAGCGCCACGTCGCCCCTGGCCAGATAGATCATCACGTTGGATGCGGTACCGCTGGCTACGCTGCCGACCAGAATCATGCCGGCCGCCAGATCGGGCGGCATCTGAAACAGTTTTGCCAGCAGCCAGGCGGCCAGCGGCATCACCAGATAATGCAAAAAAGTGCCGGCGATGACCGGAGCCGGACGCACCAGCACACGTTTAAAGTCATCAATATGCAGAGTGACGCCCATGCCGAACATAATCAGCATCAGCAGCCAGGAGACCCAGGGGCCGATGCCAGTAAAGGTGCCGGGAGAGAAACAGGCCGCCACGGAGAGCAAAATAGCCCATACCGGGAACAACCGGGTGATTTTGGCGAGCATAGCCAGACTTCCTTATTAGAATGTAATGTTGGTTTGCCAATAGACAGTTCGCCTTAAGCCCGGAACCTGAGCAAAAAGCGAACGCAAAATCATAGCATTACGGTCGTCTGGGTAAAGGGGCGACAGAACGCCGCCCGAAAAAGAGGATTTATTCCTTCGTTTGCAGCAGTCCGCGGTACAGCAGACCGCCAACCACGCCGCCAGCCAGCGGGATTAACCAGAACATCCAGAGCTGATTCAGTGCCCAGCCGCCCTGGAAAAGCGCGACGCCGGTACTGCGCGCCGGGTTAACCGAGGTATTGGTCACCGGGATTGAGATGAGATGAATTAAGGTTAATGCCAGGCCGATAGCGATTGGCGCAAAGCCAGCAGGCGCGCGTTTATCGGTCGCGCCCATAATAACGATCAGGAAAATCGCGGTCAGCACCGCCTCGATCAGCATACAGGCTTCCAGTGAATAGCCGCCCGGGGAATGTTCGCCGTAACCGTTGGCGGCAAAGCCGCTCGCGACCGCATCGAAACCAGGCTTACCGCTGGCGACCAGATAGAGGACGCAGCTTGCCGCAATCGCGCCCAGCACCTGAGCGGCAATATAAGGAATAACCTGCGCCAGACTGAAACGGCCGCCCGCCCACAGGCCCAGCGTGACCGCCGGATTAAAATGACCGCCTGAAATATGGCCTACCGCGTAAGCCATCGTCAGCACGGTTAAACCAAACGCCAGCGCCACGCCGGTAAAACCGATCCCTAATTCCGGCCAGCCTGCCGCCAGCACCGCACTTCCGCATCCCCCTAATACCAAAACAAATGTTCCAAGGAATTCCGCCATTAATTTACGCATGTAAAAACCTCACTCTTATTATGTTTAAGCGAGGCGCATTATCTTTTTCTGAAATAAGTCTGCAATTGCTAAAACGCGTTAACAGCATCTGAATCAATATATGGCTAATATTCGAGACAGTTCCTGTAAGAAACGTCGCAAGAAAAGCGGGGCGGGAGAAGCAATACGTGCAGGCGAACAACAAAATGCCGGGCTTGCTGCCCGGCATTAATTCAGTATCTTAAGTGATTATGGCGCTGCGTGTGCGCGACCTGAGTCAGCATTTGAACAGATTATGGTGCAGCGTGCGCACCACCTGTTCGGCATCGTTGCCGGGCACTAAAAAGCAGAGATTGTAGCTGCTGGCGCCGTAACAGATCATGCGCAGATTGAAAGGCTCCAACACGCCGAACACCTCTTTTCCCACGCCGCACGCCTGCGACAGCTTATTGCCAATCAGCGCCACCAGCGCCAGATTCTCTTCCACTTCAACCCGACAGTGCGAGGAAAGCTCGGTCAGTAGCGCCTGCGTCAACAGACTGTCGCCGGTGGAGGTTGAGCCGGTAGTATCCAGCGTCAGCGCCACGCTCACTTCAGAGGTGGTAATCAGATCGACCGAAATATGATGGCGCGCCAGAATTGCAAACACCTCGGCCAGAAAGCCACGCGCATGCAGCATATTCAGGCTGTGTAAGGTCAGCAGCGTCTGTTTGCGGCGTAGCGCCAGCGCCCTGAACAGCGGAGGATTTTCCGTTTCATTACAGACCAGCGTCCCGCCTGCTGCCGGTTCCTTGCTGGAGCCGACAAACACCGGAATATCATTGCGTACCGCAGGCAGCAGCGTGGCCGGATGTAACACTTTCGCGCCAAAGGTTGCCATCTCCGCCGCTTCTTCAAAAGTAATTTTATCGATGCGCTGCGCTGTCGGCACAATACGCGGATCGGTAGTATAAATGCCCGGCACGTCGGTCCAGATATCAATACGCTGGGCCTGCAACGCCTCGCCCAACAGCGCGGCGGTATAATCGCTGCCGCCGCGACCCAGCGTCGTAGTGCGGCCATTGGCTTCGCTGCCGATAAAACCCTGGGTGATGATCAGCGCCTTTTCCAGACGGGGACGCAGTTGCTGTTGGCTCAGTTCAGCCAGCGCGCTCACGTCCGGTTCGGCGCGGCCGAAACGATCGTTGGTGCGCATAATTTTGCGCATGTCGAACCATTCGGCCGCGACATGACGTTCACGCAGAATTTCGACAAACAGCAGGGAGGACATCAGCTCGCCGTGGCTGACCAGCTCATCAGTCAACGCCGCTGAAGGGTTAAGCACCGCCGTTTCCGCCAGTATGGCGATATTTTCCAGCATGCGGTCGATCTCTTCGCGGATCACTTCCGGCTGCTGCAGGCGATCGACAATGGCGTACTGAATAGTACGAATGTCATTGAGCAGGGCATCGCGCTGCGGCGGCTGGTGGCCTTCGGCCAGCGCGACCAGCAAATTAGTGATGCCAGCGGAGGCAGACAGCACCACCAGACGCACATTAGCATTGGACAGCACCACATCGGCGCTACGGTTCATCGCAGTAAAGTCGGCGACGCTGGTGCCGCCGAATTTGGCGACGATCACTTCAGATTGCAACATAGATACCCCGTGTCAGGTTAAATTCCATCAGCCTTGGCACAAGGGAAGAGCAGAAACGGGGCAGACGTAGAGAGGACAACTACGATCACCCAGAAGCGCCCCACCTTGCGGCGCGTCCGACAGTCGTACGCGCCTGGTGACAACCCAGGGGATTCAGCCCCTGTAGTCGACGTTTTTTCTGCCGTGAAAAAACGCCTCGGCGTCGCTCCCCCTGATGTGTCCTCACCGGATACGGCTCCTCTTACACACTACCTGGGCGACGCGCCTCTTCTGGCCTGCGCACTGCTGCGCAAGTAACCGCTTACAAATATCGGGTTCCCGCGCCGCTGTCAACGGCTGGCATTTGAAGAATTCTCATTTTGTACCAGCGCAATTAGCGTACAGGGCGCCTCTGGCGGCGCCGAATTGCCTAAAATTCCCAGCTTTCCGCTCTCTTTTAACGCAAACAGCGGAATTACGCCGGGATGCTTTTCCAGATAATCGAGCCAGCCAAAATTTTCCGTCAGCTGGGTGGCTTTGATAATGGCGCCCTTTGCCAACAGCGCGCTGAGGTGGGAATAGGTTTGCTCGGCGCCGAAGAGGGTTTCATGGCGGCGGAAACGCGGGCTTTCGGTATCGCGCCGGCCCGCCAGCGTAGAGCCGGAACGGATAGAGGCGACTTTGCCCGCGCCGAAAATATGGCTGAAGTGATAAACGCCCAGCGCGTTTTGATGGCGATTCGGCGACAGCGCCAGCACCTGAGCAATATCGCTCAGATCGAGGTAGTTCTCCGCATGTTCCGACCAGGCATTGCCGTAATAAGCCGGGATGCCGTCCATGCGCGCCTGACGATAATATTCCCAACTGCTGTCGGTGAGCATCACCGGAATATTGAGCCGCTGAAGCGCCAGCGCCAGCGCGCGCGCCACGGCGTTAGCGCCGATAATCAGCACGCCGCGCGGTTTTTGTTGCTGAACGCGCAGCCAGCGGGCAAAGGGCGCGCTGGTCAGGCTCTGCAACACCACGGTGCCGATAATTATCGCAAACACCACCGTGACCAGACGATCCGCCTGCTGATAGCCGCTGCGCGCCAGCGTCAGGGCAAACAGCGAACTCACCGCCGCCGCCACAATGCCGCGCGGCGCAATCCAGCTCAACAGCACGCGATCGCGCCAGTGCAGCGATGAGCCCCAGGTCGAAAAGGCGATACAGAGCGGCCGGGCGATAAACTGTACCACCAGCAGCACCGCTATCAGCGGCCAGCCCAGCGCCTGCAGCGCATGAATATCGAGCCGCGCGGCCAGAATAATAAACAGGCCGGAAATCAGCAGCGCCGACAGCTCTTCTTTAAAGGCGATAATGTCGCGTAAATCGACGTCGCGCATATTCGCCAGCCAGATGCCCATCACGGTTACGGTCAGCAAGCCTGATTCGTCCGCCAGCGCACTGGAAACGCCGAAGGTGGTCAGCACAATTGCCAGCACGCCGAAATTTTGCAGGTAGCCCGGCAGCCAGACGCGTTTTAGCGCCACGCCCAACAGCCAGCCGGCCAGCGCGCCGACGCTCAATCCGACTGCCGCCGTTACGCCCAGCGTCCAGAACAAATGCGATAACGATTCAGCATGCTGACGCAGCACAATGAATTCAAACACCAGCAGGGTAAAAATAGCGCCCACTGGATCGATGACGATGCTTTCCCAGCGCAGAACCTGATTAATCGCGGCATTGGGGCGAACAACGCGCATCAGCGGTGCAATCACCGTTGGGCCGGTAACCACCGTTACCGCGCCAACCAGCGCCGCCAGTTCCGGCGGAAAATTCAGCAGCAGCCAGCAGGCGAGGCTGATAATGATAAAAGTGATCGGCATCCCAATGACTATCAGGTTGCGCACCACGCCGCCGAGACCGCGAATTTCATCGATGCGCAGCGTCAGCGCGCCTTCGAAAAGAATAATGGCGACCGACAGCGAAACCAGCGGGAACAGCAGATCGCCGAACAGCGCATCAGGCCGCAAAATATGGCTTATCGGGCCCAGTATGATTCCGAAAACCAACAGCGGTAAAATCGCTGGAAGCCGCAGTAACCAGGCGATCCACTGGGCTATCAGCGAGCTGAAGCCAATGATCACCAGTAATAACGGAGCAGAGAGCGGCATAAAAATTTTTCCTTTCAAGGGTAAGAATCGTCATACTGAAATACCTGGCGGCCATCATTGCCGCAGCCTGAATTATAATGAGTCCCGGGCAAAGGGTGAGAAAATGCCAGCGAGCGCTCACCGCTTCGATAGTCGTAACCTGTTGCAGGAAAAGGAAAGTGAGTCACGGTCAACAGGTAAGATGACGTCCGGTCAGAATTACGGTTGTTAAACATAAGAGTGTTGCCATGAAAAATATCAATCCGACGCAAACCGCTGCCTGGCAGGCCTTGCAGCAGCATTACGAACAGATGAAAGATGTGCGCATTGCTGACCTGTTTGCCAAAGACAGCGATCGTTTTGCGAAATTCTCCGCCACCTTTGACGACCAGATGCTGGTAGATTTCTCAAAAAACCGCATCACTTCTGAAACCCTGGAAAAGCTACAGGCGCTGGCGAAAGAAACTGACCTGGCGGGCGCGATTAAGTCGATGTTCTCCGGCGAGAAGATCAACCGCACGGAAGATCGCGCGGTGCTGCACGTCGCGCTGCGTAACCGTAGCAACACGCCGATTCTGGTTGACGGCAAAGATGTGATGCCGGAAGTGAACGCGGTGCTGGAGAAGATGAAATCCTTCTCTGAGCGCATCATCGGCGGCGAGTGGAAAGGTTACACCGGCAAGCCGATCACCGACGTGGTTAACATCGGTATCGGCGGTTCCGACCTCGGTCCGTACATGGTGACCGAAGCGCTGCGCCCGTACAAAAACCATCTCAACATGCACTTTGTTTCCAACGTTGACGGCACCCATATCGCCGAAACGCTGAAAAAAGTCAGCCCGGAAACCACGCTGTTCCTGGTGGCGTCAAAAACCTTCACCACCCAGGAAACCATGACCAACGCCCACAGCGCGCGCGACTGGTTCCTGAAAGCGGCGGGCGATGAGCAGCATGTAGCGAAACACTTTGCCGCGCTTTCCACCAACGCCAAAGAAGTGACTAAATTCGGTATCGATACCGCCAACATGTTTGAGTTCTGGGACTGGGTCGGCGGCCGTTATTCCCTGTGGTCGGCGATTGGTCTGTCCATCATCCTGTCCGTAGGTTTTGACAACTTCGTGCAGCTGCTGAGCGGCGCGCATGCGATGGATAAGCACTTCGCAGAAACCCCGGCGGAACAGAACCTGCCGGTACTGCTGGCGCTGATCGGCATCTGGTACAACAACTTCTTCGGTGCCGAAACCGAAGCGATCCTGCCGTATGACCAGTATATGCACCGCTTTGCTGCTTACTTCCAGCAGGGCAACATGGAGTCCAACGGTAAGTATGTCGATCGCAACGGCAATACGGTTGATTACCAGACTGGCCCGATTATCTGGGGCGAGCCGGGCACCAACGGTCAGCATGCGTTCTATCAGCTGATCCATCAGGGCACCAAGCTGATCCCGTGCGACTTTATCGCGCCGGCCATCACCCATAACCAGCTGGGCGACCATCACGCGAAGCTGCTCTCTAACTTCTTCGCGCAGACCGAAGCGCTGGCGTTCGGTAAATCACGTGAAGTGGTCGAAAAAGAGTTTGCCGATGCCGGTAAAGATGCCAAATCCGTAGAACACGTCGCGCCGTTTAAAGTGTTTGAGGGCAACCGCCCGACAAACTCCATTTTGCTGCGTGAAATTACGCCGTACAGCCTGGGCGCGCTGATTGCACTGTATGAACACAAAATCTTCACGCAGGGCGCGATCCTCAACATCTTCACTTTCGATCAGTGGGGCGTTGAGCTGGGCAAACAGCTGGCGAACCGTATCCTGCCTGAGCTGGAAGGCGCAGAGAAAGTCACCAGCCATGACAGTTCGACTAATGGCCTGATTAATCTCTATAAAGCCTGGCGTTAAGCGAAGCCGCTTTGAATCAAGGCGCCCTGCGGGGCGCCTTTTTTATTGCCCTTTATGCCAACTATACTGTGATCCTGGTCACATTCTGTCATGATGTTGTCACGGCATTCGCCGGCAACATCGCATCGCAAAGGATACGAATAATGATGAGTGGAAAAATTATTGCCGCTGTTTTGCAGTGGGTATTAAACGTAGGCCTGCTTATTCTGGGCGTTATTTTAATCGTCTTTCTGGGCAAAGAGACGATTCATCTGGCCAATGTATTACTCAATACCGGCGAGGCGGCTTCCGCTTATTTGCTGGTGGAAGGTATCGTGATTTGGTTTCTTTATTTCGAGTTCATTGCGCTTATCGTGAAATATTTCCAGTCGGGCTACCATTTTCCGCTGCGCTATTTCGTTTATATCGGCATTACCGCCATTATTCGCCTGATTGTTGTCGATCATAAAAATCCGTTTGATACGCTCTGCTATTCCGCCGCCATTTTAATTCTGGTGGTTACGCTATGGCTGGCGAACAGCAACCGGCTGAAGCGCGAATAAAAAAAGGCGGCCAACGGGCCGCCAGAATATACACAGGGAACAACATAGCAGTGGCAATAACAACAAAGGCAACAATGGCAATAAAAAACGGTTAACCCTTCACGCCGCCCGCGGTCAGGCCGCTAACCAGCCAGCGCTGGGCCAGCAGGAACACCAGCGTAATCGGCAGCGCCGACAGCACCGCGGCGGCGGCAAAATCACCCCACAGATAGTTCTGCGGATTCAGATACTGCTGCATCCCAACCGCCAGCGTGTAACTGTTCACATCACGCAACAGCAGCGACGCAACCGGCACTTCCGTCACGGCGGCGATGAAAGACAAAATAAATACCACGGCGAGAATCGGCACGGAGAGCGGCAACAGAATCAAGCGGAAAGCCTGCCATGGCGTCGCGCCATCCAGCGCTGCGGCTTCCTCCAGCGAACCGTCGATGGTTTCAAAATAGCCTTTAATCGTCCAGACGTGTAACGCGATACCGCCGAGGTAGGCAAAGATCAGCCCGGCATGGGTATTCAGGCCGATAAAAGGAATGTACTGCCCTAAACGGTCGAACAGAGCGTACAGGGCTACCAGCGAAAGTACAGCGGGAAACATCTGGAATATAAGCATTCCTTTCAGCAGCGTCGCCTTACCGCGAAATCGCATACGAGCAAAAGCATAGGCGCAGGTTGTGGAAAGCGCAACAATACCCATTGCAGTAATGGCCGCCACTTTTACCGAGTTCCACAGCCACAGCAGTACCGGAAATGGCGGCGGCGTTACGTTGCCGTTTTCGTGCGTAACCGACATGCCGAGCGCCAGCTTCCAGTGATCCCAGGAGATATGCTCCGGCAGCAGACTGCCGATGGCATAGTTGCCGGGACGCAGCGAAATTGCCAGCACCATTAATAGCGGATACATGATCAGCGCGATAAAGCCGAGCAGCAGCAGGTGCGTAAGCGCCAGGCGCAGCTTTTGTGATTCAGGGGTAACCATCGCCATATTTCGCTCCTTAATCCGTTTTAATGCGGGTGAAACGCAGGTTAAACAGCGCCAGCGCGCCAACCAGCAGGAAGATCAGCGTGGCGATAGCCGCCGCCAGGCCGAAGTCCTGTCCGCCGCCGCCTTCAAAGGCGATGCGCCACGTATAGCTCACCAGCAGATCGGTATAGCCCGCCGGCGTCGTGGTGCCCAGGCGATCCGGGCCGCCGTCGGTCAGCAGCAGAATCAGCACAAAGTTATTAAAGTTAAAGGCGAAGCTGGCAATCATCAGCGGCGTCAGCGGCTTGATCAGCAGCGGCAGCGTAATGCGGAAGAAATTCTGCATCGGCGTGGCGCCGTCCAGCGCCGAAGCTTCGTAGAGATCGTCCGGTATCGCCTTCAGCAGACCCATGCAGAGAATCATCATGTAAGGATAGCCAAGCCAGGTGTTGACGATAACCAGCATGGTGCGCGCCATCGCCGGATCGCTGAACCAGGCGGGCTTAATGCCGAACAGGCCATCGAGCATCATATTGATCTCGCCAAAGCTCTGGTTAAACAGCCCTTTAAAGATCAGGATGGAGATAAACGCGGGCACCGCGTAGGGCAGAATCAGCAGCAGGCGATAGACCGCGCGTCCTTTCAATGCTTCCCACTGCATCAGGCAGGCCAGCACCATGCCGACCGCGACGGTCAGGAACACCGTCAGCGCGGCAAAAATCACCGTCCAGATGAAGATAGCGACGAACGGCTGTTGAATGCCTTTATCGGTCAGCACGCGCAGGAAATTATCCCAGCCGACGGCGACCGTATAGCCGGGGCTCAGCTTTTCGCTGGTCCACTGCTGGTTAGCATCTTTGGTTTGCCAGAAGCCGGTGTCGTCATTGGGATACCAGATTTTGCCGGTCTGCTTATCGGTCAGCGAGTTATCTTCAGCGAGGCGATAGAGCGGCTGGGTACCGGAGAACTGACGCAGCGAACTCATGCGCAGCTGCGTGCCGTCGGGCAGCAGGGCGGTCAGCTGGGAAAGCGCCTGGCGGTTTTTGGTTATGTCGCGCAGCATAGCGCGTTCGCCTGTTGGCGGTTGCTGCGTTTCGGAAAGAGTAAGTGTTTGCTCACCTTTGCCAGAGAGTGCAAAGGGCGGAGAGATAAAATGCTTACCTGCGCTGTCCAGCTGCAGCCGCCACTGATTATCTGAGGTTGACCAGAGCGAGAATGGATAGCTTTCCCCTGCCTGAAACTGGCGATCCAGCAGAACCTGACGCGCCCGCTCAAAAGAGAGCTGGTTGGTGCTGCTGTAATTAGTAAAAGCGATGGCGATAGTACAGGCGAGCGGAAACAGGACAAACAGCACCATGCCCGCCAGCCCCGGCCAGACGTAGCGCCACGCCTGCGCGCGACGGCGGAAAAAGATCGCCAGGCCGCTGCTAAGCAGTATCAGCGTAACGATAGCGAACAGGTATTCGCCCTGAGCATACATCAGGACAACCAGGTAACCGGTTATCATCACACACAGGGCAAGAACCAGCCACTTCAGGGTGTCACGCTGCCACCACAATGCGGATTTTGCCATTTCAGGGTCCCTCTGGAACAGATTAAAAGAATACGGGCCAGCCGTAGCACCAGGTAAAACCCGGTCACCTGACGGTATAAACCGCAGGTGACCGGGAGCAAAGCGATAGCAAGTCCTTACTTAGTCAAACGGTTTTCCGCATCTTTCAGCGCGGCTTCCACAGACTGGCGGCCGTTAATCGCATTCAGTACCGCGCTGCGTTCCGCATACCAGAAGGCGGCCATCTGCGGCACGTTCGGCATAATTTCGCCTTTCTGCGAGTTCTCCATTGTGGCGGAGATTTTTTCGTCCTTCGCCAGCTTCTGCTGGTAGGATTTCAGCGCCACGGCGCCCAGCGGTTTATCCGCATTCACTTTTGCCAGGCCATCGTCGGTCAGCAGATAGTTTTCAAGGAACTCTTTCGCCAGTTCTTTATTCGGGCTGGCGGCGTTAATACCGGCGCTCAGTACGCCAACAAATGGCTTCGACGGTTTGCCTTTAAAGGTGGGAAGCAGGGTGACGCCATAATTCACTTTGGCGCTGTCGATATTATTCCAGGCCCAGGGACCGTTAATGGTCATGGCGGTTTCGCCTTTATTAAACGCCGCCTCGGCAATGGCGTAATCGGTATCCGCATTCAGGTGCTTATTTTTAATCAGGTCGACCAGAAATTTCAGACCTTCCCGGGAACCCTGATTATTAACGCCCACCTCTTTTACGTTATAGCTGCCGTTCTCTTTCTTAAAGGCGAAGCCGCCGTCCGCTGCGATAAGCGGCCAGGTGAAATAGGGTTCCTGCAGGTTAAACATAATCGCGCTCTTACCTTTGGCGCGCAGCTCTTTATCCAGCGCCGGGATCTCTTCCCAGGTTTTCGGCGGATTCGGCAGCAGGTCTTTGTTATAAATCAGCGACAGCGATTCTACCGCCACCGGATAACCGATCAGCTTGCCGTTAAAGCGCACCGCGTCCCAGGTAAAGGGATAGATTTTTTCCTGCAGCGCTTTGTCCGGCGAGATTTCCGCCAGCAGGCCGGACTGGGCATAGCCGCCGAAGCGATCGTGCGCCCAGAAAATAATGTCCGGGCCGTCGCCGGTGGCGGCAACCTGCGGATATTTCTCTTCCAGCTTGTCGGGATGTTCAACGGTAACTTTAATGCCGGTATCCTGCTCAAACTTCTTGCCCACTTCCGCCAGGCCGTTGTAGCCCTTGTCGCCATTAATCCAGATAACCAGCTTGCCTTCTTCGATCTTTGCCAGCGCTGCGCCCGGTAATAGCGCGGCGGTCATGGCGCATAACAACAGCGTTTTGCTATTCAGTTTGAACTTTGACATTTCCCTTACCTCTAAACGTGAGTGGTTGTCGTTAGGCAGAAGTCTGCTGATAAGCGACGGCTGACTCATCCTCCCTGTTCCTACGCCCCACCAGCGAGAAGTGTGATCCCGTTAGCTTTTTTGCCGCTTTCTGCGTGTCGGGACACAAAAAAGAGCCTCTTTTCCTGCCGTTTCGATCACGAAAAAGCCTGTCGGGCCTGCGGATCCCCCCTTTTCGCCATCCACTCATCCTCCTACCTCCTCCCCCGCAAAAAAGCGCATGGTGGAGGATTTTTCCTCCCCGGCCTTCACGCACACTCCTGCCATTCGAAGGAAGTCGTGGAGACGGGAGAAGCCAATGACGAATGTGGTGCTGAGAGAGGTCACCAAATCCTGGGGCGATGTGGTGGTATCGAAAGATATTAATCTGACCATCGCCGAAGGAGAGTTCGTGGTATTTGTCGGGCCGTCAGGCTGCGGCAAATCAACGCTGCTGCGTATGATTGCGGGACTGGAAGAGATCACGTCCGGCGAGCTGACCATCGGCGGCAAGCGCATGAACGAGGTGCCGCCCGCTGAACGCGGCGTGGGAATGGTCTTTCAGTCTTATGCGCTTTATCCCCATCTGACGGTGGCGGATAACATGTCATTTGGCCTCAAGCTGGCTGGCACCGGCAAAGGTGAAATTCAGCAGCGCGTTTCGCAGGTCGCTGAGGTGCTGCAGTTGGCGCATCTGCTCGATCGCCAGCCGAAAGCGCTTTCCGGCGGCCAGCGTCAGCGCGTAGCCATCGGCCGTACGCTGGTGGCAGAACCGCAGGTGTTCCTGCTGGATGAGCCGCTCTCCAACCTGGATGCCGCGCTGCGCGTGCAGATGCGTATCGAAATTTCCCGCCTGCATAAGCGCCTGCAGCGCACCATGATTTATGTCACCCACGATCAGGTCGAAGCGATGACGCTGGCGGACAAAATCGTGGTGCTGGAAGGCGGAAATATTGCCCAGGTCGGCAAGCCGCTGGAACTCTATCACTATCCCGCTAACCGCTTTGTCGCCGGCTTTATCGGCTCGCCGAAGATGAACTTCCTGCCGGTGAAAGTCACCGCGACCGCCATCGACCAGGTGCAGGTCGAGCTGCCGAACCGTCAGCAAATCTGGCTGCCGGTGGACAGCACCGGTGTGCAGGTCGGCGCCAATATGTCACTGGGCATTCGCCCGGAACATCTGCTGCCCAGCGATGTCGCCGACGTCACGCTGCAAGGGACAGTGCAGGTGGTCGAGCAGCTCGGCCACGAAACGCAAATCCATATCCAAATACCTGCGCTGCGTCAGAATCTGGTTTATCGCCAGAACGACGTGGTGCTGGTTGAAGAAGGTGCCCAATACGCCATCGGACTGCCGCCACAGCGTTGCCATCTGTTCCGCGAAGATGGACGCGCCTGCCGTCGGTTACACAGCGAACCCGGCGTAGAAGCACACATAACAACAGTAAAATCATAACAGGAGAATCGCGATGATAACGCGCTCTAAGTACCCTCTGGCCGTGGCAGTGGCCCTCGCAGTTGTGGCTCCGCACGCCAGCGCGGTGGATTTCAAAGGTTATGCTCGTTCCGGTATCGGCTGGACCGGCAGCGGCGGCGAGCAGCAGTGCTTCCAGGCAACCGGCGCCAACTCTAAATACCGTCTCGGCAACGAATGTGAAACCTATGCGGAAGTCGAGCTGGGGCAGGAAGTCTGGAAAGAGGGCGAAAAAAGCTTCTACGTTGATACCATGATCGGCTACAGCGTTTCTCAACAGAATGACTATGAAGAAGATTCTCCGGCCGTGCGCCAGATGAACGTGGTGGGTAAAAATCTGTTTGATGCGCTGCCGGGCGCCAATATCTGGGCCGGTAAGCGCTACTACAAGCGTCACGACGTGCATATGATCGACTTCTACTACTGGGATATTTCCGGTCCTGGCGGCGGTATTGAAGATATCGATCTCGGTTTCGGCAAGCTGTCACTGGCGGCTACCCGCAGCAGCGAATCTGGCGGCTCTTCAGCCTTCGTTACCGGCAATACGCGCGGTACGCCCAAGGATCGCGCTAACGATATTTTCGATGTGCGTTTAGGCGGCATGGAAGTCAACCCAGGCGGCTCGCTGGAGCTGGGCTTTGACTACGGCAGCGCTAACGATACCGACGGCTACAGCCCCAATAACGAAGACGCCTCTGATGATGGCTGGATGGCGACGCTGGAGCATACCCAGACCTTCTACGGCACCAGCCTGAACAAATTCGTTGTGCAGTACGCTACCGATGCGATGACGCAGAACCGCAACGGTCGTCCGGGCACCGCCGAGAACAATAACGGTTCTATGATCCGCGTGATTGACCACGGCGCCATCGACTTTAACGATACCTGGAGCCTGATGTACGTAGGTATGTATCAGGACGTCGATCGCGATAACAACAACGGCACCACCTGGTACACCGTGGGCGTGCGTCCGATGTACAAATGGACGCCGATCATGAGTACGTTGCTGGAAGCGGGCTACGACAACGTGAAGTCGCAGCGCACCGGTGAACGCAACAGCCAGTATAAAGTCACCCTCGCCCAGCAGTGGCAGGCAGGCAACAGTATTTGGTCACGTCCGGCCATTCGCGTATTCGCCACCTACGCCAAGTGGGATGAGAAATGGGGCTACGCCTCTTCTAACGAAAACGATCAGAACTACACCGGCAACCTGCCGGGCACCACTGCTGGCGTCGCCTACAGCGATAACGCTGCGCATACCTTCAGCCGTGGCGATAACGACGAAGTTTCCTTCGGTATTCAGATGGAAGCCTGGTGGTAAGAAAACATCTTAAAGGGCGTAATTAGCCCGGGTCCTGCCTTAGCCCGCCTCCCTATTGCCTGAGAGAGGCGGGTTTCTCTTGAGGATAAAAAAATGAAAAAACATCTGCTCGCGCTCTGCCTGTTTCCGGCCCTGAGTTTTACCGTGCTGCCCGCCTTCGCCGTCAGCACCAGTCTCAATCCGCAAAATATCGCGACCGCGCCATCTATTGCGCCGGAAAAACTCCAACGCCTCTCCTGGCTGCCGATGACGCCACCGGCGAGCCAGGACATTGTATTGAACGCCGCCTCGGTAAGCCTGAATGAAGGCGACATCAGCGGCCCGGTAGCCGCGATCGCGCTGCCCGCCGATCAGGGCTCGCTGGAAGTCACGCTGGCCAGCATTATGAAAGATCAGCGCGTCTATGCGCCGAACGTGCTGGTGCTGGATAGCCAGCTTCAGCCAGCGGCCTTTTTCCCCAGCAGCTATTTCACCTATCAGAAGCCGGGCATCGTCGCCACTAACCGGCTGGAAGGCACCATGAAGCTGACGCCGGTGCTGGGACAGAAACAGATTTACCTGCTGATCTACACCACCACGCGCGACCTGGCGCAAACCTCTACCATGATCAATCCGGCCAAACTCTATGCGGAAGGGGCGAGCAACGCCATTCCTGACGTGCCGGATCCGGTGGTACAGCATGTGAATACCGGTACGCTGGCGCTGAAAGTGAAGAGTGAGCAGAACAGCGGCAACATCATGATCGGCAAGATCTTCGGCTCCGGCGAAGCGAAACCGGTGGTGGTCGGCAGCATCGCCGCCACGGCAGCGAGCCAGCCGACGACGAACGCACCGGCACCTGTTGCTGCGCCAGCGCCAGCTGCGAAATCTGAGCCGATGCTGAACGACACCGAAAAATATTTTAACGATGGCATTCGCAAAGCGGCAAAAGCGGGCGACATCGATAAAGCGCTGAAGCTGATGAATGAGGCGGAGCGCCTTGGCTCTACATCGGCGCGCGCAACCTTTATCAGCAGTGTGAAAGGCAAGGGATAACATCCCCATATTGCTGATCTTGCTGGACGATTGGTGCGCCTTCGGCGCACCCTTTTTCGCCTGCTGACCGGGCGTTTTTCTGCGGCATCGCGTGTTCTGCGCGAGGCTCTGCGCTACACTATGGCACCTGTTTTTTACCGGAGATGCCGTATGTCCGATAACGCGCTTTCCCAGCTGCGCGCCATTGAATGGCTTCCCTCGTCATCGCCCTTATTGTCCGCATCTCTGCTGGATTGGCTGCTGGAAGAAGATTCCATGACGAAGCGCTTTGAGCGTCACTGTCGTAAAGTGACCGTTGAGCCGCAGTTTGAAGGTTTCGTTACCGCAGATGACATTCCTCAGGAGCTGACCTTCCTGCCGCTGGAGCCGCGCTACTGGCTGCGTGAGATCATTTTATCCGGCGACGGCGTCCCGTGGCTGGCAGGGCGCACGGTAGTGCCGGAATCGACGCTGAACGGGCCGGAAACGATGCTCAGTCAATTGGGTACGCGTCCGCTGGGCCGGTATCTCTTTTCATCCTCAACGCTGTCACGTGACTTTATCGATCCCGGCTGCGCCGCCGCGCTGTGGGGGCGTCGCTCGCGCCTGCGTTTGTCAGGCAAGCCGCTGCTGTTAACCGAACTGTTTTTGCCTGCGTCGCCGCTTTATCAAAGTTTATCTGGAGAATGCCGTGAGTAATAGTGAACAAGGAGTGACGCTGAATAAGCTGCAGGCCTGGAGCCGCCTGATGCGTATCGATAAGCCGATCGGCTCGCTGCTGCTGCTGTGGCCGACGCTCTGGGCGCTGTGGCTGGCGAACAGCGCCGTACCGCCATTACAGGTATTAGTCGTCTTTGTGCTGGGCGTCTTTTTTATGCGCGCGGCGGGCTGCGTGGTGAACGATTTTGCCGATCGCAAAATCGACGGGCACGTAAAACGCACGCAACAGCGGCCGCTGGCCAGCGGCGCGGTAAGCGAGAAAGAGGCTAAGGTGCTGTTTGCGGCACTGGTGCTGGTCTCCTTTGCGCTGGTGCTGACCATGAATGCGCTGACGATTTGGCTGTCGTTCGCCGGGCTGGCGCTCGCCTGGATCTATCCGTTTATGAAGCGCTACACCCATTTACCGCAGGTGGTACTGGGCGCGGCTTTCGGTTGGGCGATTCCTATGGGCTGGGCGGCGGTCAGCGGCAGCGTGCCGCTTAACTGCTGGCTGCTGTTTTTTGCCAATATCTGTTGGACGGTGGCCTATGACACGCAGTATGCGATGGTCGACAGGGACGATGATCTCAGGATCGGCGTGAAATCAACCGCCATTCTGTTTGGTCGTTTCGATAAGCTGATTATTGGGCTTTTACAGCTTTCGACTTTGCTTTTGCTTAGCATCGTTGGGTTGCGCATGGGGCTGGATGGCGCCTTTTACTGGTCGCTGCTGTTGGCCGCCGCGCTGTTTGTGCATCAGCAGCGCTTGATCGCCGAGCGCCAGCGTGAAGCCTGTTTTCAGGCCTTTTTGAATAATAACTATGTCGGGCTGGTGATTTTCATCGGCATCGCGCTCAATATGCCGCCGTTCAGCCAGTGGTAGTTTTTGCTGAAGGCCCTGACCGGCCAGCAAGCAGAGATGCCCGTTAAGCAGTAAATAAAGCTACAGGCAGGTCAATTAATCTAAAAAAAACGGGCACCAGTGGCGCCCGCTTTTTTACCTGTCGGCTCACGCTTAGCTGGGCGCGACCGCATTTTCTATGGTCTGGCGTACATCGCTGGTAATCAGTTCGTTCAGCAAACGCGAAGTGCTTTGCGTCTGCTCCAGTGCCGCATCGCCGGTATCGCTGATATAGCCTTCATCACGTAGCGTCAGGACCAGCGTAGAGAACACCGCTTTGTCGAAAAATTCCGGCGCGTTGATGCCGTGCAGAACCGACAGACGCTGAGCCAGCGTGCGGCTCTCTTTCTCCAGCGAACCGCGGTTAATTGTCGGGTTTGCGCTGAGGATAGAGAAAGTGATCGCATAACGCTGTAGCGTTTCACGCATGCCCGCCGCCAGCAGCTGTAGCGTGCGGAAACGCACGGCGTTCAGACGAATCACGTCGTTTTCAATCATAATCAGCTGCTGACGCGCCAGCTCGGCAACCAGCTGTTGCAGCAGCTGCGGCAGCGCTTCCTCATCCCAGCGCAGGAACAGCTCGCTCTTCAACAGCGGATAGATGACCTTAACCTGACGCAGCAGCTCGGCGGCCGAAATCTCGCTGTGTTGCTGCACGATGGCGGCAATCAGCGACGGCATAACCAGCATATGATGCACGTTGTTGCGATAGTAGGTCATCAGCACCGCCTGCTCGCGCGGCAGAATAACAATATCACCAATATTGTCTTTCTCGGTTTCGAACTTGTTCATGTTCAGCGCGTGTTCCAGCAGCGCTTCCGGCGTCATATCCGGCACGGTCGCGTCTGACGAGTAAGGCACGTTGCGCAGCAGTTCGAGATAACACTCCAGCTGTTCAATAAGTTGCTCGCGGGTTAGCGAGCGCTGACGCGAAGCGAGCAGGGCGGTCACGCACAGGTTCATGGCGTTGGCGGCGCCCGCATTATTGATACGCACCATAATCTGCTGGGCAATATCATTCACCGCCGGCGTCAGCCAGTGCGGACGCTGCGCGACAATCGGATCGATTGAGTCACGCCATTCCGGCACCTGCTTGTTGAGGTAGTTCACCAGCGGCAGCGGTTCGCCGAAGTTAACGTAGCCCTGGCCCAGGTTGCGCAGCTTGCTCAGGCCGCGCAGCATCTGCATAAAGCCTTCTTTCTCTTTAGCCGCGCCGCGCAGCTCTTTGGCGTAAGTGCCCACTTCCATGACGTGTTCGTAGCCAATATAGACCGGCACCACGGTAATCGGACGGTTGCCGCCGCGCAGCATCGCCTGAATGGTCATCGCCAGGGTGCCGGTTTTCGGATCGAGCAGACGACCGGTGCGCGAGCGTCCACCTTCCATAAAATACTCCACCGAATAGCCGCGGCTGAACAGCTCGCCCAGATACTCGCGGAACACCATGGAGTAGAGCTTATTGCCCTTAAAGGTACGGCGAATAAAGAACGCGCCAAGACGACGGAAGATCGGACCGGCAGGCCAAAAGTTAAGGTTGATACCTGCGGCGATATGCGGCGGCACCAGGCCCTGGTGATAAAGCACGTAGGAGAGCAGCAGATAATCCATATGACTGCGATGGCAGGGCACATAAACCAGGCCATGACCGTCGAGCGCCAGCTGGCGAATACGTTCGCCGCCGCTGACGTTAATGCCCTGGTAGATTTTGCTCCAGGTCCAGCCGATAACGCGATCGGTCAGGCGGATCATCTCATACGAGAAGTTGGCGGCGATCTCTTCCATCAGCTCGATAGCGTTCTGCTGCGCTTTCTCCTGCGAAATTTTCTTCGTGCGCGCCTCATCTTCTACCGCTTTAGCAATAGCCTTCGACTGAAGTAGCTTATTAAACAGATCGTGACGTACCGGCAGACGCGGGCCGACGGCGGCCAGGCGCTGACGGGCGAAATGAATACGCGCCACGCGCGCCAGCTTTTGCGCGATGGTTTTATCGGTGCCATGTTCCGTCGCCATGCGGCGCAGAGAAACCATGGGCGAGAAGCGCACAAAACTGTCGCGTCCCAGCCACAGCACGGCAAAGAATTTCTGTATGCCGTTCAGTTCGCGCAGATGTGGCGTTTGCTCGCCCTGCACCTCACGCCCCGGCGCACGGCCAAACATTACCGATACCGGCACCATTTGCACATCCAGCTCGGGGTTGTTGCGGTGCAGATCGAGATAATCGTGAAACAGCTTTACCGATTCCTGATTTGGCACGAAATAGGGGAAAACGCGCGGCCCATCATGAATAAAAACGTAACGCGGCAGCAGCGTGCCGTCTATCTCCAGGGGTTCAAGCGGATCGGGCAGATCGTGCAGACGGCACTGGGTGCGCAGCGCAAGGAGATCGGCCTTTGAATCGTAAGGCAGCACATACATAATGGGACGCGATGTATCGAGCCCCAGTTCCGCGACCGGATCGCCCGGAATCGCCTTACTTTTAACTAAAAATGTAAGTGGTAAATTCAGTAACTTATAATAAAGTTTACGCCAACCTGACATAGACAACATGAAGCCTCTTGTTAGCAAAGCGCCGCAAGCATACCAGAAAGCGCATTGAAGATCTGTGGTGTTGCAATTAGTGCTGCACCCCTGACATTGACGTTAAACATTGCAAAGGGTTCCCTGGACATGGCAAATAACGTAACGGGCCTGACTCGCATTATTAAAGCGGCCGGATATTCCTGGAAAGGCCTGCGGGCGGCCTGGCAGCATGAAGCGGCTTTTCGCCAGGAGGCGGTGATGGCGCTGGTGGCCATCATTATCGCCTGCTGGCTCGATATCGATGCAATGACGCGCGTTTTACTGATCGGCTCCGTCTTTCTGATCATTATTGTTGAGATTCTTAACAGCGCTATCGAAGCGGTGGTCGATCGCATCGGCAGCGAATTCCATCCGTTGGCCGGACGGGCGAAAGATATGGGATCGGCAGCGGTTCTGCTCAGCATCATACTGGCCGTTTTCGTCTGGGCAAGCCTGCTCTGGTCATATTTACGATAACGCTTCCATAATTGACAATGTATTGTTTTTTACACAGCATTTGGTTTCCATTCCGCTGATACCTGTATATACTCACAGCGACTGTATAAACAACCAGGGGGCGGGATGAAAACCTTAACGGCTCGGCAGCAGCAGGTTTATGACCTGATTCGCGATCATATCAATCAAACGGGCATGCCGCCGACGCGTGCGGAAATCGCCGCCCGGTTAGGATTTCGCTCCCCTAATGCCGCAGAAGAGCATCTGAAAGCGCTGGCGCGTAAAGGCGTTATTGAGATGGTATCCGGCGCTTCGCGCGGGATTCGTCTGATGGCGGAAGAAGAAAACGGCTTGCCGCTGATTGGCCGCGTCGCCGCAGGAGAGCCGCTGCTGGCGCAAGAGCATATTGAAAGCCGCTTCCAGGTCGATCCTAATCTGTTCAGGCCCCATGCTGACTTCCTGCTGCGCGTCAGCGGCATGTCGATGAAAGATATCGGTATTGTTGATGGCGATCTGCTGGCGGTGCATAAAACGCAGGATGTGCGTAACGGCCAGGTTGTGGTCGCACGTATTGATGATGAAGTGACCGTTAAGCGCCTGAAGCGTCAGGGCAGCACGGTGCAGCTTCTGCCTGAAAACAACGATTTCCAGCCGATTGTCGTCGATTTGCAGCAGCAAACGCTGACTATTGAAGGCCTTGCCGTTGGCGTTATTCGTAACGGCGACTGGCTTTAAATTTACCGCGCCGCGGATGTTAGTTGTAACGGCGAGCGGCGTTAACACGCACTTGCCGTTAATGTTATTCGCAGCGGTAAAAAGCGTTAAGGCCGGCTTGCCGGTAACATTCTCTGTTCTGTCGACAAGTGTGCCTTGTGTGCGTCGGCCCGGGCCTCGTCGCGCTATATGCTGTTATTCCCCCATTTTGGCGATAAGCTTTACGGCTTATTATCCGCTTCATGTTGTACACGACTATGCGCTTCTTCTCCGAGACTGATAAACACCTCTGGCGGCTGGCGCTGCCAATGATCCTGTCAAACATTACCGTACCGCTGCTGGGCCTGGTAGATACCGCCGTGATTGGCCATCTTGATAGTCCCGTCTACCTGGGCGGCGTCGCCGTCGGTACGACGGCTACCAGCTTTCTTTTTATGCTGCTGCTTTTTCTGCGCATGAGTACCACCGGCCTGACGGCGCAGGCCTTTGGTGCTGGCGATAAATCGGCGCTGGCGCGGGCGCTGGTGCAGCCGTTATTGATTGCTGTCGTGGCGGGGTTGGCCTTTATTGTGCTGCGAGGGCCGCTAAGCGCGCTGGCGGCGCAGATTGTCGGCGGCAGCCCGGCGGTGCTGGAGCAGGCACAGCGCTTTATTCATGTTCGCTGGCTGAGCGCGCCCGCAACTTTGGCGAACCTGGTGTTACTCGGCTGGCTGCTGGGCGTTCAGTATGCCCGCGCGCCGGTTATTCTGCTGATCGTCGGCAACCTGGTGAATATCCTGCTCGATTTGTGGTTCGTGATTGGTCTGGGCTGGGGCGTTACCGGCGCGGCGGCGGCCACGGCGGTAGCCGAATATATTACGCTGCTGGTGGGGCTGATGATGGTATGGCATGTGCTGCGCCTGCGTCAGATAACCCTGGCCCATTTAAAACAAGGGATAACCGGCAATGTGCGCCGCCTGCTGCGCCTGAATCGTGACATTATGCTGCGTTCACTGCTGCTTCAGCTCTGCTTTGCCTCGGTAACGATTTTTGGTGCCCGCATGGGCAGTGAAATCGTTGCGGTGAACGCCGTATTGTTGATGTTTTTGACCTTTACCGCCTATGCGCTGGATGGTTTCGCCTATGCGGTCGAGGCGGTCTCAGGTGAAGCCTTTGGCGCGCGCGATGCCTCGAAGCTGCATCAGGTCTGGCTTGCTGCCTGTCGCCAGGCCGGGTTAGTCGCACTGCTGTTTGCGCTGGTTTACGCCTTTTGCGGTCGGGAAATTGTGGCATTATTAACCTCGCTACCGGCGTTGCAGGCGCTGGCGAATCATTATTTGCCGTGGCAAATCCTCTTACCGCTGGCGGGCGTCTGGTGTTATTTGCTGGACGGCATGTTTATCGGCGCCACGCGCGGGCGCGAAATGCGTAACAGCATGGCGCTGGCGGCGCTGGGATTCGCGCTGACTCTATTAACCGTGCCGCTGCTGGGTAATCATGGTCTGTGGCTGGCCGTTACGCTGTTTCTGCTGCTGCGTGGCGTAACCCTTGGCTGGATATGGCGAAATTATCAGCGTCGTGGCGTCTGGTTTACGCTTTGATACAGTTGTTACGGCTACGCTTATTTGCTGAAACCACGGGGTTCTCAGCACGACTGCCGCTTTTTTAGCGGCATTTTTAGTTCATCTGCCTGGCTTTTTAAGCAGAACCGCCTCTTCCTGCTATACTTAAAACTGTAACAAACAGGGAGTCAGCGCTTTCCTGATGAGGATTGCTGCTGAAGGCCATCAAGCTGTTAGCACCTAAGGTAGAGGATACAACTATGAACAAAGACGAAGCCGGCGGTAACTGGAAACAGTTTAAAGGTAAAGTGAAAGAAAAATGGGGCAAGCTGACCGATGATGATATGACCGTCATTGAAGGTAAACGCGATCAGCTGGTCGGTAAAATTCAGGAACGCTACGGTTATGCCAAAGACGAAGCGGAAAAAGAAGTCAGCGACTGGGAAACCACAAACCGCGATCATCGCTGGTAAGCTGCTTTTTTCAGGAAAAGGCTCCTGCCCAGGCACACGGAAAGTGCCGTTCCTTTCCTATTTACAATCCTCTTTCCGCGAACCGTCGTTTACTTTTAGAGGGTTTGCAGCTGCTTTAAGCCCGTACATTACGCTTTTACTAAATTTTCATCGCTTTTGCCGCCTGTAATAAGGCTCCCTTACTTTTTCCTGTTATCCCCATACGTCCAAACGCACGTCCCGTTATTTTTTGCTGGCGCTATTTTTCCTGCAGCAGCCTGGCTTAACGTCCACGTTTTTTACTGGTCATGCTGTGATCGTGCGTACAGCTTTCTGGTTGCTGGCAGCTCTCCACATCCTTACAGCCGGCGCACAAGCCGTAAGCCTCAATCACCATGTTGCGTAAGGAAAAGCCGCTCTGTTGGGAAAGCAGCTGCAGCACCGTTTCAACGCCCTGCGCATGCTGCTCGTTGACCGCGCCGCAGCGGTCGCAGATCAACATGGCTGACGTATGTTCCGGCTCTTCGAAGTGATGACAAACGACATAGCTGTTGTTCGATTCAACGCGGTGAATAAAACCCTGTTCAAGCAGGAAATCCAGCGCACGATAAACGGTGGGCGGTTTGGCCTGCGGCTCAGAAACGCGCAGCAGATCCAGCAGATCGTAAGCGCTGATTGCACCGTTTTGCTCAGTCATCAGACGCAGCACCTCCAGACGCTGCGGCGTCAGGCGCACGTTGCGTTGCTGACAGATTTTCTCAGCCTGCGACAGAATCTGTTGAGAAGGCGATACGCTCATAATTTTTCTCCGGGCGAGTGAAATGTTATTTTATCACGTCACTTAAGAATCGCCGACTCCTTCCTTAATCTTGTCTAAACGCGCATAAAACGTCCTGAAGACACTAAAAAAACCGTAAATGCCGTACCGCGTATCATCGCGGTAACACATTGATACGGCTCGAAGAAATAACAATCTGATTTAGATCCGTCTGGAACTGCTGTTTTCCTGTTTGCATGCGAAAAAATATCCAGCTAATGTTCAATCAGGCTTAAGAACAGCAGAAAAGTTAAACTGCCAAAATAAGATAACAGCTAAGCCGCTGATTGCTTATAAAAGCAGCAATCCACTGATAAGCCGGGGAAAAAGGCCTGAGTTCCGGGCAATAAAATGGGCGATTGCTGGTCATCATTTACTCAGCGATCTCCTTCTTACATTCAGCTTCTTTTGGTGGCCTCTGAAAATGGCAAAGAAAAACATTCAAGGTTTGAAACATTCCCCGGTAGCGGTATTAACGTCGTTAATCTTTACCTCATCTTCTTCCTTTGCAGGCGGCAGCTATTTTGATGCGCGTAACGATGCCATGGGCGGCACCGGCGTGGCTTCATCTAACTATACGACTGCGCCTTTATCTAACCCGGCTTTACTGACGAAAGGGCGCGCAGAAGATCGCGTTAGCGTTATCCTGCCGTCCGTTGGCGTGCAGATCACCGATAAAGACAAAATGATCGATAAGATTGACGATGTCACCGATACCGTTAATCGCTACCAGGATGTGTTTGAAGATTTTGACCTTATCGATCTGATCAACAATTACTCCGGCATCCGTTCTGCATCCGGCGATCTGGCCAATCAGCTGCGTGATTTACGCGGCAATAAGGCGGACGGCGCCGCTGGCGCGGCGATTGTAGTCGCCGTGCCGAATGAAACCCTGCCGTTTGCTTTTGTCGCGAAAGCCTACGGTACGGCGCATTTGCAGACCGATGTAGCGCAAAGCGATATTGACTATCTTGATTCCGTGGCGGCGGGCACGCGTATTCCGTTGCCTGGCGATCAGTATCTGCTGCGTTCCAGCGCGACCGGCGTGGCCGCGATTGTGGCGGACTACGGTATTGCGGTTGCCCATGAATTTATGATCGGCGAACAGCCGGTTTCTGTGGGGATTACGCCTAAGCTGCAACAAACGCGTCTCTATAACTATCGCGCCTCGGTTTACAACTTTGATAAAGATAAAGTCACCAACAGCGAATACCGCACTAACGATACCGGCTTCAACATTGATGCAGGTCTTTCTACTGACGTAGGTGAAAACTGGACCTTCGGCCTGAGCGCGCAAAACCTGATTTCGCGCGATATCGATACCAAAGAGGTAAATGGCTATCGCGATACCTACCAGATTCGCCCGCTGGTGACCGCAGGCGCCGCCTGGCATACGGAAAAGCTGACGGCATCGCTGGATGTGGATGCGACCCGTACTAAACGCTTTAAATCACAGGATGACAGTCAGTACGCTGGCGTGGGTGTGGAATATCGCGTGCTGGACTGGTTGCAGCTGCGCAGCGGCTATCACGCCGATATGAAATCAAACGATACCAACGTGGTCAGCGCCGGTTTTGGCATTTCACCGTTTAATAACCGCGTTCACCTCGATCTGGCAGGTTCAGTAGGCGAGGACAACACCTGGGGCGCAATGGCGCAGCTGGGCTTCTCTTTCTAAGCGTACAGGGCTGCGTCGTTTCTGGCGCAGCCCTACAGCCTTTGCGGTAAGCTGCTTTCTCTATCACAATTCATATTGCCTGCCCATATATCCATTAACACCCTTTCTACAGCTCATCATTTGCGTATTGTTCCTCACTGCTGCGGGCGCTGTTCATCTCGATCTTCAGATATTTAGTAATGGGAAATAAAAAGATCTTTTCAGTTATGTACGTAGTACACTAAAAAATTGATCTATGTACCCTGTACATGTATGGTTCATCAAAAAAGCCGTAACGCAGGGAGCGAAATGTATACTTTTATTGAACTACAGGGATTCAGTAAACGGCGCCAGCTTCTTCTACCGGATGACGAATTTCGCGCTTTTCAAGAGGTATTAATTGAGAATCCTGAAGCGGGAGACACCATCTCAGGTACCGGAGGGTTTCGAAAAATACGCTGGAGTCGTCCGGGAATGGGAAACGGGGCGGTGTGCGGGTGATTTATTACAATGTAACGCGCAAAGGCCGCATTTATCTGGCTTTGGTATATCCCAAAAATGAACGGGATGATTTAACAGAAGAACAAAAAAAAGTACTGAGGCAGTTATCCGATATGCTGGTGTAACGCTAAGGTTCTGTAACTCCTATAGGGGCGAAGTATAAGGCCCGATACGGCATCAATAAGGGTGATGAGGTACAGATGAAAGATGAATTATTTGCCGAACTGCTGGCTAGTGCGGAAGAAATGGTAAAAATTGAAAAGGGTGAGCTAACGCCGAAGCCAGAACATGTGCATACCTTTAGCGAAATTGACGTTAGAGCAATACGTGAGGCTACCGGGTTAAAACAGCAGGATTTTGCTGTGGCTGTTGGCGTCAGCTATGACCTTGTAAAAAGCTGGGAAACAAAACGGCGTCAACCAACCGGCGCATCGCGCAAGTTGTTGCTGTTATTACAGGCCAATCCGTTCATTATTAACCAGCTTAAAACCATTTAATTTTATGATGCGTCTGTTCGGCGCATCAGTTCTACAAGCGATTAATCGCTGGCTTTTTAGAGGCATTATAGTCTTTAAAGATCGGGCCATCTGGGGAATCAGGCAATCACCACCTTCAGGCGGCCCGGTGTCCGGCGCGGCTTACCATCCCTGATTTACACATCGCTGCCTAAGCGAGTCAGGTATCAACATTTCGGCTTCACTAATTCCCCGGTAAAGGCACTTGCCTTTTCTTTGACGACAGCAGTACAGCAATATCTCACCAGGCCCTCTGCGCGCTGCCGATCCGATATGCTATAGTAGGCCATATTTCATACCATTCTCTCCCGCGGGTCCCCCATCTTTAAGGAAGCCTGTCTCAGGTTCCGAGTATGCAAAACACGTCTAAATTTTAAAATGCATCAAGAGAAAGAATCACAACACACATTGCCAATTGATGTAATGCATGAAAAATCAACCGCATTGACAACACAACACTTCTCCATCGCGCCTATGCTCGATGGGATTTAAAGTTTATATAAATCAACTAATTAGATTCCTATGGTGTACTATTGGTGTACTGATACCCTTACGAGCATCAGTATTTAGGAAATGCAGCGTGTCGGCGGCGTCATAATCCAGCATGCACTGGATGGCATCCTGGTTTTCCACCAGAACTCCTTCAAAACGCTGGCCAACGGCGGCCAGATTATCAGGCATGCGGCTCCAGATATGCTGGGCTGTACCGCTGGCACGTTTAGTGTCTAACCGAAAGCCGGTAGTGCCTTTGGTCGCTCCGGCTGAACCGAAGCCCATAGTGGCGCGGATCACTAAACGTCTTGCCTGTTCAACGGCATTTTTCCCATAACGATAGGCAGAAATAAACTCAGTGCGGGAATAGGGCGTCAGGCTGCACGCTTCAATCAACCGTTCTGCGTTCAGGTGTTGCCACTGCGCTGCAATTCGCTTCATTACCGCATTACCCTCCGGGATAACCTCCTGCGCTTCCTTCACCAACACTACCTGTCCCCGGATAACGACCAGCACCTGCTCCAGTACGTCATAGTCCAGATAACATAGATCGGGAATATCAAGCTGCCATACGTAGCAGTTCCATGCAAAAAGCAGTACCTGTGCGACGGCGCGCCCACCGCTGGTTTCCGTCAGGGCGATATCGACTAAGGCATTAACGGCGTGTCGATACTTTTCAGATGTTACGCAGAGTTTCTGCCGCTGGTTTTCTGATTGGGCCAGAGTCTCGAAAAACTCGTTCATCGTTTCCTCCTTTTTAACGTTGAAAAACGCAGCACTTCACTGTCGCCGGGCGGCGAGGCGCGGCAGGGTAACGGCGGTTAAATTTGGCGTTGATGGCGCTGTTAACCGTTCTGACTTCAATAAACTTGTAGGTACGGCTGGTTTTTAGTACCCGTTTTAAATCGCTGACCGGCGGGATCTGCTGGCGGCGTTCGGTGGCCAGTTGAATAAAGTGATTGAGGTTGACGGCGATAAGCTGCTCGGCGGCGGCTTTGGTCTGTGCGTTCTGGCCGCTGCGGTCGGTGTACAGGTGGATAATGCGTTCCAGCATCGGATTGGAGGCGCTCACGTCCGCGTTCTGCGCGATGACGAGCGCTCCCCGGAACGGCGGTTCATAGGTTTCGTTGCCGCTGTTACGCAGGCCGCGAGAGGGCACTGAACGCCCGTTATAGGCGGTTTTCAGTTCTTCCCAGTCGAAGCCGCGCATTTCGCGCAGGTAGGCGTCGGCAGCGGCCTGCGGATTTTCCGGGGTGGTGGGTGCCTGTCAGACCAGCTTTCAAACAGCTCCGGGTAAACCTCTTTGATGTGGATTTCGGCATTGCATTTATTCAGGCGACCGCAGCGTAGTAACTACGGACTGACGGCGCTGGTGTACAGCTCCTTTTTCTGGCAGTCCGGGCAGACGCCGCATGATTTCCTGATGTAGTTGTGGTTGCATTGCCAGTACCTTTCTTCAGGTAATTGAAATACTGACGCTTTTCGCTATCAGACTGGCGAAATAGTGTGATGCCGTTCAAATAAATGATTCTTGCCATGCTGGTCATTGAGCGGTTCTGTTCCAACGCTAATACTTCCAGTTCCGCGATTTCAGCGGGGAGCAGGCGCATTGCCACCGGTTTGTCCGACATCATCCCGCAAGGTGCGCGTGAGCGCAGTACGTTCTCATTTGTTTTCATGGTGGTATATTGTGGTTATTAACATTACACAATTTTATGATTACCTCAAATGAGGAAGTTGTAAGTAGCGACTATATCCAAATGAGAGATTTTGGCACCCGTTTGAGGGAAGAACGTCTCCGGCCTGGTCTCGATCAGGACGGTTTTGGGCAGTTGGGCGGTGTGAAGAAAAACGCGCAAAGCAACTATGAGAATGGCCTGCGCAAGCCGGACAGCGACTATCTGGCCGGGATAGCAGCGGCAGGTGTCGACGTTTTGTATGTTCTGACCGGCAACCATACCCCTGTGTCTGAGTTGTCCAGCAAAGAGAGCGTGCTGGTTGAGAACTACCGGGCTTCTACGCCTGAACATCGGTCAACACTTGACACGGTTAGCGCTGCGCTTGCGAAACCGTGCGCAGGGAAATGTGTAAATGGTGAGTGATTGATATTTTTTAGGGAGTATTAAAGTGGCAGCTTTAAAAAGTAAAGAGAGATGGATTAAATTTGTTGCGTTAGATTTTTGTCCAAGTAAATCTGATGCTGGTTATATTAGTCAAAATCAGTTTTATTCGGCTATCGTTGCATTGCAAAAATTGGTAACTGATAATAACTCTACTTATCTCACTGATAACGGGAATATTGAAACTAGTTTAGATCAAATTGTTTGGCTTGATGAAGATAAAAAACGTTTATGTTTATTAATTTCTCAGGGAGATAGTTCAAGGTCGGATCCTTCATTTAGAAATAGAACCACTGGAGATAAGAGAGAGGCTAAAAGATTAGATGGTGAGGATCCTGCATTTTCGGCTCATTTATTAATTGATATAAGTGTGCAGGAAAATAATAGCATCAAATGCTATGGGTATCTTGAAGAGATCAGTGGAATCACACCGGGACATATAACGGCATTGTTACGTTTTTTATTTAGGAAAACACGAGTTAAATTTACTTACACTCGTCCAGATCATACAAAATATCATTTTTATATAACGACGAATGTGAGGGTTTATGCTATTAAGAAATTAGAAGAACAATATGATGAAACAGATATAGAATCTATTATTTTTGAAAGGACAGAACCCGTTTCTGAATTAGATGAAGATAGTTATGTCGTTAAAGGTAAAGGTCGATTGGAAGTTAAGCTTGAACATAAACCAAAAAATTTCGAAGTGTTATGGGAATGGCTTAGCAAATTCAGAGAAAAGGTTGAGCAGAGAAGGGGGCACTATGATAAAATGAAAGTGCGGTATAAAGCTGATGATAGAAATGGTAGTTTTGATGTTACTCAAGGGAAAAAGAAAGATGCTATTGAGGCCTTATTAGCGAAATATAATAAAATTTTTCTTGATAATGAAATAAAGCAATGCCAAGAAATTATACATAAAGAATTTGTCGCTAAGATTAATAAGGAGTTGGATAGTATCTTAGCGAACAAATAATAAGGTGATGTATGAAGCTATTGAATGTCACAAAGAAAGTGCTTGGTCCATTGAGTTATTTGATGATTAAGCACGAAGAGAAAAGGTGGTATGATATATATATCCCTTTTTTCTTTTCTTTGTGTATATCTATTATTTGGTGGCAACATAGGTTTCCCTTATTAGGTGATATTGGTTTAATATCAAAAATAAATTCCTTGTTACAAGTTTTAATCGGTTTTTATATAGCGTCATTGGCTGCTGTTGCTACGTTTGGAAATCCTAAGATAGATAAGGTAATGGCAGGAACTCCTCCAAAAATTTTTGAGAAGTTTAACGGTGTATACACGTGGGTTACATTGAACAGACGACAATTCCTTAGTAGGATGTTTGGTTATTTATCTTTTGTAAGTTTATTTTTATTTGTTATTGGGGTCTTTGCTGATTTATGTCTCAATGGATGGGCGCCTGATAAGTACCTGAAAATAATTTTTCTATTTTGTTATTCTATTGTATTGTTTAATTTATTAACTACAACTCTGTTGGGACTTTATTATTTGGCAATAAGAATTCATAGACATGATGGTGATTCGGAATGTATTGACGACACTTAAAAGATAAATGGTTATCAGATTGTTAACTCACACTCCACCACCGTCCTATACCCATTCCCATCAAAACTAAGCACACACCGCGTAGTCACTCACGCAGTACCATCAATCTCCGCCTTAAACCCTTCCACCCGTACCGGTAATTCCGGGAACAAGTCAGGCCACCCGCGCGCCAGAGTGAGGCTGAACGCCGCCGCGCTGTAACTGCTCCCATGCGCTTTTGGCCGCCCGGTATGCGTTATTCTTCGTAGCATAGGTATGGCGCAGGATCTTGACGTTACTCTCTTCCCCGACCATCACGTTATCAGCGCTAAACGTGGCGTCAGAAGGTGATTCTGCTGTCTGCGTTTCATCATTATATATCCCATTTGATTGTTATAAAAATAGCCCAAAGATCGGGCTATTTGAGTTATCAGGCAATCACCACCTTCAGGCGGCCCGGTGTCCGGCGCGGTTTTCCAACTACGATCTGCACATCGCGTCCTAAACGAGTCAGACATTCCAACATTTTGGCTTCGCTGATGCCCCGGAACTGCCCACGCAGCATATTGGACAGTTTGGGTTGCGTCATTCCCAGCAGTTTTGCAGCTTGTTCCTGCGTCAGGCGACGGCTTTTGATGATGTTGCCAATGGTGGTGGCAAGCTGGGCTTTGACCAGCATTTCTTCGGCGTCGTCTCTGCCAATATCGGCATAAACGTTGCCGCTGCTGACTTCAATATCATGGCTCATATTATGCTCCTTTGGCATGGTTTTCTGCGGCTTTCAGTCGTTCGCGGATCTTGTCCATATCGGGCTTCGGCGTGGCAATTCCCGATGAAGACTTTTTCTGAAATACGTGCAAAACATAGACAGCATCACCGAACTTAACGGTATACACCGCGCGATAAGTATCACCGAGAAAGTCTTCTACTACCTCAAGTACGCTGGTTCCACTAAACCCCTTCAGTGGCTTGGTCTGGGAGTGTTTACCGCCTGCCTGTGCCAGATGCAGGGCATAGCCGAAAACATCCTGTACATCTTCGGGCAATGACTGGAGGTCTTTCTTACTACTACCAACCTAATATAGTGGCTTCATCCGCGTTATCCATGCGTTAAATTATATCTATATGGGTATAATTTAACTTAGCTAATGGTCAATGTATAGTCAAACAGGGAGGGGGAATATATTGGGTTAATTTATGTAAGTGGCGGCCCAGCCGGTGCATTGTTCCAGCCTGTCCATATGTTTTTCCGCTTCTTCCAGCAGCTCTTTACATCGTGATGGTGCTCCGCGCCATCGGTATGATCCAACAGGGCGTCCTGAAAGTCGTAAAAGGCTTCACGCAGGGCCGTTTGTGCGGCCCGCAGCATTTCTAGTCTGGCGTTGATGTTCCCCATTAGCGCTACAGTGCGCTTCTCAGCCCGCTTTATGCGCTGAGGGATCCCCACAAATCAGCGCTAATAAACCAACACCATATTCTGGTAGGTTCTGGCGAGGTGATTAAGAATGGTACTCAGCATCGTTCGTTTTAAAATTAGCGGGGAGTGTCGTAAGACATTCTCCGCTAACGTCAGATACGAGATAACCCGCCGCGTTTTAATGCTGTTGGCCTGGTATCTCAGATGTAACCTTTTATTTTCAGCATGATAGCCAATAAGCCACAGCACTATTGTGCTCAGCGTC
>Ga0209463_1000354_pt1 | contig 39511 bp, 39 predicted proteins | sample AgamicMgSfrz_FD_187169 | JGI IMG/M metagenome (GOLD analysis project Ga0209463, IMG submission 187169) | Agave microbial communities from Guanajuato, Mexico - Mg.Sf.rz (SPAdes) (version 2) | ecosystem: Host-associated > Plants > Phyllosphere > Phylloplane/Leaf | place: Guanajuato, Mexico...
ATCTTTGACAAGTTCCTGTATATGGCTCAAGATTATTTCGACCCTTACCCGGCTTCTTGCAAATACGATTGTTTGAATTTTATTCTTCAAGAATTTCCTTGCCAGCTGATTAACTTCTACTGTTGCGCTTTTGCGTATATTCAACGGTTTATTTACTATTGGCGGATTATAAAATACAAAATGCTTTCTTCCGCGCGGAGCTCCGTTATCATCAATTAAGCGCATTGGATTTCCTGTTAACTGCTCAGCCAGCTCTTTTGGATTTGCAATCGTAGCAGATGTGCAAATAAAAATAGGATTACTTCCATAAAATCTACAAATTCGTTTAAGCCTTCGAATGACATTGGCAACATGGCTGCCAAACACACCACGATATGTATGAAGTTCATCTATGACCACATACTTTAGGTTTTCGAATAAGCTGACCCATTTCGTATGATGAGGTAATATCGCAGAATGGAGCATATCAGGATTTGTTATGACAATATGACCGGCTTTCCTGACTGCCTGGCGTATGCTAGGCGATGTATCTCCGTCATATGTATAACTTTTGATATCAATGCCCATCTCGTCAATTATTTCATTCAGTTCGCTCTTTTGGTCCTGTGCCAAGGCTTTTGTTGGAAAAATGTACAAAGCACGGTTAGCATCATTTTTTGCAATCGATTGGAGGACAGGAAGGTTGTAGCATAATGTTTTCCCTGAAGCAGTCGGAGTTACAGCAACGATATTTTCCCCTTTTTGTAAGGTTTCATATGCAGAAAACTGGTGGCTATAGAGTTCTCCAATTCCCCTTTTTTGCAGTGCAAGTTTAATTCTATTATCGACACTGTCCGGCATCGGCCGCATTCTTGCTTCCTGCGGCTCCATCTCGTGCCAGTTGATGATATTTTCGTTTTCTTTTAGTTCCTCTATTAATTCAGAAAGTGATTTTTTTCTTATCATGTCTCCTAATTCACCTCTTGTACATAATATACCGAATAAACGTTTGGTTTTCCAGCATATAAATGCACAGAAAAAGAGCCTGTCAACTTTACAGGCCCTGATTCTCTTATGCGCATTACTTTCCGTATACTTGAATCGTATGACACATATGCATCTATTAAATTTTTCATTAAGGCAATTCAAATGCACCTCTCCAGAAATTACCTAAAATACAACGTTTGCTCTACTTTATCTATCAATAAAATCTGTCAGGATAGTCAAGAGTCCATGAGGGCTTTCAATCATACCCATATGACCTGCTTCAAGCTCTTTCACGGTTACATGAGATGCAGTAGAACTAACGGCACGATCAGAAGAAACAACCTTATCGTATTTCCCTTGCACGAGCAAAAAGTTAAGAGACTGTTGTTCAATTACTGAATTACGGTCTGGACGTTTTCTCATCGCTGCTAAAGTTTCCATTGCTGCTAAGGGGTCTGTTTTATATCCGATTTCTTTTATTTCCATTACTTCCTCTTGGTTGGCAGCGATATAGTCTGTTGTAAACAAGTTAGGGATTAGTCCATCAATGAATGCAGTTATCCCTAAGTCCTGTATCTTTTCAATTGCCTTTAGTCTTCCTGCCTTGCCTTCATCTGTGTCTGGATAGGCAGTTGAGTGAATAAGACCATAACTTTTAAGTTTGTTTGGAAAGTTTTCTGCAAAAGCCAATGTAACATATCCGCCGAGAGAGTGGCCGAATAAGTGGACAGTGTCTATTTCAAGCGTGTCGAGAAGTTGTTTAACATCAAGTGCTAAGTCCTCCATTTCGAATGCTTCGCCGTCAAAGCTGGAGTTGCCGTGGCCACGCAAATCAACGGCAATAACATGATATTTTTTTGATAATGGCGTAATCATTTTTTTCCAATAGTCCGTGCTACCGCAAAAGCCGTGAAGCAGGACAACTGTTTGCTGATTGCTGCTGCCTTGCTCCACAAAGCTCAGTTCACGGTTATCTATCGTTAATTTTCCCATAACTGTTATCTCCTTCTTAAATGTCTTAAGTTTATTTTAAGCTATTTTTTCTGTATTTAAAAATATGTACTGTTTAGATTTGTAAATTTGTCGTTTTTATAGGATAAGCACCCACATTTGTTTAATGCATAAACTATGAGCAAATGTTTATATAAAAGGAGGATATGTCATCATGTCATCTCAATTCCCTTTAGATCCTAAAAAAAAGACTTCCGAAAAGCAAGAACCTTTTCAATTAATAAAAAAATCAATGAATCAATTTTTCCAAGAAAGACCTGTTAAGAATTTTCTGCAGTCCATGGATGAGTTCTTCAGCAATCCTTTTCCGAATATGTCATTTCCTGTTTCCGTTAATGAAACAGAAGAAGAACATATTATAAAAGCTGAGTTGCCTGGTATTAACAAAGAACAAATACACATTGATGTATTCGATAATCGTTTAATCATAAGTGTCACTCACCTGGAATTAATCCAAGAGGAAAATACACAGCAGCAAATTATCCATAAAAGCCAAACCTACAAAAAAAGCTCTAGAACAGTTGCACTCCCTTTTGTTATTGAGGAAAAGAACGTTAAGGCGTCCTACCAAAATGGCCTCTTGACGATTCGGGTAAAAAAACAGAAAGGTAAAAAAATAAATATTCTTTGATAAGAAAGAGACTATTCTCTAATGATGAGAGTAAAAAGTTTAAATCCACACATACTAAAGGATGTTCCATGAAGGTACATTCCTTTTTGGGCATCCCTTTTTCTTTAAATCCTGTTAAGAGGTGATTTGATGAGCTACAAAGATAATTTGGATCCTCATTCTGAGCTATTTCATCATAATTGGACTAGACCTAAACGTTCCAAGTCTCAAGTAAACGGACATACGGAGATGTCTAGGAATAATCTTATTTTACGTCGAAATGCAAAAGCTAATCGCTGGTAAGGTGCAAAAGAAAAAGCAAAAACTTGCTGCTTTCAAGCAGCAAGTTTTTTTTACAGGCCAATTAAAAGAAAGCTACAGCTTTAATATAGCTATACTTTAAATATTCCTCCAACCCCTTTGACAACGCCGGTAACTTGGTTCATGGCGTTCATCATCAGCCCTGCTGTATCCATCATCTTATTAAAGTCAAATGAGCCGTCCTGTGACTTAAATGAGTTCATAAAACCTTTAAAGTTGCCTTGTTTTTTTGGAACAAAGGATTGTTTCGGATATGGATTCATATACTGCTGCTGCATGTTTTGCATCATCGGCTGATAGACTTCTTCTTGGTGATGAAGCGGGTTTTGAAAAACATTTTGGCTGTTCGGCTTATAAGCATTTTGCGGATGGAAATAACTTTGGTCATAACCGTTGAAGGCTTGATGCTGCTGGTTAACTTCATTTCCGTAAAACCCTGGATACGGTTGATTGACCATGCTATTCCAGCCTTGATTCATATATGGATTAAATGTCCGGGCATGATGTATATGGACGTCTTGGGGGTGGGAAGCATAGCCGCTCGTATAACCACGCCCACTGTTTGGCAAATGTCCATGCATATTTATGGTTTGGTACATACATATCCTCTCCCTTCATAAAGCCCTCTCTATCTTATGTATAAAACGCCTATATGGTGCCTAAAGCTGAATAAGGGAGTAGGCGCAAAAAAAATAATGCTCCTAATTGTGAAGCTGTTTTATACAACCTCATAATTCCAGAAACATTATGGTTATCTTCTTTTAAAGCCTGTCTAAAACAGTCTGTAAAATAAATTGCACTGATTTAGCTGAATCTAAAAATCTTTTTTTACTTGTTTCCTTAAAAAAGGCTTGTATTGATATTACTTCCAGATGATCAGAAGCTGTGCTGATTTGGCTAGGATGAAGATAGAGCGGTCTTTGGGTTTTCACCCAGTCTTCTGCGATATCCTTCCATTCTGCATTCATCTTTGCCACTTTATTAGCATATGGCCTAACAACTTCATAAAAATCTTCGCTCTCACCAGTTGATTTTACTGTATGAAAGACGTCAACCAAATAGGTTGCACAAACTTGCAATTCCTCTGTAAGCTCTTTTAAACGCTGAATATTTGTCATAGCTGCACTCCAATAGACGATAGTAACATATTTTCCTCTATTTTATTGGAATTATGATCCTAGTTCAAGTTTAAAAGATACAGGTCTTTTCCTGTATGGTTGAACATAATCTGTTTCTGTTTGAACATTTAAGTTTCTGTTTTCACAGGAAGCAATTGCTCCTTCCAAATGATCAAGCGTTCTTTCATGCAGCATGATATCTTTCGTCAAGGCATTATTCCTATTTTGTAATAACTGATCGAGTTCTTCCAGGTCTTCTTGTATCCCTTCCAGCAAATTCATTAATTCCTCTTTATTATAAACAGACATTTAATCCCCTCCATGCTCTTTATTGTGTATTGATTTCTCCTTTTCCCTTTTAAGTCCTGCATGCCTGACAAAACTAGAAGGGATTCGTCAAAGAAAGCGGGAATTCTCCAATCCCTCTTCATCCATTCGACATTTATTAATTACTAACGAAGAAATGTCAGCAGGCTTCTTTCTACTTTTATAAGGCTGTGAAGCTTTTCCTGCTTCCTTTTATACCAATCAGTGATTGGAGTAAACTCCACTTGCACGTCGTCTTTTTTCCACTTAGTCCTTACTCTTGTCGCTAAACTCCAATCCTTCCACTCGGGTTCTGTTTGTACCATTACAGGATAGCTTGTCCTTAACATGGGAGTGTTTTTCCGATGCCGTGGATAGACATATTTTTCATAATCGGATCTTGAACCTGTATGCGGTACATTTATTGCAAAGCGAAGAAAAGAATCATGAAGCTTTGTTGCAAACAGAATGGCATACAATTCTTTGCCAAGCTCAATACGGCGGTCCAATGAGCTGAAGGATGAGACACTTCTTCCATATATGTCTCCATGTAAAGTTGGAAAAAACACAGAGCTGAAATGCCATATATCTTGAAACCGGTACGCAAATGTATGAAAAACCTCTTTTTGGAACAGCTTATTTTTAATGATTGGTTTCTCAATGACGTTTTGTTCATTAATGATTAGACTGAAGACTAGTCTCTTCTTATTGCGATAGTGCCAAAAATGCTGCCATTCCTTTTCCATAAAAGAAGAAACAGAAAAATATTTAAGTAAATGAAACATTGGGGCATTCTTTTTCGTCGAATACTCATAGAGAAGCAGCTGTGGGTAAGCATCTTGGAAAATCATCCAATTTGCCCGTTCATAAGTAGCAAATAAGTTGAGGCGGGTTTTCTCATTTAATGACAAAGGAAACCAGCCGCCAGCCAGATCGCACATATTCCAGCCCGCATTCCTCGATACAAGGCTGGCCAGTAAGGACCATTGAATTTCTTTATTCATGATATAATATTCGAAATAGCAGTCTGTTCTCGTAATATTATCTAAGTTATTTTTTTCTGTTAAACAGCGTATGTCTTTTATTAGCCGCTTCTCTTCAGTTGATAAGAAATGCTCATTTATACCTACCACAAAAGACCACCTCTTTTTCGGAAATTATGTTATATTGTTTGTTGTTATCATGAAGTTATTCTACTTAGGTTAGAAGCTGCGAGGTGAAAAAGTGAAACTTCATTATCCAAACGGGAAAAAGTATATTCCTGCTGTAAAAACCAATAGCTCCGTCAGCAAAAAGCACAGCTACAGCAACCGGGGCATGACACTAGAAGAAGACATCAACATAACAAACCAATACTACTTAGAACTTGGCAAAGCAGTCATCCACAAAAAGCCGACACCCTTACAAATCGTTAAGGTGGACTACCCGAAAAGAAGTGCGGCAGTCATTAAAGAGGCTTACTTTAAACAGGCGTCTACGACAGATTATAATGGGGTATATAAAGGCAGATATGTTGATTTTGAGGCAAAGGAAACTAAGCATGGAACCTCCTTCCCGCTTAATAACTTCCATGACCACCAAATCAAACATATGCGGTCTGTATGCGAGCAAAATGCGATCTGTTTTGTAATTATTCGATTTTCTTCATCAGATGAGATATTCTATTTAGAGGCAGAAAAACTCTTCATGTATTGGGATAGAATGATAGATGGGGGAAGAAAGTCAATAACAAAAGAAGAGCTAAAAAACACTGCTCATCCAATAGCACTTGGCTTTCAAGCGAGGATTGACTATATTAGAGTAATAGATTATCTTTATAGCTTCGATTAAGCGATATCTTTGTTGTTTGTTTTGGGAAAAGAAAGGTAGGAACTAGTATGACAGATAAATACCAAACGCGAGAGGAGCGGCGCAGGCAGCTCCAATCAGCGAATAATAAAAAGACGAAGGAGAAAACGCCTAAGGACAAAAAGCAAAAAGGCAAAAAGAAAGGCGCCAAGCAGATTTTCAAACGGATTTTCCTCGTGCTGATCAGCCTTGGTATAGTCGGCATCATTGCAGGAGGCATCACTTTTGCAGTCATGGTTAAAGATGCCCCGAAGCTTGATGAGAGCGTCTTGAAGGACTCCATCTCTTCAACTATCTATGATAAAAATGATAAAGCAATCGAGAAAATTGGCGCTGTCAACAGGGATTATGTGCAATACGACGATATTCCTGATCTTGTGAAGAATGCAGTCATCGCAACAGAAGACTCCAGATTCTTTGAGCATCACGGAATTGACCCGATTCGCTTAGGCGGTGCGGTCATTGCTAACTTCACCGATGGATTCGGTTCAGAAGGTGCTAGTACAATCACCCAGCAGGTTGTGAAAAACTTCTTCTTCAACCAGCCGCAAAAGACGCTGTCGCGTAAAGCTCAGGAAGCGTGGCTCGCTATACAGCTGGAGCGAAAGTATACAAAACAGGAAATTTTTGAAATGTATGTAAACAAGATTTTCATGTCCGAAAACATGAGCGGAATTAAAACCGCGTCAAAGGTATACTTTGACAAGGAGCTGGATGAGCTGACATTGTCGGAAGCTGCAATGCTTGCCGGAATGCCGCAGGCACCTAACGCTTATAATCCGTTCAACAACCCGGACCGAGCAGAAAAACGCCGCAATATTGTCTTATCACTGATGAATCAGCATGGATATATATCAGAGGCGGAAATGAAAGAAGCACAAGCAACGCCGCTCGAAGACTCTATTGTTGCAGAAAAAGACAGAGAGACATCTGATTTAAAATACGATCCATACATTAAGCAAGTCATTGCAGAAATTGAAGAAAAATACCCTGATGTTAATGTTTATACTGATGGTTTGGAAATTCACACAACATTGGATACAAAAGCGCAGGATTACGTGGATCAGGTGATGTATGAAGGCAATGTGGTTGAATTCCCAGATGAGGAGTTCCAGGCAGGTATTACCTTGCTTGATACGAAAACAGGCGGCATTCTCGCACTCGGCGGCGACCGCGATCCGGATGTGAAGCTCGGCTTCAACTATGCTACAGAAAATCCGCGTCAGCCAGGTTCGACAATTAAACCGATCCTAGACTACGGTCCAGCTATAGAATATTTAAAATGGGGCACATATGAAACGATTGAGGATAAGCCGACAACGTATAATGATGCTGCCAAAACACCGATTAATAACTTTGATAATAAGTTTCTCGGGTCAATGTCCATCCGTGAGGCACTGGCACGATCCAGAAATATCCCGGCATTAGAAGCATTCCGTGCTGCTGGTCCTGAAAATGCTCAGGAGTTTGCTAATAACTTAGGTATTCCGCTTAAGAACGCTTATGAATCTTACTCTATCGGAGGAATCGGCGGTGATGATAAAGGAATTACCACCCTTCAGCTTGCTGGCGCATACAGTGCATTCGGAAACGAAGGTGTGTATAATACTCCTCATGCTGTCCGCTACTTTACGCTGAATGACGGCACGAAAATCAACATGGAGCCGGAATCAGAAGTGGCGATGCAGGATTATACAGCTTTCATGATTACAGATATGCTGAAAAGTGTTGTTAACTCATCGTACGGTACTGGATCATCAGCAAATGTTCCTGGCTTGCCGTTGGCAGGAAAAACAGGTACGACGAACTACTCAGATGATGAGATGCAAAAGTATAATATTCCAGCCGGCGCTTCACCTGATGCCTGGTTTGCAGGATATACGACAAATTACACGATGGCCATTTGGACCGGTTACGAAAATAGAAAAAATTACTTACGCTCCAATACTGTCAGCAACGACCAAAGAATCGCTCAGCTGCTCTTTAAAAACATCATGCAATACATTTCGCAAGATGTAGAAACAGCCGATTTTAAAATGCCAGACAGTGTTGAAAAAGTAAGTATTGAAAAAGGCACATATCCGGCAAGACTGGCAAGCAGCTATACACCAAGCAGCCAAATCTTGACTGAATATGCGGTCAAAGGCAATATTGTTCAAAAAATATCAGAGAAATATAATAAACTTGATCCAGCTAAGAATGCTAAGGCTTCTTATGATAAAGACAATGATCTAGTAAATGTGTCATGGAACTATGGAAATACAGATGATGTTAAATTCGATGTGAGTGTCAGCATTAACGGCGGTGCATCTGAGCAGCTTACGACAACATCTGATAAGAGCGTTAAAATCGCTAAACCGGATCCTGACAGCACATATACATTTACCATTACAGCTAAAAGCAGCAGTATGACAAGCGACTCTGTCTCTGCATCTGTCAAAATTCCTGCCAAGGTAGAAGAACAGCCTGCTGAGGATGAAAATGAAACAGTCGATGACGGCTCTGCTACCGATGACGAAAATACAGGCAGTGAAGAAGAAACCGACAACAGCAATAACGGGAATGGCAACAATGGTAATGGCAATGGCAATAACAGTAATAATGGCAATAACGGCAACGGAAATGGTAATGGGAATGGCAATAACAGTGATGAGGAAGCAGATGAACCTGACGAAGATGAAAATGAGCCTGATGAAAATGAGGCAGATGAGTCTACACAGTCAGATGAATCTAATCCAGATCAATCAGAGCAAAGTACTACAACACCATAATAAAAAAAATCGTTCTCCGCTTGAAGGGGAACGATTTTTTTATTTGCGTTTTATCATCTTAATGGCAATCTGTTTTTCCAGTTCTTTGAACAGCTCATCTAACTGACGGTAAGAATGATAGCCGCCGGGTCTTGAGAGAATGTAGGAAATCCTTTCTTCTGCATTAAAAGGTTTTAACGATAGCTCATTAGCTACTAAGCCGTTCAACAGATTTACAGGCCTGTCATTCGACCAATAAAGGCATTCAAGGAAAAAGTGGATTCCTGCTTTGATCGTCAGCACTGTTTTCGCCTTATCCTTTTTCTGGATAGCAGTCTCTGCCTCCAACCTAATCTCTTTCCACAGGCTGATAACTGCAGCTATGCAAGCTTTCTGCTCGCCTTTGTCCCATGGATAAACAGTTTTAAGGCCTTGGTAGTAAGCTGCTTCATGCATAAAAGGATAAACTGCCTGAAAGGTTTCGGCATTTAACACCTCTATCTTATCACCCAAACTGTCAAGGGCATTATGCTTTAGCTCTTCGGGCATATCCACTAAATGCAAATTCGTCATGTAAGGACACCGGCCTTTTTCATTCGCTTCTTGCCTTCTCTGCATTCTGTAAGCAGCGGACAAACTTCACATTGTGGATTTTGGGCTTTGCAATGGTATCGGCCGAAGAATATCATACGATGATGGGTTACCGACCATTCTGATTCTGGTACTTTTTTCATCAATGCTTTCTCCACCTCTAGAACAGAGTCCTTCCAGCGGCAAAAACCTAGTCTTTTACTTACCCTTTCCACATGTGTATCAACAGCAATTGCTGGGATATTGTAGGCAACAGACACAACAACATTGGCTGTTTTTCTCCCTACACCAGGAAGATTAATTAATTCATCTCTATCCTTCGGCACCTCGCCATTATATCTTTCCAATAACATTTGGCACAGCTTTTGTATATTTTTTGCTTTGTTTCGAAATAGGCCAATAGATCGAATATCGTTTTGAAGCTCTTCCAACGGAACACTTAAATAATCTTCTGGCGTTTTATATTTTTGAAACAAGTTTTTCGTAACCTTATTAACTAATGCATCTGTGCATTGGGCAGATAAAGCGACTGCAATGACTAATTCAAATGGATTTGCATGAACAAGTTCGCAATGTGCTTCTGGAAACATTTCACCCATCACATCAAGACAATGTCTAATTTGATCTTTTTTCAGCATTTTCTTCAGTCCTTTATGTCTAGTTGTACCAAAGAAACGTTTCTTTGGCTCTAATAGTTTTATAGTTATAGTTCAAACAAGAAGAGACTGCCATTCTATTTTCCTTAAGAAAAGAGAATATGAACAGTCTCCGATTTTGGTCACTGCTCCAGCCAGTTGTAAAATGGAACAGATTTAGTTTTTTCTTCGTCTTGCTCCTTGTTGCCGTTTTGATAAGAACGGAATTTCTTTCCATAGCTTTTTGCCTGCTGAATTGTCTTGATACCGTTCTTCTTCCACTCAAATAATATTCTGTCAATATAGCGGAAGTTCAGCTTCCCAGAAATGACAGCCTCTTTTAAAGCGGCTTTAATGATAACAGTATCATGATGATCATCATCAAGCCACATACCTAATGTCTCTATTTCAAACGGCGAAAGTGGTCTGCCAAATTCCTGTTCAAAGCATGTATATAAATCCGTTTCTTTTTTCTGGTCTATCACTGCTTCTTCTTTTTTATCTGCAGCCAAATACTCGTCTATCAGCTTTTCCCATAACGGTTCAACTGAATATCGTTCAAAGCGGATACCATAATCATTTTCACCATCAATAATGGCGATGTAGCCGCGGCGAATTAGCTGACTTAACAGTTCATGACATTCCATCGCATCAATTGACATATTCGCTGCAATCTCAGGAGGGGTCGGAAATTCGTTTCCTTTATCTAAAAAAGCAAGCACCTGAAGCAAAAGGACTAGTTCCTTTTCATTGAGTTTAAGTGCATGATAATGGGTTAGAAGTGTGGTTGGAATATGGATGTTTCCTTCTTGGAGCCATTTTAGCATAACTGATTTATTCATTGTAACACCTCTAATCTAGTATACCATACAAAAGTGTACTGCTTGTATCATGGATATATAGGCAATTGAAGGAAACTTAAATCTTTCCTTATTGTTTTTTCAATAAAAAACGAAAGGGAGAATGCATGGATAATCCCTTAAAAAGATCTCAATCGATGCATTCTGCCCTTTATGTTTATTATTATGGATACAAACGGTTCAACAATCTTGGGAACGGTATCGTTTCACGAACATGCTCTACACCGCTGATCCAGGCTACTGTTCTCTCTAAACCTAAACCGAATCCGGAATGCGGTACAGAACCGTATTTACGAAGCTCTAAATACCATTTATATGTTTCTGTATCCAAATTATGTTCTTGAACGCGCTTTTCAAGCAAGTCCATGTCGTGGATACGCTCTGAACCACCGATAATCTCACCATATCCTTCAGGTGCAATCAAGTCAGCACATAATACAACATCGTCCCTGTTAGGATCTGGCTGCATGTAGAATGGTTTTAGTGATGTTGGGTAATGAGTAATGAATACAGGCTTATCGTAAGTTTCTGCAATTGCTGTTTCATGCGGCGCCCCAAAATCATCACCCCATTGGATATCATCAAAGCCTTTCTCATGCAATAATTTAATTGCATCATCATAGCTAATTCTTGGGAATGGTGCTTTAATTTGTTCAAGCTTGGACAAATCTCTTCCCAATGTCTTCAATTCAAGCTGGCAATTTGCTAAAACAGATTGAACGATAAAGGAGACATATTCCTCTTGGACAACAAGATTATCTTTGAACTCATAGAATGCCATTTCCGGCTCAATCATCCAGAACTCGATTAAATGACGGCGAGTTTTAGATTTTTCCGCACGGAACGTCGGACCGAATGAGAATACTTTTCCTAATGCCATTGCTGCTGCTTCCATATACAGCTGCCCGCTTTGAGAAAGATATGCATCCTCATCAAAATATTTAGTCGCAAATAACTCTGTTGTGCCTTCTGGAGCACTGCCTGTCAGAATTGGCGGATCCACTTTTGAAAATCCATTTTCGTTAAAGAATTGGTATGTCGCACGGATGATTTCATTTCTGATTTTCATAACAGCATGCTGGCGTTTTGAACGAAGCCATAAATGACGATTGTCCATTAAAAATTCCGTACCATGTTCCTTTGGTGTAATTGGATAATCTACAGATGCGTGGATGACTTCAATCCCTGAAACAAGAAGCTCATAACCAAATGGAGAACGCTCATCACTTTGCACCTTGCCCGTAACATAAACAGAAGATTCCTGGGTTACAGATTTTGCAGCCTGGAAAACTTCTTCAGCCACATCACTTTTCACTACTACCCCCTGCACAAATCCTGTGCCGTCACGCAGTTGTAAAAAGGCGATTTTGCCGCTAGAACGCTTATTGGCAATCCAAGCGCCCAGCTTTACTTCTTTATCAACATTTTTCGGTAATTCAGCTATAGTTGATTTAATCACAATATACTCCTCCAAAAACGATAAAATCAAAATTATATGTAATAGCAAACCCAAGGGCTCAATGGTTTAAAGCATAAGCAACATAGTGCTCTAGGGATTATCGCTAAAAATGCAACATTTTTTTACAGATGTTGAGTCATTTTTACATAGTTTTACTTGCTATCTATCATAACATTATACCCTTCTTGATTATCACAATCAACATAATCGCTAGAAGGAGATAATTTCGCAGAAAATTCTGTTCTCTAAAAAAGAAAAAAGCGGCAAGACGAGCTCGCCGCTTTTTGTATTAAACTGTTTCTTTTGCTGCTTTACTTTCCACAAAACGGTGAATTCTGTCCACCGCTTTCTCGAGCAATTCTAATGAAGTTGCATAGGAGAGGCGAATATAGTTATCAGCACCGAAACCTGATCCTGGTATAACGGCTACAAGAGCTTCTTCCAGCAACGCGCTTACAAATGCATCCGTATCGGTGAACCCTGTCAGCTCAACAGCCTTCTCCACATTCGGGAATAAGTAGAAGGCACCTTTGGGCTTCAGGCAAGTTATACCAGGGATATCATTCAGCTTCTGATGAATGATATCCAGCCTTTGGCTAAATGCTGCTGTCATTTCACCTAGTGAGTCTTGCGGCCCCTCATAAGCTTCAATTGTCGCATATTGAGAAGGCGTTGTCGGATTGGAAGTGCTGTGGCTCGCAAGGTTCGTCATTGCAGATATGATCGCTTTGTTCCCTGCAGCATAGCCGATGCGCCAGCCTGTCATACTGTGAGATTTTGACACACCATTGATAACAACAGTTGCTTCCTTCAGCTCTGGAGAAAGAGAAGCGATGGAAACATGCTCATTATCTCCGTATACTAATTTTTCATATATTTCATCTGAGATAATAAGAATATTATGTTCAAGGCAAACCTCTCCTAAGGCAAGCAATTCTTCTTTTGTGTAAATCATGCCTGTTGGATTGCTTGGTGAATTGATAATTACTGCTTTTGTTTTCGGTGTGATAGCTGATTTCAACTGGTCAGGAGTAATCTTGAACTCGTTCTCCTCCACTCCATCTACAAAAACAGGCACACCATCAGCAAGCTTTACTTGTTCTGGATAACTTACCCAATATGGAATCGGAATGATTACCTCGTCACCCTCATCTAATAACACTTGGAATAAAGTGTATAAACCGTGTTTTGCCCCATTTGTAACAATGATTTGATTAGGCTCGTAAGTAAGCTCTTGGTCTCTTTGGAGCTTGTTAATGATTGCCTTTTTCAAAAGCGGAAGTCCCGCTGCCGGTGTATATTTAGTGTGGCCTTCATTCATGCTTTTTACAGCGGCATCAATGATATTTTGAGGAGTATTGAAATCTGGTTCGCCTGCTCCCAGTCCGATGACATCATGTCCCTCTTCCTTCAAGGATTTTGCCTTTGCAGTAATCGCAAGAGTTGTTGATGGGGTTAAAGCATTTACTCTTTTTGCTAATTGAACATTCATTGTTTTTCTCTCCTCCAAATACCATTCTTTATAAAATTCTGATATATTCCAGCGAAACTCTGTGTTAACAGAGTTTTTTTAAGGCTGTAGGTGAATCGATGCCTTGAAAAACAGCATCTGCTTAAATATTTTCAATATTTCTATGCAATTCTCCTGTTTCAAAATCAAAATAAAAATAATTGATTAAATCATCATCAGTGTGGGCGTACACTTCCCAAACAGGGAGACCTTCAAGCATACCGAGACGGACAGTGTCAATTGATGACAGCTCTCTCTCCGATGATAGTTTATTAATGACTTCTTGTTTTGTCAGCCCATCTTTTTTATTTTTGACAGTCACAGCATGGTTTTTTTCTTCAATCCACACAACGATGTCTTCCTTATCCTTATTTTGCCCTTCTACTACATAATAGCTGTCATTGCCGTTGTAGATAGAAAAGTTCTCCATACTGACAAGGCCTGCTTCGTCTTTTGCTATCTTTTCCGCACTTTCACGGGCTTTTGAAACAGGCTGGTAAGCTGATGCATATGTATAGATTACAAATCCGAGTACAACAACTGCCAGGCCGACAAAGGACCAGATCCACTTTTTCATTTTATCACTTCTTTATTCTTGTTTTTTATTTAACTAAAAGAGATTGGAGTCTTTATACCATATCCTCTAGTATAAAGACTCCTTGGATATTTCGTCTATTATTTTAACACAAGACGAAATCCATTAAATCCATTCTCTTATAAAAAATTCAATTTCATCTAACTTCTTTCGGATAACAGGCACGTGAGGAATCGATTCTAAAAAAGTCGCTCCATAGGTAGTCGTTAAAATTCTCCGATCAAGGATGACAATAAACCCCTTATCTGTTTCAGTACGAATCAGCCTGCCGAATCCTTGTTTGAACCTTAAGACTGCTTCAGGCAAGCTGTTTTCCAAAAACGGATTGCCGCCCATAGACTTTATCCGTTCATTTTTCGCTTCATTTAACGGCTCATCTGGTGAAGAGAACGGAAGTCTGACTATGATTAAACATGTCAAATCCTCTCCGGGAATGTCAATTCCTTCCCAAAAGCTATTCGTGCCAAGAAGAATGGCCTTATCATAGCGCTGAAAATTTCTTGTCAGTCGCATTCTGCTTCCAGTTGTGATTCCTTGTGCCAAGATTGCATAGTCTGGTAGGCTTCCTTTTGCTTTAATCAATTCGTATGTTTTCTTCAGCATTTCATTGGAAGTGAACAGTATCAGCATCCGGCCGCTTGTCGCCTCGGCAATAGAAATGATGTGGCCTGTCACTGCTTCAATATACTCAGAGAGCGGCACATTATTAATATCCGGGACCTCATCTGGTACAACAAGTCTCACTTGCTTGTCGTACTGGAATGGAGAGGCAATCTGTTTCTCCAAATGGGGTATACCGGAAAGACCCAAGCCGCTGGCATAGAAATCAAAATGATTATTTACAGTTAGTGTTGCTGAAGCAAATACTACGCTTTTTTTCTTGGCAAAAAGAGTTTGCTGAAGTATTTCCGATACAGAATGGGGCTGAGCATAAAGAATGGCATGATGCGGAAAGCTTTTCCAATCTACCTCAAGCCACGCGATGCTGTCTTCCTCCCGCAGAAAAATATGACGGAGTGTCAGCATATATTGCTCCCATTCTTTCATGATTGCTTTTATTCTGTCTGCAGCCATTACTTGGTCTGCATCAAGAGAATCTGTATCAGCTTTGCTGTATAGTGCTTCGACTACTTGCAATAGTGCATTTTTACAATCCTTCAGCAAAAATATGAACCTTTCTGCCACAATCTCTACTTGATTCCATTGAATGGAATCGTCTCTTTTAATACGGATGCTTGCTTTTGGGCTGTTCGATTTGTTTCCAATCTTTTTTGCATACCGTAAAATCGTCCGGAACAGCTCCTCCAGCTCAAGCGGCAAATCGGATAACAGTCTGTTCAGCTTCTTTTTGTCTGCGTACGCCAAATCATTTCCCTTTGAAAACAGCTTGTAAAAGAGCTGCTTCTGGTCATAAGTACCGATCGATTGTATGCTCATCTTTGTACCAAAATAGGATAATTGATGGCCAAAATGTTTTGTCGCATTCTTTTCGAAATGATGTCCTTCATCGATAACAGCATATTCATAATTTGGCAGCAGCCCTTTGTCGCTGCTGAGATCATTTAACAACAAAGCATGGTTTGTAATGATAATATCAGCTTTTTGCGCCGCATTTCTTGTGCGACGGTAAAAATCCCTCGGAGCCCATTCCTTTGAAAAGGACAGCGAAAAATTACCGTCATTTTTAATTTTATGCCAGTATTTCATTCCACCGCTTGAAAGGTTTAGTTCATCCTTATCTCCTGTTGTTGTTTCTGTAAGCCATATCAGGATTTGCATTTTAGTCAAAATCACATCATAATTGTCATCCTGCTCTCTAAGGGAAACTTCAAATTTATCTAAACTGATATAGTGGTTTCGCCCTTTGAGCACTGTGTATCCTATTGAAAAAGGAAGGATATCCTCAAGCAGCGGCAAGTCCTTTCGGGTAAGCTGCTCCTGCAGCTGTGTCGTGAAAGTGCTGACAACTATTTGTGTATTTTCTTTTTTGGCAAAAAATGCTACTCCAATTAAATAAGCAAGTGATTTCCCCACACCTGTTCCTGCCTCAATTAGGCCATGGAGATCAGTATTAAAGCATTGGAGGACATCATTAATCATTTCCTGCTGCCCTGGTCTTGGAACGTAGTTGGGCAGCACTTGTGACATTCTGTTCTCTACTTCTTTCCTATCAAAATCTATGTACTCGTTTTTGCCCTTCTTTGCAGGTATAGCCCTGTCATCTGCCCGAAGCGCAACTCCTCTGTACAGCTCCAGTCCTTCACGAATATATGGCAGCTTTTTTTCCTTTTGCAACGCAATATTATCCAGCAGCTGATCAAGATCGCTTTTTAACGCACCGCTCAGGAGCTCTAATTGTCTGATGGTCTGCAGTGGCAAACCTTCAATCTTATTAAGCATAATCAAAAGCAGCTCTGCTGTTACATATGCATCACTATCCGCTTGATGTGGACGATTATGTTCAATATTTTCTTGAATGGCCAAATCTGTCAGCTTATAGCTGTCCGCCGTTGGAAACAGAATTCTAGCCATTTCAACTGTATCAATAATCGGACCATAAAATGCTTCAAACCCTGCCTGCTCTAATTCATCCGATAAAAAAGTTAAATCAAACATGACATTATGTGCAACAAAATAAGCATCCTTTAATAAGGACTGCACCTTTTCAGCTACCTCTTCAAATAATGGCGCAGATTCGACCATTTCGTCATTAATGCCAGTAAGCTCCTCTATAAATGGTGAAATCGGCTGCAGAGGATTCAACAGGGAGGAATACTCCTCTACTATTTTTCCATCCTCGATCACGACTGCCGCGAACTGAATGATCCGATCTCCTTTTTTAGGTGAATTCCCATTTGTCTCCAAATCGACCACCACATATTTATTCCCCATTGCATCCACCTCTAACTTTCAGTCATTCAAACGGTATCATAAAATGGAGAAAAGGAAAAGAATTTACTTCATAATAATTGCCCGTTATACTTGTCACCGCTGTTTATCAGACGGTGTTTTTTTCTGCCAAGTTCAAGCTTAAACTAATAATTCCTGGCAGCAAAAAAGGCTTTTTGTTCCTCTTCTCGCGCATTATTAGCTTTTACATAATGCGAGAATTATAACAAAAAGCCTTTTCAGTTTAAATAATTGTCTTTTCCGGTTCTTGTCTTAACAATTCAACAATCCGGTTGTTCTCCCCCATAATCGCAACCTTCGGCTTATGGCTGTGAGCCTGTTCATCGGTCATCACTGCATACGAAATAATAATCACTGTATCTCCTACTTGCACCAATCTTGCTGCCGCGCCATTCAGACAGATTGTTCCACTTCCTCTAGAACCAGGAATGATATATGTTTCCAAACGTGCCCCATTATTATTATTGACAATTTGCACCTTTTCGTTTGCGAGCATGCCGACCGCGTCTAAAATGTCCTCATCAATGGTGATGCTACCAACATAATTCAAGTTAGCCTCTGTTACCGTCGCTCTATGGATTTTTCCATTCATCATAGTTCGAAACATACGTTTGCTCCTTCTCGACTAAAAAATCGCATTATAATTCAAAGATGATATTATCTATTAATCTGGCACTTAGGAAACAGACAGCCCCTGCTATGATGAATGACCCTTCCCAGACTGATGGTTCCTCAAGTTCAGGATATGTTAAGATTTCCAAGTAATCGACTTTCCCACTTGTGTTGGTTTCAATGCGGTCCTTCAGTTGCCGTTTTAACTCCTTTAGATCATGATTACCCTTAATCAGCTCTTGTCTTGCTATAGAAAGTGTTTGATAAAGGATGCCCGCTTCTTTCCTCTCTTCTGGAGACAACTTTACATTCCTTGAGCTTTTCGCCAGTCCATCCTCTTCCCTGACGGTTTGCACGGCATTAAGCTTAATAGGGAAATGAAAATCTTCTATTAACCCGGCAACAACGGCGACTTGCTGTGCATCCTTTTTGCCAAAATAGACATTATCAGGCTGAATCAAATGAAACAGCTTTGTTAAAACTGTCGCAACCCCATCAAAATGCCCTGGACGGGAGCGCCCGCACAAAACATCTGCCCTTCTTTGAACTTGGACAGTAACAGAAGGTGCGGATGGATACATCTCTTCTGATGATGGCAGAAATAAATAATCGACCTCTTCTTCTATTGCCGTTTGCTTATCATGTTCGATATCTCTTGGATAAGAATCCAAATCTTCATTCGGACCGAATTGAAGCGGATTAACAAACACGCTTAAAATAACAATCTCATTTTGGTCTCTTGCTTCTTTAAGCAGTGCCCGATGACCCTCATGCAGGTAGCCCATCGTCGGTACGAATCCTATTGATTGTTGCTGTTTTTTTAGTTGCAGTATCAATTCCTGCAGTTCTGTCTTCGTTGTAATTACCTTCATCTTTGTCCCCCATACAGACCTTCCAATATGCCTTCATTCATCGTATAGCTATGCTTTTCTTCTGGAAATGCGCAAGCTTTGACTTCTTGCACATAATTTTTTAATGCCTGTATAATCGGCTCATCTATATTTGTATATTGCTTTACGAATTTTGCAACCCTGTTGACACCATATGTGAGCATGTCATGATAAACGAGAACCTGACCGTCTGTGTCAGCCCCCGCACCAATGCCAATAGCAGGAATTGTGATTCTGCGTGCCGCTTCACTTGCAAGCTGCATCGGAATACATTCAAGGACGACAGAGAATGCTCCTGCCTCTTCACATTTCTTTACATTTTCCAGCAGTTCTAAAGCGTCTTCCCTGCTTTTTCCTTGCACTTTATAACCGCCTAATACACCAACAGACTGAGGTGTCAAACCAAGATGGGCCATAACTGGAATGCCAGCGTTTGTGAGTAAACGTATTTTGTCAATAACATCATTTGCTCCTTCCACCTTGACGGCATTTGCCCCTGTTTCTTGAATTAACCTTGCTGCATTAATCAACGTGTCTCTATCTGACAAATGATAGCTCATGAAGGGCATGTCTATTACGATAAAACTATTTTTCGCCCCGCGTCTGACTGCTTTTCCATGATGAATCATATCTTCCATTGTGACAGAAACGGTAGATTCATATCCAAGCACTACCATGCCGACTGAATCACCGACAAGGAGCATGTCTGCACCCGCCTGCTCTGCCTGTTTGGCAGATGGGAAATCATATGCAGTAATCATGCTTATTTTTTCCTTGTTTTTCATTTTGATTAAATCACTTGTTGTCTTCAAATCTTTTTCCTCCTTTTTTAGGAGAGGGGGATCATAAAAAAAAGCAAAAAATCCCTCTATACAAATATAGAAGGATACGTTTACTAGTTTGTTTTCTTATCCCTCTGTCCTTGTCCTATTTGTTGGATCTAGGCAGATACATGATTAAAATGTACTACAATTTCTATCCTTTAAAGGTGCAGTTCAAATTGATACCGCCCAGCAATAGAATTATAGCAGACTCCCAGTATGTCTTACTACAAATAATTTTATGATTCAATCAAGATATCGGCTGAATAAATAGTATGAATTTCGCCTTCGTCATCTTCAAGAAGCAGAACTCCTTGTTCGGTTATCCCCTTAGCAATACCTACTAACGTGCCGTTTAATGTTGTTGCCTTCACTCTTTTTCCGATACTGACTGCATAGCTTTCCCATAGGAGTTTAATGGGATAAAATCCGTTGTCCAAGTATATGGTGTATAACTTTTCGAGCTCCAGTAAAATACTTTGTACAATTGTGGCCCTGTCCCATTCCTTCCCTGTTTCGATAAACAAGGATGTCGCAGTATCAAGAAGCTCAGCAGGATAATCGGAAGGCTCTAAATTAACGTTAATCCCTATTCCGATGATTAAGGAGTGGATACGGTCACTATCGGCCTGTAACTCCGTCAATATTCCACTCACTTTTTTCCCGTTAATCAGCAAATCGTTCGGCCATTTTATTCCAGGCTCACAGCCAGTTGCCTGTTCAATTCCCTTCACGGCAGCAACAGCCATTAACAATGTCAGCTGAGGTGTCTGCATTATCGGGACTTTCGGTCTTAAAATAATGCTCATCCAGATTCCTTTGTATTTTGGTGAATGCCATGCGCGTTCGAATCTTCCTCTGCCGCCTAACTGCTCTTCAGCAATGACAATCGTCCCTTCTTGAGCTCCATCATATGCGAGTCTTTGAGCAATCCTTTGAGTTGAATCGACTGTTTCCTCATAATGGATGTTTCTTCCAAGGTGCATTGTCTCTAAACCATATCTGATTTCATCTGGTATCATTTTATGTGGCACTTCTAAAATCCGATAGCCCTTTTTACGAATAGCTTCCAGCACAAAGCCGTCTTTACGGAGCTCTTCAATATGCTTCCAGATTGCCGTTCGTGAACAGCCCAGGACTTCGGCAAGCTCTTGACCCGACAAGTATTCATCAGGCTTTTCTGTAAAGGCCTGCAAGAGCTTTGTTCTTAAATCATTTTCCACTGCTTAAGCCACTCCTTTATTGCCTCTTTCTTGTTAGCCAGCCTTTTCTCCACAACCGAGTTCTCAATATTGGCAATCGCTTCTTTCACCCAAGGTCCAGGTGGCTTTGCGCTCCACTCTATAACGTCTCGGCCGCCAATTTGCAATTCTTCTCTGCTTTTAATCGGCAGCTTGTCATAAGCATCCCTTACGCTTTTTACGTCTGCGCTTTTTTCAGAAAGTATACTGAACACCTTTTCTCCACTTTCTGCAATGCTTAAGCCGAAGTTATAGAGATCCATGCTGGACCAATGTTGCTTCTTTTGTCTTTCCGACACACTTTTGATGATATTTTGAACAGTTTTAATACGTTTGACTGGCAGCTTCCATTTACGAAGGAACTGTTCCGTGTCCTGATGTGGTATTTGACAAGATATCAAAAGTAAAGACCACATTTCATTTATGTCTAAATCCCCGCAAGAAAACGTGGAAAGCAGGAGCAAACCATCCCTATGTGGTCTTAGCATTGGTAAATGCTCATAGATTTTTGTTTGCACCATTAGATGTATCGCCTTGGTTCTTGCTTCACCAAGCAATAACTTTTCAAACTCTGCTGTAATTCTTTCAACCGCAATCTTTTCAAGCAGATGCCTGTTTGCCTCTACAGACGAAAGGGTAAGCTTCTCTAACTGAAAACCGAGGGTGCTGACAAACCGAACCGCACGCATCATACGCAATGCGTCTTCTGCGAATCGGTCATGTGCAGACCCTACCGTTACGATTCGTTTGTTAGCCAAGTCGGTTTTTCCGTCAAAATAATCAATAATATTGCCATGCTTATCCATTGCCAAGCTGTTCATTGTAAAATCTCTTCTTTGCAAATCATCACGAAGATTGCGAACAAATGCTACATCTTTGGGTCTTCTGAAGTCTTCATATTCACTTTCTGTTCGAAATGTCGTCACTTCATAAGTTTCATTATTATAAAGCACCATAACAGTTCCATGCTCGATGCCAATATCAACGGTTGATTTAAAGATAGCTTTTACTTCAACTGGTGTTGCCGATGTCGCAATATCAATATCATGAATCGGTTTTTTCAGCAAGTGGTCCCTTACCGCTCCTCCGACGAAATAGGCAGTAAAGCCAGCCTTTTCAATTTCTTCAATGATCGGAATGGCCGAAGCAAACGGCTGTTTCATATATATTCCTCAGCAAGGATTAACTCTTCATAGATTTTCTCATACTGACTGACAATCGTTTCTCCGCGAAAATGATCCATGACTCTTGCTACAGAATTGGCTGCAAACTGCTGATGCTTATTCTCATCGAGAAGAAGGGCAACTGACTTCTCGGCAATTTCTGCAATGTTGCCGAGCTCGCATATGATCCCTGTCTCCCCATCCACTATTACCTCAGGTATGCCGCCGATATTTGTGCCGACGCACGGAACTCCGCAAGCCATCGCTTCAAGAGCAACTAAGCCAAAACTTTCTTTTTCAGAAAGCAGCAACATTAAATCACTGATGCTGTACAGTTCTTCTAAATTTTCCTGTTTTCCTAAAAGGCGGACATTTGCTTTAATATCAAGCTCGTCAACAAGCTTGCATACCTTTGCCATTTCTGGTCCATCTCCAACTAACAGCAATGTGGCAGGCATCTTGTCTGAAATGCCTTTAAAGGCTTTCACTACATCGGTCACCCGTTTCACAGTCCGGAAATTCGAGACATGGATAACAACCTTATCCTCTGAACTGATGGCAAGTTGCTTTTTGAGGTGAGAAGAATCAATCTTGCGGTACACACGCTCATCAATGAAGTTATAAACTGTTTTAATATCTTTTTCAGGCCCAATCAAGTCATAAGTCTGTTTCACGAGGGATTCAGACACTGCTGTGACAACATCTGACTTTTCAATACCAAAGCGTATGCTGTCCGCTAGAGAAGAATCATAGCCTAAAACAGTGATATCTGTTCCATGCAGAGTGGTAACAATTTTAATATCTCTTCCACTCATTTGTTTTGCCAAAATAGCACATACCGCATGAGGAATTGCATAGTGAACATGAAGAAGGTCAAGCTCCTCCCGGTTTATCACTTCCGCCATCTTACTGCTTAAGGCAATATCATATGGAGCATATTGAAAAACAGAATATTGACTGACTTCCACCTGATGAAAAAATATATTATGGTACATCTTATTTAAACGGAAGGGCATGCTCGATGAAATAAAATGTATTTCATGTCCTTTTTCTGCAAGCATCTTTCCGAGCTCTGTGGCGATGACACCTGATCCCCCAACAGTCGGATAACATGTTATTCCTATTTTCAGCTTTTTCATACCGTACCACCCAACAAATCATTATGTATTAAAACAGGCTTTTTCGTCTTGAACCCTTCAGCAAATGCAAGCCCGACTTCTTTCCCGAAAAGGCGCTCTCTTGCTTCTACACTTTCTATATAGCCGTTGATAAGAGGTGTATCCACACTTCCCGCTGATTTTGTAAATTGGCTTACATAGCAGTTCAAGCTTTGTTTTTTGATCTCCATATATTCACTAACGTCTATAACAAAATCTGGTTTATGAAAGCCATTAATCATGTAAAAATATAGACGGTCAGCGCGGTGGGGTTCTGTATCGTTCACTTTGTAATTGCGGATGCCCGCAGAAAACACAGCCTCTTCTACTAACTTCGCACAATTGCCATGATCAGGATGTCTATCCTCCCAGTATGGAGCAAAGACGATTTTTGGCTTAACAATCCTGATTGCCTCGACTATTGCTTGAATGTTCTCATTCACATCCCAAAGGCCTCTGTCCTTTAAATGGAGAGTAAAACGGGCATGGATGCCAAGAGCCTTTCCCGCAGCCAGTGCTTCTGCCTTTCTGGTTTCGACCGTTCCGTTTGATGATAATTCACTTCTAGTTAAATCACATAGGACAATTTTTTTGCCCATTGCAGCATATTTGGCAATGGTTGCCCCCATGCCGATTTCAACATCGTCAGCATGGGCGCCGATTGCCAATATATCAATTTCTTCCGTATTAAACGTCTGTAATTTTGTCTGTATTTCCATGTACAATATTTCTCCAATCTATATCCCCTTGCTCCAAGCCCCTGATCAGCACTTCACCTGTTCCCATATTTGTTGCCAAAGGAACAGAATAGACATCACAAAGACGAAGAAGAGCCGTAACATCAGGCTCATGGGGCTGTGCAGTCAATGGATCGCGGAAGAAAAAAACCATGTCCATCTTATTGTTAGCAATATACGCCCCAATTTCCTGGTCTCCTCCTAATGGCCCTGAACAAAAACGATGTACATCCAAGCCTGTTGCTTCTTGTATCTTTGAACCAGTAGTGCCTGTTGCAAACAGGGAATGCTTTTCAAAAATCTTCTTATAAGCTACAACAAAGCGAATCATATCATCTTTCTTCTTATCATGAGCTATTAATGCGATATTCATCAATTACACCTCTACTCCATTATATTTTCAAGACCATATATTAAAACATTTGCCTTTAAAACTTCATCAACAGCAAACCTTACACCAGACATAAAGGATGTACGATTGTAGGAATCATGCTTTAAAGTCAGTGTCTCTCCCTCTGCTCCAAACATTACTTGCTGATGAGCAATCAAACCCGGCAGTCTGATGGAGTGAATTCTCATCCCGTCAAAGTCTGCTCCTCTTGCACCTTCGATTGTTTCTTTTTCTTCTGGATGTCCCTGTTTTTTCGGTTTTCTTACTTCAGCTATCAGTTCTGCAGTTTTAACAGCAGTGCCTGACGGAGCATCCAGTTTACGGTCGTGATGCAATTCCAGTATCTCCACATCATCAAAATACTTAGCAGCAAGCTTGGAAAACTTCATCATAAGAACAGCACCTAAAGCAAAATTAGGCGCAATGATGCAGCCCCTGTCCATCTCTTCGCATAATGCTTCCAACTCTTTTAAGTTCTCATTCGTAAAACCTGTTGTCCCTACAACTGGTCTTACTCCGTATTGAAGTGCTGTTTTGGCATGGAACATTCCGAACTCTGGTGTAGTTAGATCTATTAGCACATCCGGTTTTACTTCCTGCAGACATTTTTCAATATCAGTATACATCGGGACATCATACGCAGGATTGTTGAAGTCTTCTAATTCACTTAATCTTTTCCCCTCATGCTTATGATCCAAAACGCCGACAAGTTCAAAGTGGTCGGTGCGCCCTGTCAGATAAACTGCTTCCTTCCCCATTCTTCCTCTTGGCCCTGCTATTACAATTTTGACTTTTTCCACTGTTTATTACGCTCCTTTTTATTGCTTTCATATGTATTTAATGCGGTGACTAATACATTTATTTATAAAGCTCACCACAGCTGCTGATTATGATTAGTTTTCGTCTTTTCTTGTCCAGCGATCCTTATCCCTTGTGTTAAATTTATGCATAACTTTATTATGGGAATCTTCAAGATCAATGTTCAAACTGTTCGCTAAACATATAAGAACGAAGAGCATGTCGCCTAGTTCATCAGCAATTTCTTTTTCATTCTCCGAAGCTTTTTTTGGCTTTTCGCCGTAATAGTGATTAATTTCACGGGCCAGTTCACCCAGCTCCTCTGTGAGTCTGGCTAGCATGGCCAGCGGGCTGAAGTAACCTTCCTTAAACTGTCCAATATATTCATCCACTTCTTTTTGAAGCTCTTGTATTGTTTTCAACCTTTTCACCTCAAAACTGCATTATTCTGCCTATTCTCCTTCATGTTAGCTAACATTTTCTTTTTTTACAAATGTTTTTGATTATTATTTACCGGAAAAATCGCGCCGTAGTTCAGCCGCTTTTTTTAGCAAGAGGAGATTGCTCAGACAACACCTATTCGATATAATGGATAGGCTCCAATATAAATGGTTCATACTAAGGCTATATATGACAGCTATACATAGAAAGCAGGCGAAAAAATGTTTAAGACGTTAAAGCTTAAAAATATTTTCTTCATTGTGCTCGGATCGGCTATTTTTTCTTTTGGAATTGTTCACTTCAATATGCAGAATAACTTGGCAGAAGGAGGCTTCACGGGAATCACGCTCCTGTTATACGCAAGATTTAACTGGGACCCTTCTATAACAAACCTAATATTAAATATTCCGCTCTTTTTTATTGGCTGGAAACTGCTCGGGCGAAATGTTCTCATTTATACCATTATTGGCACAATAAGCGTGTCTGTGTTTTTCTGGTTTTTCCAGCTACCCCAAATCGAACTGCACATTCCCCTTAAAGAGGACTTAACATTGGCAGCTCTGTTTGCAGGAACCTTTATCGGTATTGGGCTTGGCATTATCTTCCGCTTCGGCGGCACAACCGGCGGGGTCGATATTATTGCAAGACTTGTCAATAAATATTTTCACTGGAGTATCGGCAAAACGATGTTTCTGTTCGATGCATGTGTTATCACGTTGTCCTTGCTTACCTATTTAACTTACAGAGAGGCTATGTATACTCTTGTCGCTGTATTTGTAGGTACTAGGTTAATTGACTTTATGCAAGAAGGTGCCTACGCTGCAAGAGGTGCTATCATTATCTCTGACAAAAACCCAGAGATAGCCGACAAAATCTTAAAAGATATGGAACGCGGCGTTACTGTGTTAAAAGGACACGGCTCCTTCACGAAACAAGATAAAGAAGTTCTTTACTGTGTTGTTGCCAAAACGGAAATTGTCCGTCTAAAGTCGATTATAACAAGCGTTGATCCCCATGCTTTCGTGTCAGTGACAGTTGTTCATGATGTATTAGGAGAAGGCTTCACTTTAGATGAATATAAAAGGCCGATTGAGCATTAAAAGAAGGGGGATGACGTTCCCCCTTTTTTTTATGGCTTTTGGTGGACTTCTTGTATACGTGCATCACTCGGCAGCAAGTACGTCAGTATTCCTAAAAGTGGAAGCATACTGCAAAACACCATTATTGTCTGCAGACTGTATAAATCGCCAATGACACCGAAAATAACAGCTCCTAATGCTCCCATCCCAAACGCAAGCCCGACTATAAGGCCCGACACAAGGCCAATCATCCCTGGAAGAAGCTCTTGGGCGTATACAACTGTTACGCTGAAACTAGATTGAAGAATGAAACCGATAATGATAAGCAGCGGTGCTACACCCCATTGAGGAACATAAGGCAGCAATAAGGCGAATGGAGCAGAGCCGATTAAAGAAAACAACAGGACTGTCCGTTTGCCGTACCGGTCAGCAAGTGGTCCGCCAAAGAAAGTTCCAGCTACACCTGCTGCCATAAATAGGAAAACATAGATTTGTGCGTGTTTAATGGTACTATGAAATTTTTCAATCATATAGAAATGGAAAAAGTTATTGATACCTGCACCATACCATGATCTGGCGAACACTAAAAAGATCAATAAGCAAATTGCTACGATAATTTCCTTCTTCCACCCGCTTTTTTCTGCTTTGACCGTTTTTTTCTTGGCAGCGGGCATCTGTACTGCAAGCTCTTGTTTATACCAATTAGATACAAAGAACAAGATACACATGCCCATTGCAGCTAGAAGCGTAAACCATATTGTCCCGAATTGACCAGTGCCGATAAATATAAATGCAGTGAACAGTGGGGCGAGTGACTGGCCGCCATTACCGCCTACTTGATAGATAGATTGCGCCAACCCTCTTTTGTTTCCAGCTGCCATGTAGGCTACTCTCGAGCCTTCTGGGTGAAAAATAGCTGAGCCAAAGCCAATGAACAGAACAGATAAAAGCACACTTATAAAATTGGGTGCTAAAGCAAGTCCCAGCATTCCAAGCATGCTCGAAAACATGGCTATCGGCAAAAAGTAAGGAATTGGCTTTTTATCAGCCAATATCCCGAAAACTGGCTGCATGATGGAGGAAGTGATATTGAGCGTAAAGGCAATCCAGCCTATTTCTGTATAATTCAATTTCATAGTCGGACCTATAATCGGAAATAAGGCCGGGACTACCGATTGCATGCAATCATTAATAAAATGACCTAAACTGATGGCAAAAAGAATCCGGTACACAGTGATTTGTTGAGTGTTATGTAATGCTCTTTCAGCCTGCAAACTAACCCTTCTTTCTAATTCGCTGTTTTAAGAAAATCAGATATTATTATACAACTATCTTTCGATTATGGAAATAATCATTTAGGAACTTTCAGAATATTTATTCAGAAATAAAAAAAAACCTATGGATTTAAAATCCATAGGCTATTCATTCCGCTGCATTCCTGTATAAATCAAAATGAGCCTAAGCAGTTCGAGAACAGCAACCGCGGCAGCGGCAACATACGTTAACGCTGCAGCATTTAAGACCTTTTTTGTTTCTCTTTCTTCATCATTGCGGATAATCCCTAACCCAACTACTTCATCCATTGCACGGCTGGAGGCATTAAATTCGACTGGAAGTGTGACGAATTGAAACAATACAGCGGCTGCCATAAAAATGATTCCCAATAAAACAAAATTGCTTGCACCAAGGAGGAAACCAATCAAAATCAATATCCATGAAAAATTACTTCCTATGTTGGCAACTGGAACTAATGCGTGGCGGAAACGCAAGAATGCATAAGCTTGCTGATCCTGAATAGCATGACCTACCTCATGCGCCGCAATCGCTGCAGCAGCAACAGAATGGCCGTGATAGTTATTAGTGGAAAGCCGGACGACTTTTGTGCGCGGATCATAATGATCGGAAAGCATCCCTCTCGTCTCTTCTACAGAAACGTCATATAGTCCATTAGAATCCAAAATTCTTCTAGCAACTTCTCTTCCTGTCATCGCAGACGAGGAAGCCACTTTTGAATATTTCTTATACGCTCCTCTTACTCTCATTTGTGCCCAAAGAGGAATGATGAGTATAATGATGAAATATATAATAAACATGCTTTTCCCCCTATCTCTTCGTTAGTATATTATTAATTGTATGCAGGGAAAAATCGTAAGTCAATTATTATGGCCGTTTCTGCCTTCTTCGCTTTTCTTCCTTGTCTCCTAAATATTTTCTCCAACCGACATAGGATAATGTAAGGATAATGATACTTCCAGTTGAAATAATTACCCACCAAAGGGATGGATCTGCCTCATCTTCATATACTTGATTAAATACATCTTGAAGCTCCGATTCTAACTCGTCCAATTCCTTTGTTTCATTTTTCGTGTAGACTTGCAAGCGGTATGTATCGAGAAAATCGACCATTGTATTTAATTTTTGAAATTGAGCTGTTGTCACATCCAGCTTTAAGCTCGGATTGATGATTTGATACAGAGTCAGGAAGGAATTTAGCTTCACTTCAAACTCCTGTTTGTTGTTATTAATAGCTGCATCCTTCATTTCTCGATATGATGCCATTACTTGATCTTCCATTTGTGTCCATAATGGCTCTTGCCCTGATGAAACAGCATCAACTGCAAGCCTGAACTTGATTGCCGAGTTGATTCGTTCGTTCGTATCTGCAGAAGGGCTTGAAATTACCTCGACAGCTTCATCACGAGCACCAGTTAGAATCTGCAGTTCATCCATCGTAAATGTACGCTCTTTCTGTCTTACAATACTGAATTGGTTTGAAAAATAATCAAGGATTTTTTTTGCATCATCATATCTTTCTGATTTAACCAATTGCAGCGCTTCATCTGATAATGTATCTAACTCGTCTATAGGCGAATCTTGGTCTGCATATACAGATATAGAAATAGGCGTAAGCAGGATTAATAATATTAATAACACAACCAATTTAGCCTTCTTCATACTTGTCCCTCCCCGATATACTATTAGAAATGTATGACAGGAAGGACAAGGTTAGACTATAAATTTAAAACTATGTACACTAAAGAATGGAAAGAGTTGTTTTTCTTTTGGCTGCATAAAAACAAATACCAATGCTTACTATACTAAGCCAAAATGTAAAATATCCAATTTGGTCCATCGACTGATTAAGAATGCTGTAACTCGGCATCATGTTAAATACATAGTCAATAACGTCATTATGTAATGTCCATATTGCGGCAATGGCTGCGTGCTGCCACTTTATCCGATAATATGGTAAATACAGTAGTCCTTGGACCGCCATCGCTCCGTGTGAAACAATTAGCATCATTGAATCCACTTCTAGTTGGCCTGTTTTTGCGAATACAAGGAGATTCATAACAACTGCCCATATTCCGTACTTAAAAAGTGTCAGGAGAGCCAAAGCTTCAAACAAGGGGGTGTTTTTCCTTAATAAAAACGCTATCAATACAAACATAAAAAACAGACTGGCAGTAGGACTGTCAGGAACAAATATTATAAAGATACTTGGCGTCTCAGCCAACTGAAATCTATACCAATAGTAGCCATAGATTGTCCCTAGTGTGTTAATGATGAGGAGCAGCCATATAAACGACCGATTTCCTAATATAAGCTGTATCCATTTCATGATAGGCAGTCACCTCTTTCAAACATATTTTCATTTCCCTTTATAATAGCATAAATAGGAATTCTACCTCCATCATTATTACAAAGCAACATAAAAAAGCGGTCTGGCAGAAAAGCGAAGTAAGATTGCTTTTTGCCATACCGCTAAATTTAATTGTTATTCTGTACTTTGCAATTCCTTCAGGCGATTTGTAAGCTCGCGGAACGCACTCTCATCTCCGCTATCAAGCGCCTCATCAATTAATTCCAGCAGCTTTTCTTTTTGGAATTTTTCAATGCTCGTAACGAGGAATTGTTCTGCAATAAACCGATCCTTCTCACTGATTTCCAAATGTTTTGGCATAAAAGGATTTTCTTCAAGCACAGCCGCATACTGATGTGCCTTGTTTGAAGCATAAAAATTCAGTTGGATATAGATGTCTTCATCTCTGTTTAAGCGAATATCATGAAAGGATTTTTCCGCATCTGTCGTCATGACATTTTCCTTATAAAAGCGAAACGGGACTTCGTCAACACAATGTGTAGACATCACCAAGCCCCTTGGGCACTTCTCGGCATTTTCGACGAAGTGCACCTTTTCCATGAGCTGATCATGGCTCATCAGATAATTCAAAATCCAAACACATTCTCTTCTTTTCAATTGATAGTGATTCAAAAACCAACGAATGAAGTCTTTTTTTTCGTTGACAGATACAGGGGTTTTCATGTTTGGTTCCCTCCTCTGCTTACAACCAAGTTTTTAGTTTAAACACATTGATTCATTTCGCAATGAATAAAGTCGAAAGTTTATTTGCCCTTATTCACCGCTTGTTAAACGCTGGACGATTTCAATAAACTCTTCATTGCTCGGGTCTTTTTCTAAAAGGCTATTAAACACTTCTGCAGCTTCCTGTCTTTTTCCTTCTTCCAAGAGAAAATATCCATAATCGTATAAAAAGTCTGGGAGTTCTTTAAAGAAAGTATATGCTTCTTGGTATTTGTTTAATGCCTCTGAATAATTTTCTATTCCTTGAAGCGCTTTTGCCCCATCCCATAACAGCTGAGGCTCCTCTATATCTTGTGAATCCATAAGTTCAACTAACTCGATGATATCCTCGAAACGATCTTGCGTCAAAAACAGCTTATTCAAAAGCAGTACACTTTCTGCGAATTCTGGATCAATAGCCAAAGCTTCTCTAAAATGCGTTTCAGCTGAAGCTTCGTCTCCTAGTTTCAATGCCAGCTTTCCACCAAGCAGGTACAGCTCCTTGTTGAACTCATCATGCTTTAACCCTTCTTTAACTGTATCAAACGCTTCTTGAATCAATTCCTCTTGTTCATAGCTTCTTGCTAAATATAAATATAAAGAATGGAAGGCTGGGTCGAGTGTCTTCACTTCTTCAAAACGATTGATTGCAATGGTAAGCTGTCCAGCCTGCAATGCTGTCAGCGCTAAATTAAACAGCGTATTAATTTCAATCTTTTCCTCTAAAGCAAGTTCATAGAATTGAATGGCTTCTTCAAATGCGCCGCCTGCACTCATATTGTCTGCGATTCTTCCATTAACATTAACCCCGCCGACAGTCGTTTGCTCTGAAACAACTGTTTGATATGCTTTTATAGCATCAGCAATTCTTCCTTGTTCGGAGTAAAGCTCTCCTAACGCAAAATCGATAATAACCTCATTCGGAAGAATTCTTTTCGCTTGAAGCAGCTTTTGTTCACTCACTTCATATAGCCCGTCCATCTGGTATAGATCTGCTAACAGCAGAAGGCTTTGCGGATAACTTGCATCTTCGGAATGGATTTTTTCCAGCTGAGAAATGGCTTCCTCTTCATTGCCGATTTCCATCTCGGTTTCAGCGAGCAATACTAATAATTCGCCTTCTTCTGGATAAGCTTCCAGCAAAATCTTGAATAAGGCCTTTGCTTCTTCAAGAAAACCAAGCTGAAACAATTCCTCCCCCAATACGAATCTTTCTTCATTCGAACCTTGACTGAGTATCTCTTCATAATATGATAAAGCTTTTGCTTGTTGACCACTTTCTAATAACGTCAATATTTCGTTTACTCGTTCCATTTTGTATCCTTTCTAAACTCCTCCTGCGCTAAAGAAGGAAGGTACTTTTATTTCCATCTCTTCACCAAATCCAGGTCGGTAGAACACTTTCTCACCAGCCCGAATGCATACGCCTTTATGGTATGTGGCAAGTATCCTATTATAATGATAATGAAATAATTCCGATTCATCAATATTTATGATTGAGCGGCTTTTTTCATAAAGATTATAAGTTACTTCTCCGCCTTGATAAATATTACCTTTAAACGGATAAATCCCCATCTTAATAAGTGCCTCATATGAAATGACTTCCTTTTCCAGCAATTCTACCCTAATGGAAGAAATATTGGCATCCTTCATAATAGCTGTCCAAACTGCCTGTGCTTTTTTTCGTTCCTCTTCATCCTCGATAGAAAATTGAGGAATCAGTGGACAATTAAATGGAAAGGCGGCTTCTTTAATCCATCCCCAAGGTACTTTATATAAATCTGCATGATTATTAATTTCCACGAAAACAGCGGGAATCCTTTCTTTTTTACAAGATCTGATCAGGCTTGCTGTAAGGATTTTTAGGGGGATTTTAATACATATAACATAATCGACCGCACAATTCAACAGCATATTCCTCGTCTTTCTCAATTCACTTGAAAGCTCTCTTTCCTTTTTTACCTGGCATGCAGTAAGGATCATGGTACAGCCCTTCTTTATAATGCCTTGAATATGGTCCTTTTGCTGTTTTGGATGAAGCATAGTCACATCGTTATCATAAATAATGGGTGTTGGTGTAATAATATACGGATTCCCGTCCATTCTCATGCTGCGCTCCTTCGAGAACCGTTCCTTAAGTGCATGAATCCTGTTGTCTTCAATGTGCATAGAAGTCTTCTTTAATGACTGTTTTTTTAAAATGCTTATATTTTCGATAATATATGCCATTTACCCACCACCAAGCTTTTTAAGACAAGCTATGATAAATTAAGTAATTTTATGACTGATTAAGTTTTTTATAATAGAAAAAAGAGGTGTTTTTTAAGACACCTCTTTTCCCTTTGCTTCTATTCACTATTTTGCTGTCAAGCTCTCCATATGTTCAAAGAAGGATGGATATGAAACTGAAATTGCTTCCGCGTTTTCCAGGATAATGTCACCTTCTGCGACTAATGATGCAACAGCGAGCATCATGCCGATACGGTGATCGCCGTGGCTGTCTACCGTATTACCTTTAAGAGGTGAACCTCCCCTGATAATCATGCCGTCTTCTGTTGCTTCGATATCGGCACCTAGCTTTTTCAATTCATTTACAACCGTATCAATTCGGTTTGTTTCCTTCACTTTCAATTCTTCTGCATCTTTAATGACAGTTGTTCCTTCTGCTTGTGTTGCCAGCAAGGCAATAATCGGAATCTCATCAATCAATCTCGGAATGATATCCCCTTCAATTATTGTTCCCTTTAAAGAAGCAGCTTTAACCAAGAGGTCACCAGACGGTTCAAACTCATCCCTAGCATTAGTAATGGTAACAACAGCACCCATTTTTTCAAGTACATCCATAATTCCAGTTCTTGTTGGGTTTAAGCCAACATTCTTTAATGTTACAGAACTGCCTGGAACAATGCTTGCTGCTACAAGAAAGAAAGCTGCAGAGGAAATATCGCCAGGAACGTGGATATCTGCTGCTACAAGCTTTTGTCCACCTTTAACCTGAATATTTTTTCCTTCGACACGAATTTCTCCGCCAAAAGCTTTAATCATTCTTTCCGTATGGTCTCTCGTTGACAACGGCTCCACAACGGTTGTTGTGCCTTCAGCCTGAAGACCCGCAAACAGAATGGAGGACTTCACTTGGGCACTTGCAACAGGAAGTTCATAAGATATTGCCTTTAAACTTTGACCACGGATGGAAAGCGGCGTAAATTCTCCGTTGCTTCTTCCATCAATTTTTGCACCCATTTTTTTAAGCGGTCCGACAACTCTTGTCATAGGACGTTTGCCAATGGAGCTGTCTCCTGCCAATGTGCTGTGAAAATCCCTGCCAGCAAGTATTCCCGACATCAATCTAATAGTCGTGCCAGAATTTCCAACATCAAGCAATTCTTTAGGCTCTTGCAGACCTTCAAGTCCACTTCCTTCAATTATAACCTTCTCATTATCATGCTGAATACTTACTCCGAGCTTCATAAAGCAAGAAATTGTACTTAGACAATCTTCTCCCATTAAGAAATTTGTAACGGTAGTCTTTCCTTCTGCAATTGCACCGAACATAACAGAGCGGTGGGAGATAGACTTATCTCCCGGTATCGCAATTTCCCCTGCAAGTGGTCCTGGTACTTGCTTCAACTGTTTTCGATCCATTTTTATCACCTTAATCCATATAAGTCTTTAACCAATTGAGGTATCGTAATTGGAATAGGCAGCAATACATGCCTGTGCCCTTGTCCGATCCTCTTCTGTTTGAAAGCTTATTACTAACACACCATAAATCTCTTCTCTAGTCTCCACAATACGTATATTGGTGATGCTGATATTTTCCTTTGCCAGGAAACCTGTCACCTCAGAAATAATCCCTGGATAGTCCGGTACATCTACATAGAGATCATAGAATGCCGGAATGGCACCCTTCTGATTTTGTGGCAGTTCATCTCTAACATTTTTTGCTTTTTGGAAATAATCAAATATCCCGTCAGACTCTTCTGCCTTTATTAAGGAACTGACTTTCTCCATTTCCTGAATCCAACTGTCAAGCAGATCAAGCAATACTGCTTTATTATGCAAAAGTATATCCCGCCACATCGCTGGGCTGCTTGAAGCAATTCTTGTTATATCCCTGAATCCGCCTGCAGCAAGCCTTGTAACAAGCTCATTTGATTTGCTTGCAGCATCTGCCTGATGAACAAGGGAAGCTGCAACAATATGAGGCAGATGGCTGATTACTCCTGTTAATAAATCATGTTCCTGAGGAGATACAACTAGAAACTTTGCTCTTGTACCTGACAGCCATTCTATCAATAATTGCACCGATTTCGTATCTGCTGTGTCCTCTGGAGTCAATAAATAAAAGGCATTTTCAAACAATAGCGCCTTGGAGGCAGACACACCGCTTTTATGGGATCCTGCCATAGGATGACCTCCGATAAAGGTAATTCCCTTGTCCTTTAACAGGCAAGATTTTTGGACGATTTTCCCTTTCGTACTGCCTACATCTGTTACGAGAACATCCTTTTTCAAAGGTAAATGTGCCAATTTTTCCATCATGAGTTCCGCTTCTCTTACAGGCGTTGCAATGATAATTAAATCGGCATCCTTAACCCCTTCCTCCAATGTATCCACTGAATCATCAATAACTCCGAGCATCTTTCCAAGCTTTTTATTTTCATCAGCGATATCATAACCAATTATCGTACTATTTGGATAATTATTTTTAATAGAGAGCGAGAGTGATCCCCCAATTAGTCCCAATCCAATAACGAAGACGCGACCATTCATCCTATCACCGCCTTCTTTTCTCCTAAAATCAAATGGCTGCTGCTTTCTCTTGTAAGAACTTGGCAAGCACATTAATTAAGCCCTCGTTCTCTTCCTTCGATCCAATTGTGATGCGGACAGAAGTCGGGAATCCTAGTGGTACTCCTGAACGTACGATGTATCCATGTTTCATTAAGTATTGGAACACTTCATTGCCATCGACTTTGAAATCGACTAATACGAAATTTGTTTGGGAAGGGAAATAGTTCAACCCATGTTCTTCACAGAAAGCATACAGAAGCTCGAGCCCTTCTCTATTTCTGATATTGCAGTTTGTAACAAAATCTTGATCCTTAATCGCAGCTTGGGTTGCAATTTGACCTAAAGTATTCACATTGAAAGGCTCTCTGATTGGCTCAAGTGTTTGAATCAGGTTTGAATTTGCAACTCCATAACCTACACGGAAGCTGGCAAGTCCGTAAATCTTAGAGAACGTACGCAGAACGATTAAGTTATTGAATTGTTTAGCAAGTTCCAATGCATCATAATAATCTTCAGCAATAACATATTCATAATAAGCTTCATCCAAGACAACAAGAACGTCATCTGGTACTTGCTTTAGGAATTCAACTAATGAAGACTCTGAATTATAAGTTCCTGTTGGGTTATTAGGACTGCAAACCCATACCACACTTGTATTCTCATCAATTTGCTCAAGCATAGCAGGAAGATCATGCTCACCTTTTGCAGTCAGCGGGATTTCCCTGACTTCAGCTCCATCAACCACCGCGTTATGCTTGTATTGTCCAAATGTATGGCTTGCCATGACAGTGTTTCTGCCAGGCATAAGCAAAGCTCTGGAAATCATTAATATAAGATCATCAGAACCGTTTCCGAGTATCAACTCTTGTGGAGATACTTGAAGGAACTCTGCTAATGCGTTTCGTAAGTTTGTTGCATACCCATCTGGATACAAGGCAAAAGAACCGTCTACTTTTTTTAGCTCTTCCAATACTTTCGGTGAGCTGCCAAAAGGATTCTCATTTGAAGCAAGTTTAACTATCTTTTCAAGATTAAATTCGCGTTTTACTTCCTCAATTGTTCTGCCAGGCTGATATGCTGTAAGATTCAGCAACTGCTCTTTCCATTTCATTAACATTCACCTCTAGTAATTGTATTATCTATAAATTAGTTTTCTTTAAGGTCTGGTCTTAATTGGATTGCTTTTTCTAAATATACATGATTGATATCTTTTTGTGCGCACTCAGTATTAACATGTATCATAATGCGAATACAATTTTTTAATGAATTGGGCACATCAATTTCCTTCATGCACATGACTGGTACGTATGTCCAGCCTTCTTGAAGGCGAATCACTTTAGCAGGAAAGGCGGACTTCAAATCGTCCGTAACGGAAACGAAGACAGAGGCAACATCATCAGCTATTATCGCATTCTTTCTAATCATTTCCTTCACAAGCCTTTCAGCTGCATCCAGAATCACTGTTTCTTCGTCCACTTCAACTGTGATTGCTCCCCGTATTCCTCTAATCATGATTTTTTATTCTCCCTTGAATATATGTAGTTCTTCTCTTAATTCTCGTTCTTCCATTTGAACTATGACAGGACTCCCGATTTTCTCTAGCAGCACGAAATGAACGGTTCCTTTAACGGATTTTTTGTCCTGTTTCATGCGGTCTATTAATGCTTGAATGTTTAATCTGCTTGGTACTTCTGTTGCATATCCTAAGGTTTGAAGCCATTGTCTGAAGCGGTTAATATCGAAGTCTAAACCAAGCTTCTTTTCACTTAAACGCAACGCAAACAGCATACCAATTACGACCGCTTCGCCGTGGGACATATTTCCATATCCCATTTCTGCTTCTATCGCATGACCCAAAGTGTGGCCAAAATTAAGGTATGCACGGACATTTGCTTCCTTTTCGTCCTGTGCAACGACATTGCTTTTTACTAGAATGCCTTTTTCCAATAGTACGGCCCATTGTTCTTCCGGTACACCCGCTAGATCTGTAATGTCTTTAAGCAGAGATTCATAAAATTCATCATCGCTAATTAATGCATGCTTCATTACTTCACCAAAGCCAGATCTGAGCTCCATCACAGGCAGTGTTGAGATATAGCTAGTTTCATAAAAAACTGCGTCGGGCTGATAAAATGCGCCTATCATGTTTTTACCGAGAGGATGGTTAATCGCAACCTTACCACCAACTGCACTGTCATGGGCTAGTATCGTCGTTGGAACTTGGATAAATGGTATTCCCCTCATAAAGGATGAAGCGACAAACCCAGCGAGATCGCCGACAGCTCCGCCGCCAAAAGCTATAATTAGTGATTTCCTGTCAAGCTTCTCTTCAAGTGCAAAGCTGTGGCAGCCATAAAATACATCAAATGTTTTCGCATGTTCTCCTGCTGGCACAATGTGGGAGACAACTGGAAAAGCTGTTATCTCCTTCTCAAGTGCTGTTAAATGAAGACTTGCAACAGTCTCATCTGTTATGATAAGTATTTTTGTACAATTAGGAAAATGTTCCTGTAAAAACGCATTCAACTGTGTGACCGTGTTATCACCGATAATAACAGGATACGATTTAGAGCCTGCATTAACATGAACTGTTTTCATTAAAATTCCCTCGCATATTGACGGTGCTTCTCAATATTTTCAAGCAAACCTTCAAATCGATCAGAATAAAACTGATCAACAATGGCACATGCCAGCTCCCATGCAACTGCACTTTCAGCAACTACTGCTGCAGCAGGGACTGCACAACTGTCAGAACGTTCAATGCTCGCTGCAAATGGTTCCTTTGTTTCAATATCTACGCTGTTTAAAGGCTTATAAAGGGTTGGAATAGGTTTCATGACACCTTTGACAACAACTGGCATTCCTGTCGTCATACCGCCTTCAAAGCCGCCTAGGCGATTGGTTTTGCGTGTATAGCCAGCTTCACTGTCCCAAATGATTTCATCATGCACTTCACTTCCAGGCTTGCTTGCCGCTTCAAAGCCAATGCCGATTTCGACCCCTTTAAATGCATTAATGCTCATGATTGCCCCAGCAAGCTTAGCATCCAGCTTCCTGTCATAATGTACGTAGCTGCCAACACCTACCGGCATTCCTTCTGCGATTACTTCAACAATTCCGCCGATGGAATCTCCGTTCGCTTTTGCATCATCGATAGCTTGCATCATCTTTTTCTCTGCAACAGCATCTAAGCATCTGACAGGTGATTGTTCTGTAATTTCAACGATTTTCTCAATCGAAGGATATTCTGTTACTTCTGCTTTCACTCCGCCAATTTCTAATACATGTGAAGCAATCTTTATCCCAAGCAACGCTAATAGTTTCTTAGCGGCAGCTCCGGCAGCTACTCTCACAGTCGTTTCTCTTGCAGATGAACGCTCAAGCACATTTCGCATATCGCGGTGGCCATATTTGATTGCTCCGTTTAAGTCTGCATGGCCTGGTCGGGGCCGAGAAATTTTCCGTTTTATTTCACTAGATTCGTCTTCATCAATAGGTCCTTGACCCATGACCTTTGTCCAATGCTTC
>Ga0209463_1000355_pt1 | contig 39478 bp, 9 predicted proteins | sample AgamicMgSfrz_FD_187169 | JGI IMG/M metagenome (GOLD analysis project Ga0209463, IMG submission 187169) | Agave microbial communities from Guanajuato, Mexico - Mg.Sf.rz (SPAdes) (version 2) | ecosystem: Host-associated > Plants > Phyllosphere > Phylloplane/Leaf | place: Guanajuato, Mexico...
CCTGGGGTTCGAACTAGTCATTAATGGTCGGCTTCATGGGTCTCATTTTTATGGTATGCCGCTCCGCGAACAATGGGGTAAGGTTTCATGTTCTATTCTATATGTAGAACTCTATATCTGCGTGTTCTTTTGTCTAGTGCAATTATCCTTTTTTGGGGTTCTTTCACTTTAGTGAAGAATGTTCCAAAAGAAAAGGCGTACGAATCTAAAACGTAATTATTGGTCAAATCGTTTGTCTTCTTGTTTTGTCCTTTTTCTTCTTTTCACTCGGGTATCTATTTATGGACGATCTTAGTCGTGCCATTTCTCAATTCTATCCATCTGCAAAGGGAGGAATGTATGGGGGGTCCAGTACACCACCGGGACCCTTTGGGGATCCGTCTTTCATTAAAAGAATTCGGAAGAGAACCTTCAGCTGCCTGGTACTTCAGAAGGACAGGGTAGGGCTCGACGAGATTAGAAAAAGGAATTAAAAAACGAGAAATCGCTGGATATACAATATAGAAATGCCCTGATCAACCTTCAAAGAATTAGCAGAGAAAATACGACGTAACATTCCCACCTGGGAAGATGTTCTTGTAAGCACAGAGGGTTCCAAGTAACACCCTTCTCAGCTACCATATAAAAACACTTCCGCATAAGACCAAATCGGGAAAGCTCTTTCTTCTCGAGTTTGGACTTCCAGTAAGTTTTTCATAAAAGGGAGCTTTGAAGAAGTCTTCTAAGTGTACATCAGGCGAGTGTGCTACATTCCAGTACCAGTGAACGTACTTCTATCACTCTTTTATCCAATTACGTAGTAAACTTCACTCCTTGTGGTTCGCCTCTCGGTGGGATCATCAGGTGTCACTTGAAAATCTTTTGAGCTTTGATTTCTTTCTTTTTTAAGACACTTCATAGCCTAACAATTGAAAGAAAGCGAAAGCTCACTCGACCAATCAAATGGATGGTGAAAAGACATAAGGCATCCTAGATCTATAGGAAAAAATCTACATATCCTCGATTAACCCTAAAGCGCTTGATTAGGTCAATGGCAAGTTCTTGGTATGATATGAGTTTGGGCTCTTTGGTCTTCCACTCTCCTCCCTTTGATTAATCTATAAAAAAAAAAGCCTTTCCAAAAATAAGGTAAATTCAAGCCCAAGGAGGTAGTAACAGCTACCTTCAATAAGCCGGTGCGCAGCTTCATAAATAAGCTCCGCGACTTTGTTCTGCTTGCTGCTCACCTCTATCTCGTCAGGCCGATATGTTTCGTAGCAGCCAAGGATGAGTTCGATCCATTAGGTTCTTCGATTTGTTCAGAAAAGAAACGAGAGACAAGAAAACATCTTTGATTACAATTAAAAAAAACAATCTCAAATAGACCAAGATCAAATTTCGGGTCATTTCTTGGTGAACATGATCTGCCATAATCTCTTCGATTCCTGAATTTATGTGCCAGAATACAGAGAGATTTGGTAGGAAAGTGGAAGAGACTTTTTTGTATATGATAATCAAAGGGAGTGGGAAAGCTGCAGTAATTCTTTGGAAAAGCCCGATTCTCTTTGTCTTCGAGCTTTCATTCTTCAATCCACTGATTCGTTCCTTCATATACCTCCCCACCAATAGATAGAGACAAATAAGAATAACCAAACCACGTCTACAAAATGCCAGTACCATGCAGCTGCTTCAAAGCCAACGTGATGCTCCTTGGTCATCTGACCAAAATATTGGCGAATACCACATATGATCAAGAAAAGAGTACCTATAATCACATGAAAACCATGAAAGCCAGTTGCTAAGAAAAAGGTAGAACCATAAATACTATCCGAAATAGTGAAGGGTGCTTGATAATATTCCATTCCTTGAAAGCCAGTGAATACGCAAGCCAGTAAAACGGTAGCTACTAAAGCGTAAACTGCTCGTTTTTGCTTCCCCGCGAGTATAGCATGATGAGCCCAAGTTACGGCAGCTCCGGATGAAAGAAGAATAAGGGTATTAAGAAAAGGGATTTCCCGAGGATCTAAAACCCCAATCCCTTTTGGGGGCCAAATACCTCCGATCTCTACCGCAGGTGCCAAAGAAGAATGAGAAAAAGCCCAAAAAAAAGCAAAAAAGAACATAACCTCCGATACGATGAACAAAATAAAACCATATCGAAGTCCTAATTGTACGACTTTGGTATGATGTCCTTCTAACGTGGATTCGCGTAGAACATCACGCCACCATACAAACATGGTATATAGGATCAAAATCAGGCCCAAACTTAGAAGTGTTGCACCCCCTTGAAATGAGTGCATGTACATCACACCTCCTACGGTGGTTGCCAAAGCTCCGAGTGAACCCGAAATAGGCCATGGACTTGGATCTACCAAATGAAAAGAATGCCTTTGAGATTCAATCATAAACCACTTTGCCTCAGTTGTATGTAAACCCCCCCCTTCACCCCCACCCCCTAAAGTGGTAAAGAAGGACTGGGGTCTAATCTTCTTTCTATCTGACAGGACAAAAAAGAGGAAGGGATGGTTCTTTCATTGCATTGATAGAAGTCTAACTAGAAAAAGATCTCTCTATTACTTTGCGTTGGTTTGACCGACGAACTACGTGGGAAAAAAATTTACCAGAAATCAAAGATTTTAAGCAAGCGGAGGCTCGAAGGCTTTATGGCGCGCTTTCCGTTTTCTCGCTTCTAATCGGCCTTTTCAACATATACGCCTTTTATTGATTATTATTATTTTGATTATTATTATTTTGATTATTATTATTTTGATTATTATTATTTTGATTATTATTATTAAAAAAAAAGACAAAATCAATGAACAATTCATAGTTTTGAATTGCCCTTATGACCCGTCGGTAAGGAATGCTTTGACGGGTGCCACTTTGGGAAATTTGTTGTATATAACGAGCTAAAGTGGCTGGCGAAAGGGGGGTCCCTCGGGGATAAAAAAGAACTGCCCTTAAGCGGTTCAATTCATTTAAAACTCGGATTGGAGGAATCCCGTCGAGAACAAGGGCAGCCTCTATCTTTTTTTCCACCTCCGCCTGTTGATAGACGATGTCAACGAGAGTCCTCAGGTTAAACTCCCGCACGAAAGAATGCGGACCTAGTCTATTATAAAGTTGGACCCGTCTTAGTTCATCGTGAATTAAGGGCTGCTCCAATACAGGAATGTCCGGAGGTATAGGGGGGACCCCCTCCTCCTCGTTGACTTGCGGTTGAATATAGTCCGCGGGGTTAGTTGAGTACCCTGGATCTGGATCTTGCCAAGCCCAAGCCACCTCTATATGTATAATATAATTTAATAGAATGAAAAAGTAAAAGAAGAATTCCAACGGAACACGGTTAACAACCCAACAAACGGTTGGGTTCTTTGGTATATTAAAATAGCGAAAATAAACAATACTCAAAATTAGTACAAAAGGCAGAAGAAGAAGAAATTGCGAAAATATGCCTTTTTCTATAATCATTCGCATTGTGAGATTATTATACTTTGGCCGTGTAGAACATGGATTAGCATTATGTCATTCTTACAAGTGATCCCCCATCCATGATTGGAAAAAGTGCTATATGAAGACTTCGAGATCAAATAGAATATGTTTCTTTCCATTCCTCGTGAGCCACTTATTTCTCCGAAACAAGAGATCAAAGTGATTTTTTTCCTTTTTCCCAATAAGTCGACGGACTTACACCATTGGGATACTTCGAATAAACTAGAGTACATATAGGATACACCTGTGTGAAACCCTTTTCTCAAGATATCTTCCAAACTGTTGGGGTCCTTGCTTTGGATGTTGTTCCCCCGGTGTGAAAGCAGTTGGTTTCGTAGTTTGAAAATTCTGCTGATCCCAAGTACTCCATCTCTATCATTGCATATTAAAATATAGAAAGTAAAGAATATAAGGCATGACCAGAAGAATTGTGTAAAATACGTAAATTTATCTAGTTGAGGCATGATTCATTTTGACTTCTTAATTCCCGCCATACAGATAGCTTAACTCCGAAAGTCAAGCCCCGAGGAGTAGTGAAGAATATTACTTTCACTTTGCCTGGTTGTTGACCAATGTAAAGCATGGGACTGAATGAGGCACTGACTGAAGTAGTCTGAAGACAGCGTTCTACTTGCATGTCTTAAGCATCACGCAGAACTTCGTTAACTCTTATTTCGCTCCTTGCTCGCGGAGCGGCATACCGAAAAAAAAGAGATGAAAGGAGGGATTGGACCTCTCTCTTTCTGTCGTTCCCGAAGTGGTTTTTCAAAGTGAACCGGGCGTAGACGAAAGAAACCTTTCTTCTCTTATTCAATTAAGTATGGATTTAGTTTAGTGATTGATAAAGAACTTCGACGCCGATCCCATAATAGCTTCTTTTCATTTTCACTCCCAATGTACATATGGCACAATATTACAGGAAGCTTGAAGTGCAGCATTCCATTCTCGCATGTCTATTCTCTCTTTCGTTTGGTCGCACTTTCCGTGCGTTCTTCCTCTTCCTTTCTGGATCAGCTTGGTCAGTTAGTCATTGCTAGTATTAGATCAGCTGCGGGCAATGCTTGCTACCGGGAACAGATGGAATTTTTTGTTGATTTCGTCGTAGCAAGAACAGTAGCCTGCCCGGCTCTACTAGTCAAGTCGTCATTCTTTTGGATCAGGAAATTGGTTGGTTAGTTATCCTGGCTTGGGGCAAAGGCTCTCGTCCATTTCAAAAGTGGAAATGAAAAAGAAAACAGACTTTTTTCTATTACCCGATCGGAGAATAGATATGAAGTTAGTTAGAAACCTCTCCTGTTAGCTTCAGGCCTTTTTCCCGTGTCCGGTTGGAACCGACTGCCGAAAAGAAAGCTTGGAACCTTTCCTCCTTCAAGCCGTGCCCCTATTGAGTAAAGGCTTGACGTAACGTAAGAGGACATGAAATACGAATCATGTTTGTGAGAACCCTATCTATAAAGTTCAATCCCAGAGCCTATGTAAAGAGACTAGACAATCATCTCTGTCGTGGGTCCTCGGAAGATTCTATATATAGAAAATAGAAAGATTTTCAGGAGGTGACACAGATAATGATCTTTCTTTGTTTGCAGCAGACTGACCTGCCCACAGAGCGGTAAAGAGCCAGCCTAAGCCAAAGAGTCAGTGCAACTTTCCGTATTTCTTCTCAGAATATGTAGTGTGGTTGAAGAGAGGGCTGCTTCCCCATAACTAGTTGATAGTTGAGTGAGGCCAACAAAGAGCAAGGCCCGGCCGTCATAAGAAAGACTCTTTTTTATAATTTTCAGTGGGTTTGCCCACTTTCTTCCGTTCATAATTCATAAACAAAATTTCGGGTTATTTGCCAATGAATTACAAGAAGAATGGGGTTCGGGTCAAATCAAATCTCCTTACTAAACGGCTGATCCGGCGACATTGAAAAACTCTACAAAGGGAAAGACACAGAAATGAATTTAATAACTCTTTCTTTTTCTTTCCTACAGTAGAGGAAAGATACTTAACTCAACTAAAAGGAGGAAGGGACCATGCGGAGTAATACGGAAGGGGAGGCTTCTTCTGAGGTAGTGATACCCTTTATTTCAGCAAGGCAAGAGAGGAAATGAGAATTGTTTTAGGACCACATACCCTAAAAGATTGAGACCCCGAGGGAGAAGCGAAAGCTGGATCGACTCTAAAGTAGAGTAGCTGTACTTTCCTTTTTCGTTTAGTGGATTGAGGAAGAAGTGGAACTCCGATGAGAACGTAGTCTTGCTGCATCCCCTGAAGGAGAGGAGGCTAATCTATTCTTAAAAGAAGCTGGATCATCTGGAGTTAGATCCGCTGGAGTAGCTACTTACCTTACGGGTGTCCGAATCAGTCTGTTGGTACAGATGTCATATGAGATGTGAAAGCGATTTCCGACTGAAAGACTACTAGTTGACTAAGAAGTAGAGCCGACTGTAACATCCGACCAGAGAGTTCCATCATGTAGCTGGGAAAGCAAAGAATGGAATGTCTGTTCGCTTGATTTGATTATTCTTTTTCAAGAGCAAGCCATTTTGACTCTGTAGATCGCGAGAATGCATGTTCTGATGCTTGCATGGGTGAGAATCTGCTTCCTTAAAAGTCAGTTTCACAGAAGGGAGGTTAGCGAGATCCCTTATCTGAGGAAATAAAAGAAGCTCGACCATGAAAAGGAGTAGAACCCTAGCAATTTTGATGACTCTCGAAAGCTTGCCACCCTTAAACCATTAGTGGGACTACGGCTGGCTCTTTCTCCTGGAATGCCATTCTTAACATCTTTCGCTACCTTTCTTTCACAGGTGGCAGAATTCGTTACCATATAACCTTGCCAACTAAACCACTCTATCGCAGTAAGGGCTTAAGCGATCGAAGTGACCTAACCTGGCTCCATCTAGAAGGGCCTCGGTCATCTATTTCGTCTTTGGAACTCCTAAAAGAGTTTACGGGCCTAGCTCAACGAAAAGGCAAGTCCTTCGGTTCCAGGTTCGAGTGATGGTTCACCAGTAAGAGATCAACGAAAAGCAAGCCTTGAATTTAAGCCAGAAGTGCCGCTGTGCCAGTGGAAATCTACCAGTACCCGCTTCAGCATCATCGAAGAAATGGACAAAATGGTTATTTGTGGACTCGCCTCAGGATGGAGAGGAAGCTACTGTGGAAGAAGGCAGTTAGTTGTTGAGCAAGTGACATTGGTTTCAGTTCAATATGAATATGCATCATCAACTGGAGAAGAAAGATGAAGATTCCGAAAAAAAGCTAGTTGCTATAAAACCAATGGCGGTTTATGGTTACACTTTCAAAGCCGACTCAAAGCAAAGCACGAAGATTAAGATCGCTAAGCCGACTTTCTTTCTCGATACCGGAAGAGAAGGCGTGGACTGAAATGAAAAGCTTATTCTCTTGTTAGAGGTGGAAAAATTACTCACTTCAAAGACGAGTAGAATAAAGCATCGTAAACTCCGATCGGATAAGAAGATGTCAACTTCGACGAAAAAGAAAAAAAAGAAAATAAAACGCGATAAGTAAAGGTTATTTATTATTATTTTTTGATGATTTAAGACTCAAAATCCAAGAAGATAATCGAAACGGGAAGGGAAAGATAACCCACCAGGTGGACTGCCGAGCTACAAGTCCCACGACACAGGAGCGAGATTTTGATTTTCTACAAAGCCAAGGTCGCGGGTGGCCTAAAAGGGCCCATTTTGATACTGTTGATCTCAACAGAACGAACGTCCGATGAGCGGCGACTTTCTTTTTTACGTAGGGAAGACTCTAACCCTGGGGACCCAGGGCCAGGTCACCCTTTTTTGTTTGCGTTATCTGTCGACAACAGAATGTTTCGATCTTCTTTCGGGTTTCATCTGAAATAAGACAATGTTTTACCGTGGGCCGACACTCCCCAGTTCTGACACAGACATTATTTATATCACTTAAGAATTAAGACTAATTAGAGATTCGCTAAGCGAACGAACCTGAAAGCGCTTCCCCTAGCTTGATCTAAGTCTTTTCGATTTGCCTGACTTATATGCTCCTCGTCCCTTGCTTTCTTATTCTTACACCGATTACTGCCGATGAAGCTTTGGACATCGATTCTATTCTGACGAACGAAAAACGAAGATTCAAAGTTTCCGGAGAGGCCTTTATACTGCGCCATCTCTTTCCCTACCCCTATCTTTCTTTCCAGTAAACATGGAGACTAGGCTTTCATTTAGACTGGACTAGATCCGACGGAGCCTGCCGATGTACAAGAAGATTATGATCAGATCATAAAATCGGTTCAAGCGAACTGGCCTATCCTCTGTATAGGGCTTAGGAGAACAAAGACAGATTAAATTGTGAATTCCAATGTGGCAGGCATACAGATATATCAATAGACAAGGTTTGAAAATCTTTCAGTCTCTTGCCAGTCGCAGCCCTTCTCTCAAAGATTTGATTTCTGCGAGGTTCTTGCTTATTCTCTCATTCTCCTCCGTACCTTCTGATGTTAAGATAAACCTCCTCTTTCTTTTGGCGAATCATGTGCAGGCTGCATGAACAGTTGCATTTCTCTCTCACGGACTTATTAGAAATAAGAAAAATAAGCAGGGCTGTTTGAGGACCTCTGTTCTGTAGTAACCTTTCTTAATTTAGAAAGAGGCAATGCTTTTTCTCGACCCTTTCTCAATAATCCATCTTGCCTCCCTTCGGCTCCTCCGCGTGTAACTCGGACAGAACATGACGACAATGACCTCTGGGGAAATACCGAGCTTTGAACATTTTTGGTACAAAAGACTCAGGATTATGAACTTAATCTCCAGCCCAGGATTGAAATGAAACAAGAAAACTTCCTGAAGCCGAGACCTCCACCAAAACTGGCTAATCAATGACTCTATCTGCTCACATATCGTTTAAGTTTGAGGAATTTGATATACACTCATAATCTGGGTAGGGATAGCCTTACCACAGCTTTGATCAGAACCTCCCTGCCAGCCTTTGACAGAGGCTACGCTCCTTCCACCCTTTAAGCTTCTTACATACCCGATCTTTAACAATACTTAATACCAGCTTCTTTGATCTCCCTATAAAACAAAGTGGGAAGTCCCCGGTACTTGTCATCTTGATCCACTGCCTCTAAATTCTTGATTTTGATTTGAATCGGCCTATGTTAAGTTAAGTAAGGGAGGAAGTTACTATTCGAAAGGTGACAGGGAAAGCACAGCGAGCATTGGTTTAGGCCCAAAAGGTTGAAACCAAAGAAGCTAGCAATTACCTTTTGAATTAGAAAGGGAATATATGATATGTATGAGAGCGAGACAAGCAAGCCTGAACCCATCCACATCAAAATCCAATGACGCTTGCCTTGCTACGCGAACAACAAACAACACCTTGACTTTGAAGATTCTTCAGGCAATTAGATCTCTCCCCCATTTGCCGACCTTCCACCCAGTTCGATCTCTTTCTCCAATTGTCGATGATCCTTCCTCCTGCAGGCAAATCATCGAAGTCAAGAAGAAGTGATGGGCCTGATCTTCCAATATCGATATCTGATCCATAAGCTAGCTCTTGGTTAAGAAATAAGATGCAGACGCAGGTAAACGAACTGAGATTCTCCTTCCTCCCCTTACATCAAAGGTGAGTAAGAAAGCGTCTACCGGGACGCCGTGCGATCATACAACTACTCTACGTGGGCCTTAATCTGCGCATACGAAAAAATAAGAACATGTTTTCAAAGACCTCTGGAAATGCCTGTTTTGTCTACTTAACATAAGGGACGACTGCTTATCCATCATCTTTTATGAGTGAAAGAACGAGCTTTATGACTAGAAAGATTTGAGTCGAAGGCCTTTTTTTTTACTCTTCTAGTCTCTCGCTTTAGAGTTCTAGCTTTCACTTTAGCCTGAAATTATGCTTGAAGTGGGAAAAGAGCTACTCTGTTAGGAGTTGGGATTCGAGCTAAAGGGAATAGACCAAGGTAGGGTAGGGGAAGAGAGCATCAAGTAGGAATATAGCTTCAAGCTAGTCCGATACCTGATAGTAGTCTGATAATCCCGCTATGATCAATAGTATACGTAGGAATCAACCTTGACTTCTGAGATTGAAACTGGAAAGACGAAGGCAAGAGTTCAATCATTCAATAAGTGTTCAGTATGGCAGTTTCAGGCAGGGGAGTTCCAGTCCTACGTTCAATCATTCAAGAAAAGGAAGAATGTCAAAACTTGCGCTGTGCTGTCCCCTCTTCCTCCTCTAGGATTCCCCTTGCTGGGAGAACTGTTCTGGGCAACCCTATGTTAAGATTTTTTTATTAAAGAAGACTCGGTTCCCCGGGCATTCTCTTCTCTTGTCTTCCCATTCCTCTTTGATGTTGTTAAGCCAAGGGTACCGCTAATAAGGATAAGGTAAAGGCCGTATTTCCTTATTCGGTAATTTAGGGGCGGTAGCAGGAGCAGCGGATTCTCCGACTTCAAAGTCTTAAGTAAATCCCCGGCTTGCTTGCGCAGTAAAAAGAAAGCGTCTATGGCAGATGGAATACGAGATCTAGGCAAGCCCTTCTTCCCTTCAGAATGGATCGGTCAAGCTCTTCTTATCTTTCCAACTCGAAAGACAGCCACTATTCTGATAGTCTTTGGATGAATGAATTTAGGTATCGAAGTTTGACTGTTTGACACTCTCTCTTTCGATGGCGCTATCACTTTAGAGCGATAGCCGGAACTAATGACTGGTATTAGAAAGATAAACCTAGGATTCTACATAGCCTTGAAGTTAGAAACTAAACTCAGTCAGGATCCTGCGGAGGGTAAATTAGGCATTTATTCGAACTGCCAATGGGAATTCTTTAAGTCTAACTGCTAAACTAAAGAAAGTCCTTGCTTGATTCTCAAGCTGTAAGTCCGGCCTTGCATCTAAGTCAGAAGAGAAAGCAGCATAATCAACCTTTCCTCAATCTATGGGACTAATAACTGATTCAACGGGCAATTGAATAGATTCACAGGGATATGGCCCAGGGTTCTTAGTAGTTTTGGGAGTTAAGGCTTTCCTAACTACTTGACTTCCCACGGGCAGATCATCCCTCTTCATATCCTACACCGAGGGATGAACTCTTCCTAAACCCTGGGATTTAATTCAAATACTTCAAATACCCTGATCTTCCACCCACCGGTATGTTACTGAGACAGAGGAACTGAAAGCAACCTCTTTATATATTGAGTTAGGAACGTATTACGACCGAAGACTAGAGCATTAAGAACTAGCTTCAAGCCACTTTTTATCCAAGTCCCGTCTGTCTCCTCACCCTGCTCACCGTGGGAAGTATAAAGGAAAGCTACAAACATCTCTTCTAACCTGCGTGCCCTAATGGGATGGCTGACTAAACACCTAGATAAGAACCAGAACTAGTCATTCTATTTACAACTTTGGAAGGTTCTAACTGAGTTCTCATTAGTCGAAAAACAGCCTTTCCAAAGATCAGGAAATCGCTAGATTTGAGTCAGCCCATATCTTGACTCTGAAGTCTGACTAAAGCCTTAAAGAAGCAGCTACTTCTGAGTAAAGGCAGAGAGAACTCACTAAGTCTTTTTACGTACATCTAAAAAGGAAGAAAGCCAAGTCTAAAACCCTGGAAGGAAGGTAATTAGTAGGAAATTTTCTTTCTAAGTTCCTAGGTAAATCATTCAAATAGAATGGATTTAGCTGTAGAATTAGAATTGGTATCAATTAGACAGGTAAACCAGTAAGATGAAATTCCAATCTTTGCTGAAATTTATATTGAGATTTTGGTGCATTAAAGTCCGTAGAAGTCTAAAACAAGAAAAGGCAATTACTATTCCATTATCCATTAAGCGAGAAAACCCTAACTCTAAAGTAAGAGTCAGTCCTTTTTGTACCAAATCAAAACATCAATTAGTTGGGAGCGCAGAAAGACTTGACCGCTTTTCTTCTCTTACCCAAATCAAAATGCATTGGAATCAAGGCCTGTAAGTCTAAAATTAGGCGCTTAACTGTCAGTTTGAAAAAAGCAATTCCAATCCCCATCGGTCTCATCAGTCCTAGAAATAGAGACAATAGCATTTAGAAGGCCTAGAGAAGCCTGAGATTCCGAGTTCGATTGATATTGCATTCCAGTCTTTTGAAGGAGGCAGACCGGGGAATAGCTCAAAATAGCTATTAGTAGTTATGATAGGTCCTTCACGGTTATAATTCGAAATAGGAAGAAAGCACAGCTTTGTATTCTTTTATTCAAAATAGAAAGAAGATGACTGGCTTACTGGCCTAATTTTTTTTTCCAAGGAGAATGAAAGAGTAAAGATTAGCTACTCAAGGAAGGAAATCTCAACATATGTCATTAAATTCTTCCTTACCCGAGTTGGAATTGATTTACTGACCTTTTAGCCTAAGGGCTTTCTGCCTGCCTTGCTGCCTACCTTATCTGATGAAGGACGGGAAAGAGGCTGATTAGAAAGCTTTCGTAGGACCAGTCTAAAGCACATGAATTAGATCCGGGGATAAGGATATCCGCAACTCATTGTTTCGAACTTGCTTGCACCTAAGATCAGATGAATGAGTTGAAATGGACTTATTTTGGTCTTTAGCCTTTGTCTGAAATAGGCGGAGAAGATACGGAAATAATAAGTTCAGATTTCAGTAGGGAATTGTAATATCATTTTAGGGTGTGGGAATGGAATCCCTTGCTTTCTAACAAAGTGAGCCCTTCGAGCTCTTATTCCTTTGTTTTAAATAGTCAGAGAAGCCAGGGGGAAGAGGAAAGCTAAAGTAGTTTCATCTATTCTAGTGTAACTTCGTCAGTCAGACTTCAGGTTTAAAGAGATTTAGAGCCAGGAAGTAAGATATTAAACTGGATAAGGGGTTCTTTGCGCCCCAAGGTTATTAGGAGTTCCGGTTGTCCGATAGTAACTATCTATCTTTCCTTTGTGAGCTAGAGGCCTTTAGACGGCCGAATCTTTTAAAAAAACGTAAAAACTTTTATAAGACTTTTTTATAAGACTTATAGACAATTCTTTCTGAATGGTGACCAACTAACGGATTGATCTTATAAAAATCTTTCTTCATATGGGAAATTGCATATGATGACAGAAAAGTAGTTTAAAGACTCAATCTGACAATCTACTTTTGAAACTGGTGAAGATCAGGGATGAAAATTCCCATGCTTTAGCCCTCAAATTTCAATCGAAAGGGGAAACAGGTATTCTCACTTTACTTGCCGGGATTGTATCAATATCTTCCTTTCTTCTTTCTCGCCTACTATATCTGTGATGAAGTAGACTAAAGTAGAGACCTTCGAATCTCTTGAGTCCCGGTGTAAAGACTCAATCAGAATCTCTCAGTCCTGAAGCTGTTCTCTTTTTTATCACGAAGGCTATAATCTTCCTTTCGAACCTAACTAGCTCCTGTGTAAGTCAATCTAACTACCTTAAGGTATAGGACTTTCAAAACTAGCCCATTTACCTGGGTCGGTATGGCTTGTAACAAAAGAATCTTACTTATCCCCACCTGCAAGCGCATCCTCTGGGAATAAAGTTCTATAACTATCATTTCCGTTTCAGTCTCGGGTTACGTTATACCCCTTCACTTCAAGTAGAGGTCTTAGGGCGCTTTATTAATCTTAGAGCTCTCTATCTATGCTATTGAGCTAGTCTTGTCTCTAAAGTTCTCTGCAAAGGAAGAAAGGCAAAAGAAGAAAGCCCGTCCGAAGCTAAGAGATCAATTCATCCCGCCGTCTTCTCCATATTTTGAAAGAAAATGCCTTAGAATAGCCTGCGGCGGACATCCGACTTTTTCTTCTTCTATTCCCAAGACCTAGTGAATCAGTTCCTTAGACAGAAAAGACCTTAAAAAAGCCTAAGGCGCACAACAGCAATAAAGAAAGCAACTAGAAAAACGAAGGGTGGCCTTACTGATGTAATTCAGTAGACTATTCCTACCTCCTCACCTTCAGGATGACTGACGAAGTAGCCCTATTTGATGAAGTTAGAGGGGACTGATGAAAGCACTACGACAGGAGCTTAAGGATAAGCCTGAGCTTAAACTTTCAACTTCAAAGTCAGACTCTTTCTTTGTATGCATTCTCGTCCGATGAATGAGTTTAAAGAAAAAATGACTAATCCCTTACTGAACTGAGGAGCAATGCCTTTTGATCTGAAACCGTCTTCTTCACTTACGTCAAGCCCTATGACGCTTCGTTGGGAAGAGACTGATGACTAAAAGCTGCCATCATTTAAGGCAACTTCATCCCCAGATGTCCCCAATTCTCCTTTACTCAACAGGAACATACTAAAGATGAAGCTACTTCCCTTGAAATGCCCTAAGTCGCCCTTCCTTCAGAAAGAAAGGACTCTCTCGTTGTCGATTTGAAGTCTCTTTAATTCCCGGGTAAGAATTTCTTAAAGCCAGAGATTCTATTTAAATTCCTGGGGATGAGATTCTTCTTCCTTAGCAGGTCTTCACCTCAGGGAAGGTCCGGCTCCATTGCAGACTGAGGAAAAGTCTTAGAATTCAGTCCTGGAAAGACTTTGTCTCGTCGTCATAGGCTTCTTAAGTTACACGGCTTGAGTCTAAAGATCGGACTTAACTCGTTTTTTTAATCAAAGTCTAACTTCCCATAATGAAAATATCCCAGAGATTTTCTTCCTACAGATCATACTCTTCCTCCTAACTATTAACTATGGATCTTTGTCACTCTTAGGACTGACTGGTAGTCTCAAGTCTTGAAGTCAGATCCCTATTCTCTTCAACAAGAAAGGGAAGCACTTTCTAGTCCCCCAGATTCAGTTATTACACCTATGGATTCTTCAATCTATTTAGTCTCAATCACATCCTGATTATAAGTTAGCCCAGGGGCATAAAAAACTACGAAGTCTTCAAGCCCAACCGGTGAATGAAAAGAATGCATCAAAAACTAGATAATATGACTGATTGAACTTCCTACACCTGTGAAAGAAGTCTACCTTAAGTAGATATTGACAAACCTTTGTTTAAAACATCCTGTGACTGATTACACCTAAAACAGATGAGTGCCAATAAGAGAGATTTTAGAGGCCTTAGAGAGAATGTCTCATTTTTTAGCCTAAAATCTCCTTTTTTCAGCCTCTTTCCCTTCCCCTGTTAATCCGTTACTAGTCCATTCTCTGCCAATTCTTCATATCTGCCTATTCTAGCCTTGAAGCAGACTAGTCCTGTCTCTGGCTACGGAGGATTTTTAGTAAAGCAGATCATCTCAACTCCACTCCGGAACAACTGAGAGAATGGTAACTGCCTATTGAATCAAATCCTTTATTGGCTAACTGATCCCAAATAGATCTGAAAGCCTCGCAGCATACTCTGACTCTTTTGAATTCTATAATTCTTCTTCAACTGCTAAATCAACAGATTCTGCTACTGCTATCTCCTCTGAGTCTTCAAACTATTTGATGCTACTGCAACTCCTACCTGATCTCTGAACCCCTAAGTCCGACTGAGGATATGACGTATGTTTGCTGAGCTTCCTTAGATTGAGCAGCCTCTTTACCGGAACACAGACTATTGAAAATTCTCCTTGATTCGAGAACTCACTATATAAGAATAATAAGATTCTAACGCCGGAAGTCAGACCTGCAGTTTCCGATTCCTATGGATATTTTGTTAGACGAGAAAGAAATAGAAATAGGTAGTTACGAAAGCTACAACTCCATTTTTGTTTGTGTCTTCCCCCCAGAACTTAAGGAAAAAGGGAAAATTACTGCTTGAGGATCAAGTTAGAAGCATCTTTCTTTCTATTCTAATACATGGCCCTACTTTCTTGTTTCTTGAGAAGAGCAACCGGAGCTTCCTCGATCTATTGTTGCGCATTCCCGGGCACTTCACTCTCCTCTAGGGCAAGTGAAGTAGTTACAGCTTCTTGAGTTAAGTCAGTATTGAGATTCTTCTTTTGTAACAGGGCTGTACTAAAAATTAAGAAAAGCCGTAAAGAAGTCTAACTAACTCGTCTCAATACCTTACAGCATCTGATCTGGGAGAAAAGTAATAAGTAGTTTACTTTGATACCAGCCGTACTAATGATTTGATTGAGCATAACAGGCAGTTGAAAGCCTGGGATGAAATTCTACTACTAATAAGGCTAATAATAAGGGGCTAATAATAAGGCTAAGGCTTAAGGTAGGCGTTACTGACTGAGTAGCAGCTTCAGGAGATTGAGAAGGGCTTAACGCCCCCAATGTAAGGAAATCGCTTCCTGTCTCTTAACCGTGAACTAACTGAAGATCTTGTTACAAGTCCTTCTGGACTTGATCTTTCCTACTTCGAGATAATTGGCTGAGCCTGCAAGTCATTCGATTTTTTTGTTGCAAAGCCAGTGATTCTATTCCATCCTCTGCCCCTGGGTAATCTATTCCAAAAGCAAAGGAATCAATTACTAAACCCAGTGAATCCAACTCTTGACTTTGTGGGAACATAAAGAGTCAATGCAGTAGGCTCGAACCTCTCATCCTAGTCCCTCCCGGCACTGAAAGAAGAAAGTCTGACCAGCAAGCATTTGTTTTTGCATGTGTTAGGAAAACCGTAACTAATAAGAACACCAAGAGAAGCCCAAGCTTCAAATTTCTCTTTTGTTGCATGCAAGCTCATACTATAGATTGAGAAGCGTCAAGTCTCAGTGGGAAAGCTCCCTATTCACTGCCAAAAGCAAATAACAACCAGGAAGCCTTAGCCAAAAGATTTGAAGATACTATAAGCATTAATCAGTCTGAAGCCGGACTTTCTGTTTTCTATTTAGAATCGTAACTCCCAACTACCAATAACCAATTGCTTCCCATCCAACTTCCATTGATTCACCATTAGCTGCCTAACGAATCAGCTATAGTAAGAGCTTACTTTCGAGCGCTATTCATCCTTCTCTTTAGTTATTATTCCGACCTGTGATTGAGAAGGAAGGCAGGAGAGAGCTAGGAATTTCTTGTAGTTGAAAGCATCAATTCATATTTCCTTCTTGACCAATACCCATAATCTCAATCCATTTGCAGCTAACATCTCTGTTTCCTCCACTCATCCAACACCTGTATGACGCTAAGTGGTAGGGGACGAAGTTCCAGTCTTTGAGGATGTAACCCTCTTTCTCTTGTTAAAGTTAGAGGGCCAAAGCCTTAATCAAATATCATAAGACTGAGTTCAGCTTTAGGAAATTCATATTATGTGTTACGAAAGCATTTCGAACTCGAACGAGCAGAGTTCTAAGGCTAGAGCACAACGACCGGAGAAGCTGGAGAGAATTATATCTATTTGCAATCCTGGGATCTAATGAATGTCTTTCTTGATTTCCTCAATGTCCAGCAGTATATGAAGTAAGGGACTGAATTGCTATTGAGATTGCTGTTGTTACAAGTCAGAAGGATGAGCCTGCAAGCAACCTAACCTAAAATATTGATGCTGCTAACTCTCACTTTGGTCTGACTTCTTCTTTATTTTCTTACAGGAGGAGTCACCGCTAAGCTTCAGCAGCTTTCGGTGAATGTTATAATTTTGTTGTTACCAGACCCCCGACCAGAAATGAGATTGAGAAGACGGAGAGAAGGAAAGTCAGATTAGAAATGACAGGGGATCTACTGATATAGATATAGCTTCCTATCATTTTTCGTTTGTGTCCGATCTCTAGAATCTCTATTCTTTATAAGCTATAGGCAAAGTCTTAACATCTGTTTATCAGGGCTGACCTCTTCCCGAGTGAGAATAAAGCAGCAAGTAAGCAGCCATTGAAGGATAATCATCTCCTTGATCCGGGAAGTGAGACGTAGGCTTGAAGAGCCTGTCTCTTCACTGATAAGTCTGACTGAGTCAAAGCAGCAGTTTCATTCCCATTGGTAGAAAAGGCAGGAAGTTTCAATATAAAGCCAGAGAATAAATCAATTAATATTGAGTATTTAGTTACCAAAGCCCTCTGCTATCTCGCTTTATAAGGCATAGGAGGAAGATCGAGAGGAAGGAATCTCTTTTAGCAATCCCGACCTTGGAATTATAAGCAAGTAAAGTCATAATAGAAGGATAAGGCTAGAGCCATTAATCAGTCAGCAGCTGTTGAAAGGCATTCTATTTAGTAGTTAGAATCCCATCCTGAGAAAAAAGATCAGGCAGAGCCTGCTAGCTTCATTTTTCTATTTAGATATAAGGCAGTCCGGAGAAGTTAGTAGAAAACATCTTTTTTATAGCCTTACTGTCTTCTCCCTTAGCTTCTAAAGGATCATTACTTTCTTACAGCCTAATCAATTCCTAGTCCCTGCGGAAGACTTCCAAAACCCTTAGATGAAATTACGAAAGCCATTGAATCTATTCCGAGAATAAAGACGAATGTTTTCTGAGCTTTCTATTGATTAAGATTTTAGTACAATCCAGTCCGGAATAGATCTTTCTCTTGTTCATGAAAGATTATTATCAGTCAGAATTGAACTTTCAGTTTCCGATTATGAGTTATAGATAGAGTTATGAGCTTAGCTTGAGGAGATTGAGGTGAATGCTAGAAGTTTAATTTCTTGTTACCCTGCAGTCTTTCATGAAGTATAATGCATTGGCATAAATGCAACAACAAGGAAAGATTAGCTTCCAGCGTCAGATGGTTAGGAAGTTAGATGCTTTCTTTCCTCTTCCCCATAAGACTGAGTGAAAGAAGTAAGGATTTATTCAAAGTAGAAATTACGTAAATTAGAATTATCTCAATCTTTAACTGGGCTACTAAGATTTAAAGTTTCATTAGTCGATTGAGAAAAGGCACAAGATCACGATACCTAGCTATTGAGCTATTCCTGTCTCTGATCCGGGATTCAATTCCCGGCTATTCCCTCCTATTCCATTCAAGCAGGGATCAAAGCCTAACAACAAAGAAAAAGACATATAATCGAAGATGAGACTTGATCAGCTAACTAATCTGTAGGCTCTGCAATCTCCTCTTTGCTAGATTGAGTAAGATTGACTTACGAAAGGAAGAGAAAGTCAGAAGTTTACTTTTAAGACAAGACCGACCAGATTACACATTCATCTTTCTTTCTAAAGCCAAAAGCCTGGCTTCAGCAGAGAAGTCAAGTCAGGTTTTTCTGAACAATATGAACTGAAAAGGTAGGAAAGATAGACATTTATCTAAGGTAGTGTAGTGAAAGCAAGATCTGGCCTAAACCCTTCTCTGCCAACTCCCCAGATAATCAATTACTAATTTAGCGGAGGTAAGTCATTCCCATCACCATCAGTCCTCGATATGAAATGGAAGACTTAGACTTTCTTTCGTCAAGTCAAGATGAAAGAAAGAAGTGCTTAAAGTTCAGACATCGATGTCTTTACTGCAAAAGTGCTTTTTCGAAGGCCTCAACATTAAAGATGCGAATAAAAGGCTTTTTTCTTGAATCTAGGGCAAAAGAGAACTAAATCTAGCAATTTCAGTCTCCTTTTCTCTTTCGTCTAATGCTGAGGACATGCAGACTTAGATCAAGGAATCTCTAAAGGACAGGCTAAAGTGATCTTACTTCTGGCGCGTTAAGCTCTGCAACTCACTTCCAAGGGCTTAGGAAGAGCTGACCTAGATCAGAGGCTTTAACGTCACTCTTTCCTCTGTCTAGATCTATCTTTTCAGTCTAAAAAAAAAATGGGATTTGAACTAGGCGACTTCCCTTTCTTCTCATCTCCGGTAGGGATAAAGTCTAAGTCTAAATTGAAGATGGAAAGTCTGCGCATAACTAGGAAGCTTGCTGCTCTTTATCCTCCTCTAAAAACGACTAAGTCTTCTCTGTCTTATCATTCTATAAGGGCGTGTAAAAGACTTCGGAAAGAGAGAAGTCAAGACTGACTTTCATTCAATCCGGGACTTCTTTTTACGGCTTTCGTCCTCAACGGCTTTCCTCTTGGAGCTCATTCTACTAATACTGACTCCTCATCAGCAACTCAGTCAAAGACTGCAAGAGAATCCAATACAGAGTTAAAGACTATAACTTCAAATTCAACTTATCATAAAAAAGGTTTCGACTTCTCAGTCCCGCTCTCTTGACTAAGATTGACTGAAGACATGAAATGAAGTAAGCAAGAGGCAAAGAAAGAATGTTCACAATGCTTCATCTTCTCTTTCGACAAAGCGGAAGAAAAGAAGTGAGAAATCAAAGACTTGCTTTTACCTCATCCCTAAGAAGCCTCGGGCTCAGATTAGCACTAATAAAGAAGAAAGAGCTAGTTTGACAACTTCAGATCTAGTCTTCCCCTAAATTCTTGGATTCTAGTGTGATGGAAGCCTTTAGGCCTTAGTCCAACATCTTATCTTCTCGCCAAATCAAATCCCCTACCGGCTATTCAACCGTCCTTCCTCTGAAAATATGGCAGCAAGAGAAAACAGAGCAGCCCCACACTCTTTCTTTGAAAGAAATTCCTTAGTTAGGGGAGCCTAAAAAAGCACACTAAGAAAAAGAGCTTGTCCCAGTTCTTACTATTTCTTGAGTAAAAGGTCCCGTTGAGGAGAAAGATAAGGTTGAGGTGAGATGTTGCGTAGTTGAGTTAGAGTTAAGCGTTCTTCGATTCTGACTTCGAGATAGACTGATTAGACGTCCGGACCGGAGGAGATTAATTCGATAGTATGTTCCCTGATCTTCTAACTCCACTCTCAGGCTACGGATAAAGTTACATAAAGAAAATAAGATCAAGACCAATTGATTCCATGCAAAATCCGAATCAACTTAAACTGACTCCACTGATCTGATCTCACCCTAATCTGCTACTAAGCCTTAAACTCACTCTTGAGATTGTACTTATTGATCATCCCTTCTTTCTTCTTAACTTCTTAAGCAGCTACTGACTTTGACTCTGCTACTTCAACAGACTACAAAACAGACTATTCCACTCCCATTGACTCAACTTGATCTAAGACTGACTCAGATTCTGAAACTTCATCAAATACTGCAACTGATTCTGTCCATAAAACGGATTCCTATTCAACAGAGTCTGAAACTTAAACTTAATCCTTGACTTCTTCTTCTTTTTCTTACTATGAAACAGCTAAATCTACTGAGTCTAGAAGTCTATAACTGCAACATAGTCTTAAACACTTCTTCTTGATCCTCATCCCCAACTCCCTTTTAATCTTTGCCAATGACCTTTGAATATCCCTTATCCCTGAGGAGTTAGCAGTCTTTACTTAGAGGGCCTAATACCCTCAATCCAATCTCATTTTATTGGATTGGGAAATAAGAAATAAAAGAAGTAGAAAGCAAGAATTCATTTTTCGTTTGTGACCGATCTCAAGAATCTTCTCAATTAGCAGCTAACATCTCTTTTGTCTCTTCAAAAAGCCTATTCACGTCAGGCCTGGAAGTCTTCTTTCTACAGTTAGCGGGGAGATAGTGAAACAAGGAAATTGAACTCTTCGTGAAAGACCATCAGGAGAGAAGGACAGAAAGAAGAAGAGGAAGTTTACTTGGTTTAATCCATTCCTAAACCCATATCTTCCCTTCACGGGTAACATACTAAAGATAAGCAGTAGCCTTAGAAAGAAGAGAATCGAATCCGAAACCTGGGTAAGAAGGCTAAAGCAGGCCTGAGTAAGTAAGCTGCTAACTTAGAGTATAAAATAATCGTCTCTTATTCCGGAGAAATGGGAGTCTAAAACATGTGACGTATTGCAGTTGAAGTTGAAAGCAACCTATCTTCGTTCGTTCCATTAGAAGCGTCAGGCACAGCCTGATCATTGATAAAAAGACTAGTACCAGTGTGATTCTATGCCTTGCCTTAACACTAATCCGTGAACTCACTGATGAATTATCTCAATTAGCTGTCAAGAGCGGAATGTTACTGAAGGATATAGAAAAGCCATCTTTCAAGGTCAGATTTTCCGATTGATCTTCAAGCCATAGATTTGACTATGGAGTCTTAGTAGGTGGACTGAACTCATTTTCGGGAGCTAATTCATGTATTTTCCGGAGCCGGATAAAGCAGCTAAGGATGGAATGGAACTCTCTGTCTTTGATAAGGTTGCAGGAGAGTTTAGAGTGACTGCTTTCGGTTCAAATTGCCTAGTTTTGATTTACTTACACGTTCAGAGATCCGTCCTTCAATTTCTTTTCCATCCCGTCCTAATTAGAAAGAGCAGGAGAAGCTTCTTCCTATTGATCTGAAGGTACTAGACTGTCCTTATACAGCAGATAAGCGGGAAATCCTTTCCGATAGTAGCAACTACGAGATATGTAGGATCCGCAAGCCCAATTTCTTACTAAACTCGGGGAATCACCCATATTCACATCCCAATCCTAGAGTAAATAGAAGCAGCCGTTGAATCTCATCTTATCTTCTCCCCGGGAACATACTGAAGAAAGAAATGCAGTTTCAGATTCCTAGTTAATCTTTAAGCCCGATCTTCTTGATAGAAGCTAGCCCTGCCCGTCCTGTGAAAGAATTGAACTGAGATTCATCTTCTCTACCTTCACCTGTAAGTGTAATACAGAGGGAGAGATGAGATGAAGCGACTTCCGCTGCAAAAGATTATAGCAGCTAACCCGTCCTCAGATTGAGAAGTCGGACTTCTTTCTTTTGGTTTTGAAATAAAGTCATGTGATTGATGATTGAAAAGCAAGGAAGTCTAAAGCAAGCGGAGGCTCGAAGGCTTTATGGCGCGCTTTCCGTTTTCTCGCTTAGGTCTGCTCATCCTAAACCGCGGAAATAGTAAGCTAATTCATTGATTGAGCAGTTCTCCCATCAGTTTGATGCCTTGGGATGAAATAACATAGTACGCTATGAAAGCTCCTCTTAGTCCCCAGCTACCAGAACTACTGATAGCCATTTTGAGCTAAACTACTGGCATCCAGGTATGCAATCAAGAAAGAGCCTAGGCTAGGAAAGCTCGTCTGATCTTCCACCGGAAGTAAGTGCACCCGAGCAAGTCGTTTGATTTAGACCCGCCCGAGATCTTTCAATTTAGGATTATCACCGCCTGTAAACCTGTTAAGGGAATCAAGGCAGTGGGCACAAATAACAAGGTACGCTTATTGAAGGGAAAGTCGTCGTTGAAGTCACAAGGACATCAGAAAGAGCATATCATAGACTTTCAGATTCTCAGTCAGTATTTCACTCTTTTCTTATGCCCCACCACAAAGACTCAGTCTTAGATTCAGTAAGAGAGTCTATAGTGACTATTTTCCCTTCTTGAGACAGAGAAGAACACCCTGAGCAAGTAAGAAGATTGACTTAGAAGTCCGAATTGTGATTGAGTTGCAAGAAAGTTATGAAAGGCAAAAGTCCCTTATCTTCTCCGGCTCTTCACAGGAAGACTGAGTACTACAAGTAAGGTAGTTAGGAAAAGCCCAGCAGAGAGAAGTAAGAAAGAGCTCGCCTTCGCATTCCTCTCTTTCGTCTATTGAGATCGTTAGGATAACATTGGCAGGGAAGTTAGGAAAGCAACGTCTTTGCTGCTAAGGAAGAATCCTAAGCCGTCAATTTCATAGGAATAAGCAAGCATATGATTAGATTGGTTTGGATTCGTAAAAACCGCTTTATACTGAGCAGGATAACACACCCAAGATCAAAAAAATCTCCCTATTGTGAGCTCCTCCCCGTTGATGAACCCCGGTATAATCTTCTATCTTAAAGCCCGTAATGCAACTGTTGTTAAAGCTAGGAAAGAGGAATACCACCTTTGAACCGTAATCAGTATCAGAAGACTCCCTTAGGTCTAAAAAAAGCAGTCTGAAGCCCGAGATTCATCTTTATATCTAGTTACTCTGCCCTTACTTCAACTAAAAAAACGAAAAAGAACGTAAAGTAAGCAATTCAAGCAGTTTCCGATAGAGAGTTAAGACTTTCGGAGAAGCCGCGGATTCCTCGATCTTATAATTCTATTCTTCAATAGAATAAGATAAGATGCGGACATAGATCTAATTAAACCTACTTGGACTGTATTAGCCTTCTAAAGCCCTATTAAACCTAACATTAAGTTCAAAGCTTTGGAAGACAGCCCGGGCAGTAAGATTGAATAAAGTATAGACTAAAATTTCTCTGAGTCAGCGCACAACAGAACAAAATCTATCTCTTTCTTGGTCATCCCTATCTGCATAGGGCTTCTTATCCAATTTAGTATATGTTAGAGAGAGCCCATCCTTGACAGAGGATGTTAGAAGCTAGCCGGAGAATCAATACCACATTAAAGGCTTATGTTAAGCCAGAGCTAGCATCCTCTATCATATCCATATCAGAAAGATAAGACTTTGAGCCTGGGATTCATAGTGTTATTTCAATACGTAGCCATACTTGAGATGAGAACAAAGCATGGAAGGTTAGTGCCTGTCTGGTGTCCCCAATAAAAACTAAAAGACGAAATCAGACGTAGAAGTTCTTACCCGGGACGAGGCTTCACCGTCATTCTATTTCTATGCCAATTCCGCAAGAGTGGAGTGCAGTTCAAACATCGATCTCCTCAGATTACGAGTGCATTTGAGTTACCCGAAAGCAGCAAATCAGTCATTCTATGGCTTTGAAAGTCCTTGCTTAATAGAAAAAAAAAGGTAGGACAAGGAGGAAAGGAAGGATTAGTCTTGTGCTAACTTCTTACTTCTTAGAAGACCTTATAGCGCCCAAGAGAAAAATGAATTTATGAGTTAGATTTATTAGTTACACATCCGTCGGGAGAAGTAGAATGCATCAACTCTTAGTTTGCTCGTGTCTTACCAGAGCTAATTCATGTCAGCAGTATTTGACTGCTATAGGGCCCAGTCCGCTAATCAATTAGCAGCAAACTGACTATGGAATCTTATCCTTTCTCCCCGGTAGAAGAAATGGAATATAAGATTCTCGCTACTGACGGAGAAAAGAACTCATTCGAAATAGAGTTCCCGTGGGGAAATAGTTAACAAGGAAATCTCTGATAGCATCAAAGGCAGCAAGTTAAGTTATAAGTTACAAGCCAGGTTAGATGAAATTCAGATTCCTCAGATTCCATGGAATCTATTCCAATACCTATTGCTAATTTCACTCGCCTATAGAACAGTTAAGAGAAATCAGCTTACGTAGTTTAGTTTAATACCTGACGTGCAGGGACAGAGATGCTGCAAGCTGCTAGAGCAGCTTGAGATCAGCTAGCATCCTCTATTCTGTTAGGCATGGGAAGCTAGTTAGAAGTTTCAGTTTCAAGCCTAGGAAGGTAGGTAGTATGGTGAAGAAAGTATGAAAGTCTAAAGCCAAGGTCTGCGTCGGGTTAACTAGTTAGAGGGCCTCAGCCTGAAGTCAGTTCGAAATCAAAGACTTGATCTGCCTACGATCATACTCTTACCGCTAATTTCCCTCCGTGTCATCAATTAATATGCCCCCTGGGGCTATTCTCCGGAATAAAAAGGTAATAAAGGACCAACTCCCAGTTTCTTTACCAATTCCCGGTCCGCTAACATACTAAAGAATCAACTCCTCTGGGCATCCTAGTTATATTTAGTACTTAGTAGGGAGTTAAAGGGGAAGGCACGTACGTAGTGTTATTTAAACTGACAAAGCCATAAAGAGTTCTATATGGATATTTTTCCCCGCTGGGAAATGTTGTAAGAGAGATGATCCTTCTGAAGAAAGGCTTTAAATCGAAGAAGCAAGTACGAAGAAGACAGTAGAATTAGCATTGGAAGACTGGCCTGGACTAACGAGTTGCAAGTCTGTTTATTCTCTGCAAAGTCGTAAATCAAGCTCTTAAAGCAGTTCCTATAAGTACCCCTGCCTCAACGGAAGGAAGACTGATGAGGAAAGAAGTCTCAATTCTTCTTTCTAACTCTTCTTAATCGTACTCTGCCGAAAAGAAGAGAAGGAAGGGATTGATGTAGCAGTTAAAGAAGTTGGCAGATAAGCAGAGCCAAAGATTATCATCTTCTAACTCTATACACATACCTTAGTCTACTTTAGCTGCAGCTGCTAGAAGAGCCTGGTTCTTGATTCATGCTATTAGCCTTATAGGTAATCTTCTATCACGTTGGAAGTATTGACTCTGAGTCACGTCACTAGCGCTTCGAAAGCAAGCGATGGTTATGGCTTGCTATTTTTATGAGTCTTGCTACCTGTTCAAATTTGACTTTGTTTTCCTAGCTGGTTTCATTCTGAATTAGCTACTTATGGATTCTTACGTATACTAAATTCTTACCAGAAAGAACATCTTTCTTATCACCATTAGTACAAACTACTTATCTAAAGTTCACTACTACAAATAGAAAGTGATTAAAAAGTACTAGTTGATTACTCTTCTATTGCTCACATGTCAGTAGTACTTATTGGTATATGTGTTCAAGGAGGGTGCAATCCTATTAGGTATTATTAGGAATCGCTCACGGAATTGTATCACCTGCAATGTGCGTAGTAAGCATCCGTAGTTATCGTTTGCTTCTTCTAAGTTTCATTACGCTTTACGTGAAAGGCAGGCTTTCGAGCAGAAAGGAATCTTTGCTACATATGGAACTGTCAGCTATGCTTCTGTTTACTACTACTCTGATGCTTCCTTTGCTTCTCGAAAAGATCTACTTGAAGAGATGTTTCTTGACAAGGTGGTGCTAGTGAAAGATGAAAGACCTCCAACAAAGAGCCTAGTGGTGCATGAAGATTAAAGTGCTAAATTATGATATATTCCGTCCTTTTTGGTGATGCCTTAAAATAGACCTTATGATGGAAATGCAATAGGATCTAGGTGGATCGACTGCTTGAATTTGAAATTCGTATGGATATGCGAAAAAATAAAGAGGCTAACGAAACTTGCTTTCGGATCTCGATCTGACAACATATGCACCCGGATGGTGCACCGCCGGGTGACATTCTATTATTAGTAAGGGCCTATATCATCGTATAATGAGTATAATGATACAAAAGCTCCCAAAAGAGACAACGACTGCATGGCTTTATCAGTGGCTTAACCATAAAGAATCAAGAGCGGAATCAACGGCATAATCAAACTCGTAAGCAACATAATATAATGAACTGCGGAATAAACAGGATCCTATGCTTTTGTTGCCCCGCCACAAAAATGACTTTTTCAACGGGCAACGAGCTATCGAAATGCTGCTCCTGGAACAGCTCTCAAGCTCGCTTCGGTACTTGGATTATCTGGATCAGTCAGTTAAACAATCGCTGCTGCTGGATCTTTAACAGAATCTACAACACAACTTAATTAACAAACAGGAGAAAGTAATAGATATGCTACTGGCTCTGATCTGCTGGGTATCAAACTGCTTGCTAAGGTCGGGGATCCACGTTCGTGAGCCTGACTCATATCTTATTGATCCATATATGCCATAAGCTTGATCCATATATGCCATAAGCAAGCAGTAGACCTAACTTCAGATCCTGTTATAGATCAAGACCTTGATTCCACTGAAAAAGACTTGGTCGCCTAAGGGTTCGTGAGTCCGGCCGGAAACTGCTGACTACACGAAACTAATAATCTTTAAATAGTGCAATAGACTTCTTCATTTCCATTATTATTTTCAATTTTTCTTTTTTTTCCTAAAGGTTCACAAGTGTAAACCGACGCTATCTGAGCAGTTGGACTTAAAAGGGCCAGAAGAGAAAGAAAGACGACCGGGACTTGAAAACCCGACTAGCTGAGAGTCTTAACACCGATATCACTTTTATAGGGTTCCTAGGATGAGGACATCTTTTTCGTAACAGAAAGAGAATCTGGGGTGGACCTAAGTGGCCTTATTGCTACGACGGGTTTACTAAAGCCTCCGTAGAATATCAGAATCAGAAGGGGGTTCTTATGAAATATGAAAGGAGTGCCATCTTTCATATTACCGATTGAAGCCTTAAAGTACAGTACCGATTGCAGACTATAAAAGTACTTATGGATATGCTGATGGCGAATCTGTGGGGTAAGCCTTTGTTACTGTGAAGGAAAAGAGGTCCGGTCGGCTCTCTCACTCATCTCTCTCTATGAAAGAGTCTATCTTTTTCTATAAATGCACATTACGAAAAATGGAAAGCAAGAGAAGAGGGCAAGCAGTACGTACCGTATTCACATATGATGGTTGGTGTCTATTCGTTGTGAAAGACTAGTGATGGATTTCTACAACTAAGAAAGCAGCTTACAGCCAATAAAAAGCAACCTCCATCCCGAGCGATGGATGAGCCTGACTTTAGGCCGCTAGGGGCTCGATGCCTTCATTGAAGTACTTCCTTAGGAGAAGAAAGCCTATAGGAGGAAGCAAGAAAAGGTATTCAGCAAGAAGTGGAAGAGATCCTGCTGTTAACGAGAAAATTCATTGGCGAGACCATCACACCTTTTATTTTACAGTCAATTCAATAAAAGAAGTGTACTACGAAAGAGGAGTTCTTTGACTCGCGGTTGATCTTTATAAGATTAGGCACAAGTCTGAGACCAGAAAGGATAAATCGCAATTGAAGCAAGTAATGGACGCCCCATTTCCCCAGAAGCAAGGTGGTTATTCTTATTAGTGGAACTCTGACTCTTTATCCTCAATCGAAGGATCAGAAGGCACTCTACTAAACACGGGTCTCTCTTGCCCAAGCATTGCCGCCCACGACTCGGTTAACTACTTTTGTTCTTCCTTTGCAGCAAAGGGAGGTCTATTGATTGACGGGAGTAGTAGAGATTAAGGGATTTATGATCGAAAGATATTTATCGCTATAAAGGTTACAACCGGCGGCATTCAAAGGTTATTACAAAAAGTGATTAGAGCGAAGCCCCTTGCTTTGTAAGGAGTTGACTTCTTCCTCTTGAGCACAGGATAGCTACCGATTAATTAAGATATAGGACAAGCCAAAGTCAAGTCAGGTTCAGCAATCGACGTAACTGGTTCAAATACCAGAAGCTAGGTCATAGAAGGTAGATTCGATACGACCAGGCTATAAAATAGGCTGACCCCATCAAAAAAGGATAAGGAATGGGCCCTTACTTAGCACAATAAGTCTAATTTCCGCGCTATAGGTTCGACAAATGCGTCTTCTAGACAGAATGTGGATGACAAGACCAATGAATCCTTAAAGGTAGCTTTCTCAGTAATAATATAGCGGGATAAGGCTGTGATAGGCACGAAGTCAAGCAACCTATGAGTAAGTACTCCCGGTCTATACCTTGGCTAAAGTATCTTGCCAGGTATGCTAAGCTACATTGGTTTTCTATCCCTAAAGAGAATAGGCATCTTATTACTGATAAAACTACGTTTAAGAAATAATGATCATATGATGTCCAGAAAACGCATTAGAAAGCCGTTGCTTGTTCGGTCGAGTTAGCCCATGACCTCAAGATCAAGAAGAGCCAGCCATACATAGAAGACAAGGGAAGACCTTGCTCGACCAAATGAACGTAGCAGCAGCATCATGAGATAGAACCCGGTCCTGTCCCGGCTGTCCATCTGTGGAACATGGGGCTGAAGACCTAACGAGTACCTACTAGAAGAAAGACAGAACCAAAAGGCTAGGGGGACCAAACCGATCATAATACGGCCGCTCATCTAATATAAAAGAAATCGGTAGATCTCACTTCCCCCATACCATAGCCGGAAGGGATAGCGTATCTACAGAAGAGAGAGTATGGGCTCTGACCCTTAATTTAGTATGGAGCACCCCTTCAAGTTTCAGATCTCTATGGAGTTCCATATCCTGTTACAGATCTTCCAGATGTGGAGACAGATCCAAAGCCATTTGATCGAGATCGAGTAGCTATAGCAGATCTATTTAGAGATCGGAACCCCGTTCCGGGTACACCCATTTTAGTAGCAACTGCCCCTAAGCCGGTAGGTCTCGTTCAAAAGCCACTTTTTTTGATGTGTCCCAATCAATGTGCTCGGTGATGATGTTGTCATCGCTGATGCGCAAGTTGCCGAAGTTTATTTTCAGTGTCTTCAGCCAATTTCAACTCAAAAATCTCTGATTTCTGACAAAAGTGCATTTGAGTTTGCTAAGCGCTTTTGCGTCAAGGGTGGACGCGTGGATTTATCTGCCATGTCTGCTCGTTGTTTTGTTTGCTTGCTTACCATCATCCATATGGTCTGATGGCTATATGTAAAAAATATCCATTCATTACGAAGGTTCTCTACCAAGGATAGGTGGTGGAGGTTATAGGGTCCTTGCTTGCCAAACTCAGTCATACAAGATCTCGTCACTTTGAGCGGGTTCTTGCTATGTACACCAAGCCTCGGGGTCCCAATGACTATCCATTAGAATTGTGGCTTGGCAGAGTGAGCTTTCGCTTCCTTAAATTACTTAAATTAAAGGGATGAAACCTTCGGATTTAAAGGTGGCTCCTGATGAATTATTTCCAGCAGAAAGAGTCCGGGACTTCCTTGCTTGAGTGGTCTTTGCTCAGGAACTGGATGAAGAATTGGCTTCGGTACGTCCATTGGTACTGGAGTGTCGCGAATTCACCGGATGTTTCCTTAAGTTACTTCTTTTCTGCATCAGTCTATGAGAAAGAATGGAGGATCAGACGCGAATCGAGTGAGCTCATTCTCTTTGGTCTTCTCTGGAAGATCTATGATTTGGTAGCAGAGAAGGGTGTAGCTTGGAGCCCGCCAATGTCTTCAAGAACACCTCCCTGGATTTCGGGAATGGTTACTAGGAGGAGTCTCTGGCATGGATTTCTTAGTCGAGCCTGATGGTTTAACCGGCAAGGAATCATCATAAGACTTTAGGCACACCTGGGAGAAGGACTACCCTTTATATAATATACGCAATTAATAAACAATACCAAATTAACTGATAAAGAGACGAAACTAACAACTGCCGTAATGAACCTAAACTAAAGACGGAAAGAGTCACTCACTTCATACCTCTCCCAGCAATCAATAACACTCCTCTCCCTATCGGGAGAGAACTTTGTGCCTTTAGCTCAATCTCAAGTTCAGTGATTACGGATTCTTATTTCTCACTTCAATCCGGCTTTCCTCTATTGATTGACTTTATAAAGTCTTGAAGCATTCCTCTTCTTATGTTATGATCCACTGATCGAATCCGAATGAACTGGGACACCCAGACCGGAAGCAAACCCTGCGTTTCCATACGAAATTCCTTTAGTTGCATGCTCCGGTGGGTAGGTTGATTTGGGCAACCCAAACTTCTCACCCGCTTAAACAAGATGAAACTAACACTCCATCGAGTAAAAGACGAAGAACGCGGAGAGAGTGTTCGGGGAAAAGAGCCTGGAGCAATTTCACGATAACTGAAGAAAGAATGCGGCTTTACAAAGTAGAACAGTCAATGTATTAGTATCTGTCCTTGAGGATCTACGTCAACAAGCAAATAAAGAAGATCATCCTGGCAAACCACCTTCGTAAACAGAAAGTTGATATCATTGTCGAGTGACGTGAGCTTTACTGAAGTAAGACCGGTTGGAAAGAACAAAAAGGGCTATCTCCCATTTATTAAAGTCGTCCAATGGACAGGATCCCAGGCTGGTGAGAACATGATTGAATGCTTCATCACTCTCTAACTTGTCCAAGAGCAGGGTGCAATTAATACAGTTAGCTGGTAGTGGCTAGAGTTGAGGCAAGGCATTTTTTCTTGCTTTGGGACTCGCTCCCTAAACCAAGCTTCGACATATAACTTATCCAATTGCAAAAGGTAGATGTCGAAGCTAGGTTCAGGGAGCTGGTATGATATACGACGAAATGCCAGGCTATCGATGTTCTTACTAAATGTTGCTTAGGAAGAGTGGCATTGTAGCCCCACCCCATAGCTAAGCTAACGAACCGTGTTTGCGAGACTGGTCTTGCGAAGATGTAGTTGTTGAACCACGCCTATTTCTTGTTTGATCTCTTTGCTGAGTAAACACCTTCGATCCGCTTTCGACAGAGACTAAGACTCTGCCTATCCAACCGCTCTTTCACCTCTTTCATGGGACAGGTATACTAGTCCCCAGTTCTATTAGAAAGATATTCATTATTGATTTTCTTACCAACAGACAGTGTATTGCGGATTCGCTGGCTAACAATCCTGCAAGTTCTTTAAAAAACCTTTAAGTCCCTTCCCCCAACCCAAGGGAAGCCCCGCCAATAGAAGTCATAACAGGGGTAGCAGTCTGATCAGGTATACGAAGGGGTATATACCAAGACTATTAGAAGTAATGTATGCCTGTCAAACCTTTATCGTATCGCGTTAGACATCCACCTTTACATATGAGTTGTTTCCTGTTCCCATCATGGAAATAAGCTTATTTAGCCTGAAAGATTATTCTCTTATCCTTTCCTTCTCCATCCATACATAGGATCAAGAACAAGGCTTTCATCCTCAGTTGAATCTGGTAAACAATGTTCTTTTAGAGTCTATACCCAAACTCCTTTCCTGGTTTTGGTGGAAGAAAAGAAAGAACGCCCTTTCTTTCATTGCCTATCGGGAATAGAGGGTTTCATCTTCAACTAGAGTGGCTTTTCGCTCCTTCTCTAAGGTTGTTTATATGGCACTTGTTCTCCCCGCTTGGAGGCGGGGGGTATATGCCCGTAGCTACTCTTCTTCTTCTGTCACTTCTTCGTCTTACTCTGCTACTGATGAATCCTCTCACAAGGCAAGGAATGAACTACCCGACTCAGAAGTAGAGGATCGAAGGGACTTGGCCAACCTTTAGGGATAAGACTTAATCAGGATCAGAACCAGGATAAGGTTTGGCGGGAACTAAACTAGCTCTATTAAAGCTGCTGGAGATTCCACCTCCATCGGATAATCCAAAAAAGAGGTCATAAACAAAAGATAAGGCTCTGCAAGACCTTGAAGTAGAGGTTAGAAGGTACGATAGTAAATCGGCTTTTATGGATAGAGACGGGACTAACAACCTGGATCAAAGGGTGTAAACCAAAGCTCGAGGGATGACTCTATTGCAGCGGATTTTCCTGCAGCTGATGTTACAGAGGAAAGACTAGACGCTAGGAGAGTTGGAAACTAGCTCAAGTCTTAAGACAAGGTTCGAAGAAGCTCTTACAGTTAGGAACGAAAGGTTCCAGACAAACTAATAAGACTAGGAGTAAAGGGCATAAACCAAATAGGCATACCCGAGAGAGTAAAGACAAAATAGAATTGTTCCTAGTTTAAGAAGAAAGTGAAGAGCTCGAGACTTCGGCAAGTAACTAAGGTTTGGAAGACATGGCACGGAGTTTACGAGTGAAGCTAGGATAGGACTGAAAGGAGATAAACTGACTCGACCAATAGAAAGAGGTTTAGGGGTGGAGAGGCTCGACTAACAGGAGAGGGGTGGAGCCACTAGCTCGACTAAGAAAGAAGCTAACTCAACCGATAGGGAGAGGAACGAACCTGAGACAAGGCTCGAAAAAAGAAATTCAGATAGAGATAAGGAGTTTCCATGGGGTTACGAGACTCGATCGCCTTTACTGAGTAATGATCCTTTCAACTCCGAAAGAGATGCGACTTCCCATCCTGGGCTTTATCCCTTCGCTGAGAACAATAGAGAGGAATGCATTTCAATCATTTAAAGGCCTTTAAGTACAAACAAATTAGTAAAAATTCTTTTTTTCTTCCGCGAAAGCCAGGAGAGCGTCTAATGAAAGTAGAAAAATCGTCTGCTAAAGCGGATGTCCGCGAATCTTTTTCTCTTTAAGCTGGACGCGTACCCTTCCTACGAAAAAGAAAAAGGAGTTCGAATGCCTATTGACATTCTCAATTTTCCACGTGAAAGCTTTCAAGCGGAAGACAGTTATAAAGAGAGGTATTCCTTCAAAGAACCGTTATCCCACAGGGTTTCTCCCGCTAAACTACTTTTTTTCCGCACTTCTATCGTGCATTCTAAGACCGTGCCAGCCTAAAATAAGAGGAGACTCCTCCACCAAGAGGTAAAGGGCAAGCGCTCCGTCCCTGCTGCTCTCATTGCTGCGTCGAAAGGGGTAGGGAAGGTTGAAAGTTAAGCCGAAGGAAAGAATCCGAGGGGAAGAGCCAGTGATGGCCTACTGTCCTTTATCTCTACACCGAACCGAACCTTAGGCTTACTTCACTACCTTTCCATCCTCATTGACCGAGTAGTTGGACAAAGAACAAAGGAAGGGGACCAATCTCACCAATGGGGAGAAGACTTGCTGTCATCCCAGAAAGTGATCAAGGAGCGGAACAGAGCATTCAAGATCGAAAGCAGTTGATGATCGCTTCCCATGACGTGACAGGCTATCGAATTCAAAGATAGATTGATTGGAAGATCGAAACTTCCATAGCCTGAACTGATCAAGTCTGATCCTCTGGAATACAGTCCATCGCCCCTCAAGGCGGAATAAGCACTTTCGGAACCTATAAACAAGCATCCTATTTTGGCTTCTTTCAAAGGCCAATAGAAAAGCTATAGCGACTTCGTTCCTGAAGGAGCGGAGCCTTTAAATCAAGAACTCCTCATTAGGAATAAGAACTTAACTGCATATTTTCATAAGATAAGATGAAGAAGGAATCCGTCAATCACTTCATTCAAGCTTTGGAATTCCCCTATCACTCTAATGAGACATTAGGAAGATAGAAGGACCTTGGTCACGCTACCATAGGTGATGGTATTATGACTGTTAAGGGTCAATTTGGAGCTTTTTCCTGGTCGACCTGGTGGGTCTTCGAGTGGTGCAAAGAAAACTCCTCGATCGGGTGATCTTTCTGTTGCCACCCCTATTTGTTAACGAAATGGGCTATGTCACTCAATATGAATGATAACGAAATGGGGAGCCGGTGGAAGCCTTTGGGTTATTTATATCCACGGATTGATGTTTTTTCCGAGAGCTTGTCAACTGAATCCATGAGCAAGACCTCTGCTTTTATCTTAATAGGTTAGATAAGCTGCTCACTAAGGTTGGTCCTCCCCAGATAGCCTTAGCTTGGATCCGGACTCCACTCGTGGATTGGAAGAGGCTGCTACCTCCAAAGGACGAAATTAGTACACAAAGTTAAGTCACTTCGGCGTGTACATAACCCCTTCTTGCTGCTCTCGCAGCTCTTGCTCCAATTAGTCGAAGACTTTGGGCTCTTGGGAGACAGTCTCAGACTGGAATAGCTTTATATAAAGGAGAGGCTCGAATCAATAGTTTCCTATTTATCCATTGACGATTCAGTCCTTGATTCTTAGCAAAAAGGAAGAATCGAGGTGAATTGTTCATCGGAAAAGTCCGAAAGAAATAGAAAGCAATGGCTTAGCCAATGATGGATTGATTGACCAAAGATCGAAACCCGACTTACTTGGTCAGGCATCGTCGCCGATCTAATGAGAAAGATTCCGTCTTTGATCCATTACTTCTTTCTATCAAGTCAAGCCTTCTCGCGGGCCTCTAGTCTTCGATCCCTTCTTCTTTTCTTTAGGAGTTTCTCAGGGCATTTATGGGTGAGCCGCGATAGCGGCGAATGGTCCGGACTCGAGCTGCGTAGCAGCGAAGGGCAATAAAGACCAGGCCTCAAGGCGATGAATATACAGAAAGCAATTGCAAAAATCCACCTTTCGATAGGCTTCCTCTTTAACCTTTTTCCGGGGGAAGGACAGGCGTATTCGTGTTTATGGGCACCTCGCTTAATGGTTCCGATCTACCCAGTGCTTAAAGAAAGCGGGATCCTATTTAAAGGAACATCAACAGAAAATTAGCTTTGGAAACTCAAAAGGAAGTGTCGGGACCCTATCTTTAGGTTCCGGCCCTCAACTAACCTGATCGGAGAAAACGCTGATAAGGGATTATAGGAAGTGATGTTCCCTAAGAGACCAAAGGGAAAGAGAAAGCTGAAAGGTAAAAAGCAGCCAGGGTTTCCTGCCGTCGGTATCGATGTTTTGAATTTCTTGATCAATTTGAGAAAGTCTTTCAGCGGTAGCTGGATCCATCTCCCTTTGCTTTGCCAAATAGAGAAAGAAGCGTCCTATTTATAGGCGCGGGGGTCCAGAAAGAAAAAAAAATCCTTAGCTTAGTTTTTGCTTTTCTCTTTCTTTTAACTTAATATGTTGTTTGTTTGTTTGTTTACTTTGTTGTAATGTTGTGTTTAGTTGTTTGGCTGGTCTATGTGTGTGTAAGTTTCCCATTGGATGTACTTCCATTGCTAGAATGAATAAAATCTGCTTTGTTTTCGTTCGTTATTTTCCTTGTAGTCCAGTCCACGATAAGACATCTTTGACTAAATAAAATCGGGCTTTCTCACCCCCCTAATGGTGTGGGGTGATATCAAACCCCCGGTCGGGAAAGGAGAGCTTTACGAACCAATCAAACGAAAGAAAAAGATGCCTAGTCCGCGCTGTTTGAATACATTGGTTGCTCACTTCTTCATCTGTGAGATGATCGTATTAAACTCTTCCTACCCGTGAAAGCACGTTAGCGAAAGCCGGTACGCGTTAGAAAGAATCAATGGCAATGGAATTCCTGCTCAGGTTCAACGTGATTCTAAGGCACTTGTTGATGCGCTACTACTATCAGTGATGCTAAGCAACGAATAGAATGACGGTGGAATAGTCTCCAAAATCGCTATTCATAAAAGCGAAAAGTCTTTACATCGGGCAAGCCATCCACTCCCTTGTCAAACTCCCATCCCTTATTCCTGCTTCCTAACTTGGGAAAAAAGAAGAAATAGCCTCAAGTCGCTTCTCGTTCCGCAGCTCCAACATCGAATCGGGCAATTCCTCTTCCAGCCCTTGTGACATCAACAAACAAAGCGAGTTGAGGGCGAACAGCTGCTTTTTCGGAGATGACTGATGTCAATAGGCAAGTAGCGCCCAATCGAGCGAGATAAGATAGGGATTTCTCCCAGCACCGAAGGAAGTCTTCAAAATCTCGTGCATAGAATCAGACTCACCTCTCCGCCAACAGGAAGCGGGGCGTCACAGAGGTGAAGGTAAAGCAAGCCCTCCTGCTCTCCTTACTTCAACTAAGGAACTGCCCTTAAGGAGAAAGAAAGAGCTCTCCTAAGCAAGGTCTTTCTTCCGAAAAGAGAGTTTTTTTCTAAGCCTTGATGCCCCGTGGATAGAGATGAATCTCCAATTCCCATTCCCCTTAGTCCCTGAGTGTGACTTTTTCATCCCATACTTCTCATCGATTTCATTCTCTATGTCAATGAGTTCCACATCTCTCTCTCTAACGCTGCCTTTGGCTAGCGGGGGGATGACTTCCGAAACCAACCTCGACGACTAGGCGTCCCCAGACGCTCCCACCTGTGGAAATCCGCTTTCAGAACATAGGCTGGCCTCTTCGCAACAAGCGAAGTAATCTTTTTTTACGTGTTATTATGATCCGCTGACACGGAAAGTAGCTAAACTCACTTTCCCAGACCCAGGAGAAGGGATGCGTTTTGGGTCTCAAGGAGGCAATTCTCCGCTTTTTTTTGGGTCAACTGACATGTGATCGATCGAGCTAGACTTTCTGTATGAGTTTGAGTTGGGCTTACGAGCGAATCACCCTTTCCCCTATTCTAGAGTAGTACTCAATATCTAGTCTATAAAGTCTCTCCCCACTGGCCTTCGCTCTACTCTTCGCACCAGCCTCAGACGCTAATGCCACTAGCTAGCAGACAGCGAAAATAGCCTTCTTTCTCCTGTCCCCGCTGGCATGTCAATCAGTAACCTTTCCCCTTTTTATAGTTATAGAAAAGGAGGGCTCCTGTCTGTTCATTCAAATGGGATCTTAAACTGACGTTCTCTTGATCGAAAAAGGTGATGACTCTAAGGAAGAAAGCGTTGAATTCGTCGGTTCGATATTAGGATCAATTAAGAAGGATATTGCGGCTTGGACCAACTTTCCTGTGTGCGCTGCTTACTCCTTGCTTGGTCAGTTGGACCCGCGTCAGTCAATATTTCAGTGATCCTACTCACCCCACAGCTTGACGAATCACGCAATGCGCTTTCTTCCCCTGCCTGCGGAGCGCTTAGCTTTGATACTGATGGTAGCGCGTAGAAGACACCGAGGCAAGGAAGGGAGGTCAGAGTAGCAGCGACGGGGACAGAGATAGCAGCAGTGGCAAAGAGAGTTTTCGTATACCATTGCTTTCTTCCTTAGAGTCATCACCTTGGCTAGTATAAGTGGAAAAGAGCAGTCGTTACGCCGATTCAAGCCAGAACCCTAGATGCAACGAATCATCTGCTGTTGAGAGATTCAAGTAGATATTGACGACTGAAAGATCTTAAAGATAGATAGCGGATGTGCCATTGAGAATTCTGTATAGAAGAGTTCTGTCTTTGCTTTCGGGAAGCCTGTAGCACTGGACTTGCTTACCTTCTAAGAGCTATGAGGTTAGGATTGAGACAAAGAAGCAATAGCCACCTTGAAGCAAGGGATGAAGGAGAAGACTATCATACAATGTATTCCTTGACACCCCGAATTCGTAGATAGGACTCTTTCGGCTATTTTCTTCTTTTTCTAGCAATACGTTAGATTCAAAACTTTCTATATCCCCATGGCTTCTGAAAGAAGCCCAAATAGCGGCTTACAGGCTGAAACTCTTCTTTTTTGCTTAAAGATTGGCGTTATCGAGCCTTTTGGGGACAGATAAGACAAGACGGATGGCATATATCACATTGTAATCAGACCCCTCCCCTTCCCCCCGTCTAGAGAGCAATCCCGGCTATAGTCCTGACTTTCCACTAAGCGCTTCGCCCCTTGAATCCAGTGAAAGATGATTCCCTCTTCCTCTTTTGATTCTTGCGCATCCTGAATAAAGTGCCAACGGTTGTCTTCTAACAGAAGATTTTGAACATGAGAGCGTCAAGATCTTATACCAATGTAAAGGAAAGCATATCTGTAACGGTATAAGCATTAGTCACCCTAACATTTCCACGTTTTAGAGGAACAGCCTCAGAGTAATTGATTTGAGGAAGAAGGCGCCTTCATTAAGGCAAGGAAAGAGAGATTCAATCAATCAAGCACAGAACCGATACCACTACCACAGTCTTCACCAAGACAGCAGGAAGGCATAGAGTCAAGACAGAAAGACAGGAAAGGTAATTGGCTACAGACCAGAGATCGAAGCGGAAGAACAATTGGGCGGTATGTCACCCTCCTAATGGTCTAAAAAAAAGCGGAGAGAGGAAGCCCGTAGACAATGGATTGAGGGGGATGCTTTGATTTAAGACAAGACAGTGAACTAGCTGGCTTTAGAAAAAAACTTTCTTGTTTTCTTGAAAAAATCTTGCTCCGCGTGCAAGTCTTTAGTCGCTGGGCGAGGGGTCCCAAACATCCAGTTGACAGTGAGCGCTTCGCCCCTTGATTATCGCACTTCCCAGGTTGCGTGCCTGCCCCCCCTTCATATGGGATGTGTTGGCAATTCGTATGTGATGCCCGGCCCTATCTCTTTGGAACGTGCTACAAGATTCACAATCCATCTCTAAGGCAATCTTTAAGGCGGAGAAAGAGGAGTTTCGCTAGCCTGATAGTAGTAAGAGAGAGTTCTCCGTGGCTGAAACAGCTTTTCTTTTTGTGGAGATCCTCAAGGGTAGAGCACTGCACAGCTTAAAGAGTTCATTTTTGACGTTGGGCTCATTTGAGAGGCTAGGGTCAAACCATGCCTATAACTAAGAAGTCGTCAACTCATTGAAAGAAGAAGACATAATTCTTATTATGTACTATAATAAAGGGCGAAAGAGCTCAAGCTCCTTTATTAGGGCACTCCCTAACAAGGAAAATGACAGCAGGGGAGATCTTTTATCCAGAGTTGAGTTAGTCTACCCTAGATCAACTTAAATAAGTCGACTGCAGCCTTTCGGAAGAAAGTCTACTGTTTGAAGGCGTACCTAGCTTCCGCGTCCGAACTTCTTGGATCGATATATAATAGAGTTCCACCAGCGAGCGGAAGAGACTCTTTCTTTTTGGGGTACCCACACAAGGGCTGAAATGAAGCCTATAAGACCCTAGCGCACGCAACGTAGTACTTTCTTTTTATTTGAATTTATGTTAGTATGTTAGTGCGCCGGTTCAAGCTCTAACTCTGACTAGAGGAGCAGCGCAGACAGACTCCTCTTCTTTTCAACCCGGATAGAAAGTGAGTGAGGGGAGAACCATTGGAAGGAAAGGCTGCTAAGCAGTCTACTTTTCTCTGTACTAGATCAAGTGCGGGGAGATCATTCTATAACTAAGACAGCAGTCGAATCATGCCATTTATTAACCTGACTTCAGTCTACGGATCCTATTCCGTCAAT
>Ga0209463_1000356_pt1 | contig 39223 bp, 33 predicted proteins | sample AgamicMgSfrz_FD_187169 | JGI IMG/M metagenome (GOLD analysis project Ga0209463, IMG submission 187169) | Agave microbial communities from Guanajuato, Mexico - Mg.Sf.rz (SPAdes) (version 2) | ecosystem: Host-associated > Plants > Phyllosphere > Phylloplane/Leaf | place: Guanajuato, Mexico...
TTGCAGGTGGGATGGGGATTTTGTCCATTATGCTCATTGCCTATAAGCTGCACCCCAAACTCAATCTGATTGAAAATGTTCTTCGAACATTTGGTCCCTGGATCGGAGCCTTCTTCAGTTGCTTTTATTTGTTTTATTTTCTGATCAGTACATCCACATTCGTCAGGGAGATTGGCGATTTCATGTCTACCCAGATCCTGCCTGAATCGCCTCTCTTGGTTGTGCACCTGCTCTTTGTTTGCTCCCTCGTATGGGGACTTATATGCGGCCTTGAGTGTATAGCCAGGAGTGCAGAGCTTTTGCTTCCCTTGATCGTCTTTTTTTTGCTTATACTGACGGTTTGTCTATTTCCTCACGTGAAGTTGGATAACATCCAGCCTGTTCTTGCCCAAGGCTTTGCCGCTCCATTTCGAGGCTTTATCGCCGTACTGACTTATCCTTATTGTGAATTATGCATCTTCATGATGCTGTTCCCGTACACCAAGAAGGAGCCTCATTTGGAGAAAGATATTCTTCTGGCAGGACTCATTGGCGGCCTGATGCTGACACTGACGCTGACCATTTGTCTTCTTGTCATGGGGCCCTTCATGACGCAGCATCACTGGTTTGCCTCGTTTCAGCTGTCGCAAAAGATTAACATAGGCAACTTCCTGCAGCGGATTGAAGCCTTCATGGCATCGGTCTGGATTATCGCCGTTTTTTTCAAAAGCATTCTGTTCTTCTACAGCTTTATCCTGGGGGTTACCCACCTGTTCCGACTTTCCAGCTACCGTTCGCTTATCCTGCCTGCTGCACTTTTGATTTTGGCCATGTCCATTCTGGTCGCTCCGGATGAAGTTTTTTATCTTAAAGTGATTATTCCATATTGGATCAACTGGGATCTTACGTGCGGCATCGCAATCCCTGTGCTGCTCATTTTGGTACATAAATGGAAGTCTCGTCTGTCAAAAATATAACGATCCACCCGGTAAGCACTTTAATCAGGTTGCTCAAAACCGCCACCCGAAAGGAGACCCTGTCATGTTCACACCTCTGATTCCCTTTGAACCCATATCTCGAGACCACATTCCAAACGGATCCAACTGGATTGCCCAAGTGAAATGGGATGGCGTTCGCATGCTGGCCTACGAGGATGGTAACGAGCTCAGGCTCATTAATCGCAGACTGCATGACCGGACGGTTCAGTATCCGGAGCTGGTCTCTGACCGAAATCTGTGCAGCGTTCCCTCCTACATTCTGGATGGCGAAGTAATTGCGCTGGATCCGGAAACGGGAAAACCGTCTTTTTACCATGTGCTGCGCCGGGACCGCATGAGTAAACCGGACGGAATTGCCCAGGCGATGTACCGGATTCCGGTGACTTATATGGTTTTTGACATTTTGTACTGTGATGGAAAATGGGTCACCGATCAACCGCTAGCAGAACGCCAGCGCCTGCTGCACCGTGTTCTCAATCCGGGCTCACACGTTCAGGAGGTGACTAACACCCCCGATGCAGCTTCCTTGCTCACGGTTATGAGACAGCATCAGATGGAGGGTATTGTCTGCAAAGACCTTACAAGTACCTATGCCATCAACGGCAAGGATCAGCGCTGGCAAAAAGTTAAAATTATGCATGATCTCTACGCCATGATTGGCGGGGTCACCTATCGGAGCGGCATCGTTAACGCCATTGCTGTTGGAGTATATGATGGGCCTCATTTTGTCTATATTGGTCATGTCGGCACTGGCAAGCTGAACTCAGCCACCTGGCGTAAACTGACCGAGCAAGTCGAACCTTTGATTCAAGAGGAGAGGCCGTTCCATAACGTGCCCGAACGAAGCTCGGAAACGACGTGGATCAAGCCCCAAATCGGAGTCAAAGTGCAATACATGGAACTGACCCAGCATCGTACCCTGCGTCACCCGAGCATACAAGCATTCGCGGAAGTGTCCCGTGAAGACTGTCTTGCCAGCCAACTCACCATCGAGGTGTAGTTGTCACTTTATATTTCATTTCGTTATCTCATGAGAAGGAGGTGCTCCTATGCCACGTACGATCAAAGGCACCATTACCATAGAGGGCACAGAGCTTACCGTAACTAATCCGGACAAACTGCTATGGCCTGAGGCAGGGGTAACCAAAGCCATCTACTTGCAGAAGCTGGCCGCTATTGCACCCTTTCTGCTGACGTACACCAGAAATCGGCTCCTGACAACCATCCGATATCCACATGGTGCGGGCGGTGAATTTTTTTATCAAAAAAATGCTCCTGAACCCCTTCCCGAATTTGTGCGTACGGAAATCCACGAAGGTATCCGCTATGTGGTTATGGACGGTCTCCCGGAGTTGCTGTGGCTTGGCAACCTTGCCGCCCTGGAGTTCCACCCCTCCTTACATGCCGTAGGCAGCCATCTGCCTTGTGAGTGGATGATTGACTTGGACCCCTCTCTTGAAGAGGAGCCACGCATTATGCAGGCTGCTTTGATAGTAGGGGAAACGCTGACTTCCCTCGGTCTCCGGTCTGTACCCAAAACCTCCGGTGCCACAGGGATACAGATCATCGTTCCCATCCGTCAGGGCGTCACTTTTGATGAACTGCGGGATATTGGTCATTTTGTCGGCAAATATGTCACACAGAAGCATCCTGACCTGTTTACACTGGAGCGGCTCAAAAAAGACCGCGGAGACCGCATTTATTTTGATTACCTGCAGCATTATGGCGGTAAAACCCTTGCAGCTCCTTACACACCTCGAGCCAAACCCGGAGGTACCGTATCTACTCCGCTCACTTGGGATGAAGTTCGGAACAATGTGTCGGTTAAGGATTATCATCTGATGAATATCGTGGAACGGCTCCAGCAGGTAGGCGATCTCATTGCCACTGTTGAGCCGCAACCCGTTGAGCTGATCACGCAGCACCTGAAAAAGAAATAGCCGGCGGCCCTCAAACCAAGGGTGCCGGCTATTTCTTTATTTGAAGCATTTTTATATCGGATAAAACTCGCTAATGGATACCTTTTTTCTTAAAACGTCCGCCCTTCACGTCATGAATGTTACCGATCGCCACAAAGGCTTGCGGGTCCCAATCTTCCACGATAGACTTCAGCTTCGCTTCTTCCAGACGAGTGATGACCACAAAGATAATCTTCTTCTCATCCCCGCTGAATCCGCCTTCCCCATCCAGGAAAGTAACCCCGCGACCGAGACGGTCTGTCAGGGCTGAACCGATATCCCGGTATTTCTCGCTGATGATCCAAACCGATTTGGACTGATCGAGACCTTCGTTAACGATATCAATCATCTTCATGGCAATATAGTAGGCGATCATCGAATACAGGGCATTAGGCCAACCAAATACAAATCCAGCGCCTGCGAAAATAAACACGTTAATGAACAGAACAATCTGTCCCACAGACAGTGGCGACTTCTCACTCAGCAGGATGGCCACGATCTCCGTACCATCAAGCGATCCCCCAGACCGGATAACGAGACCCACACCGACCCCCAGAATCAATCCGCCGAAAACAGCTCCGAGCAGCGGTTCACCCGGTGTCAAGGCAGGAACATGGTGCAATAATGAAGTTCCGATGGACATGACCACAATGCCGAGCAATGTGGACAGTGCGAACGTTTTACCAATTTGTTTGTAACCCAAAATCAGAAACGGCAAGTTGAGCAAGGTTAGGAAAATCCCCAGCGGCAGATGCGTAAGCTCTGACACCATAATCGAGATCCCCGTGATTCCTCCATCAATTACGCCATTGGGCACGAGAAATATTTCAAGTGATACAGCCATCAGTGCTGCACCGATCAGAATCATCACAATACGTTGCAGGAGCTTCAGCGTAAATACCGAGCTTTTTACATTCCGATCCGGCTTCGATGTTATTTCTTTAACCGTTACATTGGACATGGTATCCCCCCCGTTTGATTGATATGTGAATCAATTTCATAAAGCATTTAAATACCGAACGGGGAACCTACATATAGTAGAAAACGATCTCGCTTAACTCTATACGTACCCTTCCTATAAGTAACTAAAGGCAATATGAAATGGATTCAAATATGTCTTAATTCCGGTTTACACTTCGAAAAGAGAGCAAAAGGGAGCCTGTTTCCCGCAGACTCCCCTCCTTCGCCAAGACATGATTTATATATTTATTATATCATAAAAGATCAAATTTGAGCAAAATAGTTAGCAAAAAGAAGATAAATTCAAAAAAAGTGAATTTATCTTCAGAAATCGAACCTAAAACGGCTAAAGCAGCGGAGAAAGCATGCGAGAAAGTATTTCCGCCCCTTTTTGCACTCGTGAACGCTCCTGGAATGCCTTCAGGTCGATCTTGCTGGACACCTTCAAATCCCGCTCGAAATCCCCGACCAATCGATCCATGGAGGAGGACTCAAACAGAACGGCTGTCAGTTCGAAGTTGCAGAAAAAACTGCGCATATCCATGTTGGCTGTCCCCACGGTGGCAAGCAATTCATCTACAATCATGACCTTGGCGTGTATGAACCCTTTTCGGTATTGATAAAACTCCACCCCTGCCCGGAGCAGTTCCTCCACGTATGAGAGGGAAGCCAGATGTACGAGACGGGAATCAGACTGATACGGGATGATGATTTTTACGTCCACTCCGCTGACGGCTGCGGTCTTAAGCGCTTCGTACAGGGCTGGATCTGGGATAAAATAAGGGCTTGCGATATAAATGCGGTCACAGGCAACCGAGATGGCCCCAAAACACATTTCCTGAATCGCATCCCACTCCTGATCGGGACCACTGGCCAAAATCTGGATTTTTTCGTTTCCGCTGCATATATGAGGTGGAAACAGTTCCTTCAGCTGTGCTTCGGTAATCTGCTCACCGGAAGCAAGCTTCCAGTCATTAAGAAACGTATTTTGCAGAAAATAAACGGCGTCACCTTCCAGCTGCATATGTGTATCTCGCCAGAACCCCATTTTCGGGTCTTTTCCAAGGTAATCGTCCCCCACATTAATGCCACCTACGAATCCAACCTTTCCATCCACGACGATAATTTTCCGATGATTCCGGTAATTGACCCTGCGATCGATGGTGGCAATCAGCGGAGGAAGGAAGTAATGGAATTCCACCCCGGCATCCTGAAGTTTACGGATGAAGCCCAAGCTCATTTTGTGGCTGCCAAGGCCGTCACAGATGAACCGAACTCTCACACCCTCACGTGCCTTGCGAATCATCACTTCCTGAAACTTGGTGCTGATCGCATCATCACGAAAAATGTAAAACTCCACATGCAGATGATGCTTCGCCTTCTCCATTTCCCTTAACATGGCCGGGAAGGCCTCTTTCCCGTTCGTTAACACCCTGCTTCGGTTGCAGCCCGTGATGGGGCTCTCCGACAGATGGGAAAGCAGATTAAACAACCGCTGCTGGTGCATAAAGCGATTGTCCGGCATTTCGGCTGCTTCCTTCACAATATGAGCCTGCTCCCATATCGTTTCCTTAATCTCCCTGAAAATTCTGGATCCGGCTTTACGTACTTTTTTTCGTTTGTTGAAATCCTGTGCCACGAAGTAATACACGATAAAACCAATAGGAGGCACACAAAACAAAATAAACAGCCAGGCCACCGCTTTGGACGGATTTCTGAACTCCAATATGATAATGGTGGCTGCCTGGAAAATAAAAACGAGTAAAATAATGACCAGCCAAAACATCCGGCTTCCCCCTTGATGACAATCTTGCCTTTCTCTCTCACTTCACCAGCTTTGACGATAAAGCATATAGCTAATCATAGATACCCAATGTTGGACCTATTCGTAACGTCCGCATAGATAAAACTTTACATACGCAAACTAACCTTGGGGTTTTCAGCCCGCCTGCTTCTTCTGAAATGGCTGTCTATTCTGACTGTGTTTGCATCTACATATTCTTCATCAAGTCTGAGAAACCGCATCACACCGCCATTTTGAGCATTTCCCCTTCCATAGTCTTCCTCTTTTGCTCCGCAGGAGGTGGTCTTCTGGCGTTAAATTCGATATAATATTCGTTAAAAACTTATTACCTAAAGGAGAAGAGCAGTGAATGGAAAGTGAGAGGTATGCGTTAAATTTAGTATTGGTTGCATTTTTGATAGGACTTTCGGCTTTTTTTGTTGCAGTGGAATTCGCTCTGGTACGGGTTCGTCCGAGCCGGATCGACCAAATGATTGCAGAAGGAAACAAACGTGCGCTTGCTGTGAAACAAGCCGTTGCCAATCTGGATGGGTATTTGTCCGCCTGCCAGCTTGGAATCACGATTACCTCTCTGGGACTGGGTTGGCTGGGTGAACCGACGGTAGAGAAGATTCTCCACCCTGTGTTCGAAAGCATGCAAATTCCTGAGGCGGTTTCTTCATTCTTATCGTTTGTTATTGCGTTTGCTTCCATCACGTATTTGCATGTTGTGGTTGGTGAACTTGCTCCAAAAACGATTGCAATCCGCAAAGCCGAGACTGTCGCACTACTGACGTCTACACCTATCATCTGGTTTAACCGAATTATGTATCCTTTTATCTGGCTGTTAAACGGCTCAGCGAACCAACTGGTGAAACTGTTCGGGATCAAACCTGCTTCCGAGCATGAAGCAGCGCACTCTGAAGAAGAGTTGCAGATCATTATCAATGAAAGTTTTGAAAGTGGTAAAATAAACCAAGCCGAGTTCGGTTATGTAAGCCGGATCTTTGCTTTTGATGAGATGTTAGCCAAAGAAATCATGGTTCCCCGGACCGATATGGTCTGCCTTTATGTGAATAGATCGAACGAGGAAAATCTGGATATTATCCGACAAGAACAATACACCCGTTTTCCGGTTGTAAATGAGAGCAAAGACGATATTATCGGTATTATTAATACCAAACAATTTTTCCTGGAGTTATACGGAAACGACGAACCTGTCGATCTGTCTTCCCTGATTCAGCCGGTATCGGCTGTTCACGAAACGACTCCAGTTAAGGATCTGCTCAAGAAAATGCAGAAGGATGGCGTTCATATCGCCGTGCTGGTCGATGAATACGGCGGCACATCAGGGATCGTAACGATTGAAGATGTGCTTGAACAGATTGTCGGAGAAATTCGTGACGAATTCGATGCGGACGAAGTGGAAGATATCCAGATCATCAATGAAAACTATGTCATTATGGATGGCAAGGTATCCCTGTCGAAGGTAAACGACATGTTTATGTCGAACCTCGATGCCGATGAATGGGATACCATTGGTGGATGGCTCTACAGCCATCGACCGGAAATGAACGAGCAGGATGAGTATGAATTTGAAAACCTGACGTTTGTACTTCTGGAAAAAGACAAAAACCGTTTCTACAAGGTGGCTGTTGTACCTAAAGAACCACTTGTCATGTCTGAATATGCAGAAGATGAATCCGAAAAGAATTCGTAATCGTCACAGTTAAACACCTGTGGTTATAATAGAAATATCAAAGAGCACTTGCCAACATTGGTAAGTGCTCTTCTTATTATTTCCCGCTCAATTTGTCACATCCCTATGTTATCACTCAACGTTTAATACCCACTGCGCAATATCATCGATGATGGCTTTGGAGACATTAGATGGCTCAGCGTACTCTCGACCAATCGAAAGTCCATCATAGCTGGATATATGTGATTCAAGGGCAAACATTAGCGGAGGCACATGACAGTGTTGTATTTCACAATCCATTCAAAGTTCAGTCTTATCTTCGACAATCCGATAATGGATTCTGCGAACTATAATTTTCAGGATCATATATAGCGGAATAACGATGATCATACCCAAGATGTTCCAAAGATCGGCACCCACGAGCAACAGAATAACGGTTGTCAGCGGATGGATATCCAACTGCTTGCCATATACATAAGGAGATATCAGATTATCCTGGATCTGCTGTGCCACGACGATAATAATCAGTGACCAAATGGCCATCGATGGAGATTCAATAAAGGCCACAATCACGACAGGTATCGCTGCCAGGATCGCACCCACATAAGGAATAAAGTTCAAGATGATGGATGCAGCCGTCAGCAACAGCGCATAAGGCAAACCAAGGATGAGAAAACCAATGTACATGAGGATCCCTAGCGCGACGTTGACAATAACCCGCCCTACAATAAAATTGCTCAGCGCTTCATCAATTTCGTGAACGGTCTCTTCTCCGTCCTTCCGGTATCGTCGCGGCAGAAGCAAGGTGAGATTGGTACCAAACTTGCTGCCTTCCTTCAGCATGTAATACAGCATAATCGGAAACGTGGCCAAAATAATGACCAGATTGGATACAACCGAGAACAAGCCTGACAAATAATCGGATACCTGTGTAATTCCCTGTGTCAGAAAGTCGGAAAATCTAGAAACAATATCCGAATCCTCCGGCAAATATTTGGACAGGAATCCGCTTCTCTCCAGTTCATTTAGCTGTGTGCTGAGAGAGGAGATCAAAGCAGGCGTATTTTCAATAAAGTTCCATAGTTGCTCCCGGAGTGACGGCCATATGAGCACGCTGAACCCGGCAATCAGCAAGCCAATTACAACATAAATAATAAGAACCGACAGGGCCCTCTTGATGCGATGTCGTTCCATGAAGTCAACGAGCGGCCGAAGCAAATAATAGAAAAAGCCCGCGATTAACAGCGGAATAATAATGATATGTATGAGTGAAGTTAACGGACGGAAAATAAAATTAACCTTATCTCCCAAATACACAATGAGCAGCAGCAAAATAATGGCTGTGCAAATTCGGTAAAACTTGTTGTTTATCAAGAAATTGATCCCTCCATACGCTGCTCTGCCAGCACTGCGGCTATAATCTGGTTTACCTTCTACAATCACCTGATTATATGTACCCTTAAATGCAAGTATTGCCACATTGCATGTCAGTTAACGTGAAGGCTTCTTCTCTTCTATATGAAAAATGAGCAAAAAAAAGAAGCAGGCGGTTAGCCTGCCACATCTCTTTTGCTGAAAACAACCCACGAAACAACCATAAAAATCACATAATATACAGCCAGTACGGCAACCGAGAAACCAAGGGTCATTCCGGCGTTCCCTCCGCCGAACAATCCCAGGTCCATTCCCGAATTCATATACCGGCTGAGATCCATGTTATTAAATAGTACATATTTGGCCCAGTCATAGCGTGCCGGATTGAAGATTAAGGCAAATATACTCTGGGTAAACATGATAAACAGTGACAAACCAATCGCCAGTGCTCCCGAACGAAACACAGAGGAAACCATAAAGGCAATGGCCAGCGTAATAAACAGATCCACGTACAGATAGGCCCATAACGTAAAGGCATACGCTGCCGAGGTTACGCCTCCATTGGCACTTCCGTCATGGGAGAACAGGATATAGGACATGCCCGTTGCGAGCAAGAGAATCAGAACTGTACTGAGCAGACTGAACCCCAGGACCGTAATGTATTTTGAAGCCAGAATCTTGCTGCGGGACCACGGACGAATGAGCAGCAGCTTAATTGTACCCCATGTAAATTCACCAGCTACCGCTTCAGCCGCAATAACCACACAGAAGATGGTATTCAGGAAGAATACGATCTGAACCGTCGTTATCGCCGCTTCCCAGAAGTAAACGTCTCCGCCTCCCATGCCTTCTCTCAGCAGCACCGGAAGCAGCAGCGAGATTAAGGCCAAAAAGGAAAGCATGATCCAGGTACGGGGACGCCGGAATATTTTCATATTTTCATTCAATAAAAGATTACCAAAGTTAGGCAATACCTCCGCCCCCAGTCACTTGTAAAAATTGATCTTCGAGTGTATGTGTTACGTTACGGATACCGTATATCTGAATGCCTTCGCTTACCAGTCTGGCGTTCAAGTCCGGGATCTGTTCACGCGACAGACGTACCACAAGCATGTTACCTTGGATCACAGCATCTTCAATCAGTTCCGAGGCACGCTGTACATCATTCACCTCAAAGGCAACTTCTGTGAGTGCATCCGTCCCGGCTTCCGCTTTGAGGTTTCTCACGTCAATCAGCTTGCCATTTTGGATTATGGCAACCGTATCACACATAAGTTCCATCTCTGACAACAAGTGACTGGAAACAAAGACCGTAATGCCTTCTTCACGGGTGAGCTGACGCAGATAATCCCGAAGTTCCCGAATCCCTTGCGGATCAAGACCGTTGGTTGGCTCATCCAGCACAAGCAGCTTCGGCTTATGTAATATGGCCTGGGCGACACCAAGACGCTGACGCATACCCAGAGAATAGGTTTTCACCTTGTCATGAATACGGGCGGTAAGCCCTACACGCTCAATGGTTTCCGCAATTCGTTCTTTCGTAATCCCTGGCGACATGCGGGCAAAATGGACAAGATTCTGATATCCGGTAAGAAACTTGTACATTTCCGGATTCTCTACAATGGCACCCACCTGGGCCACCGCTTGCTCAAATTCATTTTTAATACTATGTCCCGAGATGAAGATATCTCCCTTACTAATGGACATAAGTCCGACCATCATTCGGATCGTTGTTGTTTTACCAGCACCATTTGGCCCTAAAAAACCAAAAACCTGCCCCGGAGAAATATCCAGAGTCAGGTCGCTGACCAACGATCGGGAAGATATGATTTTACTGACGCCCTGAAGTCGGACGACCGGCTCCTGCTGCATGCAATTCCCTCCCTCATCGACAGGCTTATGAATCATGCCCGCCTCTCATATGAACATAGTGTATCATAATCTTTGGCATAATGTCCCGTAAACTGGGTGTTCTCCTTACGCTTCATATGGATCTGACACGCTCCACAGCATCCAAGCGGCATCTCACTCCGGTAAAATCCGGTGCGAAATACGTGATTGCCTCCATAGCCCTCTTCCTTTAATTCGACAGAGCCTCTACCAACCGACACAATCATCCCACAACTGACACAGTAAAAGCGGCTCGTTTCGATCACTGAAATTCCTTCCCCTCAACAAGGAGTAATGTAGTCCCTGTTATTTGTCGTTAGAAGCTGAATTTTGATACATTTTGTATCTACCTCGTAATTTACTTGACCACAGGACTATTGTCAAGCCCCTTCTGCCTTTAAAAAGGGATGAAACGCAAAAAAGGCTCTATAAATGCGACAAAAGTCTCGCATTTATAGAGCCTTTCTTAGGAAGAATGATACAGAATGATGCAAAGTATGGGTGTATATCAAACTACCTACAACATTAAGGGAATCACTCATTGCTATCATTTGAATGCTGTTCCTCGCCCTTATCAGGGTAATACCAGAGCAGCGTCCATTCCTTCCCATCCTGTACAACATAACAGGTCTGTACAATGTCCAGTTGCCCAAAGGTGCTTCTGTACTTCATGGTTATTCCAATCTTGTACGCCTCGCCAAATGGCTCTACGCCGTCCATCACCGTAACATCAAATTCCCGCTCCGGTTTTTCCATCTCGAACTCAAAGGTTTCCACGCCAAAATGCTGCATAAAAATATGAGCCCTGGACTGTAAATAAGCACTTTTGGAGAAACGCTCCTTCATCAATGGGTGAAACAGTTCCCATGAACTGCCGAAATCACCCGCCTGTTCGAACTTGTAAAACTCTTCAACCACCGAAGCAGCTTCGTCTGGCGCATCGGCACGAAAGAGATAGGGGATGGTTCTGCCAATTAGCCATAATAGCAAGAGCACAATTGCAACGAATCCGATCTTTTTGAACAAGGCATTCCGATTGCGCCTTCGCAGCATGTCCGTCCCTCCTGTCCTACTCCATTCTTATGATGGATCGGAGGAAAGTAGAAGCTGGAGGGCCAAGAGCATTTCCTGGGAAATCACTTTGTTCACGTTTAATTTCAGGAGCCCGGATTTCCGCGAGACCTCAATTTACGAATTGTAGCCTTCGTCACCACATATATTGCAATTCCGCAGCAGCCTCCGATCAGATCCACGCCGATATCACGTATCGAACTTGTTCGATTAGGGCTAAACTGCTGTATATATTCGTCGATAGAGGCGATCATCGCTACCACAATCAGCGAAGCAGCGATACAGGTCAGCATTCGCATTTTCCTGTATCGAAGTCCACCGTAGACAAGAACCGCCAGCACAGCATAGACAAATAGGTGTGCACTCTTGCGAAAGATAAACTCGGCAAAATCATAGGGTCTCTGTCTCAGTGAATAGTCATGATCTCCGTAAGTAAACTGTACATCAGGCAATGCAAATCCGATTTTGACTTTTTCGGACAATTGATGCAGCCAAGGCTGGATGGTCTGCTGTTGGTAGGATTGTTTGGACATGGACCAAATCACCAGCACCCAAGCTGCAACCAATAACAAGGACAGGATAAAACCGTATAATCTCCGTCTGCGTCCATGTCTCCTTTTTCTGGAGCCCTCCTCCATCAGTATGGTAATCACCACTTTCGTTGCCCAATCAAAAATCCTTTTATTTCTGCAGATTCTCTTGAATTATCCCATGAATGCGATTCCGTTCCTGCTGTTCCACAATGTAATAGTAGATACCATCGATTTTTTCGCCCTTGCCCTTGATCTCCACCGTATCAATATGTTCAAGATCACTGCGGTAATCGAGGATGAGTTCCTTCATTTCGTCAAAAGTCAGATCCGTCCTGACATGCGTCCCGAGCTCATCCAGCATATTTTGAAGATTGAGCACACTGGAGAACTGCATTGTATTTTTCATCATTTGCTTCAGAACTTCACGTTGCCGTCCATTACGCCCCAGGTCTCCTTGGGGATCATCATACCGCATTCTTGAAAAGCCGAGTGCAGCCACGCCATCGAGATGAATATTCCCCTGCTCGTAACGCCGGCCGTCATAATCGAATGCAAACGGATTATTTACGTCTACACCCCCGACCAAATCAATGATTTTCGCAAAACCTTCCATGTCCACCTTCATGTAATAATGAATAGGGGCATCCAGAAATTGTTCCACGGTTCTCACGGACATGTCTACTCCGCCGAAGGCATAGGCGTGATTAATTTTGTCTTCTGTGTTGTGACCAACAATCTCGGTTCGTGTATCCCTCGGAATATTAAACATAAGCACTTGTTTTTTGCCAGGATTCACACTTAATACGATCATTGTATCCGAGCGCCCTGGATCATTCGGACGTTCATCCACTCCGAGAATAAGAGCGTTGAAGGGCTCTTTACTATTAATATCAACAGGCAGCCCGCCTCTACTATCCGAAATAGAGACAGGCTGAGCAGGATCACGCGGCTCGTAGATCTGATCAGCCGTAGATTTGACGGATTGGTATAGGTACATCGCATAACCAAATACAGCAATGATGAAAATGGAAACCACCCAGATCGAAATTTTCATCCATTTTTTCATGGTATTTCCTCACTCACGTTATGATGATGTTCCCCTTTAGATAATCGCTGCTGCTTTGCCTTCAGCATGATTGAGGCCAGGACGGCCCACAGAGTAATATTGGAACCCGGAGGCTTTAATTTGTTCCTTGTTATACACGTTACGTCCGTCAATCATGATCGCTTCACTCATCATGCTCGCAAGCTCCATCAGATTCATCTGGGAGAACTCTTTCCACTCTGTCAGCACGCAAAGTGCATCGGCTCCTCTGGCAGCATGAAGCGGGTTTTCTTCCCAAACAATCGAGGTGGCATCAACTTCTTTGCGGAAGTTGGCTGTGGCAATCGGATCATAAGCCTTAACAACAGCCCCGGCCTCTGTCAAATACCTAATAATATCGATAGCTGGTGCGTCCCTGACATCATCAGTATCAGGCTTAAAAGCAAGTCCCCAGACAGCAATGGTTCTACCGCTAAGGGTTCCGAAAATTTCTTCAAGCTTGCGAATGACATTGAAACGTTGGTCCTGATTAACCTGGACGACGGATTTCAATAATCTGAAATCATAATCAACTTGGCCCGCGATTTGAATCAGAGCCTGTGTATCTTTCGGGAAACATGAACCCCCGTAGCCAATACCAGCTTTCAGGAATGAAGAACCGATTCGTTTATCATATCCCATGCCTTCCGCTACGCGTGTAACATCAGCGCCAACTTTTTCACATATATTCGAGATTTCGTTAATAAATGATATTTTGGTTGCGAGGAATGCATTGGACGCGTACTTAATCATCTCAGCTGACCGGATGTCCGTAATAATCAAGTTCTCGGTTAATGGGCGGTGAAGTTTCTTGAGCGCTTGAATTGCTCGTTCACTGTCCGTACCAATCACAATACGATCAGGGTTCAATGTATCCTTTACTGCAGAACCTTCACGCAAAAATTCAGGTACCGAAGCGACATCAAACGGTTGGGTGGAAATACTCTGGATTAACTCTCTTACGCGATCATTAGTGCCCACAGGCACTGTACTCTTGGTCACAACAATTTTATAGCTCTCGAGATGGGTTCCAATTTCAATGGCCACTTGCTCGACATATCCCAGATTGGCCTCTCCGTTTGGCAAAGAGGGGGTTCCGACTGCGATAAAAATAATATCGGATTCACGTATGGCCGCTGCGATATCAGACGTGAAGGATAACTTGCCTGCCCGCTTGTTGGCAATCATGAGTTCCTGAAGTCCAGGCTCGTAAATGGGGACTTCACCTGCATTCAGCATCTCCACTTTGTCCTGATTGTTATCTACACAGATAACCCGATTGCCGAGTTCAGAAAAGCAGACTCCCGATACAAGACCTACATACCCTGTTCCAATTACCGCAATATTCATCTTGTTTTCCCCCAGTTCACACAATTTTGGATGATGTCCGCCCATTCCATTTCAATCCTTACAATATCCTCTTCGATCAGCTCGCTGCCCATCTGGACTTCGATAATTTCAAGTTCTGTGATAGCTCTTACACTATGCTTTCCGCCAGATGGGATTGAAATGGTATCGCCTTGATTAATCTGTTTTAAATCACCATCCAGAATGAACTCACCTTGCCCGGAAACGACGGTCCAAACTTCGTTTCGTTTCAGATGATACTGGTAAGACAGATTTTTATCGACTTCAATAATAATGCGTTTCGTCAGTACCTCTTCGCCCTTGGAATTCCGTGTATAATCGAGAACTCTATAACAGCCCCAGCGTCGTTCTTCATACATGGGGCGTTCCGCACTATCTTTAAGGATTTCTTTGATCTGTGGACTGGCCTCTTTCTCGCTGACCAGAATACCATCCGGGCTTGTAGCCACAATCACATTGGAAACACCAAGTACGCATACGGGGATATTCAACTCGTTGACCAGATGTGTATTTAATGAGCTGTCTGTAACGACTCCCTTTCCCACAATATTGGTGCTCATCTCATCCGTCAGCGTATTCCATGTCCCCAAATCTTTCCAATACCCATCGTAAGGTGTAACGACAATCTGAGAGGCTTTTTCCACGACTTGATAGTCAAAGCTGATTTTCTCCAGCCTTCCGTATTGCTTGAGCATCTCTTCATACTGAATGGGCAGCTCAAGCTCGATCAGCAGATTAATCAGGTAATTGAGCTTGAACGCAAAAACCCCGCAATTCCAAAGGGCAGATTGCTCGATCATCTCTGCCGCTTCAGCCTCGCGAGGTTTCTCTTGAAAACGGGATACCTTGGCGTATTCCATAGGCTCATCCCTAGTTGCTAATCGTTGTTCTGGCACGATATAACCATACTTTTCGGATGGGTACGTAGGCTGTACGCCAATCAAAGCCAATTCAGCACCCGAGTTTTCTAGTACCTGGTCTAGTTCAGTAACCTTGTAAAAAAAGGATTCTTCCACATATGGGTCCACCGGAAGTATGGCTACCGTTTCATTCAGTCCCACCCCTTGCACCGAATAGAGATATACAGCCGTCAGGGCAATTGCCGGAAAGGTATCCCTGCGTTCTGGCTCAACCACCAGATCCACTTCTCCTCCCAACTGACTGCGTAAAATCTCCACTTGGGGTTTACTCGTAGCAATCGTCGCCTGTTCACTCAATCCTGTCTGCTGCAGCTGCCGCCATACACGCTGCACCATTGATTCTGATTGCCCCTGCGGACCTTCAAGCACCTTGAGGAACTGCTTGGAACGTGTATCATTGGACAAGGGCCACAACCTTTTGCCTGATCCTCCAGAAAGAAGCACAATTCGCAATATGATCACTCCACTCTATATTTTTCAAAAAAATGCTCCTTGAAATTTACGTGCAGTTTACACAGACACTGTTGACTCAATGTAATTATGATCGATCTTGGCACTTTTCTTAGAAGAAGATAAATCCAGTGTTGCCGTGTTGACCTGGTGGGTCCATATTCGATAATATCCGGAGTTTTTGCCGTATGAATTATCGATTAGAAGATTGGGCTTCGCCATCAAACAAGATAAGATATGACCATGCAATCTGGAAGAATGAATCATCTCATATTCACTGAAACAACGAATTGCTTTGTTGACCAAATAATCACTGTATTTCATCCAGATCTTCTGAAGCAGCCATCTGCCTCTTCCTTTCCGAAGTCCAAGCCCTAGCCAATATACCAGTTTGCGCTCGTAGCGATTATACAAAGTAGGCCAATCCAGAAAATCCCCTTGCTGATCTGCAGCCATATGTGAGGGTTCTGCCGCTTTTTCGATATCTGTTCTATAAAAATTCAATCGTTCTTTGCGCGGAGAGCTATTTCTCTCGATCGGCCACAATTGATGTGCCATATCTGGTATCAATGAAACGTGGCACCCTTTAAAGTTTTCCGTTGCGATCTGATAAGAGGGTTCATCTCGTACAAACAGATGCAGATCGGAATGCTGGCTGAATACACCAGCCGTTTTACGCAGAGCAGCTTCTTCCTTGAAGAAGATCGTTTGAGGAAGAATGATGATCCGGTGCTCGGGATATTTTTGGATTATATTTTCCCGGAGACGCTGATGGGCTTCGTACAAATCACCGAAATTCCCACCTCCATGAAGCACAATAATGTGGTCTTTCGGGATTACCGTTTGTTCATCGAAATCATGTACACTGTAACGTTCAGCAACTTTTATTCGATAGTCTTTGAAGAAGGCTTCCGTTCCTTTCATAATCAACAGATCGCCGCAATTGCTATGGACAGGATAATCAATATAATAGATTTTGGACTCAGGAGGCATAATCTCCAATATCTGCTCAAGCTTCTTCTTTAACTCATCCATGCGATGAGTCCTTTGCAAGTTTGGCATCTTTTCCGGCTCCTTTGAGTATATTTCTCTCTCTTAAACGATCCTTTAAGAACGATATATCTGCTTGGTCATAGAGCATTTTGCGAATCGGCATCTTGAAGATGACGGATATGGATATGAGTGACATCAAAATACGAACAAATGAGCCCAGCAACAGGGAGAGGCCAATCCCGAACAGTCCGAACAACGGGGTTAGCACAAAAAACAAGGTAATTGTCACACCAAGTGCAATAACCTGCCGCAAAACGATTACGCCTGGTCGGCCCAGTGCATTAAATGCTGAAGCCAAAATCCATGATCCCCCGCCTACAATACATTCAAGGGAAAGCAGATAAAAGGTACTGCTCGCCTGTAGAAACTCAGACCCAAATAATAGGCCAATAAAAAAACGACCAATCAGCATACTGGGTATGATGATGATCGTCATAAGAACCATACTGATTCGAAAAGCTCTTCCTACGAGTGTCAGCACTTTCTCCTGTTCCATTCCTGCGACTTTAGGGAATATCACATTCGTGATTGCCATCTGTACTACATTGAACATGCGGGACAGCGCATAAACAACAGAATACAAACCAAAATCCATGGGTGTTAGAAGCGCCAGAATAATAATTTTGTCGAACTGGTTATACAACGTGCCCAACAACTCTACTCCATACACGCGAATGCCGTAACTAAACAAGTGAATGCATGCTTTGAATTGGGCAACTAATTGATTGATCGAACCGAAAATTTGTTGTCGCATCATGAGCATGTAACCAAGCAGAACCAGAATATTGGCTGCAAAACTGATCAGGATGGCTTTCTCCACCGTTAATAATCCTGTAGCCCATAGTGCAACAAGCCCAAACAAATTAAATAGGGGTGCGAGCAGGCGGGACAAATTATAAATATGAAACTTTTCCGTACCTTGAGCTGATGCTGCCAGCACTCCCATAAGTAATAAAATAGGTACCATGGAGACTGTATACCAACGTGCAATGGAAACTACGGCTTCAGAGTATCCTGAGAGCCATAAAGGAATACCAAACCAACTGATTATGCCGGCAATTAGACTAATGGGAAGCTGGACGGCAAAACTCATGCTGATGTATGTCGGTAATTGATCACTGTGTTTTTTAACATTGTAGATTAGTGAAGTCGGCAATCCGAGCGCTGCAAGTCCTGATATAAATGCAGGCCAGAACAGCACAGCGGCAAGCTCACCTTTGCCCGTAGCCCCGAACATGCGGGCTGTCACGATGGACGTCAGTGTTGTAACACCCATAATAAGAATATTGGCAAAACTGGTCATGAGAATGTTTTGAATCATACTGTAGTTACGTCTGTTTCTGGCGACAGCCATATTCATTAGGCGTTCAATCCTCTGCCATTACGGAAGGAACCCACGATTGTTCCGTTCCGGTATGATATTTTTACAAGTTGGCTCATGACTTTCTGAACATTATTCATGCACAATAGAATAAGTAATCCTGCCTGTGCGATTCGCGCAACATGCTTGAATAATCCCCAGCTGCTCTTGTTATACCTTGTAGCATCACTAATTCCTTGCCAATACATTCGCCTTAACAACCAACGCTTGTTAAGCCTGCTTTTGGAGATTTTATGTTGAACCGAACCGTACGGGGTGTAATATATCTTGTACTTTTCTCGAATTCGACTGATCAGTTCACTCTCTTCGCTTGAGAGCAAGTTATTTCCGACACGACCCAGGTCTTCTCGAAAAGGCTCAATCTTGTCAAACACGCTCTTCCTGAAAGAAACATTTGCACCAAAAGGAAAGTATGGAGGCTTCATCTCCACAATATGATCCGAGAAATCCATCAGCGTATATAGCCCGATGATCTCTTCCGGAATCCAGTCAGGTTTCCCACCTTCCCATATCGGGTCTATTTTTCCACCAACACAACCTATGGCTGCATCGCTCTCAAATACATTGATGACTTCTTGAATCCAGCAAGAGGAGGCTAACGCATCGTCATCAAGAAATAAAATAAACTCCCCTTTAGCTTCTCTTATCGCACGATTTCGGGCATACGATAAACCTAATTGGCTTTCCATTATATATCGCACTTGCGTTGGCCACAGCGATTCATGGAATAATTCTTTGGTGTTATCTTTAGAATTATTATCAATAACTAAAACTTCAAATTCAAAATTGCAGCTCTCTTGTGCCAACACGCTCTGGACCGCTTCAACCGTATCCTTAGCTCTATTATGCGTACATATGGCTACTGAAGCTTTCATAATTCCACCTCTATGCTTTGTTTTCTTTGAAGTCCTGTAGTGATACTTCCGGTTTTGTTCAGATAATCCTCATAGCTTTCTAAATATTTAAGGGACATCTTCCTCCAGTCATTTGAGAGGGCAACTTTCCTGGAGGACTTCCCCATCTCCGCCAAATGACTCGGATCTTGAATGAGATCATTCAGAACATTGGCCAAATCTGTTATATCGTTTGGATCATCCAATACGACCCCGGGAGGTACATTTCCATTGAAACCTTCTATGATTTCAGTTACACCCGATTCTTCCGTGATGACAACCGGTATCCCCGAAGCAAGAGCTTCCAGTACAACCAAGCTACAGGCCTCGTAACGGGAAGGGAAAATAAAGAGGTCCACATTGCGCATGATATGTCCCATGTCCTTTCGATACCCCAAGAAATGAACCCGATCCTCAATATTCAAATCTCTTGCCATTTGAGGGTAGATGCTCCCCTGAGTGGAGCCAGCTACAACGAGTGATAATTGAGGGACTAAAACCATTGATTTCAATACCGTATCGAGGTTCTTGCGCGGATTGCCTATATCCCCGGCAAACAGACCTACGATCTGGTTTGATCCAAGATCCATTTTTGTTTTGCTAGCCGTTTCACTGGGATAGAATTCACGAACGTCTACTCCATTATTAATAACCTGCACCTTATCTTGATTAATACCAATATTAACCAATTCCTTTTTAACTTTCTCAGAGACAGCAATGATTTTTCCACTCGTGCGAAAAGCATGCCGTTCAAGATAGGCATTTATTAACGTATACAAACCGAAGTACCAACGTTTAAGTGAACGATGAACACGGAAACTATGTACGGGGGATTTGATCCATGTACTATGAACAAAATGGACCGCATTAATATCCCCTCTAGCCCAGGTGATAAAACCATTGACCATCACAAGATCGACCCGTTTTTCTTTCCTCAGCTTTCGAATATGAGCCGCACTCTCAAATGCAAATATTTGGTAGCGAAACAACTGCGGCAACTTCGAAGATGGAAATACTTTGATCCATGTAGCGTTTTTATTTTCAAGCAACTTGGGGTCAACTTCGTTGGAAATCATTATGACTTCATGACCCTGTTTCAGAGATTCTACTGCAACCTCGTAGTTGACTCTGCCCTGGCCTTCTCCTTTAACCACCCTATGTGTAACGATACATATTCTCATCCTTAATCCTCCTAGTTCCGAGATGAAGATTGTGGATTTAATCAGGCTAGTTGTTTCAGCAACTGACCCCGGTGTGACCACAGACAATGATTAACAACCCACTCATAACCGTTATCTCCCATGGTCTTTGCCAAACCTTCGTCCAATAATAACTCTTGAATCCGATCTGCAATCTCCTTTTCGTTCAAAGGATTTACAAGATAGCCCGTTATCTGGTCCTTCACTGCATCAGGAACTCCGCCACTGTTACCTGCAATGACGGGCAACCTGTAATAATTGGCTTCTAGGAACACGATGCCAAAGCCTTCAACGTCGCCCTTCTCCTTAATATCACGGCTGGGCATGATGAATATATCCGAGCATTCATATAACTGATGAAGCTCCTGATCGGTAATTCCACCCGTGAAAACAACGATGGAATCGAGACCGTACTGGTTAACCAGACGTTCTAATTCACCTCGATAAGGACCATCACCACATATCAGATATTTAAGATTCGGGATATGCCTAATAACTTGGCGGATTGCTTTGAGTGTGACATCATGCCCTTTGCGTTCCACCAGGCGAGAGACGGTAATCATCACTTTTTTTCCATGCAGATCATACTTGTCTCGAACATCTTCCACGGATTCGGCTGCCCCACTTAACTTACTCACATTCAGACCCGGAGGAATGATCACGATCTGATGTTCATGTATTCCCAGTTCTATCAACTTGGATTTGGTATACTGACTATTCGCTATCACCTTGTCAGACCGCTTAAGAATCATCATTAGAAGTGGAAATAGCCTGCTGTTTACCATTCCCATAACATCCAGGCCGTGAACGTAAGGGAAATATTTCACTCCAAAGAATGCTTTCATGAACGGTCCGGCAACGCCTACCGGAAACACATTAACAAAGTGAATCTCACTCGTCTTTCTACGCCATTTCAGAATAATAAGCTGTAGAATTAAAATAACTTGCGATAGGATTAACAGAACCTTGTTGGAGTTCCAGTATATTCGCTTCCGAATGATCTCAAAGTCTGCTTTCCGGTCAAACTGATTCGATTCCACCGTATCTTCGATTTTATTGGTTAAAACCGTAACCTCTTCTGAAGGAATCTGTGATATTAGCCCATAGGCATAATCATGAATTCCTCCTTTTTCTGGCGGAAAATCTATTGCGACAAAAACTTTAGTCATGCGATTTATCTCCCTTGAAAGACCATATGGGTTCACTATTTACACTGTGCTCATAATGATATTCACCGTGTCTTTTGCACATTTGTTCCAGGAAAATAGACCGGAATGATCTTTGCCTTTATGTGACAACTCCTGGCTTAAGTCTGGGTCTGATGTAATCTCAATTAATCGTGAAGCGGCTTCTTTGGGATTGTTAGGATCAAAATACAGAACTGCATCCCCGCATACTTCAGGGATAGAGGCACGAGAGGATACAATGACCGGGCAGCCCGAAGCCATTGCTTCCAGCGGCGGCAAACCGAAACCTTCATATAAAGAAGGGAAGATAAAACCGGCAGCATCTTCGTATAACGCCTTTAATTCTTCATCCGTAACATAGCCCACCCAATTCACTGCATCCGATTCAGTCCATGCTTGTTCGCCAAAAACCTTACTGTTTTTGGAGCCGACAATAACTACGTTCAGCTGATGAGCCTCGATCTCGGGCAATACATCAAAAATCAAATTAAAATTTTTATAAGGATTCATTGTACTAACCGCCAGAATATACGGAGATTGAATTCCAAATTTTTCCTTTGTTCCTTCAGCAGCCTTTTTCCGATGAATATGATCAATGCCCAGATGAGTGACAGCCAGCTTGTGCTCTGCTATTTTACAGTGCTGCATGAGCTCTCCCTTGGAAAAGTGGGATACCGTGATAATTTTTTTTGAGGTTTTACCCAGACGAACCATTAGGAATTTGTACCAGGAGCGGAATGCAAATGAGAATGCGTTAGGATAATTGAAAACCGCAGCATCATGAATGGTTACAATCTGATTCTTGTTAAAAGCCGGCCCCGTGTTGCATAGATTGATCAAAAGACCACTCTTCGCGTGAAAAGGAAGCTCTAGCTGTTCCCATAGATGTCCCTTTAGTTTACCGACCACTTTGTGTCGAACGTGCTTGAAATCTGGTTGGGTAACTATGTTGGAGGGTGACAATAAACAGAACTCGTACTGGGTAGAATCGATTTCTCCCTGTTCAATCATTGCATCTATTTCTTTCACAAGTTCCAGTGCATATCGTTGAACTCCAGTAATGGTTTGGGTAAGAAACCGAGCATTAATATATATTTTAGTCATGTACATCTCCAGCTCTCTTAGAAAGTTCGAAACGACCTGATGCAGAGGCTCCTGGGGCCACATGGTCTGCATAGGCATGATGATAGAGATTCACAATTTCCTCGTTCATTCGCTCGGAGTGAAACTTATTCTTATACAAGTCATATCCCGCTTCACCCATCTTCTTCAACTCATTCTTGTTAAGGTTCTTGAGAATGTGCAGCAGTTCATGAGAATGTTCGATGTCAAATAAATATCCGCTATTTCCGTGCTCAACCAGTTCAGGCAGAGCTCCGCGCCGGCTTGCAATAACAGGTTTTCGGTTCTTCATGGCCTCCACAGCGACCAATCCAAACCCTTCCCAGCGAGAGGGCATGATTACTGCATCACACTGCTGATAATAGTGATTAATATCTGCATTGTTTACCCAACCCAAACGGATAACATTGTCCGGAAAGCTCCATTCATTGTTTTCAAGCACATTATCCCCAATAACATATAAACGGAGATAATGCTGTAATTCTGGGTTCTCATTTAATATTTTTAACAGCAGGTCCAACCCTTTTTGCCGATCATATCTGCCTACAAACAATAATTGAACAATTTCAGAATCGTGATCTAATTCAATCAATGGATTCAAACCGTTATCTTCAACTTCACGGACACCGTTATACACTAACTTGGACTTGGAGGCGGGTAAACCCAAACTTACGGAACTTTCCAGCTCGTGCTTAGAGATATTAATTATTACATCCGTTTTATACGCCATAATCCTCTCGATGAACGCATATCCCTTCTTGTACAACGGCTTCGTATCCATAAGAAATGCCCAACCATGAGAACAATAAAAGATGCTGGCTTTTTTGGGCTGGAGAAAAAATAAGCTCCTTGCAAGCAATCCTGCAAATGAGCTGTGTATGTGAATAATATCCGGTTGTAATTTGCGAATGGTTTGATGAATCTGCCACATCGCCGAAAGAAAATATTTGGGGTGACGCTTGTATTTGTATTGCAAAATATGATCTGGCTCCAAATCAAAACTTGTGGCGCTATTATAGGCACTCATTAGCAGATAGACGTCGAAATGTTGCCGCTGGTATGCAACAACCTCATTAAGATAGGTTGCCATTCCTCCAACAACGTACTCTCCAATATGCAAAACCTTCACTTCGTTCACCCCACTTTCTGTGGCTTATCATATTCATGATGAGAACCGACAAGAGCCATCCCAATAACAATCCAGAAAAATATATTGGCCGGAAACATTTCGAGTACATTTGTAGTTAAACTTGAAGCCGCAATTCCGGCCAGTAGTGCGGTAGCCATCTGTGGCAAACGAATTTTATCCGAAGAGGGCAGCAAATCCATTTTACGAACAAGTACTACAGCAAGCATGATAAACAAGACAACAAAGTATATTAAGCCTATCCATCCTGTCTGTTCATAAAAGGAAAAATACTGATTATCCACGGCAAAGTTATTCGAGTTCAACCCGATCATATGCGTTCGACGACTAGCAGCACCTACAGATCCAATGCCGTTACCTACCACCCCATGCATGGACAACGGTGATGTTAGTCTGCTTCCCCAGCTATTGAATCGATCAAGCAAGGAAGAGACGGACAGCAGATTATAAGAATCTAACAAGCGAGTACCAACAAATACACCAACGGGCAACAACATAAATGTGATGCCAAGTATTAATGTGTTCTTTTTGTTGTACTTTCGAATTTTCAGAAAAAACATAACAATTTGATATACGATCCACAGCACCAAAGCCGAACGAATGGTCGAAAGTAACAGGAAGCCAATCGTCAATAGTTGGATGCTTATTCGAAACAGGTTGTATTTAACAGCCAATTTCATGCGCTCTGCAATTAGACCCGTAATTAGTAAGGTATAGGCATAACCATCAGGTGAGTAGGTGATGGAAGACAGCCGAGGCACACCTTCAAAATAGTTCTTGATATTTACACCATAAACAAACCCCATCGTTATTAACTTCTCAATGCCTAATGAATATTGGATTAACCATCCTACAATCAACAAAATGAAAATAATAAAGTTCGTTCTGGCAAATGCGTAGAATCCACCGTATTTAGCGAATAGCATACCTGCAAACATCATCATCAAAGGTAAGAATGTTATTTTCAGACCATAGATGAGTGTAACCACACTCGAACCCATAAACAGATTCAATGAACCCAATGCTATAACTGAGCCCAGCACAAGCAAGAACGGATTTAGAAAGGAGGTTTGCTCTCGATACACTTTACTCAATGCAAACAGAGAAACCAAGATCATACCTACATCTTTCAAGGTTCGAATCACGATATTATCCACGTAAATGGACACCAAGCCGTAAATCGATAAATAAACGATCAAAATATGCATCGAAACCATAAATAGCGAGGATGGAGCGTCCGATCTCACCTGAACGAGTGGATGAGATCTGGCATTCAGGGATATCATTTGCATGTTAACCTCCACGCCGGATTAGCTTTTCATAAATATCACGATGTTCCTTAAGAAGGTACTCTTCATTAAAGGACTGGCAGTGTTCAAAGCATTGATTCTTTAATTGTCTTTTCGCTGACTCAGACAGATTGTAATAATGCAGAATGGACTTTGTAATTTCTTCTACGCTGTGGGGAGCAAACGAGAATTGTTCGGCATCCAGTAGAATTTCTGGCATCCCTCCAACCCTCGATGCATAAATAGGCGTACCGACTTGATAAGATTCAATGACCACTCTGCCAAATGGCTCATTCCAAGTAGAAGGAACAATAGTAAGATCCATATCCCTCATCTTCAGGGGAATTTGTGATTTATCCAACTTGCCCATAAATTCAATTCTTGGGTCTAATCCGGACACTTCCTTTAACTGCCCCAGCATTGGACCATCCCCAAAAATGAACAGATTACCTACAACCTGCTCATTTAGCCGTTTTACCGCTTCTATTAAATATTGAACACCTTTCGCTTCCGTCAGTTGCCCAAAGTACCCAACTACCAGCGGCTGATCATGATGTACCTCTTTACCGGCATACAGATTCTGAACCGCCTCATTGTTCTCGACAATATTATGAATCACATGTTTGGAAGAGCGCTCAAATAACCCCAGACCCGTATGCGTTCTGAGAATATGCCCAGATATACCAATAACTGCTGAAATCATCCGGCTATATCTTTTGGAAATTTGCCTATATATTTTGGAGTATGCCGCGATCTTAATGGGCTCAATCAATGAGAAATCCCGCAAGGTATGCACTACAGGAATATCAAGTTCATAAGCTGCCTTCCAGATCGCCAGACTCAGCCCCGGAATATTTTGAGTATGAATTACCGAGGGTTTTGTCTGCAAAAGATATCGTTTTATATGCTGATATTGCTTCATGTTAAAAATATCCTGAACTCGCCATAGCACTTTATCCGGAGTGGATACTTGTTTGGCTGAATCACCAATCCAATACCGATTGTTAAACGGTAATCTTAATATCTCAATCCCGTTAATCGTATCTGTTATCACTTCGCCATTCTTATGACCGCCAACCGTCATGACTTTCACGTTATAACTGGGGCTCAGTGTCTGTGCAAGGATTTGCGTTGATATCTCAGCCCCTCCAATGATATGCGGAGGATATAAACTGTGGGCAATTAATATTTTATGCACTTATCTCATCTCACTTTGATCAGCTTCATGGCGTTTCCTGCAATGTGGCACGAACATTCTCAATCGTCAGCTTCAGCCCTGTTTCCAGTGAAATTTCCGGTTCCCAGCCGAGCACTGTACGTGCCTTATCAATCACAGGACGACGGACTTTGGGATCATCCTGAGGCAAAGGCAGGAATACCAGCTTGCTGTCGGATTGGGCCAACTTTTTTACCAAATACGCCACTTCAAGGACAGTGTACTCCGTTGGGTTGCCGATATTAATAATCTCTCCATTCGCCTCTTCGGTTTCCATCATTTTCTGCAGACCACGAATATTGTCATCCACATAGCAGAACGAACGGGTTTGAGATCCATCCCCATAAACGGTGATGTCCTGCCCCGTGAGTGCCTGAGTCACAAAATTAGAAATGACACGGCCATCATCATTCCGCAAACCGGATGAATACGTATTAAATATGCGCGCTACTTTAACGGGAACTCTGTGTTTCGTGTAGTATTCATAACAAAAAACTTCGCCCAAACGTTTGGCCTCATCGTAACAGGCTCTAGGTCCCCAGGTGTTCACATTCCCGCGATAACTCTCAGGCTGTGGATGCACCTCAGGATCTCCATACGCTTCACTTGTACTTGAAAATAGGAACTTCGCTCCCTTGGTTCGGGCGAGTTCAAGCATATGATAAGTGCCCTGTGTGTTCACCCATATGGTACCGATTGAATCCGCTTGATAAAATTTGGGTGAAGCCGGCGACGCGAGATGGTACACCTCATCCACAGGCTGATCAGCCAGAAAATCGAGTGATGTCTGCAGAGTGACATCGGCTTCTTGAAAATGGAAGAGATGGCTATTCGCCACCTCTTCCAGGTTACTGGACACGCCTGTCGACAGGTTATCAATTCCTGTAACCTGATGACCTTGATGAATTAAAGATTTGACCAGGTGTGAGCCCAAGAAGCCAGCTGCGCCCGTCACTACAATATGTTTCAATTCGTTCACGCTCCATCCATCAAAATGTATTGCTTTTGATCATTACCATGGCCGTTCTGAAGATGATTTTAATGTCTAACTGCAGCGAGACGTTGGAGATATAATGAAAATCATATTGCAGATTGTGATGGATGGGCTCCTTGCGAGCTTCGCTCACCTGCCATAATCCGGTAATGCCTGGCTTTACCAGAAAACGTCTGCGCTCCAGATCGGTATAGCTTTCTTCTACAATTCGTTTCATTTCAGGTCTCGGACCCACAAAGCTCATATCACCCTTGATAATGTTAAGCAATTGCGGCAGTTCATCCAGACTCGTCTTGCGAAGCAAGCGACCCAGACGGGTGATTCTTGGATCATGACTTGTCGTTGGAGATAACCCATACTTCGGTGCGTCCGTACGCATCGTTCTAAATTTATAAATATTAAACTTGATTCCATTTTTCCCGTAACGCTCCTGTTTAAAGATCACAGGTCCTTTGGAATCGAGTTTGATCATTACTGCGATAACAAGCATGATCGGTGATGTGAGCAGTAATAGCAAAGCAGCCACAAAGAAATCGATGAATGGCTTCATAACATCGGCGTACCCGCCAACACGTTGAGAGTACGGTTGTTCCAGCAGTTTCCCATGACCTTCCTTGGCAATGGCCTCTCCGCCGCTTCCATAATACTCTGGTCCCGAGAGATTCACAGACCATCCCCTCCTGCAACAAGCACTTGGTTCAATTTTTCCTTCATTAATATCTCTTCGATCGCCATTAAGACGGGTGCACGCAGCTCATTATTTTTCAAAGCAAAATCTAGTGTGGTCAGGATATAGCCTAGTTTCTCGCCCACATCGAACCGGGAACCTTCGAAATCATACGCACTGATTCCTTCATCGTGATTAAGCATTTGCAGAGCATCGGTAAGCTGAATTTCACCACCAGCACCAACATTTTGCTCTTCCAGGTATTCAAATACCTTTGGTGTCAAAATGTAACGGCCCATGATTGCCAGATTGGAAGGAGCAGAACCGAGTGGCGGTTTCTCTACCATACTATTTACTGAAGAAAGTCTTCCATCGGTATGCAGCGGATCAATAATTCCATAGCGATAGGTTTCACTTGGACTTACCGTTTTCACACCGAGTACGGACTGGTTAACTTTCTCGTATTGTTGAATCAGCTGCTTCGTGCACGGCACTTCGGATACGACAATGTCATCGCCAAGCAACACAGCAAAAGGCTCATTGCCGATAAAGTTCCGGGCACACCAGACTGCATGCCCCAATCCGAGGGCTTCCTTCTGCCTTATGTAGTGAATATCAACGTTGGAGGATTTCCGGACTTCTTCCAGCAAACCCAGCTTGCCTTTCTCCAGCAGATTGTGCTCCAATTCAAATGCGCTATCAAAATGATCCTCAATTGCCCGCTTCCCTTTGCCAGTTACAATAATAATGTCCTCAATACCGGAAGCTACCGCTTCCTCCACAATGTATTGAATGGTCGGTTTGTCTACGATAGGGAGCATCTCTTTAGGCATTGCCTTTGTAGCGGGTAAAAATCGGGTCCCCAAACCTGCTGCGGGAATGATTGCTTTCCTCACTTTAGTCATAAATACCACCCTATCCTTCATATTTTTATGGTTTAAAAGTATGAGTTGAACCACTTAAATCCATGAAACCTTGAAATAAATTGATGCAATTCTTACTTTCAATTTCATAAAGGGGCATTCAACCCACCCTCACGTCACACCCTTGACGATTAACGTCTAAGGTACACTACCCACAGTGTGACCGAGTGCCTACCTTGATAAAGGTGTAGTAGACATGACCTGACAATGCTATTTGGAATTTATAACGCGAATCTCTTAAACGTTCTCAATATAGTCAGCAATCCGATTCTTCGGTACCTGTACATTGTTCAGAACTGCTCCCAGAATTCGCGCATTTACATGTTCGAGATGCGCCTTTGCCTTTTTGACCAGATCTTTCTTTACTTTGCCTGCACTCACGACAAGAATTACGCCATCGCACAATGAGCTGATGATCAATGCGTCAGTCACTGCCAGAACAGGCGGAGTATCAAACAGAATGACATCGTATTCTTCCTTTAAGTTCTCCAGCAGAGCTGTCATTTTACGGGAACCTAACATCTCGGAAGGATTGGGCGGAATCGGACCGGAAGAGAGAACATGCAATCCTTCCACATCCGTTTCTCTCAAAACCTCCGTCACTTTATATTGACTCGACAATACACTGGTCAGCCCTACATGGTTGGGTACATTAAACATGCGGTGCACGGCAGGTTTGCGCAGGTCCGTATCCATAAGCAGAACCTTTTTCCCTTCCTGTGCGTAGGTCACTGCCAGATTGCCGATTGTTGTGGTTTTACCTTCACCCGACAAAGCGGAAGCAATCATGATTGTTTGAATCTGACTATCGATGGATGAAAATTGGATGTTGGTTCTCAACTTCCGATAAGCCTCAGACGAACTGGACTTGGGGTTAGCCATTGTTACTAGGCTTCCTTTATCATTGGTTAACCGTGGCATACTGGCCGTCACCTACCTGTTTTTGAGATGTTGTCTGTTTAGAGCCGCGAACTTCTTCTTTTTTGATTTTGGATATGACAGCAAGTGCCGGAATTCCAAGTTCTTTTTCCAATTCATCTTCGGTTTTCAACGTATCATCCAAGTATTCCAAGAGGAATACAAAACCTACTGCCAGCAGAAGTCCTACGAGAAAGCTGATCAGGATATTAACGATTGGATTCACATTGATGGGTCTGGACGATTCCGTGGGTTTGGCTTCACTCAGAATGGTTACATTATCCACTTTCATAATTACGGGGATTTGAGATTCAAACACTTTGGCAACGGCGTTAACTGTTTTGGCCGCTTTTTCGGAAGACAAACCGGTAGCAGTCAGACTCATAACCTGGGATTCATTTGCTGTGGTTACCGAGATGTTCTGTGCCAGTTGATTGCCGTTCATGCCGAGATCGGGGTATGTAGCAGCTACTTTATCGAGGATTGCTGAAGATTTGATGATTTCCATATACGAATTAATCACTTTAATGTTGGTTTGAATTGACCCAATATCCAGACTGGGAACACCCTCTGCGTTATATGCCTGATTAACAATCAATTTTGCGTTCGCTTCATAGATAGGGACGGTAAAAAAATAATTTTTGACACCTGCTCCAATGCAAGCAACAGCAACAAAAGCTACGATGATCCAAATTCGCTTGCGTAAAATTTGCATGTACTCTTTCAGTTCCACCTGTTATTCCTCCCATTCGACTCGGCGATTATGATGACTGTTCTTTCGATCTGACTGTTTACCAGAACAACAATCTTCGTTTGAGGACCATTGGTTTTTCTTGCTCTATGTCTATACTTTGGTTGTTCCATAACGACCAAGCATTATTTTTCAATCGCCCAACCAGTTCTGTTCCAAATCGGCGGCCTAGCTGCTCATATGCTGCATTCATGGCAAATGAACGAATGTGGATGTCATGGGCATCCGATGAAATGAAATGAAACGGGTTTTCTTTGCAAAAATGGAAACACCATTTCTGAACTTTTCGTCCGAAAAGTCCTATGATGGACTGGGCCGTGATCTGAATCAGTGCGCCCTGATGAATGTATTCAACCAATAACCCAGGATTATTCTGGATTGGGAGATTCCTTTCGGGATGAGCAATGATAGGTACGATACCGGCTACTCTAAGTTCATGGAGTATTCCGGTGAACTGCGAGGGAATATAGCCAAAGGGCAATTCCAGCAACATGTAGCGACTCCCGGCAAGTGTGCAGCATCTGCCTGCGTGTAAGTCTCGAATCAGAGCTTCATGAACCCTGATCTCCTGTCCGGGGCGGATCTCCAAGCGAATGTTGCGTTTGCGAAGCTCTGCACGAAGCAGATCCACTGCCTGATTGACCACAATCGGTTCATTATTGTAATGCCCGTTCAGGTGATGCGGAGTTGCAATGATCGAGGTAACTCCCGAGGCTGCCGCCTTCTGGGCCATGTCGATGGACTGTTCCATGTGAACCGGACCATCATCAAGACCTGATAAAATGTGGCAGTGTAATTCAACCATAACCAAACTTCCTCAATGTATGATCCCCCTCGCCCTTTTATTCATCGCGCAAAATGCTTTTGGTGTTAAAGAACTAATGCATAACGCTATGAAATATAGTAAAATGGCGTTAAGTACATGCTTGTTCAGAAAATGTTTAGAATTTGTCAGGCTTCATATGGTAAAATCGATGTAATGATAGGTTTTCTGCAGGTCTGGTTGTTCCGCTGCCTTTTCATAGGACAATCGGGATACCGTAGGAAACTGCACTTCTCGAAGCATCTGATTTAACTGTCCAGTTATATATAGTTTCTGCTCTTGCTGAATATGCAGGCTTGAATGATACAATGTGAGCTCCCCGAAGGGCTGCTTCCATTGCAACCTTGCTTGAAGCCTTACACATACTTGGCGATCTTCTACATCCAAACCGATCAACATCGTTGACGATACCGGTAAAACCAGGTCACTCAGGAAAGTAATCGCTTTTGTATCCATCCCAAGCAGGAGAACGGGACGTCGTTTGCGGTCTACTGTCTTACCCTGAAACTCCTGAATGTACATATGGACATTTAATTCTAGATCGGCCCATTCCTGAATCATTGAATTCATCGTTTCATTCCTTTAGAATGGATTAGCCTTCAAGTGTTGCCATTATTCCTTCTCACGGGTATATTGCATAGGCAACGTGGAGACACTTAAATTATTCCAAATGATACATTTTGTAACTTCCATACGTCCAATTTACGATACAAATTGTATCATGTCAAGCAGTATTTGGACATGGTTCTTTTGATTTACGACAATATGAGATGTCCTTAGACAGACCTATTTCGGATATAGGTCTGTCCAGGCGTCATCATTTTGCAGGAAAGCTGCCCTGATCAAAAAATAGCTCAGGATTGTTTTAATATATTTGACATGGCGTTCAGGGGGAAAAGCGTATGAACTACGGAAATCGCATTGCTGAATTAAGGGAACAGCGGGGACTTACTCAAGAAGAACTTGCGAGCTCCATTCATATTACCAGGGCCGCTCTCTCCCATTATGAGAAAAATCGACGCAAACCGGATTTTGAAGTATTAACCAGACTTGCTGACATTTTTAATGTATCTATTGATTATCTCATTGGGCGTACGAAGCAGAGCGATGTGGTTATGGATGAGGATGTTCGGGAATTTGTGGACTCGCTTGAATTATCGGATAAGGAAGTGTTGGATCGCTTCGATCTGATGATTGACGGCAAACCCTTAACAGAAGAAGAGGCGCGTCGTTTTATTGCTTTTGTCCGAATGGAACGCAGCATGGATTAACTCCACCAAAGGAAGACCCAGTCCCGAGTAGCTTTCTCTTCGGTTCCTGGGTTTTTTTGCGTCTGAACTCCCTTCAATACATATTTGTGTATGATGACCTAGTTAATGATGCTCATTGTTGACGGAGGATATGAACTCGTTCCAACGCTCCGGGTCGATTCCGCATTGCAGTAAAACCTTCATGATGTCCATCTCGGTTGCTTCCACTTGTTTACCTGTCGGCTTACGTTCGCCCCTGTTTGGATTCTTCATATTCATTCCGCTAACCTCTCTTATCTATATATACTTTCTCTGCACTCCAAAACTAGCCTTATTATACTTGAGAATGCTCCTCAATGTTGTCGTCTCATGGCGAGAGCGTTTTTGGTCCGGGTTCTAATTTTGTCGAAACGCAAATAGGAGCTTTATCGCGCCTGATTGGCAGCCATAAAGCTCCTATTTATTCATCATACAACCTATTCACGCACTCCTGTCAAAAGGAGGGACTTAACCACCTGCACGTGCAAGCTCACGCATATTGGCTTCAAATGCGGCCAGCAAAGCTTCCTCACCCGTCAAGCCTGTTGCCTGAACACGTTCGATTTGCTCTGTCATCCGTTTGAAGTCTTTCGGAATAACCCGAACGAACTGGTTCACTGAATCCTGCCAGTTATCCAAAATTCGCTCACCTGCAGCACTGCCTGTATAAGCCACATGACGTTGAATCATGCCACGCAGGTCTGCACTTTCCGATACATCTTCAATCCGCTCCAAAAGAACCATTTCCAGGTTACAACGCTGCAGGAATGTGCCTTTCGGATCATATACGTAAGCAATCCCTCCGGACATCCCGGCTGCAAAGTTACGACCTGTATCGCCCAGAACGACGACACGTCCGCCGGTCATATATTCACAACCGTGGTCACCCACACCCTCGACAACAACTTTTGCACCCGAATTCCGTACGGCAAACCGCTCACCTGCAATACCGCGGATATAAGCTTCACCACTGGTTGCTCCGTACAGAGCTGTGTTCCCAATAATGATATTATCTTCGGCATCGAACGTTGCTTTTGGGGAAGGCATAACAATCAGTTTACCTCCGGATAAGCCTTTACCAACATAGTCATTGGAGTCCCCTTCAACCGTCAGGGTCATCCCTTTAGGTACAAAGGCCCCGAAGCTTTGTCCGGCTGAGCCGACAAACTTGAATTGTACCGTGTCTTCAGGCAGTCCTGCAAGACCATATTTCCGGGTGATTTCACTACCCAAAATGGTACCTACCGCCCGGTTAACATTGGTAATCGGAAGCACAGCTTCAACTGGTTGGCCGGATTCGATTGCAGGCTGAGCCAATGTCAGCAATTGCTGCATATCGAGCGTCTCTTCCAATTGGTGATTCTGATGCTGTGTACGATAACGTGCAGAACCTTCCGGCATCTCAGGTACATGCAGAAGCACCGACAGATCCACACCTTTTTTCTTCCAGTGGTCTACAGCCTCAACTGTTTCAAGACAGTCCGTACGTCCAACCATTTCCTGAATGGTACGGAAACCGAGTTCAGCCATAATTTCACGTACATCTTCAGCGACAAAACGCATGAAGTTCACCACGTGAGCGGGATCACCCATATAATTTTTGCGGAGTTCCGGATTTTGGGTTGCTACACCGACCGGACATGTATCCATCTGGCAAACACGCATCATGATACATCCCAGTGCCACGAGTGGTGCGGTGGAGAAACCATACTCCTCGGCTCCAAGCAATGCAGCAATCGCAAGGTCGCGGCCATTCAGCATTTTACCGTCTGTTTCCAGAACCACGCGGTCACGCAGATTGTTCAGCATCAGAGTTTGATGTGTCTCAGCGAGACCCAGCTCCCACGGCATACCCGCATGACGGATTGAACCTTGTGGAGATGCACCCGTACCTCCGTCATATCCACTTACGAGGATAATATCGGCACGTCCTTTGGCTACACCCGCTGCAATGGTACCTACGCCGACTTCGGAAACCAGCTTCACGTTGATATCCGCACGTGGATTCGCGTTCTTCAGGTCATAGATCAACTCAGCCAAATCCTCGATAGAGTAAATGTCGTGATGCGGTGGCGGCGAGATCAGACCCACACCTGGGGTTGAGCCACGAACCTCAGCAACCCACGGATATACTTTACGTCCTGGCAGCTGTCCACCTTCACCCGGTTTCGCACCTTGTGCCATTTTGATCTGGATTTCGTCAGCATTCACGAGATAGTTCGAAGTAACACCGAAACGTCCGGACGCAACCTGTTTGATGGCACTGCGCCGTGAATCACCGTTGCTATCTTTAATGAAGCGAGCCGGATCTTCCCCACCTTCACCCGTGTTCGATTTACCGCCGACACGGTTCATGGCGATCGCCAAATCTTCGTGTGCTTCCTTACTGATGGAACCGAAGGACATCGCACCTGTTTTGAAGCGGCGCATGATATTTTCCACGGATTCCACTTCTTCCAGAGGAACTGCCGGTCCTACCGGTTTCAGTTTCAGCATGGAACGAATGGTCAGCAACTGATCATTCTCACCCTGTACCAGTTTGGCATACTTTTTGTACAGGTTGTAATCGCCGGTACGAACGGCGTGCTGCAGCGTGTGAATCGTTTGCGGGTTGAACAGATGTTCTTCCCCATCATTACGCCACTGATATTCACCGCCGGAATCCAGTACTTTGTCATTGCCGTCTTTGTCCGTAAAGGCACGATTATGGTGAGTCAGCACCTCTGCTGCCACTTCTTCCAGACCAATACCGCCGATCCGGGATGGTGTCCAGGTAAAGTAACGATCAACAAAATCAGACTTCAGACCAACCGCTTCGAAAATTTGTGCGCCGCGATAGGATTGAATGGTCGAGATTCCCATTTTGGACAATATTTTAATAACGCCTTTGGTTGCGGCTTTAATATAATTTTTGACAGCTTTCTCATGCGAGATGCCGCGCAGCAGCCCTTGCTGAATCATGTCATCCAGCGTTTCAAACGCCAGATAAGGGTTCACGGCACTTACGCCGTAGCCCAGCAGCAATGCGTAGTGATGAATATCACGCGGCTCTGCCGATTCCAGCAAAATGCTGACTTTGGTTCTTGTACCCTGACGGATCAGGTGGTGATGCAAACCTGCCACTGCAAGCAGTGCCGGAATAGCCGCGTTCTCCGCATCCACGCCGCGGTCGGACAAGATCAGGATGTTATGACCTTTGTCGATGACACGGTCAGCTGCTTCGAAGAGCAGATCCATCGCTTTGCGAAGTCCTTCCGCTCCTTCTTTGGCCGTGAAGAAGATCGGGATGGTCATCGAGCGGAAGCCTGGACGGCGTACGTGACGAATCTTCGCAAAATCTTCATTCGACAAGACCGGAGTATCCAGACGAATCTGACGACAGCTTTCCGGTTCAGGATTGAGCAAGTTGCGCTCTGGACCAATCGTTGTTGCCGTAGACGTGACGATCTCTTCACGGATGGCATCGATCGGCGGATTGGTTACCTGTGCAAACATTTGTTTGAAGTAGTTATACAACCGCTGCGGACGATCCGACAGGACTGCCAGCGGTGCATCATAACCCATGGAACCCGTAGCTTCCATACCTGTGGAAGCCATTGGCTCCAGCACTTTGCGCAGTTCTTCAAATGTATATCCATAGGCCAGCTGAAGCTGGGTTACGTTATCGTGTTTTGGATCTGGAAGTTCCGGCGCTTCCGGCAATTCATTCAGATCCATCAAGTGCTCATCGAGCCACTCCTGATACGGATTCTCGGCTGCAATTAGAGCCTTCACTTCCTCATCCGAGATGATGCGGCCTTCTTGTGTATCCACGAGAAGCATGCGACCCGGACGCAGACGATCCTTATACAGAATTTCTTCCGGAGCAATATCAAGTACCCCAACCTCGGAGGACAAAATGATGCGGTCGTCCTTCGTTACATAATAACGTGCCGGACGCAGACCGTTACGGTCGAGTGTTGCACCAATCTGCAGACCATCCGTAAAGGCCATGGCTGCCGGCCCGTCCCAAGGCTCCATCATTGTGCTGTGATATTCATAAAATGCTTTTTTGGCCGGATCCATTCCCTCATCCGTGCTCCACGGTTCAGGAACCATCATCATCGCCACGTGTGGCAATGAACGTCCGCTCAAATACAGGAACTCCAGTGTGTTATCAAACATTGCCGTATCCGAACCGTCCGGATTGATGATCGGTTTCACTTTGGAGATGTCGCTGCCGAACACTTCGCTCTCAAACAGCGATTGACGCGCATGCATCCAGTTCACGTTACCACGCATCGTATTGATCTCACCGTTGTGGATCATGAAGCGATACGGGTGGGCACGTTCCCAGCTTGGGAATGTATTGGTACTGAAACGGGAGTGTACTAATGCAATCGCCGATTCAACCAGATCTTCCTGCAAATCCAGATAGAACTGTCCAACCTGCTCGGTAGTCAGCATGCCTTTGTAGACGATTTTACGACAAGACAAGCTTGGCAGGTAGAACGAACCGCCTTCTTTCTCATCTGCCGAATACCGGATCGCCAGCTCAGCACGTCTGCGAATCACATACAGCTTGCGCTCGAACGCGAGCTCATCGTTGATATCCGCAGATCTGCCGATGAACACCTGACGCACATAAGGCTTCGCAGCCAGTGCAGAACGACCCAGCATCTCATCAAAGGTAGGCACATCCCGGAAACCGAGGAATGTCTGTCCTTCTTCTTCAATGATCTTCTTCAGGCTCTCTTGGTGAGCGTTACGAATCTCAGGATCCTGAGAAAGGAACAGCATACCCACGCCGTACGCTCCCTGCTCTGGCAACGCAAAGCCGAGACGCTCTGCTTCCTGTGCAAAGTAACGGTGTGGAATCTGAATCAAAATACCGGCTCCGTCACCGGAATTCGGCTCACTGCCCTGTCCCCCGCGGTGCTCCATATTACTGAGCATGGTCAGTGCCTGACTAACGATATCGTGTGATGGTACTCCTTTGATGTTGGCAACAAAACCCATTCCGCATGCATCTTTTTCGAACTGTGGGTCATACAAACCCTGTTTAGGAGGTAATCCGATGTGTCTCATGGAACGCAACCTTTCTATAATGAAGTATTTCGGAAAGATCAAGAACATAGGCAACAAGCAACAATGAAACGGGAGGAGCGGGCCTAAAGGTTGAGAACCCTGCTGAATAATCGGGGTGACCGCAACAATCGGGTCATTAGACTTAGAGTGCTTCTGCTGCTGGAGAAGAAGTCATTCTTCAGAAGTGCTTCCGGATGAGCCGGTAAAGAGCACAAATATAATTACTCGCAGTCGCTGGCACGACCGCTGATATGGAGCGACGTTTTTTGATATAGTTCTATTATTTTAACACCGAGCTAACATCAGCGCAATTTAAACTTTTTAATACCTGTGATAAGAAATGTTTTGCAGTACAGCTTTAGTGTGATGACGTTTAAACTCATCTCTTTTTCGAATAATTATACACATTTTAAGTCAGAGTACAACTGATTTTATCTGCTGGCAAAAGAAAATCATTCCATATGCAGCCTGCGTTTCTGCTTATTATCACCAAATTTCCATTCCTTTTTCGAGCAAAGCGCAGCCCGAACATGCATTTGTATACAAAAAGAGCCTGCGGCCCATTTTTGGGCCACAAGCTCTTTGCACTTTTTGACTACTATATTGCATAATTTCGATACTGGTTAACAAACTTTATTTTTCGATCCAGGTCATTGCTCTGCATTCCTTCAGACTTATGCTGTCACAACTTGACCCGATTCGGCTGTTTCAGTCATTTCAGCTTCTTTTTTCGGGCGTCTGCCATTCCAGAGGAAGAACGCCAGCGTCAACAGAATGGATACCCCTGCATAGATGGCCAGGATTCCAGCCTGATGCCACATTACATCGAAATTCCCACTGGATACGACTGCCTTGAAGCCCATAATGCTGTGCGTCATTGGTAACCATGGGCTAAAGGCCTGGAGCCAGGACGGAATCAGTTCTACCGGGAAGGTTCCTGCACTCGCCGCCAGCTGGAATACCAGCAGCAGGATGACCACATAACGGCCAGGCAGATCAAGCCAGGTAACAAGCGCCTGAACAATCAACATGAACGTCAGCCCCGTAATAATTGTGAACAGATAGAACAGTCCTACACTGTGCGTTTCCAGACCAAGACCATACAGCATAAAGCTGGCAACGATAACCGATTGGAAAATGCTCATGGAACCAAATACGAGCGTACGGCTTACAAAACGGCTCCAACCGGATGCACCAGGTACAGATGTATCCCGCATTTTCAAAATGATGGTCGAGA
>Ga0209463_1000357_pt1 | contig 39158 bp, 39 predicted proteins | sample AgamicMgSfrz_FD_187169 | JGI IMG/M metagenome (GOLD analysis project Ga0209463, IMG submission 187169) | Agave microbial communities from Guanajuato, Mexico - Mg.Sf.rz (SPAdes) (version 2) | ecosystem: Host-associated > Plants > Phyllosphere > Phylloplane/Leaf | place: Guanajuato, Mexico...
GACCGGCGGCGAGTACGGCGGCGCGGCCACTTTCATCGCCGAGTTCTCGACCGACAAGCGCCGCGGCTTCATGGGCAGCTTCCTCGAATTCGGCACGCTGATCGGCTATGTGCTGGGCGCGGGCGTCGTCGCACTGCTCACCGCGTCGCTGTCGCAGGAAGCGCTGCTGTCGTGGGGCTGGCGCGTGCCGTTCCTGATCGCCGGGCCGCTCGGCCTGATCGGTCTGTACATCCGGATGAAGCTCGAGGAAACGCCGGCGTTCAAGCGCCAGGCCGAAGAGCGCGAAGCGCAGGACAAGGCCGTGCCGAAGGCGCGCTTTCGCGAGACGCTGCTGCGCAACTGGCGTGCGCTGCTGCTGTGCGTCGGCCTCGTGCTGATCTTCAACGTGACCGACTACATGGTGCTGTCTTACCTGCCGAGCTTCATGTCGTCGACGCTGCACTTCGACGAATCGCACAGCCTCGTGCTGGTGCTGATCGTGATGGTGCTGATGATGCCGATGACGCTGTACGCCGGCCGCCTGTCGGACAAGGTCGGCCGCAAGCCGGTGATGCTCGCCGGCTGCGTCGGCCTGCTGGTGCTGTCGATCCCGTCGCTGATGCTGATCCACACGGGCACCACGGCGTCGGTGTTCGGCGGCCTGCTGATCCTCGGCGTGCTGCTGTCGTGCTTCACGGGCGTGATGCCGTCGGCGCTGCCCGCGCTGTTCCCGACCGAGATCCGCTACGGCGCGCTCGCGATCGGCTTCAACGTGTCGGTGTCGCTGTTCGGCGGCACGACGCCGCTGGTGACCGCGTGGCTCGTCGACGTGACGCACAACCTGATGATGCCCGCGTACTACATGATGGGCGCCGCGCTGATCGGCATCGTGTCGGTCGTCGCGCTCGCCGAAACCGCGCGCCAGCCGCTGAAGGGCTCGCCGCCGGCCGTCGCGACGCGCCGCGAAGCGCACCAGCTCGCGCGCCAGTTGCGCGAGGACGACGACGAATCGGAGGTCTACGGCGTCGCGACGCCTGCCCGCGCGTAAGCGTCGCGCAATGAAAAAGCCCCGGCCGAAGCCGGGGCCCGATCGAACCCGATCCGCCCGACCGGCTTGCGCCGGCCGGGCTTTTTTCATTCAATCGGCGCGAACGCCTTCATGCCTGCGCTTCGCAGTGACGGCAGAAGATCAGCGCGCGCGACCGCGACACGGCTGCCTGCGCACCGCGCGCCGCGACGATCATCCCGACCTGGCCGAGATTGAAATCGCGCTCGACCATCAGCTGCGTGAGCCCGGCAAGCGCCAACACGACGGACGGGTGATACAGGCTCGATTCGATCAGGGCTTTCATCATCGGCTCCATCTGGCAATGCGTGATTTGATGGAGTGGATTCTAGGGATCGGTCGCCTCCGGATAAACAGCGCGAATGCGAAGTCACTTGTCAGCCGCCGAGAACAATCGGCAGCGGCTTGCCGGACAAGGGCGAGCGGCGGCCGACAGCGGTGCGCGACAGTCCGGCGCCCCGCTTCGAAACCTAGACGAGCGGCGTTTCGACGAAAGCCGGCAACGCTTCCGCCCGCGCGGAATGCGCGGCGAGCGCCGGATAACGGGCCGGATCGATCCGTGCCAGCACCGGGTAATCGGCCGCCATGAACTGCGTGAAGCGCCACGCCACCGCGACCGTCACGTCCGACTGCAGCAATCGCGCGCCGCCGAACCAGCCGTTGGCGGCCGCGACCAGCGGCTCCAGCGCGCCGTATGCGCCTTCGAGCTGGCTCAGCACGCGATCGACCCACGGCTCGTGCTGCTTGTCCGACGGACGCAGCGCCTGCTCATAGACGACCTGCACGGTTTTCTCGGCAGCGGCCAGCGCGAAGCCGATCGGCACCAGCGCGCGCAGCCGGGCCTCGACGGCGTCGGGCAGCAGGCGCCGCTCAGGTGCTGCCAGGTGGTCGAGATAGTCGACGATCAGCGACGAATCGAGCAGCGTCGCGCCGCCGTCGGTCACGAGCGTCGGCGCCTTGACGACCGGGTTGAGCGTCCTGAACCGCTCGATATGACGAAACACCGAGATCGACTCGTGTTCGAACGGCAGGTCGAGCAGCTTCGCCGAAATGGCGACGCGGCGCACGAACGGGGAATCCAGCATGCCGATCAGCTTCATCGCGAACGCTCCGCTTCGAGGGAATGGGCCTGACGACTGTAGCAGCGGCGGCCGGCAGCGCCTAGCGTGCCCCTGCGCTTGACGCGCATCAGCCGGCCGTACATCGGGCTCCCGCTGCCCGGCCGCTATGACCATAATGGAGGTTCACGCTCCTTCCGCCCCAGGGTCCGCCATGTGGTATGCCGTCGTCGAGCAGCAGCGGGAATGGATGCGCGCATGGCGCGCGGCGACGCGATACGCGTTCGACGCATGGCCCGCGGCGTCGCTGCCGCACGCCGCGTCGTCGTGCTACGACGACCTGTTCGAACCGCTGCTCGGGCCGCAGGCCGCGCCGCCGGGCTTCGACCTCGCGTGGCCCGCCGTCAGCGAGCAGATCGTCGCGCACACGCCGTTTTGCGACTTGCGGCGCTTCGCGCATGCCGATGCGCACCGCACGGTGCTGCTGTGCGCGCCGCTCGTGGGGCATGCGGCCGTGATGATGCGGGAAACCGCCGAAACGCTGCTCGCCGATGGCGACGTCTGCGTGACTGACTGGCGCAATGCGCGCGACGTGCCGCTTGCGGCAGGCCGTTTCGGACTCGACGAATACGTCGCGATGCTCGACGGCTTCGTCGGCACCCTCCAGCACGACGAGCGGCCGCTGCACGTCGTTGCCGTTTGCCAGGCGACCGTACCGGCACTCGGCGCCCTGGCGCTGCGCGCCGCGCGCGGCCTCGCGCCGCCCGCGAGTATCACGCTGATCGGCGGCCCGATCGATGCCCGCCTGAACCCGAGCGCGCTCGGCACCGCGGCCGCGGCCCATTCGCTCGACTGGTGCCGGCGCCATTTGATCGACATCGTGCCGCCCGGCTTCGCGGGGCATGGCCGCCACGTGTTCCCGACCTATCTGCAACAGGGCGAGATCGCGCTCCTGTATCCGCAACGCTTCCTGACGCTGATCGAGACCTACGCGCTGGCAGCTTCCCGCTTCGACATGACCGGGCTCGCCGACGCCCGGCGGGCACTGCGCGAATACACGGCGCTGCTCGACATGCCGGCCGACTATTTTCTCGACACGGTCGACGTCGTGTTTCAGCGCATGCTGCTCGCGGCCGGCGCGTGGCATGTGGACGGCCGCCGCGTCGAACCGGCCGCGCTGCGCGATGTCGCGCTGCTGACCGTCGAAGGCGCCCGCGACGGGGTCACGGGCACCGGGCAGACGCATGCGGCGCTCGATCTGTGCAGCGGCCTCTCGGCCGACGAGCGCCATCGCGTCGACATCGACGATTGCGATCACTACGGGCTGTTTACGGGGCCACGCTGGCACGGCAACGTTCATCCGGCGCTGCAGCGCGTGTTCGCGCTCGCGGAAGCCGGCCGACCGCGCCCGCGCCGAAACCGGCAAACCTGACGCCGCATCACGGGCGCGCCGCGTCGAGCAGCGCGCGCACCTCGTCGTCGCTCGTCTGCGCGAAGTGCGCGTAGAACTGGCTGATCCCGAAGAACCGCGCCGGCTGCGACACCGTGACGAATGCATCGGCCAGGCCGTCGAACGCATGCACGGCACTCGCCGGCGCGACCGGCACGGCCGCGACGATGCGCGCCGGGTGACGCTCGCGCAGCGCCTGCAGCGCGACGCGCATCGATGCGCCGGTCGCGACGCCGTCGTCGACCACGATCGCGATGCGCCCTTCCACCGCCAGCGGCGGCACCGCGCCGCGATACAGCGCCTCGCGACGATGCAGTTCGGCCGTCTCGCGCGCGATCACGTCGGCGAGTTGTGCATCGGATACGTCCATGTCGCGGATCACCGAACGCTGCAAATGCGTCCCGCCGCCCGTCGCGATCGCGCCCATCGCGAGCTCGGGGTCGAACGGCACGCCGAGCTTGCGCACGACCAGCACGTCGAGCGGCGCGCGCAGCGCACGGGCGACCGGATACGCGACGGGCACACCGCCGCGCGGCAACGCGAGCACGACGACATCGCTTCGCCCCGCGTATTCGCGCAACGCGTCGGCCAGCTGGCGACCGGCATCGGCGCGATCGGCAAAACTGCTTTCGATCACGATCGACTCCCTGCCATTGCGCCGATGCGCGAAAGCCGCGCCGGCGCCTGTCAACGAGGATGGTTCATCGGTCGCGCCGATGCAAGCAGGGTCACACCGGCGCGCAATGCGCCGCAGGAAGGGTCAGAGGCCGCCGGCCTGCCGGTACAGCCGCCAGAACGATTGCGCGTAGGACTGCGCGAGTTCGGGCGCGCGCCGGAATACGTTGACCGTGTCGGCCTGCTCGGCCGCGCCGTCGGACAGCGTCGTCAGCGCGACGCTGTCGTCGACGATCACGAAACGCGACGCGGGGCCGCCATGCCGCGAATCGATCGCGACGTCGATACCCGCGGATTTCAGATAGCCGGCGCCGCTGTACCTGCCCGCACGCGGCGGGCGCACCAGCACCACGCGCACCTCGATCCCCCGCGCGCGGGCCGCGCGCAGCGCGCTCGCGACAGCCGGCGGCACCTGCGTATAGCCGGCCAGCAGCACGCGGCGCTGCGCCTGTTCGATCAGATCGACGGTCGCGTCGGCCGCCGCGTTGTCATACGAAAAGTACGTGCCGACCGATGCGGCGTCGGACAGAATCTGGCTGGCGTGGACGCTCGTCGCGCAGCAGAACGCGGCGAGGAAGAAGGCGGCTGGTCTCATGGCGGGCGCCATTGTAGCGACGCCAATTCGCGTGGCAAGGGGCGGCTGCGACGCTGCTGCGCCGGCGCAACACACAGTGCCGAACCGGTGCCCGGACGCTGTGTTTCGAGCCGGGTTTCAACCCGTCGATCAGCCGGGCGCGACGCGCGCGAGCCAGTTCGTCACGCCGTCGACGGAACGGAAATCCGCGAGGCTGCGCGCCGGCAACGCGGGATACGCGCCGCCGGCCATCTCGGCCAGCGCGCGCCCGGGACCGAGTTCGAGAAACGCGGTGGCGCCCGCCTCCACGCACGCGGCAAGACAACTCGCCCACTCGACCGGCTCCGCGATCTGCCGCGCGAGCTTGTCGAGGCCCGTGTCGACATCGAGCACCGACGCGCCGTCGATCCCCGAGAACAGCCGCGTGCCGGGCAGCGGCCGGCGCACGCGCGTCACGGCCAGCGTCGCGCGGAAGGCCGGCACGGCAGCCGCGAGCCGGCGCGTGTGCGACGCGATCCGCACGCAGACGGGCGCGACGCGCTGCGCGCCGGCATGCGCCGCGTCGTCGGCCACCGCATCGACATCGGCGTGCCGCCCCGCGACCACGAACGCATCGCCCGGGTTCGCGATCGCGATGGCCGCGTCGCGACCGTCGCACAGCTGCGCCAGTTGCGAACGCGCCAGGCCGCGCACGAACACCATCCGCTCGTCGCCGCCGCTTGCGGCATCCATCGCGCGTGCACGCGCATCGGCCAGGTCGAGCGCGTCGTGCGGGTCGATCATCCCCGCGACGCTCCACGAGCCGACCTCGCCGACGCTGTAGCCGGCGACGCAACGCCGGCGCGGCCACACCGCATCGAGCAGCGCGGCCGCCGCGAGCGCCTGGACCGTGCAGAGGATCTGCGCGGCCCGGTTTTCCCGCAGCGCATCGGGCCCGGCCTGCCGGACCCACGTGCGTGGATCGTCGCCGAGCAGCCGGCCCGCATGCGCGAACAATGCGTGGGCCTGCGGCGCCGACCCGGTCAGATCGAACATGTCGGCGCGTTGCGCGCCTTGCCCCGAACACAGGATGGCCAGCGTCATCGCGCGTGCCCTTCGGCTTCGAGCGCATCGACGAACACGCTCATCGCGAGCAGGTCGGCCGCCCCGCCCGGGCTCAGCCGGCGTGCGACGAACGCCCGATGCGCGGCCGCCGCGCGCAGCCGCCAGTCGGGCACCCGCACGCCGCCGCGCGCGACGAAGGCACGGGCGGTCGCGCGGGCGAAATCGAGGCCGGCCTGCCCGCCCCGGTGCAGCAGATTCGTGTCGTCGAGCGCGGCGATCAGCGCGAAGCACGCGGCGACCCGCGCGGCTTCCGGATCGTCCGGCAAGTCGCGCTGGGCGCGGCGCAGCGCGGGCAATCCGACCGCGTACACGGTCGGAAAGCCGTCGGCCGCCTCGCGACGCGCACCGCCCACACCGTAGCGGCGGCTCGCGCGCTCGCCATGGCTGTCCGGCAAACGCGGGCCGCCGAGGATCTCGACGCCCCAGCGGCGGGATACGAACGCGCCGAGCGTCATTCCGGCCGGCACCGCGCCCGGCAGCGCGCGCCGGCCGGCAGCCGCGCACAGCAGCCCGAGCCCGAAGATCGCGCCGCGATGCGTATTGACGCCGCCGGTCGCGGCGAGCATCGCGTGCTCGGCACGCAGGCCGATCTTGCGCAGCACGGCCATGTCCGCGTCGCGGGCGCCCGCATCGGCGAGTTCCGCGAAGTACGGCCGCAGCACGGCGGCGCTGCGCGCGAACGTCGCGGCATCCATGTCCGTATGACTGCCGGTGTCGACGTGACTGACCAGGCCCGGCTTCGGATAGGTGTCGATCTCGAGCACGAGGCTGCGCTCGGCCAGCGCCGCGATGCGTTCGGCATCGGACGGCGCCGCTACGCGGCAGGCAGCCCGTGCGTTCATCGCGGGCCTCCGGTGAAGGCATCGGCGCGCATCAATTCGACCGCAATCGCGGTCTTCACCGCGACTTCGGGCAAGCGCGCATGCAGTTCGCGCCAGTTGACGCCTGCACCGTCGTCGCGCAGCAGCTCGCCGTCGATGCGCATCGGCGCGCGCGCGTCGATCGCCGCGAGACCGTCGAGCAACGGCGCAAGCGACACGGGGTCCGGTAGCGGCAACACGATGTCGAGATCGGACGATGCGCTCAGGTAGGGCTCGCCCGTCAGCGCCTGCCACGCGAGGCTGCCGAACACGCGGCCCTGCACGCCGCAGCGCGCCCCGAGCGCATCGAGTTCGCGCAATGGCGCATGCCACGCGGCGGGCGCGGCGGCGAGCCCGTCCGTCAAGGTCGGCAGCGGGCCGACCGTCGCGAGCGCGTCGGCGGCCACGTTCAGCGCGATGCGCCGTTTGCCCGCCGACGGCGGCAGCGGCAGGCCGAGCGGCACGCGGCCAGCATCGGCTTCGTCCGGCGACGCGCGACGCACGATCAGCGGCCAATCGCGTTCAGCCCATGCGCGCACGAGCGGATCACCCGCGAGCGCGGGGTCGCGGGCGAATGCCGCGCCCCACCCGCCCGCCGTCAGCGTGACGAGCGTGTGGCGGCGCAGCGGCAGCTCAGCGTGCGGCACGCGCGAGTGCCTCGACGCGGGCGGCGACGTCGGTCGCGACCGGCCGGCCGCGCGCCGCGCGCCGGTCGATGCGCTCGGCCGGCTTGCCGAGCCATTCGCCGACCTGCGCGTCGAGCGCGCGGGACGGATCGAGCACGGCGTCGACGGCGCCCATCTTCACGAGGTTGTCGAGCCCCGGCGCGAACACCGGTGTCGAACGCGCCATCTCCTTCAGCACGTCGATCGGCAGCTTGGTCACGCGCGACATCGACGGCAGGTCCATCACCTCCGGCTCGGCGCCCGGCACGGCGAGCAGCGTGCGCGTCGCAAGCGCGGTCGCGATGAACGCGCCGGCGGCCGTGTGGCCGTACAGCACGCCGATCGTCCGGTGTCCGGCGAGATCCGCGTGCATCAGGCATTTGGCGAGATGCGACAGCCCTTCGTTCAGGCCCAGCAGTTCGTCGCGCTTGCTCATCCGCTGGCTGTCGCTGTCGACCAGCACGAGGATCGGCGTGTCGCCGCCGCGCGCGACCGTGTCGAGCACGGACGACGCGAGCGTCAGCGCCTCGTCGATGCCGAACGGCAGGCGGTCGGCCACGCCGATCACGTCGACGCGCGTGCCGGCCAGTTCCGCGTGGCCCGTCAGCAAGCCGCCATTGCGCACAATCGAATGGCCCGCGGGAAACAGCGAGTTCAGTACTTCATCGAGCGTCATGCTGCCTCCCGCCGGGCCGCCCCAAGGGAGGCAGGCGCCCCCTCGGGGGGCAGCGAACGAAGTGAGCGTGGGGGTCGTTTCATTTCTGCTCCTGTAACTGGTCGGCGAGCTTCGCGAATTCATCGTCGGGCATACCCGGAATCGCTTCCGGCTCATCAGCCCCGAGCGCACGCCACACATCGAGCGCATCCTTGCATGCACCGAACCGTTCGACCCGCGCTTCGAGACGCGCCTGTTCCTCACGCAGCATCGCCGCATCGAACGTCGGCGCGCGCCCGATCAGGTCGAGCGCGGCCGCGCGAAATGCGTCCGGCGTATCGGCCACGTAACGATCGGCGCCGCCGATCAAGCGCCGGTGCTTGCCGCCCATCATGCGCCAGATCAGTGCGCGATCCTTCGAGTCGAATTCCTCGACGCCGCGATTGGTCTCGATCACTTCAGGCCCCGACACGCTGATGCGCCCCTGCTCCGACACCGCGAGCGCCGAACAGCACGCAGCGAGCAACCCGCCGCCGCCGTAGCAGCCCGCGCGCCCGCCGATCAGCCCGATCACCGGCACGCCGGCCGCCCGCGCGTCGACGAGCGCGCGCATGATCTCGGCGATCGCGAGCTCGCCCGCGTTCGCTTCCTGCAACCGCACGCCGCCCGTATCGAACAGGATCAACACCGGCTTGCCGACGTCACGCGCGGCGCGCAGCAGCCCGGTGAGTTTCGCGCCGTGCACCTCGCCGAACGCGCCGCCCATGAAGCGGCCCTCCTGCGCGGCGACGAACACCGGCTTGCCATCGAGCCGGCCGTGGCCGACCACCATCCCGTCGTCGAACTGCTGCGGCAGCGCGAACAGCGGCAGGTGCGGACTCGTCACGCGCTCGGCCGGCCCGAGGAATTCCGTGAAGCTGCCCGCGTCGAGCAGACCGTCGATGCGTTGCCGCGCCGACGCTTCGTACCAGCTCGCCGCATTCGCGACGAACGCCGGCGCATCGTGGATCACGTCGCTCATCATGCGTCTCCCTCGATCGCGCGCACGGCCTGCGCGAGCCGCAGCGACACCATGTCGGGCCGCGCGCCGCCGTCGTTGATCGACAGCTTCAGGCCGCCCGGCGTGCGCCGTTCGACGAAGTCCGATACGACCGCCTGCCAGACCGCGCCGAAACCGACGGCCGCGGTGCGGATGTCGATCTCGCATTCATTGCCGGGCAGCACGCGTTCGACCAGCACTTCGAGATTGCCGGACGCGACCACGCCGACGAGCGCCGCGGCCTGCTCGCCCTTCGCGCGTTCGCGCGCGGTGAAGCGATAGTTCAACTGTTCCATGCCCTCTTCCTCACCAGTTGCGGAACCGGGCCGGCGGCGCATAGAGCCCGCCCGACCAGTGCACCAGATCCTTGATCGACCGCGCGGCGAGCCAGCGGCGGTCGGCGTCGAGCGGATCGATACCGAGATCCTCCGGGCGACGGATCACGCCGCGTTCGCGCAGCCGCTCGACCAGCTTCTTGTCGCGGCCGCGGCCGACGTCGGTATAGCCGGCGACGCCGCGAATCGCGTGCTCGCGTTCGTCCTTGTCGCGGCACATCAGCAGGTTCGCGATCCCTTCCTCGGTGACGATGTGCGTGACGTCGTCGCCGTAGACCATGATCGGCGCGAGGTCGAGCTGCAGCTTGTCGGCGAGCTTCAGCGCGTCGAGCTTCTCGACGAACATCGGCACGTTCTTGTCGCCGAACGTCTCGCCGATCTGCACGACCAGCTTGCGGCCGCGCCGCAGCGCCGCCGGCGTGTCCGGGTCGGCTTCCGCGCCGGCCTTCAGCCACGGCTCGCTCGGATGACGCCGGCCGCGCGCGTCGCTGCCCATGTTCGGCGCGCCGCCGAAGCCGGCGATCCGCTCGGCGGTGACCGTCGACGAATGGCCGGACAGGTCGATCTGCAGCGTCGAGCCGATGAACATGTCGCACGCATAGAGGCCGGCCGTCTGGCAGAACGCCCGGTTCGAGCGCAGCGACCCGTCGGGGCCCGTGAACCACACGTCGGAGCGCGCGCGGATGTAGTCGTCCATCCCGACCTCGGAGCCGAAACAGTGGACCTGCTCGACCCAGCCCGATTCGATCGCGGGAATCAGCGTCGGGTGCGGATTGAGCGCCCAGTGCGTGCAGACCTTGCCCTTCAGCCCGAGCTTCGCGCCGTAGGTCGGCAGCAGCAGCTCGATCGCGGCCGTGTTGAAGCCGATTCCGTGGTTCAGACGCTTGATCCCGTACGGTTCGTAGATGCCCTTGATCGCGAGCATCGCGGTGAGGATCTGCGTTTCGGTGATCGCGGCCGGATCGCGCGTGAACAGCGGCTCGACGTAGAACGGCCGGCCGGCCTCGACGACGAAATGCACGCGATCGCCGGGAATGTCGACGCGCGGCACCTTGTCGACGATGCGGTCGACCTGCGCGATCACGATGCCGTCCTTGAACGCGGTGGCCTCGACGACAGTCGGCGTGTCCTCGGTGTTCGGGCCGGTGTACAGGTTGCCGTCGCGATCGGCGCTCACGGCCGCGATCAGCGCGACCTGCGGCGTGAGGTCGATGAAGTAGCGGGCGAACAGTTCGAGATAGGTATGCACCGCGCCGAGCGCGATCTTGCCGCCGAACAGCAGCTTCGCGATGCGCTGCGACTGCGGGCCCGAATACGCGAAGTCGAGCCGCTTCGCGATGCCGCGCTCGAACACGTCGAGATGCTCGGGCAGCACGACGCCCGACTGCACCATGTGCAGGTCGTGGATCTTCGCGCTGTCGACGTCGGCGAGCGCGGTGGCGAGCAGATCGGCCTGCTTCTGGTTGTCGCCTTCGAGGCACACGCGATCGCCGGGCCGCAGCACCGCTTCGAGCAACGCGACGGTGTCGCGCGCATCGACCCGCTTGCCCTGCGCGTATGCCGCGCCGGCCGCGAGGCGTGCATCGCGCGCCTGCCGCGCGTGATTCCATCCGGTCATGAACAGTTCTCCGCTTCGAGGGTTCAGCGGCATTCTAAGCCTGGCGCCGCCGCCGATTGATGATGTTGCAGAATGCGACTCAGAGGACGCGGCGATGGATGCGGCCCGCGCGCGGGCCGCGTCGCAGGGCCCTACGCGCCGACCAGCGCGCGCGTCGTGAAGAACAGTACCGACGGCCCGAGCAGGCAGCCGACGCCGGTATGGAACGTCGCGACCAGCGCACCGTACGGCACGAGCCGGCGATCGGTCGCGGCAAGGCCCGCGCTCACGCCGCTGACGGTGCCGGCCAGCCCGCCGAAGATCATCGCGGAGCGCGGCGTCTTCAGGCCCATGAAATTGGCCGCGACCGGCGTGCCGACCATCACGATGATCGCCTTCACGAGCCCGGTCGCGATGCTGAGCGCGATCACGTCGGAGCTCGCACCGATCGCCGCGCCGGTGACGGGCCCGACGATATAGGTGACGGCGCCCGCGCCGATCGTCGTCATGCTGACCGCGTCGGTGTAGCCGAACGCGCGCGCGACGCACGCGCCGACGATGAACGGCAGCACGGTGCCGAGCAGCAGCGACACGACGCCGACGAGCCCGGCCTTGCGCGCCTCGGTCGACTGTACTTCGAACGCGGTCGCGACGATCGCGAAATCGCGCAGCATCGCGCCGCCCATCAGGCCGATACCGGCGAACAGCTTGACGTCGGCCAGCCCCTTCTCGCCGCCGGTGAATGCGCCGCCGACGTAGGCGAGCACGAGACCGATGACGATCGCGATCGCCGAGCCGTGCACGCGGCCGAACGTGAGCTTGCGCGACGCGATCGACGACAGCCACATGATCAGGCCGACCAGCGCGAACGACGCGACGAGCCCGTTGTGGGCGACGGTTTTTTCGAGCATCTGCAGCATGGCGGCCTCCGTTATTGTTCTTCGAATTGCGGCACGCCCGCGAAGGCCGTGTCGTCGCGCCCCGTGCGCGCGAGTACCGCAATGCAGCATGCGCAGATCGCGACCGCGCCGACGGCGGCCAGCAGCGCGACCGGCCCGCCCTTGAGCGCGGCGACGACGTTCTGGTTCGCGGCCATCGCGACGACGACCGGGATATACATCGCGCCCCAGAAACCGACGCCCGCCTCGGTCTCCTTCGGCAGCCAGCCGCGCCGGTGCAGCCACAGGCGCAGGCAGATCAGCAGCAGCATCGCGATGCCGACGCCGCCGACGTTGGTCTTCACGCCGATCGCGCTGCCGAGCAGGTCGCCGAGGAACAGTCCGGCCAGGTGGCAGAACGCCAGCAGCGCGGTTCCGTAGATGATCATGAGTCGTCTCCAGTCTCTTCGTGACGGGCGCCTGACGCATGCGGGAGTCAGGCCCGCACGCCGATCCCGGGCGGACTGTCTGTCTCCTGCGGCGGGGCGCCGCGGCCCGGCGGCTCGTCGTGCGAGCACGTTCTCGGGGTCGATGGGATGATGCGGATTCGGGCCGGACGCCGGATGGCTTAGACTGACCGATGCAGCCGGCGGCGCGACACGGGCTACGCGTCTGGTGCCCCTCGTTGGCGGAGGCCGCACTGGCGCGTGATCCGATACTAGCGCCGCATAATCCGGCCATTTATGAAGTTGTCGAAACCGATTCAGTGGATTTAGCAATGCGTCCGTTACCGCCCGAACTGCTGCGCAGCTTCGTCGCCGTCGCCCAGTCCGGCAGCTTCACCGCCGCGTCCGAGCGCGTGAACCTGTCGCAGTCGACCGTCAGCCAGCATATCCGCCGCCTCGAGGAGCTGCTCGACCGGCCGCTGTTCGAGCGCGACACGCGCAACGTGCACCTGTCGCAGCACGGCGACGCACTGTTCCGCTACGCGGTGCGCATCCTCGAACTGATGGACGAGGCCGTCACGTCGGTCTGCGGGCCGCCGCTGTCGGGCAAGGTGCGGCTCGCGATGTCGGAGGATTTCGCGTCGGCGCACCTGACGGCCGCGCTCGCGAGCTTCGTGCAGCGCAACCCGGACGTCGAGCTCGCGATCTCGACCGGGCTGTCGGGCGACCTGTTCGACGCGCTCGACGAAGGCCGGCACGATCTCGTGTTCGCGAAACGCATCGCCGGCAGCCGGCGCGGCCGCGTGATCCGCAGCGAACCGCTGTACTGGTGCACCGGCCCCGATTCGCGGATCACCGGCCACGAGGCCGTGCTGCCGCTCGCGATGCATCCGGAGCCGAGCGTGTCGCGCCGCCGCGTGCTCGAATCGCTCGAAGCCGTCGGGCGCCCTTACCGGATCGCCGTCGTGAGCAGCAGCATCGCGGTGCTGCGGGCGGCCGCGAGCGCGGGGCTCGGCGTCAGCGCGTTCGCCGGCTACGTGATCCCGGCCGGGCTCGCGCGGCTCGACGCGGGGCTACCCGAACTCGGCGAACTCGAATACGTGGTCGATCGCCCGGCGGCCGCGTCGCGCTCCACGCTCGCGCTCGAAGCCACGCTGATCACGGCGGCGGCCGAGTTGTAACGGCACGGCGCGCATCGCACACGGGCGCGGGCGTGGTCGCACCTGACGGCTTTGCCCGGAACGCGTCATCGTCCGCGCAGCATCCGCTCGCGACAATGGGACCCATCCGAACGCACCGCGCATCGCCGCGCGCGTCCGGTACCCCGTCCCCTTGATCGGAGCCCGCCATGAAAAACGTCCTGCGATTCGCCGTCGCGACCGCCGCAGCCGCGCTGCTGTCCCCCGCCTTTGCCCAGACCGACGCATCGGCTCCCACGCAGGGCCTGACGCGCGCGGAAGTCATCGACCAGCTCAAGCAGGCCTATCTCGACGGCGAACTGCCGACCAACGACGGCAACTATCCGCCGAACGCCGCGACCCGCGCACGCAACCGCGAACTCGTACAGGCCGCGAGCCCGGCCTGGCTGGCCCACGTGCCGCCCGCCAGCCAGGCGACGTCGCAGCAATGACCGGTGGCGCCGCTGCGCGCGACCGGATCAGGATCAGGGCAGGAAGCTGCGGCGTCGCGCGTCGATCAGTTCGACGAGCAGCCGATCGCGCTCCGCTGCCAGTGCCTGCATCGACCGCTCGCCCTGGATCGCGCGCAGCTCGTCGGTCAGCTTGCGATCAACTTCCGGATCGAACGACGGCGTGCCGAGGTCGTCCCACCAGCTCGTGATCGGCCCCGACAGGTGTTCGAGGAAGTGCGCGATCCCGCCCGCGCCGCCGCCGAGGTGATAGGTCAGGCACTGCCCCATCAGCCCCCAGCGCAGGCCCGGCCCCCACGCGACCGCCTTGTCCGCATCGGCGACGCTCACGACGCCTTCGCCGACCAGGTGATACACCTCGCGGAACAGCGCGGCCGCGAGCCGGTTCGCGACGTGGCCGGTCATCTCCTTGTTCAGCACGATCGTCTGCTTGCCGAGCGCATCGTAGAACTGCTTCACGCGCGCGATCACGTCCGGACTGGTCGCGTCGCCGCCGACCAGCTCGACGAGCGGGATCAGGTGCGGCGGATTGAACGGATGCGCGATCAGGCAGCGTTCCGGATGCTTCGCGCAGGCCGTCTGGATCTCGGACATCTTCAGGCCCGACGAGCTGGACGCGATCGGCACGTGCGCGGGCAGCACGTCGTCCATCTGGCGATAGAGCGCGCGCTTCAGGTCGAGTCGCTCGGGGCCGTTCTCCTGCACGAAGTCGACGCCGTCGAGCGCGCGCACGAGATCGGCGTCGAACGACAGCCGCGCGCAAAGCTCGGCGGCCCGCTCGCCGAGGAATGCGGCGAGCGCGTCGCGCAGCCGTGCATCGGCCTGCGGGGCCGGGTCGGTCGCGACGACGTCGAAGCCCTGCGTCAGGTAGAAAGCGGCCCAGCTTGCGCCGATCACGCCGGCGCCGACGATCGCGATACGTCGAATGTCCATGGTTGTCCCGTGTGGTTGGTCTGCGGATATGCCGCGGCGATTGTCGCATCGAATCCCGCGCGCAGGCGTCGACGCGGACTGCAGATTCCCTCTTGAAATGCGCGGCGACGGCCACTAATTAAGCGTCGTCGGGCAGTGCCGCATGCCACGCACCGCCCCCGTATCGACCCAGTGGAGCCACCCGTCGCGCCCGCCGCAGGCGACGCGCGGTCACGTCTCCCGCGTTCCCTGTTCAGGAGGACCAACATGAGCGGTATCCATTTCGGCAACGATCTGTTCGACGAATTCGCCCGCGTGCAGCGGCAGATGGCGAGCCTGCTCGGCGAACGCCCGTCGGGCATCCGTGCGGGGCGCGCCGGCACGTTTCCCGCCCTCAACGTCGGCGCGACCGACGACGCGATCGAGATCGTCGCGTTCGCACCCGGCATGGCCGCGGCCGACTTCGACGTATCGATCGACAAGGATCTGCTGACGATCAGCGGCGAGCGCAAACCGGCGCCGCGCACCGAAGGCGACGACGTGCGCACCTATGCACAGGAGCGCTTTCATGGCGCGTTCCGCCGCGTGGTCGAACTGCCGCGCGACGCGGACCCCGACCAGGTCAGCGCCCGCTACGAAAACGGCTGCCTGCTGATTCGCGTCGGCCGGCGCGAGGCCTCGAAGCCGCGTGCGATCACCATTCAGTAACCTTCAGGATACCGACATGAACACGAACCCGACCCTGGCCGAACGCCAAACCACCGCCGTTCATCCGGCCGCCGCCGAAGCCGCGCGCCGGCCCGCGATCACCCCGTCCGTCGACATCGTCGAGGATCAACGCGGCGTCACGCTGCGCGCCGACCTGCCCGGCGTGCCGCGCGAGAATCTCGACGTGAAGGTGCACGACAACACGCTGACGATCGAAGCCGCGACGCAGTTCGACACGGCGGCCGACCTGCGCGTGCGGCACGCGGAAATCCGTTCGACGCGCTATGCACGGTCGTTCGTGCTGAGCGCCGACCTCGACACGTCGCGAATCGACGCGAACCTGCGCGACGGCGTACTGACGCTGACGATCCCGCGCCGCGAGGAAACGCGCCCGCGCCGCATCGACGTGACGGCCGGCAATGCGTGAGCGTCGACGCGTGTCCTGACACGACGCGCATGAAAAAGCCCCGCTCCGGCGCGATGCCGGGCGGGGCTTTTTTGCATCGGGCCGCGCGCATTCAGGCACGCGGACTGCCGCTTCAATCGAAATCGAACAGGTCGAACACCGACTTCTTGCGACGCCGGCCGTCGTGCCGGTCACGCTCGTTGTGCGAGCGGCCGTCGCGCCCCCAGCCGTCGTCGCGGCCGCGCGGCGCGTGCGCATCGTGCTGCACTGGCGCCGTGTCGCGTCGCACCGGCGCGTCACCGGTTTCGCGGGTGATCAGCTTGTCGAGTTCGCCGCGATCGAGCCACACGCCGCGGCAGGTCGGACAGTAGTCGATCTCGATCGACTGGCGCTCGGCCATCAGCAGGTCGGGCGTCTTGCAGACAGGACATTTCATCGCGTTTCTCCTTTCCGTGCGAATTTCATCCGGATTTCATATGAGGTGCGCGAGCCGGCCGCCACAGCGGCCGGCATCACGCGCGCCGGCTCAGTCGCGCGCCACCTGCGCCGCCCGCTTCGCCTTGGCCCGCCGCGCCAGCATGTTCATGCCCTCGACGAACGCCGAGAACGCCATCGCCGCATAGATGTACCCCTTCGGCACGTGCGAACCGAACCCTTCGGCGATCAGCGTCATGCCGATCACGACCAGGAACGACAGCGCGAGCATCACGATCGTCGGGTTGCGGTCGATGAAGCGTGCGAGCGGCTGCGCGGCGAACAGCATCACGCTCACGGCGACGATCACGGCGACGAACATGATCGGAACGTGCTCGGTCATGCCGATCGCGGTCACGATGCTGTCGATCGAGAACACGATGTCGAGCATCACGATCTGGCCGATCGCGGCCCATACCGTCAGGCCGGCCGCGCCGGCGGCCCCGCCCGCGCCGTCGCCGTCGTGCGACACGTGGTGATGGATCTCGGTGGTCGCCTTCCACACGAGGAACAGGCCGCCCGACAGCAGGATCATGTCGCGCCACGAGAACGCATGGTCGAACAGCGTGAACACGGGTTCGGTCAGGCTCGCGATCCACGCGACGCTGCCGAGCAGCGCGAGGCGCATCACCAGCGCGAGCGCGATGCCGAGGCGCTGCGTGCGGGCGCGCTGCGCTTCGGGCAGCTTGTTGCTGAGGATCGAGATGAAGATCAGGTTGTCGATGCCGAGCACGACTTCCATCACGACGAGCGTCAGGAGCGCGGCCCAGACGGCGGGGTCGGTGGCAAGCGTCAGCAGGTAGTCCATGGGCGGGGCCGATACGAAAGTGGAAAGCCTGATGATATGACGCCCCGAACTTCGTAAAAATCAGAGAGAATCTGATTTTAGGTTCGGTTTTTTCGATATATCGCGCTCCGATGCTCAATTTCCGACATCTGTACTATTTCTGGGTCGTGGTGAAGGAAGGCGGCTTCGCGCGTGCGGCCGAGCGGCTCGACATGGCCGTGCAGACGATCAGCGCGCAGGTGCGCGAACTGGAGAAATCGCTCGGGCACCAGCTACTGCGCCCCGCCGGGCGCGGCGTCGCGATGACCGATGCCGGGCAGGCCGCCTTTGCACGCGCGGAAATCATCTTCGAGATGGGCCGGCTGATTCCCGACGACGTGCGGGCGGCGGCCAGCCAGCCGACCGTGCGGCTCGCGGTCGGCCTCGCGGACGGCATCTCCAAGCTTGCCGCGCACGCGATCCTGGCCCCGGTGCTCGCCACGCCCACGCTGCGGCTGCTGTGCCACGAGGGCGAGCACGACGCGCTGCTCGCGGAACTCGCGCTGCATCACCTGGATCTCGTGCTGGCCGGTCAGGGCGCGCCGTCCGGGTCGAACCTGCGCGTGACGAGCGAGCGGCTCGTCGCGTCGCCGGTCGACTGGTACGGGCCCGCGGCACTCGTCACGCCGGCCGCGCGCCAGCGCTTTCCGCAGTGTCTGGCCGAGCTGCCGGTGCTGCTGCCGACCGCGCATTCGGCGTTGCGCGCCCATCTCGACCGATGGCTGGAAAGCGAGCGGATCGTGCCGCGCGTGGCCGGCGAATTCGAGGACAGCGCGCTGATGGCCGTGTTCGCGGCGCGCGGCCTCGGCGTGTTTCCACTGAGCGAACTCGGCGCGAACGATGCGTCGCTGCTGCGCGGGCTCAGGCGGCTCGGGCGCGCGGGCGACGTGACCGAGGAGATCCACGCGATCCGCTCCCGACGCGGCGAACATCATCCGCTGACGGCGCAATTGCTGGCCGCGGCGCGCGGCGCGCCGGCCGACTGAAGCGAGCGCGACATCAAACGAAACTATAATGTCGCCCCGGCCATACGAGATGTGCGCGCGCATCAATCCGGGCACTCCCGTTGCGCCGCCTCTCGCCGAGCCTTCTGAAAGACGCCATGCACAACCGATTTCGCCTGTTTTCCGTTTCGTGCGCGCTCGCGGTTGCGACCGTGCTGGCGGCATGCTCGTCGCCGCCCAAGCCGATCTACCAGCAGGAACAGTTCGACGCGACCACCAGCCCGTATGCGCACACGTTCCACTCGAAATCCGACGCGGCCTGCGAGGCCGCGCGGCGCGCGCTGCTGAGCCAGGGCTACGTGGTGTCGTCGTCGCGCAACGACGCGGTCGACGGCAGCAAGAATTTCCAGCCGAGCAACGACATGCACGTCGTGATCGAGTTTCACGTCGTGTGCGCGGACGCGAATGCGGACGGCTCGTCGAGCATCGCGTACGTGAACGCGGTGCAGGACCGCTATACGCTGAAGAAGTCGAATACGTCGGCCAGCGTCGGCTTGAGCGTGTTCGGCTCGCTGTCGCTGCCGATCGGGTCGAGCGACGACGCGCTCGTCAAGACCGCGAGCGAGACGATTCCCGCCGGCGTGTTCTATGAGCGCTTCTTCACGCTCGTCGACCATTTCCTGAAGATCGACCCGGCGCGGCGCGACCGCGCAACCGTGAAGGCCGCCGAGAAGGAACCCGTCGCGCCGCTGCCCGAACCCGCGCCGACGCCGCAGGGCGAACCGCTGAAGATGACGACGCCGGTCGTGCCGACGCCGCCCGCGGCGCCGGTGCCGCTTTCGGCGCCGGGGGTCGCGGCTGGATCGGGCGCGAATGCCGTGCCGGCCGCGGCGTCGGCCGTGGCGGCGCCCGCTGCGATGCGTGCTGCCGCGCCGGCGGCGGCGTCCGGGTCCGGGGCGGTTTCGGGGGCGGCCCCTGCGTCTGCACCTGCGCCGGCTTCGGCTGGCGGCCCGACGCCTGCGTCGGCGCCTGCGCCCGCTTCGGCTGCTGCACCCGCTTCGGCGCCTAAGCCGGTTTCCGGTCCGGCAACCGCACCGGCGCCTTCATCGGCCTCCGGTTCGACGGCCGCGCCGGTTTCCGCACCCGCGTCTGCTTCGGCTCCGGCGCCGGCCACCGCCACGCCATCATCGCCCGCGCCCTCGTCAGCAGCATCGACGCCCGCATCGGCCTCGGCGCCGTCGAGCGCATCGCCTGCGCCGGCGACAGCCAACCCGATCGCATCGTCCACGCCGTCCGGCGCGAGCGCACCCGCCGCGAACTGACCGCGCTCCGGTATCGTCGCGGCCGGCCGCATGCGGCGCCGCGCGACGGTACGCATACCTTCCGCATCATTCTCCGAGACCCTTCCCGTTCATCCGGCTCGGCGCCGGCCGCGCATGGCCGCACGGGATCGACGAAAAGGCAACGTCGACGCGTCGCGGTTAGCTACGTGCCCAACCCGCGGTCGCCACCGGGACGAAAATCGCAGGCGCCTCGCCGTCTCGCGCCGCGCGGCTTGGCGGCGCCCTCACCTACCGCAACGTCGCACGCAGCGTCTGCAGATGCTCGGCGGTCGTGGTCACGCCGCCGCAGACGATCACCGCGATGTCCGACGCCGACGCAAGCACCGGCACCGGGCGCTCCAGCGCGGCCAGGGCAGCGCCGCACGCGGGCTCGACGACGATCCGGTGTTCATCGACAAACCGCAGCGACGCAGCCACCGCGTCGGCATCGGACACGACGACCGGATGAATCGCGTGGCGCGTCGCCCACTCGACCGCCGCGTCACATGGCCGCTTCGCGCCGAGCGACGTCGCGATGCTCGCGATGGCCGCCAGTTCGACCGGACGCCCCTGCGCGACCGAGCGCGCATAGCAGTCGGCGCCTTCCGTCTCGGCCGCGACGACCGGCACGTCGTGCCAGCCGTTGCGCACCAACCCTTCCAGCACGCCGCACAGCAGACCGCCGCCGCCGACCGCGAGCACGACCGCGTCGGGCTTCGGACCGGCCGCCGCCATCTCGTCGATCATCGTCGCGTGGCCCTGCCACAGCACGCGGTCGTCGAACGGATGCACGAACGCGTCGTGCTCGTCGAGCGTCGATTGCGCGAACGCATTTGCCTCGGCCCAGCTCGCGCCGTGCACGACGAGGTCCGCGCCTTCGATGCGGATCAGCTCGCGCGCCCGGGCCGATGCGCTTTCCGGCACGACGACGCGCACCGGCACACCGAGTTCGCGGCCGCAATACGCGACTGCGATGCCCGCGTTACCGCCCGACGACGACACGAACCGCCGCGCCCCGGCCGCATGGCGCGCCTCGCAGACGGCGCCGATGCCGCGCAGCTTGAACGAGCCCGATGGCTGCAGCGCATCGAGCTTGAGCCGGACGGTCCTGCCGAGCCGGCGGGACGCGATGGGTGAGCGGATATAAGGGGTCGGGATATGAAGCGGCATGGGACGGAACGCAGTGGGGACGGAGGAAACACACGCGACTCCGAAGGAAGCGAGCGCGGCGATGACGGTCATCGTACGGTAGGCCGGTCATGCCTTCCAATACCATCGAATGGCGTTTGCTATGCTTTGCAGGCATATCCACACATCGAACCGGACACCGCATGCGCCAGATCGAATTGCGTCACCTTCGCTACTTCGTCGCCGTCGCCCAGGCCGGCAGCGTGATGGCCGGCGCCCGCGCGGCCGGCATCGTGCAGCCCGCGCTGTCGCGGCAGATCCGCGAACTGGAGGACGCGATCGGCACGCCGCTGCTGATCCGTCGCGCGACGGGCGTCACGCTCACCGCGGCCGGCACGAGCTTTCTGCACGATGCGACCGGCCTGCTCGCGATGCTGCAGGACAGCCGTGAGCGCGCGCTGCGCAGCGCGGCCGGCCAGCTCGGCGAACTGCGGCTTGGCGCGCTGCCGAACTGCCTGCCGTTGCCGGTCGTCGCGAACGTCCTCAAAACGTTTCGCGATGCGTGCCCGGACGTGAAACTGTCGATCGCGCCGATGCTGTCCGCCGAGCAGGCCAGCGCGCTGATGCGCGGCCAGCTCGACGCCGGAATCATGGCGTGGCGTCGCGAGGAAGCGCCGCACCTGACGGGCGTGCGGCTGCTGAGCGACCGCTTCGTGCTCGCGATGCCCGCACCGTCGGGCGGCCGCTTCGTCGCGCCGCGCACGCTGGCCGACGTCGCGAACGAGCCGTTCGTCTGGTTCGATGCGCAACGTTCCGCCGCGCACCACCGGTTCCTGATGACGCAGTGCCAGCAGGCCGGTTTCACGCCGCGCATCGCGCAGATCGGCAGCGACATCCCGACGCTGATCGGCCTCGTCGCGGTGGGGATGGGTTGCGCGTTCGTGCCGGAAAGCGCATCGCCGACCTGCCCGAGCACGGTTCGGCTCGTCGCGCTCGACGAACTCGCGAGCCGCTTCGACATCGAGTTCGTGTTCGACGGCGCGGCGACGACGCCGTCGCCCGTCGTCGCGCGCTTTCTCGCGGCGGTCCGCGACGCGGCCGGCGAACCGGGCTGAACGCACGCTGGACGCATCGGCGCGCGGTCGGGCGATGCGACTTGCCGCGCCGACCGACGTGCGGCATTCACTTCCGCGATCGCGTCGTTTTCGATGTCTTTGCACACGAAGCGACATCGTCGTGTCATCGAAAAATCTTTCAAAACGCCGACGTCCGACGCCGCGATACCGCTATTTTCAAATTGACACCAAAAACGGTCGTTTAACGCCGATTCGAATCGTCCTGGCCCGAAATATACTGCGCGCGCATCCAACCCTCGTGCCAAAGAGAGGATGCGTTTCCGCCCCGGCCATGGACCCCCTGTGGTCGGGGCTTTTTTCTGTCGCGCCTTGCGGCGAAAGGCTTTCCGAACATTGCGCCCGGCCGGCGACGGCAGAATCGCCTGTCGCAGGGCAACGCGTCCGGCCAGGCAGCCGCGCGTCATCTCATGCTCGCCGGCCGACTTCCCGAGCGTCTCGCAAGATACCTCCGCATGAGCCGGGAACCGTCACGGCGTCGCAGCTCCCTGTCTGGAAGTTGCGCGCCCATTCATTACGAAAAGCTTTCTAAAAATCCTTGGCGTTCGTCTATCCCGCCAAAACACGGGCTCATAGGTCACGCACACCCGCGTCGCCCGCGCGCTGCATTGTTGACATGAAATCAAGATAATTTCGTCCGCATACGGCTTTTTCCGCAAAAGTAACGCAGGCACACTTCACGCTGTCCTCAACGGCCTCGTGCCGTCGTCCCCCGCTTACAGGAGTCCACCACGTGACCACCACGACTTCCTCTCCGTCCCGCCCCGGCGGCAGCGCCGCGCTGCCGCTGCTCGCGCTCGCCGCCGGCGCGTTCGGCATCGGCACGACCGAGTTCTCGCCGATGGGCCTGCTGCCCGTCATCGCCGAAGGCGTGCACGTGTCGATTCCGCAAGCCGGCATGCTGATCAGCGCGTATGCGATCGGCGTGATGGTCGGCGCGCCGCTGATGACGCTGCTGCTCGCGCGCTGGTCGCGCCGCTCCGCGCTGATCGCGCTGATGTCGATCTTCACCATCGGCAACCTGCTGTCGGCCGTCGCGCCGGACTACACGACGCTGCTGCTCGCCCGCCTCGTGACGAGCCTCAATCACGGCGCGTTCTTCGGGCTCGGCTCGGTGGTCGCGGCGAGCCTCGTGCCGCGCGAAAAGCAGGCCAGCGCGGTCGCGACGATGTTCATGGGGCTGACGATCGCGAACGTCGGCGGCGTGCCGGCCGCAACCTGGCTCGGCCAGATCATCGGCTGGCGCATGTCGTTCGCGGCGACCGCGGGCCTCGGCCTGATCGCGATCGCCGGCCTGTTCGCCGCACTGCCGAAGGGCGAAGCCGGCAAGATGCCCGACCTGCGCGCCGAACTCTCCGTGCTGACGCGTCCGGTCGTGCTCGGCGCGCTCGGGACGACGGTGCTCGGCGCCGGTGCGATGTTCACGCTCTATACCTACGTCGCGCCGACGCTCGAACACCTGACGGGCGCGACGCCCGGCTTCGTGACCGCGATGCTGGTGCTGATCGGCGTCGGCTTCTCGATCGGCAACATCGCGGGCGGGCGCCTCGCCGACCGCTCGCTCGACGGCACGCTGATCGGCTTCCTGTTGCTGCTGATCGCGACGATGGCCGCGTTCCCGCTGCTCGCCACCACTCACGCGGGCGCCGGCGTTACGCTGCTGGTCTGGGGGATCGCGACGTTCGCGGTCGTGCCGCCGCTGCAGATGCGCGTGATGCGCGCGGCCCATGAAGCGCCGGGCCTCGCGTCGGCCGTCAACATCGGCGCGTTCAACCTCGGCAACGCGGTGGGCGCCGCCGCCGGTGGCGCGGCGATCTCGGCCGGGTTCGGCTACGCGGCGGTGCCGCTCGTCGGCGCGCTGATCGCCGCCGCCGGGCTCGCACTCGTGATGCTGCAGGTCACGCAGCGCCGCCGCTCGCCGGCCGCCGCGAACTCGTAAAGGGCAACGCCCGGACGGCCGGGAACCTGCCGCACGCATTCTTACGGCCGCGCCATGCGGCCGTTGTCATTTCCGGCGTGCGCTTCGGTTCCGACGGCTCGATCAGCGCCCGGCGGCAAACCCGCCGAAAAACGCGCGCGCGTTCGCCTCGAGACTCGCGAGGTGATAACCGCCCTCCTGCACGATCACCGTCGGCAAGCCGAGCGCGCCGATCGCGCCCCCGAGCCGCCCGAACCCGTCGGTCGTGACCGCAACCTGCGATTGCGGATCGTCCTTGTAGATGTCGAAACCGAGCGCGAGCACGAGCGCATCGGGCTGGAACCGCGCGAGTGCACGCAACGCGTCGTCGAGCCGCTCGAAGAATGCCGACTCCGGCGCGCCGTGCGGCATCGGCAGGTTGAGGTTGAAGCCGTCGCCGGCGCCCGCCCCCGTCTCTTCCTCGTAGCCCGCGACGACCGGGTAGAAGTTGGTCGGGTCGCCGTGAATCGACACGTACAGCACGTCGTCGCGGCCGTAGAAGATCTCCTGCACGCCCTGCCCGTGATGCATGTCGGTATCGAGGATCGCGACGCGGCGATGGCGGCCCAGCAGCGCCTGCGCGGCGATCGCCGCATTGTTCAGGTAGCAGAAGCCGCCGGCCGCATCGCGCCGCGCATGATGGCCGGGCGGCCGGCACAGCGCGTACGCCTCGCGTGCACCGTCGTTGACGTCGGCGGCAGCCGCCAGCGCGCCCTGCGCGGACCAGTACGCCGCGCGCCACGTGTTCGCGCCCACCGGGCAACTGCCGTCGGCGAGGTAGCGCGCGGCTTTCGCGAGCACGCCGCGCAGCGGGTTCGGATCGCGCACGAACACGTTCGACATCACTTCGTCACCCCAGTCGTCGGGCATCTGCTTCCAGTCGCGGTGCGCGTCCTCGAGAAAGCGCAGGTAGTTCATGTCGTGCACGGCCGCGATCGGCGCGGTGCCGCGATCGGCCGGCTCGCGCACGTCGAAGTCGAGCGACCGGACGGCCGCGACGAGCCGTGCCGCGCGTTCGGGCACCTCCTGCGGTTCGCGCATCTGGCCGCGCGACAGGTAGCTGCGCGGATGGTGCAGCAGTTGTTCGGGATGGAAATAGGTTTTCATGATGTTCCTCGTCGATTCGTCGGATCAGGCGCCGTGCGCGGCAGCCGCCGCGTCGACGCGCGCCGCGATGCCCGCGCGCGCCAGCACCGCATGGAGCAGCACGTTCGTGCCGCGCGTCACGTCGTCGGGCAATGCATCCTCGGCTTCGTTGTGCGACAGGCCGTCGACGCACGGAATGAACACCATCGCGGTCGGGAAACGACGCGCGAGCAGGATCGCGTCGTGACCGGCGCCGCTCACGATCCGCTCGTGTGTATAGCCGAACGCGGCGGCCGCCTGCGCGACCAGCCCGACGCAATCGCGGTCGAACGGCGTCGCCGGGCTGCGCCAGCAGGTGTCGATCGCCACCTGCACGCCGCGTGCGGCGGCAACGCGTGCGCAGGCGTCGCGCAGGTCGCGCTCCATCGCATCGACTTCGGCATCGTCGTGATGACGCAGGTCGACCGTAAAGGTCAGGTCGCCGGCAATCGTGTTGCGCGACGCGTTGCGAATGCCGACCTGCCCGATCGTCGCGAGCCCGCGCGGCGCGTAGCCGGCGACGATTCGTTCGAGTTCGAGCGCGATCTGCGCACTCGCGAAATACGCGTCCTTGCGATACGGCATCGGCGTCGTGCCCGCATGCGCGGCCACGCCGGTCACCGTCACGTCGAGCCAGCGGATCGCCTGGCCACCGGTGACGATGCCGATCGTCGTGCCGTTCGCCTCGAGCACCGGCCCCTGTTCAATATGCGCCTCGAAATACGCGTCGACCGCGCCACCCATTGCTCGCGTGCCGCGGTAGCCGCACGCGTCGAGCGCCGCGCCGAGCGTGATGCCGTCGGCGTCCTGCTTCGCGAGCGCGTCGTCGAGCGGCAACGCGCCCGTGAACACGGCCGAGCCGAGCATCGCCGGTGCGAAGCGTGCGCCCTCCTCGTTGGTCCAGGACACGATCTCGAGCGGCTTGTCGGTCGCGATGCCCGCGTCGTTCAGTGTGCGCACGAGTTCGAGCGCGGCGAGCACGCCATAGACGCCGTCGAAGCGGCCGCCTTCGGGCTGCGTGTCGAGATGGCTGCCGATCAGCACAGGCGCTGCCTGCGCATCGGCGCCGTCGCGCCGCGCGAACAGGTTGCCGACCGCATCGACGCTCACCGTCATTCCCGCGTCGCGGCACCATTGCGCGAACAGGTCGCGCCCGCGCCGGTCGTCATCGGTCAGCGCGAGGCGCCGCACGCCGCCGCGCGGGGTCGCGCCGACGCGCGCCATGTCGGTCAGGCTCTGCCACAGGCGGGCGCCGTCGATTTCCAGCAGGTCTTTCATATGCATTCCGGATCGATTCGTTCGTTGAAGGTCAGTGCGAGCCGAGCGCTTCGGTGGCGGCCGGCCGCGCGGCGCGGCGCGCATCGAGCGCGACGATGCAGAGCAGCGAAATACCGGCGAGACACGTGTAGAACACCGCGAGCGGCCACCACTGGCCCGTGAAGCGATGTGCGAGCCACGTGCCGACGAGCGGCGTCAGGCCGCCCGCGATCGCGCCGCAAATCTGGTAAGCGAGCGAGATCGCCGAATAGCGCACGTGCGCGGGAAACACGTCGCTGACGAAGCCCGCGATCACCGAATAGAAGCCGGCCATGCACACCACGGCGAGCGCGATGCCGGCGATCAGCGACGCGGACGTGCCGCCCTGCACGAGCATGAACATCGGATACGGCGACAGCATCGCGAGCAGCGCCGCGAGCTTGAGGAAGCGCGCGCCGCCGATACGTTCGGCGATCCAGGCGGCGAGCGGCTGCGCGAAAAACTGGATGATCGCGACCGCGAACAGGCTGTCGAGGATCAGCGAGCGCGAGACGCCGACGTACTGCGTCGTGTACGCGATCATGAACGTGTTCGTGAAATAGACGCCCGCGATGCCGATCGTGTTCGCGCCGATGCAGAGCAGCACGAGCCCCGACGCGGAACGGAACACTTCCGCGACCGGCAGCTTCACCGTGCGGTTGGCTTCCTTCACCCGCGCGAATTCCGGCGACTCGTTCACCCCGAGCCGGATCAGGATGCCGACCACGAGCAGCACCGAACTCGCGAGAAACGGCAGGCGCCAGCCCCACGCGAGGAAATCGGCCTTGTCCATCGACGTGACCGCGCGGAACGCGATCAGCGACAGGATCAGCCCGGCCGGGCTGCCGAGCTGCGCGAACGACGCGAAAAACGTGCGGCGCCCCTGCGGCGCATGCTCGCCGGCCATCAGCACCGCGCCGCCCCATTCGCCGCCCACCGCGATGCCCTGCACGACGCGCAGCGCGACGAGCAGCACCGGCGCCAGGATGCCGACCTTCGAATAAGCGGGCAGCAGCCCGACGCACACGGTCGCGACGCCCATCATCATCAACGTCGTCATCAGCGCCTTCTTGCGGCCGATGCGGTCGCCGAGATGGCCGAAGATCACGCCGCCGAGCGGACGCGCGAAGAAGCCGACCGCAAACGTCGCGAACGATGCCATCGTGCTGACGAACGGGTCGTGCGACGGGAAATAGAGTTCGCCGAACACGAGCGCGGCGGCGGTCGCGTAGATGTAGAAGTCGTACCACTCGATCATCGTGCCGATGAACGCGGCTGTCGCGGCGCGTGCCGGCTGGCGGGCGGAAGGAAGGGACTGGGTCATGCGGGCTCCTGACGCGCGCCGCGGCGGGGCAGCACGCAATATCGTGACGGCGGCCGTCTGTCGCGGCCTCGCGCCGCACGCTGCGGCGCCCCTCCTTTATCGGTGGCCGCAAATCATTAGTCAAATTTCAAGTTATTATTCACGATATAAATTCAACTAATGCCTGATCACTGCTGCCCGGACACCCGATGCGCCCCGACCTCGCCCCGTTCCTGAATGACCGCCTCGACTGGAATCTGCTGCGCACCTATCTGGTGATCATGCAGGAACGCAGCGTGAGCCGCGCAGCCGCGCGCCTGCATGTCACGCAGCCGGCCGTGAGCCAGGCGCTGCGTCGGCTCGAAGAGACGCTCGAGCGCCGGTTGATCGAGCGGCGCGGTGCGCATTTCGCGCCGACGCCGGCCGGCGAAGCCGTGTACCGGATCGCGAGCGACATCTACGGCGGCATCTCGCGCCTCGAAACCGAAATCGACGACAGCACGGCCGACCTGACCGGCTCGATCCGGCTGCTGACGGTGAGCCGCATCGAATCGCCCATCTACGACGAATTCCTCGCGGATTTCCACCGCGCATATCCGCGTATCGATCTGCAGATCGAAGTGATGCGCTCGTCCGACATCCTCTCCTCGCTGCTGCAGAAAACGGCCACGGCCGGGCTCGGCCTGTGCCGCACGCCGCACGACAAGCTGGAAATGCGCTGCTTCCTGCGCCAGCGCTATGCGATCTACTGCGGCCGCCATCACCGGCTGTTCGGGCAGACGCAATTGCGGATGGACGATCTGCTCGCGGAGAATTTCGTGTCGTTCACGAGCGACCAGATCGGCGACAGCCTGTCGCCGCTCACCGTGTTCCGCGACCAGAAGGGCTTCACGGGACGCATCGTCGCGTCGTCGCCGAGCCTCGAGGAGGTGCGGCGGCTGATCTTCGCGGGCTACGGGATCGGCTGCCTGCCCGAGCACATCGTGCGCGACGACATCGCGCAGCAGCGGCTGTGGCGGCTGCCGCCCGACGACGGGCTCGTCGATGTCGACGTGTTCCTGCTGTGGCATCGCGACCGCAAGATGAACGCAGCCGAGCTGGCGTTTCTCGACGCGATGGAGCGCTGCATGCAGCGCTATTCGCTGGCGGAGCGGTTAGGGAAATGACGGCGCGCATGCGCTCGGAGCACGGCCGGGCGCATGCGGCCCGGCGGTCGCTCCGTGCGCATGCATCAGAAGCGATGCACGATGCCGAGTTGCACGCCGCGGGCATTCGCACCCGGATACGCGAGCGGCAGGCCGGGGTTCGCCGCGCCAGCGAGCGTGTAGCCGGCCTGGTTGCGGTTGCGCAGGTACGACAGCGCGCCGTAGAAGCTCGTGCGCTTCGACAGGTCGTATTCGTACATCAGCCCGAGTTGATCTGCGTGGTTGCCTTGCGACAACTGGTCGTGCAGGTACGCGTAACCGAGCGCGACATAGTTGGCCGGGTTGAACTGGTACTTGACCGACAGCCCGTACACACGCGAATCGATTCCAAGGTCGGCCCACTTCACCGCGGAAAAGCCGCCATACACGGTGGCCTTGCCGATCGCATATGATGCACCTGCCATGATCGTGCGATCCGTCGTGGTCGCCACGGCGTTCTTCAACCACTGGCCCGCGACGAATGCGCCGAACGGACCGTGTTCGTAGGTCAGGTCGAACTGCTGGCTGGAGCCGGCCGAGCGCACGCCGCCCGCATCGCCGAATCCGAAGTACAGCCCGCCCTGGAAACCGGCGATCTCCGGGCTTTGGTACGACAGCGTGTTGCTTGTGCGGAACGCGAACACGGTCAAGTTGTCCATGCCGGATGCCTGCGTGACTCCGCCGAATGCATCCTGCCCGCCCTGGCCGTTGAATAGCGGCGAATTCTGCCGGCCCGCGCGCACCTTGCCCCACTGCCCCGCGATGCCGACCCACGCCTGCCGGTTGAACAGGCTGCCGGCGCTCGCGAGCGAGCCGTCATTTGGATTGAAGCCGTTTTCCAGTGCGAACTCGATCTTCTGGCCGCCGCCGATATCCTCGCCGCCCTTCAATCCGAACCGGCTGCCCCACTGGCCGCCCGAGTTGATCGCGGCCGTATAGCCGTTGCCCGTATTCACGACCTGCGCGAATTCGTCGATCACGCCGTACAGCGTGACGCCGTCCTGCGCGGACGCAGTGCCCGAACCGGCGACGCAGGCAAGCGCCACCATGAGACGAAAACCGGCGTGCACCGGCCGCACCCGGCAATCGATGCCGCGCGTTTCAATATGCTTAGTCATACTATTTGATAGGTCGAGATTGAAACGACACCGGGCACGGCGTGAACGCCGCACCGGTATCGCGGGATATCGGAATGTGTTGATGGAGCCGGACGCAGGCTACGTCCGACTCGGCGCTCAGGCCGGTGGCGTGCCGGCCCGATGCGCGAGACGCGTGGTCAGTGGTGAACTTCGCCGCGTTCGAGCGGCAGGATCAGGCGCTCGGGAATACTGCGTCGCGACGCGCGCGCGCCGACGTAATACAGCACGGCCGGCACGACGAGGCCGAGAATCCACGAGATATCGGTGCCGCCGAGCGCATCGACGAGCGGCCCCGTGTAGAGGTGCGTCGACATGAACGGCAGTTGCACCAGGATACCGACTACGTAGATCGTGATCGCCATCACGTTCCAGCGGCCGTAGCGACCATCGGGATCGGACAACGCCGGCACGTCGTAGCGCGAACGCGTGAAGCAGTAGTAATCGACCAGATTGATCGCGCTCCACGGCGTGAAGAACGCGAGCAGGAACAGGATGAACGCGGTGAATTCCTTCAGGAACGAATGACGGCCCGCGAGCGCGATCAGCGTCGACACGCAGATCATCCCGAAGATGTACACGAGGCGGCTCTTCGACGATACCGCGCCCTTGCCGCGAAAGCCGCTGACGATCGTCGCCATCGACATGAAGCTGCCGTATGCATTGAGCGCCGTCACCGTCACCTTGCCGAACGCGATGCTGAAATACAGCAGCGCGGCCACGGCGCCCGTCGAGCCCAGGCCGACGATGTACGACACTTCGTGGTGCGCGAACTGGCTGCCGGCCAGCGCGGCCGCGAACACGCCGAACACCATCGCCGCCTGCGCGCCGATCACCGAGCCGAGGCCGACCGCGAGAAACGTCGCGACCGACGACGTCGAGCGCGGCAGGTAGCGCGAATAGTCGGCGACGTACGGGCCGAACGCGATCTGCCACGACGCGGACAGCGACATCGCGAGCAGGAAGCTCGCCAGCGAGAAATGCCGGTTTGCGAGCAGCGCGCCGATGTCGTGGTTCGCGAACAGTTGCGCGAACATGTAGACGAACGCGACGATGCCGACCACGCTCGCGATCCGGCCGACGAAGTGGATCGCGCGATAGCCGAACACGGTCAGCACGACGATCACGGCCGCGAACAGCAGGATGCCGGCCGCGTCGTCGACGTGCAGCAGTTGCGCGACGGCCTGCCCGGCCAGCACCGAGCCGCTCGCGGAAAAGCCGATGTACATCAGGCACACCAGCACGATCGGAATCATCGCGCCGTACACGCCGAACTGCACGCGGCTCGAGATCATCTGCGGCAGCCCGAGCTGCGGCCCCTGCGCGCCGTGCAGCGCCATCACCGCGCCGCCGACGAGCTGGCCGAGCAGCAGCGCGACCAGCGACCAGAACACGTCGCCGCCGAGCACGACCGCCAGCGCCCCGGTGACGATAGCCGTGATCTGCATGTTGGCCGACAGCCACAGCGTGAACTGGCTCAGCAGGCCGCCGTGGCGCTCGGCGTCGGGAATGAAGTCGATCGAGCGTACTTCGATCAGTCCGCCAGCTTTTCCACTGGAATTCGTTGACACGGGTCAATCTCCAAAATACTCAGGACCACACATGGTTTGAACGGGACAGGAAACTGCGAGCCGCCCTTTCGGCTCTGCGGATGCGGGGCGCCGTGGATCGCCGGCATGCGCCACGCACGCACGGTCTGCACGCTGGCGCGCAACCGGCACGACGTGTGCCGACATTGCCAGCGGATGATGTTGTATATACAACTTGGGAGATATCGGTGATTACCCGGTATCGATCGGTTTTCGAAATCGTCCGAGCAATCGCGGCACACCCGCGCAGTTTTGCCGCGAGTCGGATGTAGGAAAAATGAAAGTTGGGTCGGTGGGGGGTGGCCGAGCAGGCGCGACCGTCATGGGGTCGGCGGGAGGAAGTTCAGCAGCTGTCGCGCGGCCTCGATGTCGTGTCCGTGCAGCCAGTCGTCGGCGTTGTCGCGACGCAGAGCCACGACGTCGTACCCCGGACCCCACATGCGATCAACCGCGCGGCCCGACCTGAAACGTGAGAATTTCGTCCCCCGCGTCGTCCAGTTCCCCGGTCGGTATCCAGCCGAGATGGCGATAAAACCCGTACGAACGCGACGCGGGATCGGTCGAGCAGCCGAGAAACAGCGACGTGACGCCGTGCGCCGCGAAATCGTCGATCACGCACCGCAGCAGCCGCTTGCCGATCCCCGTCCCTTCGTACTCGGGCAAAATCGCGAGCACGACGATTTCGCCCGAACCGGTGTCGCCGAAGCAGTAGCCGACCATGTGTGCGGGCGCACAGCAGACATGGCCTGCGAACACGCCGTCGCGGATACCGTCGTCCCAGCTTTCAACGGTGATGCCGAGCGCGCGCAACTGCGCTTCGCTGAACGCGTTTTCGCGTGTGCGCGCACGCAGTGCGATGCAGTCGGCCGCGTCGCCGGGAACGGCCTTGCGCCAGATCAGTTCATCCATCGATCGGGTGTTCCTTTTTCTGCCGCCGGCGCGACGCATACAGGCAGATCAGTTCCAGTGCGATCGTCGCACCGGCCAGCGACGTGATTTCCGCGTGATCGTACGGCGGCGACACTTCGACCACGTCCATGCCGACCAGGTTGATCCCGTCGAGGTGGCGCAGGATCTCGAACGCCTGATGGCTCGACAGTCCGCCCGACACCGGCGTCCCGGTGCCCGGCGCGAACGCCGGATCGAGACAGTCGATGTCGAACGTCAGGTACACCGGATGATCGCCGACTCGCTCGCGAATGCGCGCGGCGACCGCGGCGGGCGTCGACGCATGCACCTGACGCGCATCCTGGATGTCGAAGCCCATCGGTTCGTCGTTGGTCGTGCGGATGCCGATCTGGGCCGATCGTCCGGGCACGACCCACCCTTCCCGCGCCGCGTGATAGAACATCGTCCCGTGATCGATGCGCTTCACGTCGCGGTCGGGCCACGTGTCGGTGTGCGCGTCGAAATGCACGAGCGACAGCGGCCCGTGCACCTTCGCATGCGCCTTCAGCAGCGGATACGTGATGAAATGATCGCCGCCGAGCGTCAGCATCGCGCAGCCGCGCGCGAGGATCGCATCGGCATGCCGCTCGATCGCGCCCGGCACCGCTTCGGGCTGCCCGAGATCGAACGCGCAGTCGCCGTAATCGACCGCCGCCAGCACGTCGAACGGATCGAACGACCACGGCCACGGACGCGCCCACGCGATGCCCGTCGACGCGGTCCGCAACCCGCGCGGGCCGAAGCGCGTGCCGGGCCGGTGCGACGCGGCGGAATCGAACGGTACGCCGGTGATCGCGAGGTCGACGCCGTCCAGATCGCGGCTGAAACGCCGGCGCATGAAGCTCGTCGCGCCCGCGAAACTGGGTTCGGCCTGGGTGCCGTAGAGGCTGTCGCGGGTGAACGCGAAATCGTTCTGGCTCATCGTCGGAGTCCGGTCTGAAGGGGGCACGGCCGCGCGGCTGGCGACCTCGAGCCCGATTCTGCCGCGCCCGCATGCAACGAAAAATATGAACTAACATAAGCCGACTTCACAAAATGCGATGTATCGCCATGCTGACCCGACTCAGAGACATGGATTTGCAGTTGCTGCGGCTCTTTCTGACGATCGTCGAAAGCGGCGGCTTCAGTGCCGCGCAAGGCACGCTCGGCATGGCGCCGTCGACGATCAGCACGCAGATGGCCAAGCTCGAGACGCGGCTCGGGTTCCGGCTGTGCGATCGCGGCAAAGGCGGGTTCCGGCTGACGCCGAAGGGCGAACGCGTGCTGCAGTCGACGCGCCGCCTGCTGCACGCGATGGACGTGTTCACGCGCGACACGCAGCACATCTCGGGCACGTTGCTTGGCGAATTGCGCATCGGCCTGTCCGAGCGGATCTCGCCCGACGTCGTCGAATCGATCGCAGCGGCCGTCAGCCGCTTTCGCGAGCGCGCGCCGGATGTGCTGATCGAAATGATCGCGGTGCCGCCCGACGAGCTGGAGCGCCGGCTGCTGAAAGGCGAACTGCAGCTCGCGATCGGCTATTTCTCCGGCCACCAGGCCGGCCTGCACTATGCGCCGCTGTTCGTCGAGCACCAGTCGCTGCATTGCGGCGCCCGCCATCCGTTGTTCGCGAAGAAAGCCGTGTCGGTCAACGACATCGCACACGCGAGCAACGTCGCGCGGCTCTACAAGACGAACACGTCGGGAGCGGCGCTGCGCAATGCACGGCCGACCGCGTTTTCGGAAAACGTCGATGCCGACGTGATCTTCATCCTGTCGGGCGCGCATGTCGGCTTCCTGCCCGACCACGTCGCGGCACCGTGGATCGCCGCCGGGAAGATGCGCCGGCTGCTCGCGAGCAAGCTGAGCCACACGGTGGCATTCCAGCTCGCGACACCGAGGAATTCCGACGGCAGCGAAGCGCTGGATGCGTTCATGGCCGCGCTCGCCGAGCAGTTCGGCGCGCTCGTCGGAAACGCAGACGAATAGTCGGACGGGCGCACCGCCCGCACCGCATCAGACGAGCCGGTCGGATGCGACGACCTGCACGCCCGGCCGTGCGTCGATCGCCGCGTCGAGCAACGCGCGCGCAATCCGCGGCGCGGGATTCACGCGCCACTTCGCCGGGAGCACCGGCGCGACGGCGCTCAGCGCGAACACGAACAGCCGCTCGCCGAACCTGAACTCGTCGCGGCTGCCGCCGATCAGGCCCGGTCGCACGTACGTGAGCGAATCGAAGCCGACGCCGGCGAGCGCCCGCTCGACTTCGCCCTTCACGCGGTTGTAAAAGATGCGCGACCCGGCATCGGCGCCGAGCGCGGAATTCAGCACGTAGGTCGGCGTGCCGTGCCGATGCGCGAGCCGCGCGACCGCAAGCGGATAGTCGTGATCGACGCGCCGGAAGGCCGCCTGCGAACCGGCGGCCCGCATCGTCGTGCCGAGCGTGCAGATCACGGCATCCGCGTGCCACCAATCGGCCGTGTCGGGCAGATGGTCGAAATCGACTTCCAGCGCGCGCATCTTCGGATGCGGCGACAACGGCCGGCGCGCGAGGACGATCACCTGATCGACCCGCGCGTCGGCGAGCGCAACTTCGAGGACGTGGCGCCCGACGAGTCCGGTCGCGCCGACGAGCAGCAGTTTCATGTCCGGTTGTTCCGTGTGAAGCCTGCGTTGGCGGGCCGAGGCAGCCCGGTTTCCGGCTATCGACATGATCGTCGGCCGACGTGGCGGCGGCAACCCTCCCCTCGTCTCGAAAAATTACCGGCCTGTCAGGCGCCGTTCCGGGCGATCGAATACGACCCGGCCCCGGCGCTGCGCCCGACTCGCGTTCCCGACCCGGCGCGCGAGCACGGGCAAACCCGATCGGATCGGTTTCGGGACCGGCACGAACGGATACCGGATGAACAACATGAAGTCCATCAGACGCCGCAAGCGCCGCCGATGCGTGCGCGACGCACCGGCAGCGCTCCGTCAAGCCCGCACGTCAGACATGCAGCGCGTGTCCGAGCGCCCGCAACGCCGCCTCCTGAAGGGCTTCGCCGAGCGTCGGATGCGCGTGGATCGTGCCGCCGATGTCTTCCAGCCGCGCGCCCATCTCCAGCGACTGCGAGAACGCCGCGGCCAGCTCCGACACCCCGCGCCCGACCGCCTGCCAGCCGACGATCAGATGATTGTCGCGCCGCGCGACGACGCGCACGAATCCGTCGGTCGCCTGCAACGTCATCGCCCGCCCGTTCGCGGCGAACGGAAACGACGCGCTCAGGCAATCGACGCCGGCCGCATGTGCATCGTCCGGCGACCAGCCGGCCGTCACGATCTCGGGATCGGTGAAGCACACGGCCGGAATCGCCGCGGGCGTGAACTGGCGCCGCCGGCCGGCGATCAGCTCGGCCACCATCTCGCCTTGCGCCATCGCGCGATGCGCGAGCATCGGCTCACCCGCGACGTCGCCAATCGCCCACACGTTGCGCATCGAGGTCCGGCAGGCGTCGTCGATCCGCAGCGCGCGGCCATTGCGATCGAGCATCAGCGTCTCGAGCCCGAACCCGTCGACGCGCGGCTTGCGGCCGACGGCAACCAGCACGCGATCGGCCGGCAGCGTCTGCTCGGCGCCGTCAGCCGCCCGCACGCGCACCGCGCCGTGCTCGTCCAGCCCGAGCACGGTGTGGCCGAGCCACAGCCGCACGCCGAGGCGCGCGAGCGAATCGGCCACCGGCCGCACGAGTTCGGCATCGTACGCAGGCAGCACGCGCTCGGCCGCCTCGACGACGCTGACGTCGACGCCGAGCTTGCGATAGACGATCCCGAGTTCGAGCCCGATATAGCCGGCCCCGACGACGACCAGCCGCTTCGGCAGCGTCGCGGGCGACAGCGCGTCGGTGGACGACACGACGTGCCCGCCGAACGGCATCGACGGCAGTTCGACCGGCTCGGAACCAGTCGCGAGCAACAGGTGCTCGCAACCGATCCGCACCGCATGGCCGCCGCTGACGACCTCGACGGTCTTGCCGTCGATCACGCGCGCTTCGCCGTGCAGCACGCGCACGCCGTTCTTCTTGAGCAGCGCGCCGACGCCGCGCGTCAGCCGGTCGACGATGCCGTCCTTCCACGCGACGCTTTTCGCGATGTCGATCTCCGGCGTGCGCACGCGGATGCCGAGCGCCGCTTCACCGGCATGGCCGCACGCCTGCTCGAACGCGTCGGCCACGTGGATCAGCGCCTTCGACGGAATGCAGCCGATGTTCAGGCAGGTGCCGCCGAGCCGGTCGCGTTCGACGAGCACGGTCGGAATGCCGAGCTGGCCGGCGCGGATCGCGGCGACGTAGCCGCCCGGGCCGCCGCCGATGACGAGCAGTGTGGTGTGTTCGTTCTTCATCGGCTCACTCCACGAACAGCAGTGCCGGGCGTTCGAGCACAGCGCGCACGGCCTGGATGAATTCGGCCGCGTCCGCGCCGTCGACGACGCGATGGTCGAACGACGACGACAGGTTCATCATCTTGCGCGCGACGACCGCGCCGTCGCGGATCATCGGCCGCTCGACGATCCGGTTCACGCCGACGATGCCGACCTCCGGATGATTGATCACCGGCGTCGACACGATGCCGCCGAGCGCGCCGAGGCTCGAGATCGTGATCGTCGAGCCGCTCAACTCGTCGCGCTGCGCGCGGTTCGCCCGCACCGCATCGGCGAGCCGCGCGATTTCCGCCGAGATCGACCACACGTCACGCGCTTCCGCATGACGCAGCACGGGCACCGTGAGGCCGCCGTCCGTCTGCGTCGCGACGCCCATGTGCACCGCGCCGTAGCGCGTGACGACGCCCGCTTCGTCGTCGAACCGTGCGTTGATCTGCGGGAAGTCGCGCAGCGCGATCACCATCGCGCGGATCAGCAGCGGCAGCGGCGTGAGCTTGCCGCGCGTGTCGCCGTGACGGCGGTTCAGTTCCGTGCGCAACGATTCGAGCTCGGTGACGTCGATTTCCTCGACGTAGCTGAAGTGCGGGATGCGGCGCTTCGCCTCCTGCATCTTGCGCGCGATCGCGCGCCGCAGGCCGATCACCGGCACTTCGGTTTCGTCGTGGCGCTCGTCGTAGCCGCGCGGCTGCGATGCGTGCGACGCACCGCCGCCGGTCCGCGCATACGCATCGAGGTCCGCATGCAGGATGCGCCCGGCTTCACCGGTGCCGCGCACGTAGCGCAGCTCGATGCCCATGTCCCACGCGCGCTGACGCACGGCCGGCGACGCGAGCGGCCGCTCGCCCGGCGCGAGCGCCGCGCGCGACGGCGAGGCCGGTTCGTCGCGACGCGGTTTCGCCGGTGCCCGGAGCGCCGCGGGCTGCGCAGGCGGCTCGACCGATGTGTCGGCCACCGGCTTCGACGGCACCGGCGCCTCAACCGGTGCGGTTGCTACCTTCGTTTCCTGCACCGGTGCCGCGGCCTTCAGGTTGCCGTCGCCTTCGACTTCCAGCCGAATCAGCTCGCTGCCCACCGCCATCATCTCGCCGATCCGGCCGCCCAGCTCGATCACCTTGCCCGTCACCGGCGACGGGATCTCGACCGCCGCCTTGTCGGTCATCACGTCGGCGAGCGGCTGGTCTTCCTTGATCGTCTGCCCGACTTCCACATGCCAGGCCACCAGCTCGACCTCGGCGATCCCTTCGCCGATATCCGGCATCTTGATGACATGAATCCCCATCTCACGCCTCCATCACGCGTCGCAACGCTTCACCGACCCGGGTCGGCCCCGGAAAGTACGCCCATTCCTGCGCATGCGGATACGGGGTGTCCCAGCCCGTCGTGCGCTCGACCGGCGCTTCGAGGTGGTAGAAGCAGTGTTCCTGCACCAGCGACACGAGCTCCGCGCCATAGCCGCAGGTGCGCGTCGCCTCGTGCACCACGACGCAGCGCCCGGTCTTGCGCACCGACGCGACGATCGTGTCGAGATCGAGCGGCCACAGCGTGCGCAGGTCGATCACTTCCGCGTCGATGCCCGTCTCCTCGGCGGCGGCCAGCGACACGTGCACCGTCGTGCCATATGTGAGCACCGTCACGTCGTTGCCGGGCCGCACGACGGCGGCCGTATCGAGCGGCACCGTGTAGTAGCCTTCCGGCACCGCGCTCGCCGGATGCTTGAGCCACGACGTGACCGGCCGTTCGTGATGGCCGTCGAACGGCCCGTTGTACAGCCGTTTCGGTTCGAGGAAGATCACCGGATCGTCGTTCTCGATCGACGCGATCAGGAGCCCTTTCGCGTCGTACGGATTCGACGGCATCACCGTTCGCAGCCCGCACACCTGCGTGAACATCGCCTCCGGGCTCTGGCTGTGCGTCTGCCCGCCGTAGATGCCGCCGCCGCACGGCATCCGGATCGTCATCGGCGCGGTGAACTGGCCGGCCGAGCGGTAGCGCAGCCGCGCGCTTTCCGACACGATCTGGTCGGAAGCCGGATAGAAATAGTCGGCGAACTGGATCTCGCACACGGGCCGCAACCCGTATGCACCCATCCCGACCGCCGCGCCGACGATCCCGCCTTCCGAGATCGGCGCATCGAACACGCGCGACTTGCCGTACTTGTTCTGCAGCCCTTCTGTACAGCGGAACACGCCGCCGAAATAGCCGACGTCCTGCCCGAACACGACCACGTCGCTGTCGCGTCCAAGCATCACGTCCATCGCGGAGCGCAGCGCCTGGATCATCGTCATCGGCTGCGTCGCCGTCTCTGTCTCGTGTTGCGCCATGATCACGCTCCCAGTTCCTGG
>Ga0209463_1000358_pt1 | contig 39153 bp, 44 predicted proteins | sample AgamicMgSfrz_FD_187169 | JGI IMG/M metagenome (GOLD analysis project Ga0209463, IMG submission 187169) | Agave microbial communities from Guanajuato, Mexico - Mg.Sf.rz (SPAdes) (version 2) | ecosystem: Host-associated > Plants > Phyllosphere > Phylloplane/Leaf | place: Guanajuato, Mexico...
TACCAGCGAATACGACACCAGTGTCTTCACCAGGGCGGTTTACGCTAAAGCTTGGTGTTCTCTCTAATTCAACTTTTTCTACTGTAATCTTAGATGACATAGTAGCTAATTCGTCTACTAGAGCTAGCATATCTTTAGATGTGTCATCAGATCCTGCACTAACTTTTAGTAATACATCACTTTCCATCAGTTGAAGATATTGGGCTAATTGTCCTTTGATATCTGCGTCTAGTAACATTGTGTCTTACTCCTTAAATTGTATTTCTTTTTGTTTATTTATTAGATTTTACCTACAAGGTCAAGGCTTGGTTTAAGTGTTGCAGAGCCTTCTTTCCATTTAGCTGGACAAGCTTCGCCTGGATTATTACGGACGTATTGTGCAGCTTTTACTTTGTTTACAAGGATACTTGCATCACGACCGATATCGTCAGAGCTAATTTCAACAGATTGAATAATACCATCTGGATCAATAATAAATGTGCCACGTGCAGCAAGGCCTTCTTCTTCAATCAATACATTGAAATTACTAGAAATCTTTTGAGTCGGATCACCAATCATAATATATTCAATTTTATTAATAGTTTCTGAGTTATCATGCCATGCTTTATGAGTAAAGTGAGTATCAGTTGAAACAGAGTATACTTCAACTCCAAGTTCTTTTAAAGTTGCATATTGATTTTGTAAATCTTCAAGTTCAGTAGGGCATACAAATGTGAAGTCAGCAGGGTAGAAGCAAACTACACTCCATTTATCTTTGAAATTTTTTTCTGTAACATCAATAAATTCACCATTCTGGTAAGCTGTCGCTTCAAATGGTAATACTTCTGTGCCGATTAATAACATAATAAAATTCCTCCTAAGTTTAAATGTTAATTATTATAAATAGATTTAAAAAAAGAAAATTCTTAATTAAAATCACATTGCTTAAGATCAACAATTTTAGTTTTATATTTTATCTTATACCCAAACCAAATACATAAAAATAAAATTGCACTAATATATGTCGCAAATAAATCAACCCATGAAACATTCATATTTACAATGTTTTCATATTCTTGTCCTAATATAACAACAATACATAGTACTATTGAAATTATAGGAGCGAATGGAAACCATTTAGCTCTATAAGGAAGATCATTAATGTCTTTTCCTTGGGCTATATATGCTTTGCGAAATCGATAATGACTTAACGCAATTCCTAACCAAGCTATAAAACCAGAAAGGCCGGAAGAGCTTAACAACCACATGAATACTTTTCCTTCGCCTAAAAAAGAAGAAAGAAAAGCAAACATTCCTACTAGAGCCGTAACAATTAGAGCATTAATTGGTACACCATTTTTATTTATTTTCATGAGAGATTTTGGAGCTTTTCCTTCTCTGGCTAAGGACCATAACATTCTAGTAGATGCATACATTCCAGAATTAGCAGCTGATAGAATGGATGTTAAAATTACAGCATTCATGACAGATGCAGCAAATAATAAGCCTGCTTTTTCAAAGACTATTGTAAAAGGGCTCATCGAGACATTTTCAATATCTATATTCATTAAATAAGGATGCGTATATGGAATAAGCAGCCCAATTACAAAGATAGAACAAATATAGAAGAGTAAAATTCTCCAAAATACTTGTTTTATAGCTTTAGGGACATTTTTCTTAGGGTTCTTACTCTCACCAGCTGCTACCCCTACTAATTCTGTTCCTTGGAAAGAGAATCCAGCAATCATAAAAACTGATAAGATGCTTAGACCACTAGAGGGAATAGGGGCTTCACCGATAGTGAAGTTTTTAAATCCAACAAATTCCCCACCAATAATCCCAAGAATAGTGAGTAATCCTACTAATAAAAAAACTATAATTGTTATTACTTTAATTAAAGAAAACCAAAACTCAGCTTCTCCAAATGACTTGGTGGAAAAGTAATTAAGCAGAAATATTATAGTTAAGAAAGCAGCACTCCAAACAATGCCTGGAATAGAAGGGAACCAGAATTTCATTATAATAGCAGAAGCTGATAACTCTACTGCAATGGTAATGGCCCATGTATACCAATAATTCCAGCCCAGAGCAAATCCGAGAGCTGGATCTACGAATCTAGAGGCATACACACTAAATGAACCCGAATGAGGTAGAAAAGTAGCCATTTCACCTAGACTCATCATAAGTAGGTATACCATTATTCCAATTGAAATATAAGCAATTAGAGCGCCTCCAGGACCTGCCATTTGAATGGATGTACCACTAGAAATAAATAGTCCTGTTCCAATTGAACCACCAATAGCAATCATGGTAAGGTGCCTAGCTTCTAATGTTTTTTTTAATGTATTTGTAGGATGTTCCGTGCTTTTTTGAGCTATATTGTCAACATGCGAAGTTACCGTTGCTCTTTCAGAACTCATAAAATCCCCCATATAAATTTTTTGGAGTATTTAGAAATAACATCAATTCTTACAGGTTTATTCAAACACTCTTGATTTTGTAGAGATTATTTCATAAAGAGTCGGAAGAATTTCTCTCCGACTCTAAAGATGTTTAACTCACCGTATAGTTTAAACTCCTACTAATTCTTTGTTATCTTCATAAATTTCGCCCATAGTTTCATGAGAAATCTCTCTAGACATATCTTCCTCGGATGCATAACTGAAAACAACAACAGTACGTCGAGAGTCGTTATTTAATGGTGTAACCCTGTGCAACGTAGTGCCGGCTTTCATAAAGTAACAATGATCTTTAGGAACATACAAACTCTTAATTTCACGGCTCTCTAAAACTTCTTTTAATCCAGACTCTGGGTTTTCTTTATCCCAAACAGTATCAGGCACATACTCAACAAGAGCACCTTCACCTTCTTTAGGAGCTTCAATCACCCAGATTAAAGCAAATGTATAGTCATCCCAATGCCATCCGTGTGTGTCACCTGTTTTCTGTTGGTTATTAATAATAAACTCTTCTGGTGTATAAGGAATGCGGTGAACTGGCTCATTATTGTTTAAGAAGGTTAAGAAATTTAAAAGTACTTCAGACTTAAAGAATGCTGGAATTAATTTTCCATCCTCATGAATATTATCTCGATTTACTACATTAAAGTTACGTGGAGTATTCCCTGTAGCTTTAATGGTAATATCACGACGTTTTGCATTTTCAGAAAGAAGGTATTTCGCTTCTGCAGACATAGCTGCAATTAGAGGTTGCGGTAACATGTCATTCATCATTGCTAAACCTTCATTTTTAAATCTTTCTTGAAGAACTAATAAGTAATCCTTAGGTAATGAGTTAATATGTTGTTCTACAATTGCATCAAATTGTTTTTGAAATTCCATAGTAAATTCCTCCTAATTTTTAAATATAAAAGTTTATTTATTATCAATGACCTTAATAGCATGTAAACCATTGCTACTTTGCACAGAAAGTCCTAACTCAATACAGTATTTTAGATAATTCACGATATCTTTTGTAATAACTTCGCCTGGTAAAAGGACAGGTATCCCTGGCGGTGTTACCAGAACGGATTCTGCTGCCACTCTTCCAATAGTTTTATCTAAATCTACATACTCAAATTTGGAGAAGTACGCTTCTCTAGGTGTCATAGCCAATGTAGGTGGAGTTAATGTTCTTATAGCACTTTTACTCTTAGTTACTCGATCAAAATCAATTGGTATTGAACCATTCTCAAATCGAATAGCTAATGACTTTAATGATTGTAGTAGCTGTTCAATATCAGATTCATTATGACCAATTGTTACAATGAAAAGAATATTATTCACATCGGAAAGCTCAACTTCTATGCGATAATCATCACGTAAGATATTTTCAATTTCCCTACCTGTTACGCCCCAGTTTGTCACATTTATACAAAGCTTTGTCTCATCTAAAGCAAAACTAGAACTTAAACCCTTCAAATCCTCTGGTCCTAAGCAAGAAAGCCCTGGAATTTTATTAATTGAACCTCTTGCAATGCGAGATAAATTTAATGCTCGTTGCAACAATTCTTCTCCATTAACTGCTAGTTGTTTGCGAGCTGCATCTAAAGAAGCCATTAATAAGTAGGATGCGCTAGTAGTCGTAATTAAAGAGAAATTTTCTTTAACCCTATCTAGACTCACCAATCCTTCTCGAACATTGATCACACTTGTTTGAGTAAATGAACCGCCCATTTTATGCATACTTGAGGATGCAATATCTGCACCTGCTTCCATTGCAGATATAGGGAGATCCGGATGGAAATGTACATGTGATCCTTGAGCCTCATCCACTATGACTGGTATTCCCTTAGAATGCACATAATCAATAATGGCTTTCAAATCAGTTACAGCGCCATAATAAGTAGGGTTTATTACACATACACCTTTAACATCAGGGTGAGCTTCTAGAGTTTGCTTTATATTTTCTAAGCTAATCCCATGGCAAACACCATAGACAGAATCAATCTCAGGAGATATAAAGATTGGTACTGCACCAGATAAAATTAGTCCACTAACAATAGAAGCATGTACATTTCTAGGAATAATAATTTTATCACCTGGATTACAAATGCTCATTATCATAACTACATTGGCGCTACTAGTGCCCTGAACACTAAAAATGGTGTAATCAGCTCCAAAAGCGTCCGCAGCCAGTACCTGTGCCTCGTGAATAATACCAGTAGGATGACGTAAATAATCTAATGGAGGTATACCCACTAAATCAAAATCCAAGGTATTTTTTCCAAAGTAGGTTGTAAATTCTTCATCTAATCCTCTTCCCTTTATATGACCAGGTGTATGCATTTGTAAATAATCACTATTTATATAATTCTTCACACCAGTAATTAAAGGAGTCTCATATTGTTTACTTTTATTCTTCGATAGAAAAATTTCTTCTTTAAGTTGCAAGAGATCACCTCAACTAATTAGATTGATTTATTTTAAAAAAATAATTCCCTGACCTATGTAGCGGCATAAAACAGCTTTATATGTTCTCCTCCTAAATTCAAAATTTCTTAAAATTCCTTTTTTATTATATATTCTAAAAATAATCATTAAAAGTAGGCACTTTATTGTGTCAAAGTATCTTGTTATATACATAATAACTTTTAATTAGTTAATTATTTTTAATGAATTTTATGTCATTTTTATTGTCTTAAGGAAAAACATATGAAATATGCTACGAATCTCTTGGTTTTTCCTAAGAAATCCTGTAATAAAAAAGGATCCTAAATATAGGATCCTAAATAGAAATTGTATCTTCCTAAAAATGTGATTAAACTTTCACTTCTTTAGAAAAATCCTGCATATGAAGTATGTAGTTTCTAGCACTTTCTTCTAATTTTTCATCTGATAAGTTATTGTGTTCTGCACCATATACAGCAAAAGTCGGTAAGAACGTCATCCCAGTATAAAGGCATGAAGCCTGATAAGGTTTTAATAATTCACTCAATGTATACTCGTTTGCTGCACCTGCTTGATATTTCTTCTCTGCTACACCAGCAGAAATTGCTAGGCCAAACTCTTTTCCTTGAAGCTTATCTCCTTTAGAACCATATGCAAATCCGTATTCTAAAACATCATCAAACCATTTTTTTAATAACGGCGGAGAGCTGTACCAATAGAATGGGAACTGAAAAATATAACGATCATGTTCTAATAATAGATTTTGTTCATATTCAATATCAAAATTCCAATCTGGATAACGTTTATATATTTCATGTACAGTAAATTCTTCTGGGTGCTTTTTAATCTCCTCAAGCCAACGTTTATTTACTCGAGATTCTTCAATATTTGGATGTGCAATGATTACAAGTGTTTTCATGAAATTTCCCCTTTTCAAAAAATGATAAATAATAAAAAATATCAATACTATTTTTATATTCAGTGATATTGATATCATGTAATATATACTAATCTTTAAAGTACATACTTTAAAGTACGCACTTTAAAGTGCTATAGGAACCTTGAAGTTCCTATAAAAATAGAGGAGGCTTAGTTTTTTATTTAATTTCAAAAACATTATAGACTTAATACTAGTAAAAGGAGCGATTTTATGAAAGAATATAATTTTCCTATTGAGGCAACTCTTGATGTTGTAGGTGGTAAATGGAAAGTAGTATTATTATGTATTTTACTAAATGGAAAAAAGAGAACCAGTGAAATTAAACGTGCTATGCCAAGCATTACCCAAAAAATGCTGACACAACAATTAAGAGAATTAGAATCAGATGGCATTATTAATCGTACTGTTCATAGTCAGGTACCGCCAAAAGTAGAGTATTCTTTAAGCGAGTATGGACAAACTTTAACTGCTGTACTTGATTGTATGTGTGAATGGGGACAATACCATATACAAAAGCAATTAGAAGGTAGGAATGTTAAATAATCTCCCTATTAATTTTAATAGCATTCATAATATAAAACCATTGTAGAATCTAAAACGAAAATTCTGATTTCGTTGACTTTTCTAATTTCGTGAATATAATTAAGTTGTCATATATGGTCTATACATCTTTTTTCCAATAACTTGATAACACTTGGTTGAAGAGAATGTTCTATCAACTAGGATTTCTTCTTTAAAATTGTTTAGGTTAGAAGATTATTAATACAAGAAAAGAATATATGATAAATTTATTTAAGGGCGGAGAGGGGATTTTATTTATGAACGTGAAAGAAAAAATGCGATTGGGCGAAATGTATTGTGGATTTGATAGTGAATTAGTCAAGGCAAGAGAAAATGCAAAGAAAATTACAAGATTATATAATGCAACAACTGATGAAGAACGTGACTATCGTGAACTACTGATTAAGAAACTTCTTGGAAAGAATGGTTCAAATACGTTTATAGAGCCAAATTTCCGTTGTGAATTTGGTTACAATATTGAGGTTGGTGATAATTTCTTTGCAAATTTTGATTGCATTATCTTAGATTGTGGTAAAGTCGCAATTGGAGATAATGTGTGGCTTGGACCAAGAGTACAGATTTATTCTGTAAACCATGTTAAAGAACCACAGGCTAGAAGAGAAGGATATGAAATTGCAGCACCTGTAAACATTGCTGATAATGTTTGGGTTGGAGGAAATACAGTAATAAATATGGGGGTTTCTATTGGGGAAAATAGTATTATTGGATCAGGAAGTGTTGTTACAAAAGACATCCCACCTAACGTAGTTGCAGTAGGAAACCCTTGTCGAGTTATAAAAACAATAGATTAATTATCTATTTTAAAAGTAACGTGAAATATCAAGTGGAAATTATTTCCTTTAAACTTAATATTAAACTGTAAAGATAAATCACCCGTAGCAAGTTAGGAAATTTAAAATACGGGTGATTTTTTTGTTTTAAATTTAAAATATTATACTGAAAATACTTGCGCTCTAGATAGTTTGAAATACAACATTAGGTTCATTAATATCTTCTAAATAATTTGTACCAATCTCACACATTTGAAATAAAATAGATTCTAACTCATATCCCTTAGATGTAAGAGAGTACTCTACTTTCATTGGTACCTGTTGATATATTTTCCTCCTAATTAACCTATTCTGTTCCAACTCGCGTAGCTGTTTTGTCAGCATTTTTGAAGTTATTCCAGGTAGTAAAGATTTTAATTCACTAAAACGCTTCTTTTCAGAAATTAAGTAAAATAAGATTAACATCTTCCATTTACCAGTAATCATATCAGATAGTAATTCTAATCCACAATTGTAAGTTACTTCTTTCAAATGCATCACCTCGATTGATATAGATGAAAAGATATAATTTTGCGAAAATATATCTTTTCTATAAAAAATTTTATCATATATAGGTAAAGTATAAAATAACAAAAAAGCTATCTTTTTACAGTTGGGGTATTGTCACATTGCCACCAAGTTAATATTTTGGAGTATTTGCTTTTATTAGGTTGATGGGCATAGGCGGTACCCCTAAATGAAAGTATAGACCCCTTATATTTCATCTTTATTACAATTAGTAAAACACCAAGCATAATTACTAGAATTTCAAACAAATTGATTAACAATTTGTTTAATAATTGCTATAATAATTAATAGAAGCTAGTATATTTTTAAACAGTGTGTATAAACTAATAAAGACAGGATGCGTCAACATCCTGTCCAAGTAACTGCTACCGCAAGGTGGTCGGTTGCTAAAATTAAATTATCTTTTTTTAGAACCGCCCTTTCGCTTGCAGGCATTTTTAGGGGCGGTTCTTTTACGTTTACTGCCGAGTTTTTTGACTAGCTTATTTGCATAAGCTGTAAAAAATGCTGTAAAAAAGATTTTTGCAGCATCTTGCAATAAATTAAGTAAAAAATCCATGTAAAGTCACCTCCTTTCTCCTTTAAATAAGAGAAAGGATAGCAACTCGACCGCCCTCACAATATACAATTACTTATTTAAGTTTACCATTTTTATCCCCTTATCATCTACTAATTTATCTATTTTAGTAATTATTTTACACTTTTACACTTGTGTAAAAGTGTATTATCTTATTAGAGCTTCTTATATCTAGCTTGAAAGGTGGTATTCTATGAATCTTAAGAAAAACAACAATCTGCAAAAATAGAGGAATACAGCAGGAAAGAACTAGTAAAACTAAATGAACTCGTATTGTATCAGCAAAAAATAACGATGGTAGCATTCAATTATACTGCTTACCTTTAGAACTTGAATATTGGGTTCTTTCTTGTATGAAAGCTGCTTCAGCAGGAAAAAATCCATTTCCATGCAAAGTTGCTTTTGGAATTATAGACACAAAATTTTATGTTGAATTCAAGTAAAATAAAAACACGTTTAGCAGGTTAATAAGAAGGGGCTACTCAATTTGAGCAGCCCCTTCTTTTACATTACATGTAACTATTTAACGAATTACAAACCATATAATTTTTTTCAGCAAATTCAATCAAGTAGTTCTCTGTTATCTTTTCCTCACCTTTAAAAGTCAATTTTTGTTCAATAGAATCATAATCAACAGAAGAATAATTTATAGCATTTCGCATTCTATTAAATACAGATATTATGAAAATAAATTTCTCCTTCTGATAGATCTTCAAAGATTCTTTTTTTATCAAACAAATCCAACTTATAAAAATTTAAAGAACATAGATTTTAGCACCGGAAACAGAAATTACAAGGGAAACTTCAGAACCAACTCTTAATTTTTCAAGACCAACAAATTGTGATTTGTCAAAAGTCCCAGCTATAGACTTTGGCTGATTTTCCGGAATAAAAATCCCTTTAGGGAACGCCTCCATATAAATCTTTCCACCTGTTTCCCTCACCTTTTGTACTACATATGTACCAGTTGTAATACCAGGACTATTTATTTGATTTAAAGAATGACTCTTAGAATTTTCAGCAGCTTTGAATGAAATGGATGCGTAAGTTACCTCTCCATTATTAGCTTTCGTATCCTGTGCCGCAAATGCATTCCCTGTAGCAGAGAAAAATAAACCTGTTACTAAAATACCACTAGTTATTTTTTTGAACATGGAAAATCCTCCTTTTTTGGTAAGTATTTTACATAAACAAAGATACCATATTTTTCTATTTTTATAATATTATAATTTATTTATAAATATTTAAATGAATATTCAATTAATTAATTGTAATCAACTTAAAACTATGATTTTAAAGGGAATAGTCGTTGAATTCCATCATTTTTCCGCTTTCTGAATTGTAGAAAGTAATACGCTATTAGAATATGGAGAGAAGCTTGTTGAATTAGCCGAGCAATTAAAGTTTTTAATGGCGCTATCCCTATAAGAACTATTAATGCGTTATTGAAATTAAAATACCTAATTACTGCAATCGTTAGGCAATCGCATAAATAACCGGTACACTTACAGAATTACCTGCTTGTCGATACAATTGTGTGTCTGAGTTTACTTCCTTTGCACAATCAAACGTCCAACTCGGAAACCCATGGAGCGCTCAGCATTCTTTGGGTGTAAACCGCCTAACTCTAAAATCCTTTGTTACTACTGCCTAATTACAAGATGTATCTAACGTCTGGGCAACACCTTTTCCTACTCTCTCTCTTCTAATAGCTTCTTTAATACGAATTTTATAGTTCTTCATAATTAATATACTTTCCATGATGAAAGGTAGAGCATCCCAAATCTTATGTATTTTATTGTGAAACAAATGAATGGAGTGGAAGCTTCAGGGGTATTAAGGAAATAAAACATATTAATATGAATAGAGATGCAAATGGTCTTTCTAAAACGTTCAGTGGTACCGTTCAAGCAAATATAGAAGATCCTAACAGAATTTTCTATATTGTTAATGGTGATTTTCATAATAATGATACAACTACTTTTGATGGTAATGTATCTATTACTGTAGGGAAGCATGGAAGTGTAGGTTTTAGTGCGTCTTATGCGACGAGTCACTATAAATATACTTATAAAGAAGGAAATGTATATTTTTAAGTTGATAAATTTTTAAAAAGTCGATTACTTCTTAATTACATGTTAGGTTTATTATACATGCTAATTTAATGGGGGTAATCTCTCTGCAACCTAAATATATTCTGTTCATTCAAATTCTAATAGGAATTCTAATAATCATGGCACCAATTATTATTACTGGTGAATTATATGATGTTTCAAAGACTATGGGTGATTTGCTAGTTGCTGAATTAATTATAAGAACACTTTCTTTCGTAACAGGACTTGTAGTAATTAGTAAGGCGTTTGAAAAGTATTCTAAATAGTTATTAGTACGTTATTTTCTAGCAATTTATAAAAAAGGGGTATTCATATTGAGTAGCCCTTTTTACTATTTTTCACAAAAATAAGTACACCCACTAATGAATGTACTCACTTCCAAAATTTCCACCAGGTTTTCTTTTGTGCTGCCGCTATTTCTTCCTGGGCTGATACAATAGTACGTTTTGCATCTTGAATCTCTCTGACCATCTTCATAAGATTATCATCCCTTAGCTCCAACCTCTTTTCTATCCTTTCTTCACGTTCCTTACGATCTCTCATATCTTCCTCAATTAATGTATTCCGCTAATCTATACGATCACTTAATCTCTTTTCCATTTCTATTAGATTTGCTTGCTGCACCTTATTAATTTCTTCTACCATAGCGCTATATTGTTGTTGAAATTGATATTGCATTTGATAAGGGACTGGATCAGTATCCTGGGATTCCTCTTTCTTATTAGCGATTCCAAACTGCTTTGCAATCATTTTCGCAGCTTTTTCTAAAGTCATACCATCTTGCTTACTCAACTCTACTAACTGTTCAATAAGTACAATATCAAATTCTGTATATTCCCTTCTCCCTCGACTATAGACCTCACTGCTGGTAAATACTACTTCTGCTTCTGACATAGCGCTACACCACCTCCTATAAGCAAAATTCCATATCCAAGGTTTAATACCTCTTAAAATCCATCGACGAAGCTCGCACAGTCTTTGCTAGGTTTTGTCGGAATAGGTAGATTGGAAATCACACGAAATCATTCGTGATATTATTTGTTTCAAAAAAAATCATATTTTTTTAAAATTACTCTTAAAAAACAGGGAAAGAATTCTTATAATACGCAACGTAGGCTTCTGTCGTGCTAGTTATAAAAAAGGAGGATATTTTAACTATGAAAAAAACAAAGGGAAGAAAGAAAAAATTAGATGTAAAGATTCGTTTTTGGGGATTCAAGCTTTTCGTTAAATATTCTGCTTAACAAAATATTTATATTCAAATTTTATTTATAAAACCTCTTCATAAAAGAACGTTAGTTCGTATATAATAAGAACAAACGTTCTTTTATTTTAGGAGGAATCACGATGTATGACTATTCAATCCTACCGAATAGAATCATCTTATGTGTTGATTTACGCAGCTTTTACGCTTCAGTGAGCTGCATCAAAATGGGATTAGATCCTATGCATACAAAATTGGCTGTAGTAGGTGATGTGAATAGAAATGGTTCAATCGTTCTTGCTGCAACACCAGCCTTAAAGGCCCTGGGCGTAAAGAAGATGGCAAGGCTATACGAGATTCCTCGAAGAAAAGATATTCTTGTTGTGAATCCGATCATGGGAACATATATAAAATGCTCCAATTACATAACAAAACTAGCTTTACAATACGTTCCTATTGAGGATTTTCACCAATACAGCATCGATGAATTTTTCATGGATATTACCGATAGCATTCATTTATTTGCTAACGATCCATACGAATTCGCTATGAAGTTCAAACGTGAAATATATGATCATACACGAGTTGAATGTACAATTGGAATCGCTCCTAACCCACTCATGAGTAAGGTTGCTTTAGACATTGAAGCTAAGAAGAACAAGGATGGAATTGCTCTTTGGAAGTATGAAGATATCCCTACGAAATTATGGAGCATCCGACCACTTAATAAGTTTTGGGGCATTTCGTACAAAACAGAAGAAAAGTTAAATCGAAAGGGAATTCATTCTATCGGAGATTTAGCCAATTACCCTCTTAAATACTTAAAACAGAGCTTCGGCAAGATCGGAGAGGAATTGCACTTACATAGCAATGGCATTGACTTCAGCCGTATTTCAGAGAAATACGTTCCTGCTACAACTTCAATCGGAAAAAGCCAAATTCTAATGCGAGACTATACAATAGAGGAATTCCCGATTGTTCTACTGGAACACATTGAAGAAGTCTGTTATCGGCTTAGAAGACAAAACAAACTTGCTCAAACCGTTCATTTTTCTGTTGGTTATAGCAAGAGTTATAACGGTGGTATTAGAAAAACACATACTTTAAGTCGTCCAACTAACTTAACAATGGATATTTATAAGATTTGTACATACTTTTTACATCAACAATACACTGGCGAACCAATCCGCAGCATAAACATTTCTCTAACGAATCTAATTCGAGAAGGGGAGGAACAAATTTCTCTTTTCGATAATGTCACGCAACGGGAACAAGAAGTAAAGCTGACAAAAGTAATGGATGAAATACGCACAAAGTTTGGGAAGAACAGTATTTTGCGGGGGATTTCCTACACGCATAGCGCTACAGCTAGATACAGAAACACACTAATAGGAGGCCACAAATCGTGAACAATGCTAATATGCCAAGAGGAAGAAAAATGATCAAATGGACTCCGTTCGCCGCGTTGACATCTCAATTTGACGGAATACGTGAAATGATTAAGGAACAAAACAAGGTAACCCGTCCGATCTTAACAAATGAAGAAAAAGAAAGAATTGAAAACATGCTATTATGTTCCTTAGTATCTGAAGAAGAAATAATGATTACATATTATGAGGACGGTTATTTGCTCTCTAGTTATATGACCGTTGTAGATATTGACCCGTCAAATAGCGCTGTTGTATGTACAGATGCTTTTTATAACAAGATGAAACTGCAATTCTCTAATATAATAGATGTTAAATAGAAAAAATTGATGTTATCAAGTTGAGATCATTTAAAAGAGTGTAAAAATGCAAGGGAATCAGATCAAAAAGAACGCACCAGGAGCAATTATTCATAATGATATAAATAACTATCCATTTCTAAATATACCTATGATTATTAATGAGAAAGATGGCATGATTTACGAAGTTTGTAGCGCAGGTTTTCATACTAATGATGCAATTGCAATAGTAACAACGGACGGTTTTTCTACAAATAGGGTGAATATACCGATCGTAACCGTAAAAAACAATGATGGTAATTTTCAAGCGTATCGTTTACCTTTAGAGCTGGAATATTGGGTACTTTCTTGTATACAATCTGCTTCAGCAGGGAAAAATCCATTTCCATGTAAAGTTTCTTTTGGAATTATAGACTCAAAGTTTTATGTGAAATTTGTAAATAGACAAAAAACTATTTAATTTTAAAACCTAAAACAAGCATAACCCCGTTCTAAATTTAGGACGGGGTTAAAATATAATTATTTAATTTTCGATATAAGATACTTCACTGTACTCAAAAATATAACAATAAAGTCATTTGGAAATCTATGATTTATTCAACAATAGCGCGCAATTCTGGAAGATTTCAAAAACGTTTATTTTTCTTTTAACATTGAATACTTTCGATAAGCTTTATAGAAATTGATACCAAAAAAAACAAACAGAAGTGTGGAAGACAACTTCAAAAGGACAAATGGAGTTTCAAATAAAAATGCCTTCCAAAATAATGAACCTTTCATAATCCAAAGACCTTCATGATATAATCCCGAATCCTTGTAAAACATATAAGAATAAGCTAAACACAGCATAACCAACCAAAATGAATAATCCATTAATTTTTTATAATGATTATCCTTTGATTGGCGATCCGAGAAGATTTCATTTTGATCATCATCTTCTTTTTGCCAATACCGTGTTCCACTAAGCCAGGGCCCCATTATATAGTTCCAACCGAAATCCTCATATATCCCTTTGTATTCAACCAACTTTTTCTTAGGTAAATAATCTTGATAATCAAGTCGTATAACATATCTCTTGTCAGTTTTTTCGAAAGTGTATATTCCTAATCCACTAATATTTGTACAACGATAGCCTTTTTGTAATTGCTCGTTCAGCCATTGCTCCTCTTTTTCAATATCAAAAAACATCTTAAATTTCTTCATTGGATTCACTTCCTTCGTACAGGGATAAAATATGCAATAACCTGTTTTGTTCCATTTTCAAAATGGCGCTTCCTTCTGCAGTTATCATATAAACTTTTCTCCGACCTGACTCTCCAACAGGTTCAATCCAACCATGCTTATTCAAGTTTTCAATCGCACCGTATAATGTACCAGCTGCTAAAATAACAGTACCGTTACTTATCTTTTCTATCTTCTGCATTACGGCATAGCCATGGAGTGGCTCACGCAAAGCTAATAAAATATAATGCATGGTTTCAGACAACGGTAGTAATTTATGTTTCATATCCTCACCCTTTATTCAGTTCGACTATATAGTTCAACTTAATAATAACTTAATACAGTTCAACTGAATAGTCAACAACATTTTCGAAATTAGTCAAAGGAACTTAAAATAAATAGCTTGATAACAAGGGGGAAATCAAGCTAAAAAGTCACTTTCCTTACGTAAGGGTGAAGTGACTTTTTGTGTAGTCTTATTCAATTAAATGGCTCAATTGTTGAATAACATGACCAGCATTTTTTAAATAACTTTATTATGTTTTAAACGAATTTATTGTAAATTAAACAACTTTATTATCTCTGGACAAAATTCAAATGAAAAAGGAGCAATATTTTTGCTCCTTTTTATTATTAAAGAGTTTATAATCTTCCTTATCCTACACGCATAGCGCTACAGCTAGACACAGAAACACATTAATAGGAGGACACAAATCATGAGTAACGCCAATATGCCAAAAGGAAGAGGAATGATCAAATGGACTCCGTTCGTTATCAAGACCTAAATCCAAAAAACACTTAAAATAAGCATTCCTAACATATTGTATATGACTAATATGTTAGGAATGTTTATTTTAGGTAATGAGTTTTGAAACTGAATTTGAATAGTATTTTTCTCTATCTGGATAGAAACAAGTAAAGTACCATAAACGATCGTTTTTGGAACAATAATAGGAGGCACCATATCATAAGTGGATAATTTACGAATTTATCTATAGAAGAAATACAAGAAATTCTTGAATTATAAATGAATAAATGGGAACGTATGAGGCAGGGGAAAAAGCGTTGATGGATGAAGTCGTGAAATTTGCTCATGCTTGTAATGAAGGAAAAAAGAAGGCACTCAAGAAGGGGTTCAGCAAGGGAAAATACAAATGATTAAAGGTATGCATGAGCTTGGTGTGCCTATTGAAATGATTGCGAAAGCAAGTAAATTAAGTATAAAAGAAGTTGAAGATTTTGAGGGGGAATTCATAATAAACAACTAAGAAAGCAGATTGAAAAATTCAATCTGCTTTCTTAGTTGTTATAATTTACTCTTTGGTTATTACTATTTTTAGCGAATGGATATGAAAAATCAGCCCAAACATTGGAGGATATTGCGATGAACCAAGATTCAATTTTACAAAAAACAATAAATAATATTTAAAATTTTTATTAATATATAAAATAAATAAACAAGCCTAATTTACTATGTTTGTTTGTTTTATATATTTTTGTTTTATATGTTTTATATGTTTATATGTTTTAAGGATATATAATCCTTTGATATATAAGGGTTTTTAAGGCTTAACTATAACAAAAATGGTTTTAAAGATAACAAGTTTGGTTCTAGCTATAACAAAAATGGTTTTAATGGTAACAAATTTGGTTCCTTTATTATAACAAAAATGGTTTTAAATATAACAAATCTGGTTCTAGCTATAACAAAAATGGTTTTAATGGTAACAAATTTGGTTTCTTTATTATAACGAAAATGGTTTTAATGGTAACAAATTTGGTTTCTTTATTATAACGAAAATGGTTTTAAAGATAACAAATTTGGTTATGTATACGATGAACCATATTTGTTAGTATTTGATTAAGATATTTTTAAAATATAGCCTTTCAAAACTTATTTACATAACTATATTATATGTTTGAAATGAAATTAATCTGAATTCCTTTATGAAAATTAGAAAGCATTTAAGGAAAACCAAAAATTAGGTTATTAAAAATTAACTATAACAAAAGAGGTATATTTGTTATAGTTATTGTAGCAATAAAGCTGGTAAGGAAAGGACGTATGTAGATATGTCTCTAAAACAAGATTTGCAGATTAAAGAGAATAATATTGTTTCGAAATCTAATACTTTAATTGAAGCAAATTCACGTTTGAATTTAGTAGAACAAAAGATGCTGCTTTGCTTGGCAAGTAATATTGAACCAAGTGATCGGGATTTTAAAACATATACATTTCCAATTAAACAATTTCATGATTTACTTGGCCTAAGTGGGTCAACGAAATATACTGAGCTAAGTAAAATTACAAAGGAATTAGTGTCTAAAGTAATTGAAATTAGGATAGGAGAAGAGTTAATACAAGTCTCTTGGCTTTCTTCAGCAATTTATAACAAAAATAAAGGGACAATTGATCTGCGTTTTGATCCATTATTGAAGCCATTCTTATTAGAATTAAGTAGTAAATTTACAAGTTATAGATTGGCTAATGTTGTTAAATTAAAAAGTACATACGCTATCCGAATTTATGAGTTATTAAAACAATATGAACATATAAAAGAGCGGACAATTAGCCTTGAGAATCTAAGATATTACTTAGATGCAATTGATGTATATCCTAATTATGCGAATTTTAAACAGCGTGTATTGAAACCTTCCCAAAAGGAATTAAATCAAAAAACTGATATATCTTTTGAATTTGAAGAAATTAAGTTAGGTAGGAAGGTACAAAAAATTAGATTTATCATACGTAGTCAAAAAAGAAAGGACACGGATTTAGCTCATTTTGAAAAAAAATTAGATGAATTTCAGCAACCAAATACATTTGAACAGAAAATTAAACGTTTTGAAGAGCGATGTAAAGGGAAAGTATATCCTACAGTATTAGAAAAATGGAAAAAACATGAGGAATTGGTTTTAGAAATTATTGATGATATCCGCTTCCGTGTAGATATAGATTCGCCAATGGGTTATGTAGAATTCATGCTTAATTCCCGATTAAAAGAACTATCCGAAACCACAATGCTAAAACAAGATATTCAAGGAAGTTTTTCTTTGGAAATGGATAATATTATAGATGCAGTAATAGCCAAATACTCAAAATCTACAGGTACTGTAGCCACATTCTTAGTAAAAGATACTGCTATTAATGAATTAATAAAAATTTGTACATTAGAGGAAGCGGAAGAGTGTTGGAAGAAAAACGAAGAATTTGTTATGGATAGTATTTATGGATATATAAAAAAGAATAGAAGAAAAAAAAGTCCCAGATAATCTTTTGGGGCTTATTTGTTATTAATAAATCAACGACTGTTATGCTTAAATATAGAAGTTGTTGGTTGTGATGGCATTTAGCGAAAATTACCAAAAAAAACATAGTAGTTATGAGTATAATTCAAATTAGATTAAGTTGATTAATGAAATTAAATAAATGAATAGGCGGTATAATAATGAAGACTAGTAAAGTGACAGAATGGATATTAGGTGGACGGAATCCGGGTAATTATATTTTATATAATGATATTAATGTGAAATATACAAATGAAGTTTCAAAAAACTTGTATTCTTTAGAAAATCACGAAGGATATGGTACATCATACTGTTTTTTGGATAAACATCTATATGTAGGTGAAAGGGTTAAATTTTCAGGGATGATAATGACAAAGTCAGTTAAAGAATATGCTGGTTTATGGATTAGGGCTGAGCAACAGGGAAAAGATCTCTGGGAGGTTTATCATATACATTCTAATTCCTTAAGTGTGGAAAATTCGTGGAAAGAATATTTTGTGATTTTAGATGTACCTAAAAATATAGAAACATTATCAGTAGGAGTGTCTTTAAAAGGTACTGGTCATATATGGTTTAGTTCAATGAGTGTTGAAATTGTAGATAAAAAGAACAATTAATGTAGATTTAAAATAAAGTGGAATCAAATATTTACCCTAAAATGTTTCTTACAAACTGTTGAGAATTCCTCTGTTAGTCTCTACATTGATATAGTAAAAGAAGAGAGGCTAGGACACATCGCTATCAAGCTAAGAAATTCATTGTACCCCAAAACGAAAAAAGATGAAAAAATAATAAAAAGCTTATCATTAAGTACTAAAAGATAAGCTTTTTGGTCTATACTTATTAAATTTTATTTGATTTCTTCCATGCTAATACTGTAATAAGATATTGAATACCAAATAGGAAAGCGAAAAGTATAATAAATCTTGCTATTACTGATAACCATCCAACGAAATCTTCAGGTAAGTTATATTTGTATGTGGTAGCACCTATTGCGACAAAACATAAAATAAAGGTATTACTCATTTTTTCTTTTAACTTTTCATTTAATTGTTCTTTATTATTAATATCTGTTTCATAAATACCAGTCAAAATAGATTTAATAAAAAAGAATATCATATAAAAAATTATAATGGCTAATGAAGCAGCCCATTCTAAAAATGGACGGTGTAGATATGCTCCTCTTATTATAAAATCAGCAAAAGCTATAAGTAGGACAACAATTCCAGATTGAGCCCAAATCTTCATTTCGATTTGTTGAATTCTTTCATCTGAGTGTGTACTGAGTGAAAACCATTTTTTTAGTTTTTCCATTTTAAAGTTCCTCCCAAAATAATTTATCTAATGTTTTATCTAATGTTTTAGCTATATGAATGCAAAGTTTTAAAGAAGGGTTAAATTTATTACTTTCAATAAGACTAATGGTTTGTCGTGTAACGTTCACAATATCGGCTAACTCTTGTTGGGTTAGACCTTTTTCTGCTCTTGCAATTTTCATTTTACTTACAGACATTAAATACACCTCATTTGTAAAAATAAACTTCATATTATAAATCTTATATTCTATATATTATATTATTTTTAAATTAAATGAAATATATATTTTCCATTAAGACACATATATATTACTAATATCTTTTTTTACATTTCTATTATTTTTTATATCTAAAACCAACCTACAAATATGAAAATACGATATCCTTTCTATAGAATCATAGAAAAGGGTGGCGTTTTTTATTTCTGTTTCTGTGTCTGATGAATTACAACTATTTGCTCAAGAGATTCAAAGTTTTTTATCTCCAAATACTTTATGGGATCTTGCTAGAGATGTTGGTTTTGTACAACGAACTAGTAAGTATCAAGCAAAAGATTTAGTCGCTTTATGTGTATGGGTGAGCCAGAATGTGACAGCAAATGATTTATGTATTTGAGATTTAGGATATTTTCATTTAAAAGACCTTCAAGATATACAAGATAAAGAGGACTACTATATCTCTCGTATCAAGTCGAATACACGTATGTATCAAAAAATTTTAACCCTGATTATTTTCAAGACGGAAGAATTAAGAAAGGTACAGAGTATATACAGATAGATATGGAGACGTTAATGAACTTCCTTCAACCAGGACAAACATTTGAAATAGCTGATGCTTATGTAGGAATGATTGATAAAGTGCCAGCTCGTGTAATTGTTCATCGATTAACAAAACAACAGCAACAAAAACGATTACAAGATCAAGTTATAAGAGAAAAAAAGAAACAATCTCGTCTAAAATTGACTTTGTATAAGCTTAGCTTGATAGCGATGGGGTGAGGACACATGCGTGGATTTCCTTGGCCAGATTCAGATTCTTTTCTAGAACTTATAGGTAGTTAACAAATAGATGATTATTTACATTTAACAGTTTGAACCATCCTTACGGACTGTTTGAAGTGGGGGATTCCTGTGAACACCTGATGTATCCACCGGTTATCTTAGCAGGCTCTACCAGTAGTCCCTACGGTGAAAACATAAGTATCTTGTACGTTGACTCATCACGCTTCCTACTTTAGCTTGGTTTTCGCAATTTCAGTAAATGGTGGGGCGAGATCCACTTGAAGTAACAATGACTAAGTAAGAAAAAGAAGGGCAGATAAGGAATATGAAAAAGTGAGTATTTATTCAAGCAGTTTAAGTATCCCAACGGGGGAATCCTCTTTTGTATATGAAATTTGCAATTTCATATACGTTTCTCAATTAATTGAATTTGAAAAATATCACTATAGATGATAATAAGTACCTTCATTTCCTTCTTAAAAGAATATCAGGCTTCGACTTTTCTGGATTGTATACTTGTGTCACACAAAAAAGGCTTTCCAGTTATGTAACTTGGAAAGCTCTTTATAAGCAGTATTTCTATATAAGTATTTTATGTTATAATATCTCTTTTTATAAATGTAGTAAATGATATTAGTAAGAAAGCAAATAGATATAGAAGTACTATGATTACAGAAAATGATAAACTCATCCCTTTTATCAGTATGTCACCGGTGTAGTACATATTGAGGTCTGTATTAGAAAATATAATATATTTTGTCCAATCATATTTTTGTGCAAGTATACGCATTGTAGTTCCAGCCATAAAATAGATACAAAGTGACATCACTAAAGAGAGTGTATTTTTTTGAAAAAGGGTTGATATCATAAATGCTATAGATGATATAGCAATAATATCTATAGAAGCGAACAAAAAATATCTAGATATATATAGTACCACTCCTTCTTCAAATACCTGTCCATTATGGTAAACGAGATAAGTATTTAGTTCTGAATTCCCAAATAATAAATATCCTACACCAATAGAAAGCAACACTAACATTATAATTAGAATAAAGCACAAGGATACTATCACCATATACCTAGATAACAAAAATGAAAATCTAGAAATAGGTCTTACCATGATTAAGTTAATAGTCCCTCGATTAAATTCCGAAGAAATACTAGTTGCTGCTAAAGCTATAATAAATAAGCTTATAAAAGATAAAAAAGGTTTATTAGAAAGGATAAATGTCCATAAACTATTAGTGTTTTCTGGTGGTATATTATGTTGTATTCTATATTCGTTAAGGGCTATCGTCTTTTTATTATATTCGTATGCAAGAAAATTTTCAGGCATTTCTTGAGACTCTTTTATTAATTTACTGTTTTGCATTTGAAGTTCTTGTTTCCAATTGGCCCCATACGATTTTCCGTGCTCTGAATGCATTTTTATAAATATACCATGACCCACTATAAATATTATTAAAAAACCTAACATAAGATATATACCATAATGAGAAAATATCTTCTTATATTCATTTTGAATAAGTCTAAGCATATTAATTTTCCTTTCCCTGAACAACTTCTAAAAAGTAATCTTCTAATGATTTTTCGTGCTCTTTAAAATCGTGAACTATATGATTATTTTTTTCTAAAGTTATAAGTATTGAAAGAAATTTGCTTTTATTGGTATTCAATCTAACAAATTGAACAGAATGATCAATTGTAATATCGGGATGTACTTGTAATATGTCATGAACTGCTTTAGATGGATTACCTAAGTAAATTAAGAATTCCTTATCCTCGTCATTAATTTTTTCATTTATTTGCTCTTTTTTTATAATTTTTCCTTTATTAATAATGGCGATACTATCGCATATTAACTCTATTTCTGTCGAATGGTGGCTGGAAATAATAATGGCTAATTCCTTTTTATCAGCAAGAAATCTAAGATGTTCCCTTAATTCCTTAATACCAATTGGATCTAATCCATTGGTAGGCTCATCTAAAATCAGTACTTTAGGATCGTTTATTAAGCATTGCGCTAAACCTAAACGTTGTTTCATACCTAGAGAATATTTTTTCACCTTAACATGTATCTGCTCAGTAAGACCAACTATATTCATTATTTCAATTATTTTCTCTTTGTCTACCAATTTAGTTAAACTTGAAAAATATAATAGATTTTGAAAGCCAGTCATGTAATTGTAAAATTGAGGGTTTTCAAACATAACCCCTATATCCTCTAGTGCATTCAGTTTTTCAGTAGATATGGATTTCCCAAAAATGAAAATACTTCCCTCTGTTAAACTAGATAAACCAGTTATCATACGTAGTGTAGTGGTTTTACCTGCTCCATTCGGTCCAAGAAATCCTAAAATTTCTCCTTTATGTACATTCAAAGATATATTATCAATAATTGTTTTATTTTCTATTTTCTTTGAAACATTATTAAGTTGAACTGCTATCTGCAACTTTCTCCCTCCTTAAAATTAATTTTATTTTTATTTTATAGGAGAATCTAAAGTTAAGACTGACGGAACTTCATATGGATTGCATAATCTTAATAATCCATACCCTATACTCGTAAGACCATTCATAAGAGCAACTGAGTGAATATCTACATTAACTTCCTCATAATCATTAATGATTTTTCGAGTTATTTTTTGAATAAATACGTTTAATTCTTCTTCAGTAACAAATGAATTATCTAATTCATGAACTTTTAGTAAAATATCTGCAATTCCTAACTCACCATGACAAAGGGAATAATTACTTTCTATAGAGGCTTTCATGGTTGTTGTGAGTGATTTTGTTAGATTATCATCTAAAAAGTCAAAATCTAAATTATTACTCGCTATTAGTTTTCTACTTAAAAGTATCCCTGGAGCACCATGACACCAAGAAATTGGATAACGGTCAGTCTGTACACTATACCAATTCATTTCATCATTATTGTAAAATGAATTTTCATAAATAAGAGACTGTTCAATAAAATCTTTTAAGTCTTCACTAGGATTAATTTTATAATATTGGCTCAAGGAAGCAGCAATGCCGGCATTTCCATGGGAAAATCCTATGTATGGAACTTCTTGATTATGCGGTGGTGGCCATGCTAATCCTTTTGATTGAGAAATGGAAGAGTTGATTAAATGTTGCGCAAGTGATTTAGATATGTCATAAATCCATTGATATTTATATTCTTTATATAAGTTTAATAAAAAGAATAAAGCCCCCGCTGATCCTCCCATTACATCATAAATGCGATCATTTGAGATAAATGTTTTATAAAATTTAGTGTAATAAAGAACTTCCTCTGTTAGTTTTTTATCATTAAATACTACTGATAGATGATGCATACTATATAATATACCTGTTAAACCAGTAAAAGCACCTATAGTTATATTCTCATTCTTCACCAGTTCTGGAAGTAGCTTTTTTACTGGATTTATAGTTGCATACGCAGCTTCCTTATATGTATCCTTTTGGGTTAGCTTCCATAAATAACAGAAGAATGTAGCTATACCGGGATTACCATCATATAACCCAGTCTCTGTTACAGAAAAGGACCAATTTGTTTCATTTGATCCTTTAAGAACCATACTAGTCCAACACATTTCGGTATTTTTACCATGTCCGTCTCTTACGGCATTTTCAAGAAGTACATCCGCAATACTTTCGGCTCTTTTTAACAGATCTAAAGGTTTTTCACTATTTTTTTCTACATAGGTACTATATTTTTTATTAGCGTTCTTTATGTTTAAGTCCACCTGTGAATATGCTGTAGCGATTGTTGTTTCTATTATAGAGAGTTGTTTTATACATTCTTCCTCACTTAAAGAATTTATTTTTTCTATACTTAATTCTAAACCACATTTATAATAAAAATTTTGTAATTCTTCCCCAGAAGAGTTACATAGTTTTTTTTCATTTGGACTAGTTGTAAAATAAGGAACGTCACCGTTCAATAAATCATGAATTTCATATTTCAATAGTTTTTTTATGTCATCATTTTGAATTCCTGGTTCCCACAAGCGAAATAATAATATTTCTCTATCAATTTGATTTCTCATAAAATCCGGATGATAACTAATATTGAGTAATTTAGTATATGCCATTGTATTTCTAAAGATTTTCCTAATTTCCTTATCAGTAAATAGCATTATATTTTCAATTAATTCATTACGATTTTTGATAAACCATAAATACATATCTTTAAATCCGCTCTTTAAATCTGCCAAATAATCAATGATATTTATTTCAGCATCAGAGTATTTGGGACTATTATTTCCAGAATCCAAAATTCCTTTTTGCTTTTCAATTTTAATTTCATCTGTATAGTGATTTGTAATGGTAGGAATTTCAAAAGGAAGTATTTGCTGATTTTGACCTCTAACACCACTTACATCTATTGAATTTTGATTATGAACTTCTTGAGTAGATCCAGTTGGAATCATACCTGTAGAAACAACAGAATTTCCTATTAACTTCTGAGCTTTTTCAAAAATCGAACTAACATTAGTATTTGTTTTTGGAATAATTGTATGATGAAATAGTGATTCATAATCTATAAGAACAGGATGCTCTCCATGAGCAATCAAATTCTCGTAATGAAAATCTGTTGCATTCATAATATGGAGAATTGCTAAAATTCTTCCTAGTCTTTCATAAAATTTATGTATGTCTTTATCACTAGAGCACTCTTTAAATTCGATAAATTCTGACCATCCATATGCTTCTCTTGAGAGAATACAAGTTGTTTTCAAAGCATTTCGAGAATCATATTTATTATTAATCCATTTTATAAAATCCTGGAACTGTATATCTATATCTAGTGGACGCGGTTTATACACTACTTTGACTCCACTATTAAATTCTAAAATCGACACTGACTTTCCTGATTTATGAGTATCTCCTTGACTTAAATGTAGATGTGAAATCTTACATATTTTTTCTTCATTATTAAATATTTTTTCAAGGCTATCCTTATCGCAATGAAAATGAAATAATAATTCTTCTAAGAAGCTTATGAGATTTATTGTTTTAGTTATAATAAGCCTTATAAGTACTGGATATTCATCAAAGAAGCTGTTAATATACAATGGATCACTTTCAAAACGATTACAGAAAAATTTATACCTTTCTTCTGACGTATTTCCTTGTAATTCACCACTTAACCTTAAATAATTTATTTCTAAAATTAATGTTTTATGACTAACATGAAATAAGGAATCTAATAAATTATTTAAAATATCAATTTGACTTTCCTCAGACAAATACTCCTTAAACTTATTTTTTTGAAACATTTTAACCGCAAAAAAGCGAATAAATGGCTCGAAAAATGAAAAGAAAGGAAATTTATCTAATTTTTTTAATAACTTCTTTATATTTTCATTTACAAATGATTCGTTATTAATTTCATATATGTATTTAAGCCAATCTTCATCATATTGAAAATTAGTATTATCGGTCTGTTCAAATATTAAATTGAGGGATTTTTCATTTATGTTATACAATTCATTTAAAATCTCTCTAATCTTTGTTCCATTATTATCATTTAAAATCTCTTTCCAAAAGAATAAGGCATCATCTATATTTACATGCTTTTGGGGATGAAATTTTAGATTTTCTCTTTCTTCTATTGTCAAAGCTTTATAAAAATTTACTAGTTCCATATGTATACCTCCTCAAAAAAGTAAAAGAGAAAGATTAAATAACCTTTCTCTTTTATCAGAACTAATTACAATTTTTTTGACATTCTACAGTATATGTACAGATATAACCATTATTTCCTAAACCGATACTTAATTTTATATAATCTGCACTATTAAATGATCCTATTGTTCTCGGTTCAGCAGCACCACCAAACATGCTCATTTCATCTTCATTTAATTCTTTTAATGGGTTCTCCACTGGAAGATTAACATTCACATTATTTTGGTGTCTATAATATGGATTTTTCAATGCTTTTAATTCCTTCGTCATAATTATCACCTCCTTTCAAGTCAAGATTTTCATTACTTTTAAATAGTTCTTGATAAATTTTACTATGTTTTAAAAGTTGCTGATGATTCCCTTGGTCGACTATTTTTCCATCTTCTAAAATAATAATTTGATCAGCATTTTTTACAGTAGCAAGCCTATGTGCAATTACTATTCTTGTACAGTTCATTTCAGATAAATACTTATCTATGCGACTTTCATTTATACTGTCTAGAGAATTCGTTGCCTCATCTAAAACTATTATTTTAGGAGAATGTACGATGGCTCGTGCAATAGAAATTCGTTGTTTTTGTCCACCAGAAAGATTTTGTCCCATTTCAGAAATTAGAGTTTCATATTTCATCGGCATTTCCATAATTTCATTATGAATTTGAGCTACCTTAGCAGCTTGTTCGACTTGTTCCTTGGTTAAATTTTCATTATTTAATTTCAAATTTTGTAGTATGGATGCATTGAATAAAAATGGACTTTGAGTTACTATACCCATTTGCTTTCTGATATAAGGTTTATCTAAAATATTAAACCCTATCTTATCATAGGAGATTTCTCCTTCTGTTGGATTATGTAAACCAACTAGTATTTTTGCTAAAGTACTTTTTCCTGATCCGGAAGGTCCTATAATAGCAATCTTTTGTCCAGGTTCTATACTTAAATTAATATTGTCTAAAACCTTTTTGGAAAATTTCGTGTATGAAAATGAAACGTTTTTTAATTCAATTTTTCCTTGTAGGTCGATTTTTTTATAATTAATATTACTATTTATTTCTGTTGGTGTATCAATTACATCTCTAACTCTTCTTAAATACACTTTAAGTTGAAAAAAAGAATCCATCGAAAAAATAAGCGAATTTACTGTACCAATAAAGTAAGTAGCTATTCCTTGAAAGGCTATTAATTCACCAATACTAATTGATCCGTTGAATACTTTATTAGCACCAATGAGTATTATTAATAGAGGAATAAAATAAGTTAGACTACCTGAAAACGAATTTATTACATTTACAAGTCGCTCTTTTTTCATAAATGCTTTCATAAACTCAGAATATAGATTTTTCCATTTATTTTCTGCACTATTTTCCGAACCCGAAATTTTCACATCTAGAATACCTAATATTGTTTCTGACTGATAAGAATAAACTTCAGTATCCCTTGACAATTCATTACTATTTGCCTCAGTTATAAAAGGTCTCATGGCTAAAATAAATATGTATAATGCCACAGAGAATAGTACTAGCCAAAAAGTCAAAAATGGAGATTTTATAAGCATATAAAAGAATATAACTATGACTAATAGAATATCTAAGAGTCCCTTCATAATCTGATTAGATAATATGTGACGAATTGTACGTAAAATAGATGCACGATATAATAAGTCTCCTGATTGTCTAACTTGGAAAAAATTATAAGGAACTTTTAATAGATGACTAAAATATTCCCATGAAAGTTCATAATCAATGAATCTATATAAGCGTATAGAAACTTCATTCCTTAGCAAGTTAAAGATAAAATATAATCCTAAAGAAATTAAAATTCCTTGCAAAAATATGAATACTAAATTTTGACCATCAGTCAATAACATATCATCAATTATTTTTTGTGTTAAAGTAGGTGTAACTAAAGCAAATAGCTGTAGCAGTAAACTTAACATAAAAAACGTAATAAGAATTTTTGGTTTCTTAAGGATTAATTTTATATACGGTTTCCACAAGCTATCTGGTTTATTCTTCTCAAAATTATTATTCGGTTTTAACTGAAGAACATAGCCAGTAAAGTATTTGTTAAACTCGCTTTGTGATAAACTTTTTCTTCGATCAGACGGATCTAAAATGTAATACTTATCATTTTTTATCTTCTCAATAACAACATAATGTTTATTATCCCAGTATAAAATAGCTGGTAGTGGGATAGCTGTTAATGATGTAGGCTCGCATTTGATCCATCTAGCATCAAAGTTTAAATGTTTTGCAATATGCAAGATTTCCATCAAAGAATTTCCATCCCGGCCATTTCCGATTTCTTCTCTTATTTTAAATAAAGAAATATGATTCTCATAATAAGCTGAAATCATGGAAATGCATGCTATGCCACATTCTGTTTGGTTCATTTGTTCTATAAATGGTACCTTTTTTTTCACCATTATTTCACCGTACTTTGAGGTAATTCTAATGTTAGTATTGAAGGGATTTCAGGTTCTGTTAATCTTAATAGTGCATATCCAACACCAGATAAACCTAACATTATTCCTGTTAGCCCTCGATCACCCATGCCTTCATATATAGAATAAACCTTTGGGTTTGTTAGATAGTAATTAGCTAGTTCTCTTAATTCATCTTGTGAAATTAAGGTATTATCCAATTTTGATATACTCGTTAAAATATCTATATTTCCAAATATTCCATGACAAAGACAAATGCCTTCAGGGAATATTTTATTTTCAATGATATTTCTAACAACTTTCTTTAAATCAACTTTACTTTTTACATCAATATGATTTGATTTAATTTTGGAACGTGCGAGAAGTATTCCAGGTGCCCCATGGCACCAATAATAAGATTTAGTTTTTTCTTCAACATTATTTCTTAAATCTAACCAATTGAAAGAGTAATTATCAAAATTTGAATCTTCATAACTAATTAAATCATTTAGTAAAGATACATATTTTAAGTTTTCATCTAATAATTTTAAATGTGAAAGCGCAAGAGCTATTCCTGCAGAACCATGTGCAAAACCTGTTAACATTTTATTGCTTTTTAGTTCTTCTTTATTAGCTAATAACTTTTCAGCTAAGTTTTCGCCACATCTTTTGATAATTTCTAAACTGTCTTCATCCTTTGTTAATTCATATAAATTAGAACAGAAGGTTATAATTCCAGCATATCCATTTAAAAAATCAATTTCATTTTTATCATTATCTATCATCTTTTTTAGTAGATTAAGATATTTTTTAGCTGATTTTAGAAGCTGTTCATCTTTCCATAGTAAGGCCAAGTAATATAATGGATATATTATAGAACCTACCCCGCTATACATAGATATTGTTATATTCAATAATCTCTCATCTGCATCTTCAAATGATTCTAAAACGTAAGTAATTACTTTTTCGGCACATTCTTTATATTTAGGTTCTCCTGTAACTTTTGCTAGTTCAGCAAGGAATAATGCATTACCAAGAATCCCATTATAAAAATTGAGATCTAATATTTTGAGTGAAAATCGATTTTCTTCTTCATCATTATCAATCCCTATCCAAGTAGCATAAGGATTGGTTTCCCCATAAATAGCGGATTTTAATAAATCGTCACCAATTCTTTTAGCAATTTCTAAAGAATTGAAGTTTTCAAATACGCTATTCATAGAGCGAAAACTACCTAACTTTTCAACTGTATGTGTAGGAATATTTTCAATTTCTTTTGTTTCTAATGACAATCTAATATAAGAGATTTGTTTTTCCAAATCAGAATTATTTAGCTTTTTAATATTGTTTTTAACTATCTCTATACTAGATTGTTCAAACATATTAGATATTTCAATCCCATTACTGTTGAATATACTTGTTTCGCCAACTTTAAATGTGAAGTAAGGAATATCGTGATTTAATAAATCTTGTATTTCATATTCCACTAGATTTTTGAAGTTTGGTTCTGCCTTCTCAATATTCCATAGCATTTCAAACAATTTTTCTCTATCAATTCCATTCCTTAAATATTTTGGATGATAAGATCCAGTCAAAAATCTAGAATAAATATAAGTAGGCCTCAGCACAATTCGACATTCACATTCAGTAAATAAATCTTCAATTATTTCAATTAAACTATTTTTATTTATCAGAAAGATATTATAGGAATCTTTAAATCCTCGTTCTATAAATTTTAAATAGTGAAATGGGTTTATAGTATTCCCTCTATATTTAACCAAATGTGAAAATTCTGGAGTAATGAATTTTATTTTTTCAAAATGAATATTATCACTATCTTCATTAGATAATACCCATCCAGTCATATTTTCAGATTCCTGATTTGGCCTACCAGAAATTCCACTTACATCAAAATCTATTTTTGAATTGAATAGCTTAGAATGAGGCAGTAGGCCGGATCCTAAAACTGAACTTGCTAATTCTTCTAGAGGATAGATTTGATTATTTTTATCTAGGACTGAATTCGAAAATATAGTTTCTAAATCAATTATATAAGGATGTTCACCTGTAGATATTAAATTTTCATAGTGCATATCTGTTGTTCCAAGGATATAAAAGCTTGCAATGTAAGCACCTAGGCGATAATAATATTTTTCAATATCCTCTTCAATTGTGCATTCTGAATTTTCAATGAATTCTTGCCATCCATAATTTAAACCAATAACACTTCGTGGAACTTTAACTGGATATTTTAAACCTTGTGAGTTTATCCAATTTACAAATTTTGAAAATGAGTTATCTATACTTAAAGATCTAGGTTTATAAACAATTTTCTTTCCATTGTTAAATTCTAAAATAGATACACTCTTTCCATTTTTATGTGAATCACCCAACCCGAAATTTATATATTCTAATGCAATGTTTTTATCATTAGGGAAAAATGAATTCTTTATTTTCCAGTAATCATCAGAGTAGTGTTTAAAAATTTCTGTAGTGTTTTCAATTGCCTGATTAGTTATCTCGACAAGGCTTCTTGCAAGAACCGGAAGTTCTTGTAAGAACTCTTGTTGATAATCTTTATTTTTTAATAAAAAATTTATGTAATATTCAATATAATTAGATTTTTGTTTTCCATTTGTTTCTTTTCTTTTATGGAAATCCCAAACGATTGTTCTGCTACAAATATCTTTTAAATGTATAAATAAAGAGTTTTGTAATTGCTTTACAATAGAATTAGAATTAATTATTTCCTTCTCAAGTTTAAGCGCAAATTGAGATATTTTTTTACCAAAATAATCAGTGAAAGGAAGAACAAAAATACCTATATCTTTAAAATTATCATCCATTAAATCGGAATCATAGTTATTGATTATTTCTAGTAAAGTGTTAACCCATTCTAACTCAACATTAGAGGAAGGGGTGTCCTTATAATGCAAAATTTCTAAAAATGCTTCATAAGGTATATTCTTTTTTTCGATTCTATCTCTCAAATTCTTTAAGTTGAAATTTAAAGTGCCGTTCCAACTGTTTTCTAATTCCTTTATATTAAGGTTAGACAAATCATATTGAGAAGTAATCTGTCTCTCATGTATATATGTACCTTTTGTAAACTTTGAAAACATTTTATTATTTCCTCTTTGCATATAAGTGACCCCCTAAGTTCCTAACTATTATCTACATCTACTACTACAAGCTGATGTAGGACAAGATTGATGCGATCTATCAAAAGTATAGATTGTGATACCTACTGTAGCACCGCCAACAGCACATGGTACAGTAGTTCTTGGGTTTACCTCTGCCGCACCACAAAGTTCTAATAGTTCTTGTTCATCAACAAGACCAATCATTTCAAATTCGTTTTTAATTTCCATTATTTTCATCTCCCTTCGCTTACAAATATTACTATATTAAAATTTCCATTTCAATACATTTTTTTAAAATATTAAACCAATATGCAATATTGCATATTGGTTTAATATTTAGTTTTTGGGGGCTGGTTATATAGTAAGTATTATTGAATCCATGCTTCAAATGTGAACTAATATGATATTTATCTGTAATCATGCTTGATATACTGACATATTAGTTCACTTATGTATGGTGGATAGATAGAAAGCTATATTAGACTATTCTTGAAAAAAACTTGCTTATTTTTTGAGTGTTTTATAGTATATATTGGTAGCCGGCTGCCAATATATACTATAAAATTTCCAAGAAAATGTAATCTATTTATAAAGCTATTAAAATTTAATGTTTTAAAATTTTAATAATTTTCATATGTCATTGAATTTATTTACTTATAGAAAAATATAGTGTATTTGTGACACTTTTTGAGTTAATAACGAAGTAGCTCTTATTTTGCATGCTATATTTCTCTATTAATAATTACTTTCAATAATTAGTGAAGATATTTTAATTTAAAATGAAAAGGAGACTTTTATGCGTACATTAAAATATATTTCTTGCTTAATTCTTTTAGGCTTTTATCTATTGGTTCCTTTACAGAGTATAAGTGCTAGTGAAATTCCAAGTTACTATACAATTTTACTAGATGATACTGACCATTTAGCCTCAGCACAAAAAGAACTTTCTGAAAATAACATACAAGTAGTTTATTCAGTAGATGAAATTGGTCTTTTACAAGTCAAGGCAACTACTAATGAAATGAAAAAAATTGGTGCAAAGTCATTTGTTAGTACATATAACCCATCGATACGATTTACAGAGTCTGCGGATTCAATAAAAAAAGAAACACAGCAAGTTTCTGAAGCGGTTTTTTGGGGACAACAATGGGATATGAAGCAAATTACACATAATGGAGACAGTTATAAGATTTTTCCTGGCTCCAAAAATGCAGTAGTTGGGATTATTGATTCAGGATTGGATATAGATCATCCAGATTTAAAAGCCAATATAGTTTCTGGCTCCAAAAATTTTGTCCCTAAGGATGGATTTAGGGGTGAAGAGGCAAATGAAACAGGAAATATTGATTTTTTAAATGATTATTTAGGTCATGGTACTTTTACTGCAGGACAAATCGCAGCCAATGGTAAAATTAAGGGAGTAGCTCCAGAAACAGGGATTAGATCCTATCGAGTATTTGGTAGTAAATCAGGAGAATTCATTTGGATAATAAAGGCGATTACAGAAGCTGCAAAAGATGATGTTGACGTGATTAACTTAAGTTTAGGTTCTTATTTAGTCAATGGTTCGGTTATAAAAGATGGTGTGAAATCTAAAGAAGAATTAGCTGAAATTAAAGCTTATAAAAAAGCAATTACATTTGCTCGTAATCAAGGTAGTGTAGTAGTAGCTGCTGTAGGAAATGACTCTCTAAATGTTCGAGATAATTCTCAGATAAATGCTTTTTATAAAAAAAAGATTGAGAATGAAAATATTATATTCAAAGGAAAAGTTTTAGACGTTCCTGCAGATTTACCAGGTGTAGTTGCTGTTTCCTCTGTTGGACCTACCGGAGAACTTTCTAACTTTTCTAATTATGGTAAGAATTTCATTGATATATCTGCTCCTGGAGGAGATTTAAGATTGTTCCAAAAGTATGGCCCTCAAACCTGGGCAACTGAGGGGTATTATATGGATGAACAGGTTGTAAGTACTTTTCCTGGAGGTGGATATTTCTTTGATAGTGGTAATTCAGTAGCTGCTCCTAAAGTTTCTGGTGCCCTAGCTTTAATTATTGATAAATATCACTTAAAGGATAAACCTAATTCTAGTGTAAAATTCCTTTACAAATATGGTGTGGACCAACAAAATCAAAATCGAGATTTATTTGGAAACGGAATCCTTAACGTATACAAAGCATTAAATCAGTAATTAGAGTATTTTTGTTAAATAAATTAATCTGTAGTCTAACTTTAATGAGAGATAAAACCACTTCTTGAAAGTGGTTTTATCTCTTTTATTTTATGAAGTGGTTGATTACCAAATTTTTCTGAATTACTTTTAATAGTAATCTGATATTTCAAGACTTAAGAAAAATTTCGTTAGCTAATTAATATAATTGTTACAATAAATCCTATCTTTTGAAGATGATTATCCATTAAGTGAAATAAAATGTTTTATTAAATATGTTTTTTGACTAGTATAAACTGAATAATTGGTTTAGTAATATATGCTATACATAATGCAATAAATAAAGTAAAGTTTTGGCCTTTATTTATAAAAAATAAATCTATAACCCAAAGAATCAATAGTGAAATAAAAACAATATAATAACTTAGACTAGAACTATTTTTAATAATTTTTTGTCCCATTTCATCTTTTTGAACGTCACTTCTAGTTCTCCAAGTAAATATTTCTCCCCAAGCCACTAATAAGCCCAGGATTAAAAGATATTCTGTTGTCCCATATGAGTCACCGCTTTTAAAATAACTTAATAACGTAGTTCCGAAATATAAAGTGAAAATAATTAATAAAGTAAAACAAATAATGTCTTTTGCTTTCAATTTTTATTCTCCCCTTTCAATCTTCATTGGTAAAAATAAATCTTCCATCTTAATTTCCAATTGTTTAGAAATATCAAACGCTAACTGTAAACTTGGATCATATTTTTTATTTTCAATTGCGTTAATCGTTTGTCTACTTACATTACATAATTCTGCAAGCTTTCCTTGAGAAATTGCCTTTCTTTCTCTGTAAACTTTTATTTTGTTTTCCACTTTTATTTCACCACCAGATTTAATATCTGTCAAAAATGTTTTACAATTACATGATAAAGCAAGAGGGGGAACGTTGTCAAATATATTTTACATATTTACTATAGCAAAACAGTTTAGATTAACTGAAGCATGTAGTTCAGTAATAATTTGAAAATGATGTATATTTTTATTCCGACCTAAAAGATCATTCAATTTATTATTTTTCAAATTCAAAATTCGTATTTATTTGATATTTAGAAGAATAAAACATATATATTTTCAAATAAAAGGGATAAAATTCCGTTTTAAGGAAAAAAAACTAGACAAATCCCATAATATGTATTAACATACTGATTGTTAGAATATTTAAATATAAGGAGTGTTTGATTCATGGATATTAAATTAGAAGAAAATATTGTAGTTCTTTCAGAAGAGGAAATCAAAGATATTAACGGTGGCTCTTGGACTTCTGCCGGGGCGGGAGCTTTAGGTGGAGCTGCTGTTGGTTCAGTATTTGGTGGCCCAATTGGTGCAACTATTGGTGGAATTAGTGGTGGAATTGTTGGAGCTTTTAGCCGATAATTAAATATTTAAGATAAAGCTCTCTTTCTAAATAGATTTAGAAAAAGAGCTTTTATCTTTGTATAGTCATTTATAAAAGAGTACTTATGCTTTATGAAAAATAAGTGTCTTTATTAGCCCTTTATGTTTAGTGAGCAAACATGGTAGTTCTTATTCCTGACAATAAAGTGTGTAAGTTGGATACATCTATGCTACTTACATTTCCACAGGATGAAAACGCAATAGTAACCGTAAGAATTCTCTCGCTTATTATTGCATTTTCATCTTCCATATATTTAAGTATCCTTTTTATTTTACTAATAATATAACTAACTAAATACGGTAATACATGTTTAGTTGATTATATATTTTTTGATGTATAACAAAAATGGTTTAAATGATAACAAAATTACTTCTGAAAACCGAACTGCAATGTAATAAAAATATTTGTTATAGTTATTGTAGTAAGGAAAGGTAGGAAGAAGATATGTCCCTACAACAAGAGTTACAGATTAAAGAAAATAATATTGTTTCGAAATCCAATACTTTAATTGAGGCAAGTTCACGTTTAAATTTAGTAGAACAAAAGATGCTGCTTTGCTTGGCAAGTAATATTGAACCAAGTGATCGGGATTTTAAAACATATACATTTCCAATTAAACGTTTTCATGATTTACTTGGCCTAAATGGGTCAACGAAATATACTGAGTTAAGTAAAATTACAAAGGAATTAGTTTCTAAAGTAATAGAAATTAGGATAGGAGAAGAATTAATCCAAGTCTCTTGGATTTCTTCAGCAATTTATAATAGAAATAAAGGTACAATTGATTTGCGTTTTGATCCATTGTTAAAGCCATTCTTATTAGAATTAAGTAGTAAATTTACAAGTTATAGACTGGCCAATGTTATTAAATTAAATAGTACATATGCCATCCGTATTTATGAGTTATTAAAACAATACGAACATATAAAAGAGCGAACGATTAGTCTTGAAAATTTAAGATATTATTTGGATGCAAGTGATGTATATCCTAATTATGCGAATTTTAAACAACGTGTATTGAAACCTTCTCAAAAAGAATTAAATCAAAAAACTGATATATCTTTTGAATTTGAAGAGATAAAGTCTGGTAGGAAAGTACAAAAAATTAGATTTTTTATACATAGTCAAAAAAGAAAAGATACAGATTTAGCTCATTTTGAAAAAAAATTAGATGGGTTTAAGCAGCCAAATACATTTGAACAGAAAATCAAACGATTTGAAGAGCAATGCAAAGAGAAAGTGTATCCAGCAGTATTAGAAAAATGGAAAAAGTATGAGGAACTTGTATTAGAAATTATTGATGATATACGTTTTCGTGCGGATATAGATTCGCCAATGGGTTATGTAGAATATATGCTAAGTTCTCGGTTAAAAGAAATACCCGATAATGAAAGGTTAAAACAAAATACTCAAAGCAGTTTGTTATTGGAAGTAGATAATATTATAGATTCAGTGATAGCGAAATACTCAAGATCTACAGGTGCTATAGCTACATTCTTAGTCAAAGATACCGCTATTCATGAATTAACAAAATTTTGTACATTAGAGGAAGCGGAAGGGTACTGGAAGGAAAAAGAAGAATTTGTTATGGATAGTATTTATGGATACATAAAAAAGAATAGAAAAAAAAGAAGATGACATACTTGTTTTGGGAAAAGTTTTAAAAGTAAGCTAAACGTTTTTCTAAGTTCCATAGTATATGTTACCTATAGCAAATAATAATAGAAGCAATGAAGTATTGATTCAGAAATAAAATTCCATGTGAACGATTTCATAATGGGCAAAATTAAGAAATGTTTAGTAGCTACGGTGAACAGTAAGTTGATGAAGGGTTAATCATAAATTTTAACTAAAGATAATAAAAGTTATAGTGTGTCTCTTTTATTATATGTATAGTTAAAGTTATAAACAAGAAAAGCATCCAAACAGGATGCTTTTCTTGTTTATTGTGTAAAAATTATCTAATAAAAACAGAACTCATAACAAAAACAATACCTCAGAGATATGGTGTGGCATTGTGTAGATCCAAGGCATTGGCTATTTCTAAATAATTTAAAAAAGGCATGCTTGTAAACAAATGAAATATAATGACATGAGAAGTATTTAAAATATTAGCTTGTTAGGAATGAGGATGTACCTCTAAAGAAATCTAGATAAGTTTTAAGTGTTTTTTATAAAAGAGAACCGGCTTATAGCTAGTCTAAGGTACTTTCATATTCTTTTATTATTTTATAAAATGTATTTTTCTTTAGTTTTACTAATTCCATACATTTAATCCCGCTTGTTTCTCTATTATTCCACTTTGGATGAGTTTCTTCTATATAAAGATAGTTTAGGAACTCTTATTATTGAAGTAGTACTACAAATTTTATCGTGGCTTGCTGAAGAGGAACGGACAAAAATAAAAACTCGTCAACGTGAAGGCATTGAAGCTGCAAAGAAAAAAGGAAAACATTTAGGAAGACCTAAAACTAGAATAACTCCAGAATTTATTGAAGCTTATAATAAATGAACATCCGGACAGATAACAGCATTAGATGCTATGAGAAGGTGTAATATGACCAGCCCTACATTTTATAGGGTCGTCAAAAGATACAAAGAGAGGGGAAATAAACATCAATAACATTACAGAAAAAAACCAAGATACACTCCAAGGATTTTCTTCCTACTTATTAAATAAAGGACGAAAACCCTCTACGATCAAGCGATATATTTACGATATCGAGAGCTACATTCAATGGCTGCATCAATCTGAACACCTGTCTGAAGACATTAGTTGGGAATCTCTATGTAAAAAGGATTTCGAAGCATTCTTTACTTACTTGATAGAAGAACGTCAATACTCTGAAAAGACGGTACATCGTATTTACATCGTTCTTAATAGGCTGTACGAATATTTAGATTTACCTAGCCCCATCGAAAGTGACATTCACATATCTCCACCTAATCGTGCATTACGTACTGAAGACTTTATTTCTCTACAGGAAGAGGAACTTCTAAAGCAAGTGTCTCAATCATTAGAAGGACTGACAGAAAAACAACGAACTACCCGTCCTATGATTTTAGAACGAAATTTCTCTATTATAATTTTGCTCCTAGACTACGGATTATCTCTACATGAGCTTGTCGCTTTACGAATGAAACATGTGCATTTCGAGAACAATACATTATCTATTCCGGAAGATACAAAAATCAATCGTACAATCCAGTTAAAAGAAGAGGATAAATTACACTTATATCATTACTATAAAACTATTCCTGAACCAGTACGCCCTAGATATCACAGCGATGATCCACTCTTTGTTGCTTTTCATTTTATGCTCGGTACTTACCTTTGGAGTTATGACGATGATGCACCAAAATTTCTAACGGAAATCTCCATTCAAAAAATGATTCGTTTAGAAGTAAGGCGGGCAAATTTGAGGAAAGGGATTTCTGCACAACATTTTCGAAATACCTTTATTTTAAAGATGATCCAGCAGCAATGCACAGCTGAACATATTGTAAAACAAGTAGGATTTAAAACTCACGTATCCTTAAAAAGATACGATACGTACTACGCAGACACTAACCAGAACAAGGGTTAAAAAACTACACTTGCCCTTTAGAAAAAAGAAACAATCTCGCCTAAAATTGACTTTGCATAAGCTTAGCTTGATAGTGATGTGGCGATACCCCTACAAGGAGTTTGGAGTCGATTTTTTAACAACCATTTTTGTGAATATACATCTATTAACTCTTCACGAGACAAGTAAACGGACCTTTATTTAATACTTAAATTATCATTCCGATTTTTACCACAAATTCTTTTTAATCGTATAGCAGGTGAGAATTTTCTGTACTTATTTCGTTTTAGCTTCCATACTTTATGTATGTAGTGCATTCTTATCAATTTTCCCCATTACTTTAACTCGTAGGGGCATTAACTTTAGAACTCTGCTAATGGATAAGCAAGTTAATAATTATACTTGAAAATGGAGTGATACGATGAATAAGACGTATGATGTCATCATTACCGGTGCTAGATGTGCCGGCTCTACCCTGGCAATTTATCTTGCTAAGGCAGGTTTCCATGTGTTGTTAGTGGACCGAGCGAAT
>Ga0209463_1000359_pt1 | contig 39145 bp, 38 predicted proteins | sample AgamicMgSfrz_FD_187169 | JGI IMG/M metagenome (GOLD analysis project Ga0209463, IMG submission 187169) | Agave microbial communities from Guanajuato, Mexico - Mg.Sf.rz (SPAdes) (version 2) | ecosystem: Host-associated > Plants > Phyllosphere > Phylloplane/Leaf | place: Guanajuato, Mexico...
TAACCTCGCTAAAATTGAGGATGGCATTCGTCAAGGCACTGCTGGGTCTGATGATATTAAGGCAGGGCTGGAGGCAGCGAAGACTGGAGCGCAACAGGCGCTTGCAGGACAACAGCAGCTTCTGACTCGTTTTGAGGATGCTGAGAAGAACATAGGTAATATTATTGCTGGATTTAATAGTATTGAAGGAAGTATACAACAGCAATTAGATAATGTAAGTACAGTGAATGGAACTTCATTCGAAGAGCTTGAAAAGGACTATACAAATATTAGCGGAAATGAAAATTATAAAGTTATTAAAGAGACTATGGAGAACACAGAAGATACTTTAACTGGTGTTAATGGCAGCATGACAGAATTGCAAGGCGGATTGACACAGTTGAAGGATAAAGTCAGTGAAGTCAACGGATATCTTTCTGAAGCTGTTAACGGTCAGTCACAGCTTGTTACGGGCCTAGAACAGATAATCGCAGCAATTGAAAAACAACAAGCCGGCTTAAACCAACTGGCTGACGGCCAAGGCCAAATCGTCAACAATATGCCGAAGCTCGTAGGTGGTCTAATAAGCATTAATGACGGACAAAAGCAGCTGCTTGATGGATTTGGGGATATTAATGGGCAGCTTGGTGATTTGACTAAAGGCTTGAATCAAAGTGCTGATGGGCTTGACCAAGTGTCAGATGGCTTGAATTCAGCAACAGATTATCTGTCAGGATTATCAAAAAATGACCAAAATCAATTTTATTTGCCGCAGGAAGTGCTAGAAAGTGATGACTTCAAAGGGGCATTGGATACTTACTTATCTAAAGATAATAAAATTATGACAATGGACGTAGTCTTTTCAGCAAATCCTTATTCTAATGAAGCAATTGACCAAGTTGACGACATCAAGGATACAGTGGAAAAGGCAACAGCAGGAACAAAATTAGAAAACGCGGAAGTAGCAGTTGGCGGCATTACGAGCACAAATGCGGACTTACGTGCAATGTCTAATGAGGATTATTCAAAAACGGTGTTGTGGATGCTTGTCGGTATCGGAATTGTCCTTATTTTCTTATTCCGTTCCATCATCATGCCAGCATATATTATCGGTTCTCTTATTCTTACATTCTATACAGCGATGGGAATCAATGAAGCCATCTATGTAAATCTGTTAGGATATACGGGTATCAGCTGGGCTGTTCCGTTCTTCGGATTTGTTATTCTTGTCGCGCTTGGAGTAGATTACAGCATCTTTTTGATGGATCGTTTTAATGAATACAGAGATTTATCTATCGGGGAAGCGATGCTTGAAGCGATGAAGAAAATGGGAACTGTTATCATTTCAGCAGCAGTCATTTTAGGAGGAACATTTGCGGCGATGATGCCATCAGGTATGCTTTCACTGCTGCAAATAGCAAGCATTGTATTAGTTGGCTTGTTCCTTTATGCATTAATTATTCTCCCGCTATTCATCCCAGTAATGGTTAAGAATTTCGGTGAAGCAAACTGGTGGCCATTTAAAAGGCCTAATAAAGAATAAAAAGAAAACGGGAATCATTTGATTCCCGTTCTTTTTTATTAAGAAGCTGCTTTATTATTTTGATTAAGCTTACTGTTTCTATAACCGTATGTGATGTAAATAACTAAACCGATTGTCAGCCATACAGCAAAACCTTTCCATGTAAATGCGCTTAATTGAAGCATTAAGTATACACAGAAAATAACAGCTAAGCCTGGAATAATCGGAACCAATGGTGTTCTGAAGCCCCTCTTTAAATCAGGCTGTTTAACTCTTAATACGATAACACCTAATGATACTGCAGAAAATGCAAATAATGTCCCGATATTTGTCAGCTCTGCTAGTTGATTAAGCGGGACAAGCCCTGCGAAAATAGCAACTAATGCAGAGGTAACCCATGTACTGACAATTGGTACTTGGCTCTTTGGGCTTACCTTTTGCAAAGGTTTCGGTAAAAGGCCGTCTTTGCTGATTGCATAGAACAGACGAGTTTGACCGAACATCATCACCATTAAAACAGTTGTTATCCCAATGATTGCACCAAGTGAGATAAGACCAGCAGCCCAGTTTTGGTTAATAAAGCTTAAAGCAAATGCTACTGGGTCTTTAACATCAAGTTGTGCGTAAGGCACGATTCCAGTCAAAATTAACGATACGATAATATAAAGAATTGTACAAATACCTAATGCAGTGATAATACCGATTGGCAAGTTACGCTGCGGATTCTTTACCTCTTCAGCAGCTGTCGAAACAGCATCGAAGCCAAAGTATGCGAACACAACGACTGCTGCACCAGTTGCAACACCCTGGAAGCCGTATGGTGTAAATGGTGTCCAGTTTTCCGGTTTTACGTACCAAATACCAACAGCAATAAACAATAGAACAACTGCGAGTTTGATAATAACCATAATTATGTTCATCTTGGATGATTCTTTAATGCCTCTAGTTAAAACAAGTGTAATGATAAAAACAATCACAATGGCAGGAATATCGATATAAGTACCTGCTGAAGGGTTATAAGCGCTTGTCATAAAGGTCGGCAGATGTATGCCAAAACCTGAAAGTAAGCCTTGGAAGTAACCTGACCAACCGCTGGCAACGGCGGCAGATGCGAGTCCGTATTCCAGCACTAAGTCCCAGCCGAGTATCCAAGCGATTACTTCTCCAAAAGCTACATAACTGTATGTGTAAGCACTTCCTGATTCAGGTATCATGGATGCGAACTCGGAATAGCATAGTGCTGCAAATGTACAAGCAAGTCCGGCGATGATAAATGAAAGAATAAGTGCAGGTCCAGCATATTTTGCTGCTGCAACACCTGTCAGAACAAATATGCCTGTCCCGACAATTGCTCCGACACCAAGCATTGTTAAATCGAAAGCGCCTAAGACTCGATTTAATGAAGTGACCGAGCTAGTGGCGACAGCTTTTTTACGAAAGATATTCATTGAAACCTCCTGATGTCGAAATATATCGAATTTTGTCTAAAGGTGAAACTTTTGTCCAGTTTACTAAGAATTTAAAAAACTGTAAAGAGGAAATTTTCTAAAAATAAAAAAATACTTCTCGAAAAGGCGATTATGTCGCCATTGCAGAAAAATAAATCCATAATTTACTAGTTAGTAGGAAGAAAGGACAAATGTTGAATAAGGGTAATCCTGTTTTTGGTGATAACAATCCTTCAATCAAAATTAAAATAAACTTGTTATTTTGCTCAACTAAATTGATAATAAAGATAATAGGGTTATTATGAAAAAAATTCGGGGATGGTATGGAAGAAATTACATTTCTTTGGAAATCATAGCAACCTTCGTTAGATCGTTTAATTTATTGGTGTCAGGAGTCCTTTTTATGGGTGAGTACAAAAATATTTTTGCTAACAAGGATGTAAAAAGATTTTTTATTCTTGTTTTGTTTGCAGCCGTTCTTTATGCAGTAAGCAGCATGATTAATTTAATTTTATTTACATTCATCTTTGCTTTTTTGATGGATCGGATTGTGCAAGTATTCTCCAAAAGACTTCCGATTAAGCGGAGCATCATTGTCATCGCCTTATATATTATTGTTATAGGAGCGCTTGTTTATGGAATTTCTGCTTACTTGCCTGTCTTTATTTATGAGATACAACAATTAGTGCGTAATATTATCCGTTTTTATATGAGGCCGAATGATAATCCGGTTATCAGTTATATAATGGATACAATTAGCCGATATCAGGTATTCAGCTATTTAGAGCAAGGCTTTTCCTTCGTACTTGGTTATTTTAAAAACATAGGAAAGCTTGGTCTGCAGGTCTTTTTGGCAATTATTTTAAGCCTTTTCTACCTATTAGAAAAGGACCGGCTTAAGAATTTCTCTCATAGGTTCAGTGAAAGTAAGATTGCCCCGCTCTATTTAGAATTGCAATACTTTGGACGGAAGTTTGCGGGCACTTTCGGTAAGGTAATTGAGGCACAGTTTATCATTGCTTTAGTAAACTGCGGCTTAACGACAATCTCTTTATACTTTTTAGGTTTTCCACAGCTATTTGGAATTGCGATGATGATTTTTCTTTTAGGCTTGATTCCTGTTGCAGGTGTCATCATTTCGTTGATTCCATTATGTATCATTGCTTTTTCAATTGGTGGTATTGCGAAGGTAGTTACAGTCATCATTATCGTTATGGTAGTGCATGCTATCGAGGCGTATATACTTAATCCGAAGCTTATGTCATCTAAAACAGACTTGCCAGTATTCTTTACATTTATTGTGTTGATTTTCTCAGAGCATTTTTTTGGTGTATGGGGACTGATTGTCGGAATTCCAATTTTTATTTTCCTATTGGATATTTTAGAGGTAGGGGATAAAAAGCAAAAGTAAGAAAAGGACAGGTGTGATTTTTGCACTTGTTTTTTTTTATTTGTTCATACCTGTCATCTTTCGCTGGTACGCGACAAGATATGAATCAAGTATCTGGCTGATCCTAATTGTATTGGGACTTGAGAATCCCTCATTTGATGCTGTTTTTACCAATTCGCTTCTTAAATGGTCTATCATTCGCAGCAATTCCTTGATATCTTCGTTTTCCCTTGAAAGGTTTGGCATTTTGGCAGGCTCCTTGGATTTGAACTTACTTTTTGCATGTTACCAAAATAAGGGGGAAATAAAAAGTATTTTTCTGCCTGTATGTCGTGAAATGAAGAAAATTAGTTCTTTTATACTGATTAGAGGTATTTGTTCAAAAAAAAAGAAAGCTTAATAGCTTTCTTTTTAAAAGAATACAATAATGATAATAACTGCAACTACTATACGATAAATGGCGAATGGCACCAATTTAATTCTGTTTATTAATTGCAGGAAGAACTTGATTGAAATCAGTGCAAATATAAAAGCAGCGATAAAGCCTGCGATAAAAAACGGCAAGGCATCTGTAGTAATGTATTCCCAGTTTTTCAATAATGATAAGAAGCTTGCTCCTGCCATGATTGGCACTGCCATAATGAAGGTAAAGTCAGCTGCAGCACGATGGCTTAATCCCAGCAGCACTCCGCCTGAAATCGTTGAGCCAGAACGGGAAAAACCAGGCCATAATGCGATACATTGGAACAGGCCAATTAAAAAGGCTTGTTTATTAGTAATTTGGTCGACTGTTTCAACAGTCGGCTTTTTTCTTTTTTGGGTGAAATCTGCGATTATCATTAAGATTGCTCCAGCGATAAGTGCATAAACGACTGTCTCAATTCCAAAAAGCTTTGAATCAATATAATCTTCGAAAAGAAAACCAAGAATAGCTGCAGGTAATAAACCAATAATAACCTGTACAAGGCTTAATTTTGGTCCAACAATTTTCTTACCGTTAATATCCTTTTTAAGGCCTAGCAAATTCATAAAACGGTCCCAGAAAAGAATAACAACAGCCAAGATTGAACCTAATTGGATGACAACCTTAAAGGTATTGGCTACCGCAGGGTTAAACAATTCCTCTGATTTAAGCAGCAAATCATCCACGATAATCATATGGCCAGTGGAGGAAACAGGCGCAAATTCTGTAAGCCCTTCTACAATCCCCAAGATGATGGCAACTACTATTTCCCATAAAACGTCCAAACTATCCACTCCTAATGCTATATATGTATTTTAGTTTCTTTGGTTTCGTGTGCATGTCCTAAACTATCATAACAAATTTACCAGAAAAGAAACACTCCCATTTATTTGGGTAGCTATCCCTTTTTTTATAGGATTTAGGAACTATTGTAACGCACCAATATAATGACGAGAAAAAACCTAAAAGGGTTTCACTTTAACTCCTTTTTACAATAAAATAAGAAGATATGAACAGATTAGAGGTAATGATGATGACATTGGAACATCAAGGCGCAATATCTGTCGGAGATGCATTTATAGACTATCTATCGATTGATGAGAATAACGATAAATATGATAAACGGCTTGGAGGAGCATCTGTGAATGCAGCTGTACATTTAAGCAGGTATAAAATGGAAAGCTATTATGTCACAAAGCTAGGATACGGCCAAGACAGTCAGTTTGTGAAAGAAGAATTAAAGAAGGAGTCTGTTAAGCTTGATTATAGTGTACATACGCAAGCAAAAAAGCTTCCTTGTGTTTATATCCATTTAGATCGAAATGGCGACAGGACTTTTCATGCATACGTGAATGAAACACCTGATGATGTGCTTACCATCGAGGATATCCAAAAGGATGCTTTTGTGAACAGGCAGCTGTTCTACTTTGGATCAGGAACCTTGTTTCATGAAAAAGCTAGGGAGGCAACTGTCAAAGCTCTAAAAGCAGCTAAAAAACACGGTTCTTTCATTAGCTTTGATGCGAATATCCGTTTGAAAAGATGGGAAAGTGAAGAGGATTGCAGAAGCACGATTATGTCTTTGTTGCTTAATGCTGATATTATCAAGCTTTCTGAAGAAGAGCTACTTTTCTTAATGGAAGAAACCAGTCTTGAAGCTGCGCTTGAGAAGGCAACCAAAATTCCCGTTCCCCTTATTTATGTGACAGTAGGCAAAGAAGGAGCATATGTTATTTTTCAAGGACAAATAGAATTTATTAGAGGCAAAGTAGTAGACTCAATCGACACAACAGGCGCCGGTGACGCTTATATGGCTGCAGTCCTGTATTGTATTCATACGTATGGCTTTCCTGCAACCGTTAAAGAAGCAGTTGGTTATGGTTATAACGGGAATATAATGGGGGCATTAGTTGCAACAAAAGCAGGTTCACTTCCTGATATCGGCAACTATTGTCATATTGTAGACGAGTTATTTATAAAGCCAGACAAAATGAAAACAGTGAAATCCAGCTTTAAATAAAGCTGGATTTTTCTTATGTGACGTTTTATATCATCGAATGTTAAATATACTGGATTATTAGTCAGAAAATTCAGTATAATAAAGGTGGCATAGATTTAATTGGAGGGGATAAAGTTGACGAACATTTTATTATCTTTAAGTGATGGCTTTATAGAGGAAAAAAGAAAGCTGGAAAAGGAATTAATAAATCTTGGGGCAACAGTCAAAAGTATTACGACAAAGAAGGAGAGCATATCTGGTTATCTTCATGATGCCGAAATAATTGTGACAGGTGTGGAAAATATGGATAGAAAGACGATTGAAGCTGCACCAAATCTTAAATATATTTCTAAATTCGGTACTGGGATTGATAATATTGATTTAGATGCAGCAGCAGAAAGCGGCATTATTGTGACGAATACTCCTGGTCAAAATGCATCGTCTGTTGCAGATTTGACCATTGGCTTAATGTTGTCCATTGCCAGAAATTTACCCAATTCCAATGACCTTGTTAAAAACGGAGGATGGAAGCTTCATATAGGTAATGAAATAGAAGGAAAGCGGCTAGGAATTATTGGATTTGGAGAAATTGGGAAAAAAGTAGCGAAGAGGGCGACTGGTTTTGATATGGATATTGTCGCATTTGCAAATTATAAGGATGAAGCGGAAGCACAAAGGCTAGGGGTGCAATTTGTCAGTCTTGAAGAGCTGTTAAGCACAGCGGACTATATTGTGATTAGCACAAATCTCAAAAAAGCAACCTACCATTTGATAAACGAAGAACGGCTTGCTTTAATGAAGAATTCTGCGTATTTAATCAATATTTCAAGAGGAGATTTAATAGATGAAAAGGCACTTATCCGCAGTTTAAAAGCGGAGCAGATCAAAGGAGCAGCATTAGATGTGTTTAGCAGTGAGCCTCCAGACCTAGAATTGGCTCAGCTTAACAATGTTGTCTGCACTAGTCATATCGGCGGAGCGACAGAGGAATGCTCGAAAAGAATCGGGAATGCTATTTTGCATAACATTAGAAATTACTTACAAAGTGAGGAATTACAACATATAGTTACAAAAAATGACTAAAATGAATATTTTTTATAGATAATTTATTCAGAAAAATTTATTTTTTTGCTATAATGAACCTAGGTATTTTGATTTATAAGAATATTTTTATAAATAGACCAAAAGGAGTAGTTTTAATGAAAAGCAAAATAAGTAAATTTTTCAAAAGGAAAGAAGGTGGAAGTAAAAAAGCAGATCCTAAGAGAAAATGGACGATGAAGGCTAAAAAAGTACAAACAAATAGAAAGAAAAAGAAGTTTATTTCTATTCGAAAAAAACTTATATTATCCTTCCTTACTATTCTTCTGATTCCAAGCTTAATCATTTCCGTCGTGTCTTATATGATAGCAAAAGAAAAAATTGAGCAAAACTTGATTATCTCCTCACATGAAAGTGTCAAGTTTATCCACAATGAGATTGCTACCATAACAACAAAAAAAGAGCAGGATGCTACTTTCTTGGCAAATGCAATCAGTGGATCGATGCTTAATGGTGATAGGGATGAAATAAGAAGAATATTCACCCAGTACTTAGGGCAAAACCAAGATGTTCTTAATGTTTATTACGTGAGGGAAGACGGCGAAGTATACAGAAACGCAAACCAAGAAGTGCCTGCTGGGATGGATGCCTTAAATCAAAGCTGGTATAAGGAAGCCCTTGATTCATATGGAAATGTCGTAATGCTTCAGCCGCGAGAGGATGAGCAGACTAGAAATTCTATTGTTACATTTTCAAAGGTTACATATGACAAAAAAGGCGTTATTGCCATTGATTTGAAGATTAGTTCATTAACAGATATGGTTAGAGGCTCAAAGATTGGCGAACAGGGTTATATGATTCTTCTTGATGCCCAAGGAAACTATATCTATAAGCCTAACTCAAAAGCTAATTCAAAATCGGATGACAACGCCAAATGGATCCAGGATTTATATAAAGATAATTCAGGAGAAGTAGCTTATACCCAGGATGGAGAGGAAAAGCTTGCTATCTATGAGTCTGATTCGAAAACAGGCTGGAAAATAGCTGGAATCATGAATCAATCTGAAATTAGCAATGCATCTTCTACTATATTTTCCACGACAGGCATTGTGCTGATTGCTGCACTTGTTATTGGCGGAGCACTTATCTTCTATATTATTCGCTCGATAATTATGCCATTAAGACTATTAGCTAAGAGTGCTGAACGGATTTCGGATGGTGATTTGACAGAGGATATTACAATGGAAGCAAGTGATGAGATTGGTTTGCTTGCCAAGAGCTTTGCTAGTATGCAGCATACTTTACGCGAGGTTGTGACAAATCTAACCAATTCTATGGAGCAGATAACAGCTTCATCTGAACAGTTAGTAGCAAGTGCCGGACAAACGACAGCTGCTTCTAATCAGGTAACAACATCTGTTCAGCAAATTGCTAATGATGCTGAAAACATAACAACAAGTATTGGTCAAACGTCTACTTCCATTGAGGATGTGCTTCAGGGAGTGATTAAAATAGCAGATAAGTCGACAGCTGTTGCTGCCCTTTCGAAGGATACACATCATTTGGCAGAAGAAGGCGGAGCTTTTGTAGAGAAGAACTTAAAGCAAATGAAGTTTATCCATCATTCTATTAGTCAATCAAATGAGGTCATTGGAGCATTAAACAACCGTTCTAAGGAAATAGGCAAAATCATTCAAGTAATTGGGTCTATTGCAGATCAAACTAATTTGCTGGCATTGAATGCTGCGATAGAATCAGCAAGAGCTGGAGAGCATGGCAAAGGATTTTCTGTTGTAGCAAATGAGGTGCGTAAGCTTGCCGAACAATCCCAAGAATCTGCAAAGCTTATCTCGTCTCTGATTGCAGACATCCAAAAAGATACAGATCAATCTGTCGTGATAATGGGCGAGGTATCCAAAAATGCGGAAGAAGGGCTATCTATTTCAGAAGCAACCTCAGATAAGTTTGCCCAAATTATTAAAAGCACTAGTGACATGGGCCCGCAGATGGAGGATGTATCAGGAGCTGCACAGCAAATGTCTGCAGGCTTACAAGAGGTATCTTCAGCTGCCAGTGATATTGCCACAATTGCTGTCGGCAATGCGGCAGGTGCAGAAGAGGTGGCAGCAGCTTCAGAAGAGCAGCTTGCCAGCATGGAAGAAATTAATGCTTCAGCAAAAGCATTAACCTTAATGGCCGAAGAACTGCTTGTGATTGTGAATAAATTTAAAGTGTAAAACAAGCAACCCGCCTATTCGGCGGGTTATTTTTTTGACAAACGAAAATATTCTTCCATATAATTAGGTAGCCTACCTAATTATTAAAGGAGGGAATAGTTTGGAAGAGCTGCCACATAGGTTGCTGCATGCAATCAGACAATTACAGAAGTTAAGCCATACATCTCATACAATGCATGGATTAAAACGAAGCGAAATTATGATGCTTATGGCCATAAAAAAAGGGAATCAAGGGAAGGAAAAGCATATTACCGTAACCGATTTAAGTACCGCCTTAAAGATTACTTCACCATCTGTCACACAAGTTATCAATGTATTAGAAAATACCGGCTATGTTGACAGGGTTAATGATCAACAGGACAGGCGAATTATGAGAATTGTATTAACAGATAAAGGAAACGATATTACTGCGCAGATTTATCAAAAGGTGGAAGAAAAGTATAGTAATTTAGTTGATTTCTTAGGGGAAGAGAAAAGCAACAGTCTAATTGAATTATTAGATGAGGTTTACAGTTTCTTTTCAAAGGAAGCAAACAAAAAAGAGTAAATTTATCTAGCGAAGAATAAACTGGAGGATAATTGATGAAGAAGCTGCTGCTAGGATTAAAACCATATAAGATAGGGGTTGCCATCATATTGTTTTTGACGTTGTTCCGTGTTTTGGCGGAACTGTATTTGCCGACACTCATGGCAGATATAGTCGATTACGGAATCGTCCAGAATGATATTCAATACATGCTTGAGATAGGCGGATGGATGATTGGTGTCGCAGCGTTTGGGACAATATGTGCTTGCATTTCAAGCTTCTATTCCTCAAAGGTAGGATCATCTTTTGCAAAAGACTTAAGACAAAAGATGTTTTACAAAGTAGAAAGCTTTGGCGTAGAGGAGGCAAATCGAGTTGGCATTTCCTCTTTAATTAACAGAACAACGAATGACATCAACCAAGTACAGCAAGTGACGATGATGATATTAAGAATGGTCGTGCTTGCACCGATGATGTGCATTGGCGGAATTGTCATGGCTGTATCAAAAAATGCGAAATTATCCTTAATATTTGTAGTTGCCATTCCAGTGCTTGCACTAATTATTTATCTTGTCATTAAAAAAGGTATTCCTTTGTTTAAGGTAATGCAAGGAAAGCTTGATAACTTGAATGGAGTACTTCGAGAGAATTTAACTGGTGTTCGTGTTATCCGCTCCTTCAATAAGGAAGAATTTGAAAAGGAGCGTTTTCTTCGAGCGAACGAGGATTTGACTTCCACAGCATTAAGGGTAAACAAAATAATGGCAGTTACGATGCCGATTATGATGATTGTTCTTAACCTATCGACTGTCGCTATCATTTGGTTTGGCGGTATTCAAGTGGACCAAGGCAATATGCAAGTTGGCGATATTATGGCATTTGTACAATATGGAATGCAAATAATGTTTTCCCTTATGATGGTCAGCATGATTTTTGTGATGATGCCAAGAGCATCCGCTTCAGCAGACCGTATTAATGAGATTCTCGATATTTCACCAACAATGACGGACAAGGAGTCTGAAGGTGAAATGCTTAACAAAGGGGAAATTGAGTTCCGCAATGTAAGCTTTTCTTATCCTTTAGCAGAAAAGCCGGTGCTCGAAGGACTCTCGTTTCGCTTGCAGCCTGGAAAAACAACGGCAATCATTGGCGGGACAGGTTCAGGAAAATCTACTGTTCTCCATTTAATAACAAGATTTTATGATGTTAATAATGGTGAAATCCTTGTTGATGGAAAAAACATAACAGAATACGCTCAAAGTGATCTTCGTCATGCGATTGGCTATGTACCGCAAAAAGCAGTTTTGTTTTCAGGTACTATTGCAGATAACATCCGTTATGGGAAGGAAGATGCTACAGAGAGTGAGATTCTTGAGGCATTAGAAACATCCCAATCGAAGGAATTCGTCGATCAGCTTGAATTGGGGATTGAATCGCAAATCTCACAAGGTGGTACAAATTTGTCTGGAGGGCAAAAGCAACGTTTGTCCATCGCAAGAGCTCTTGTAAGAAAGCCGCGAATTTACTTGTTTGATGATAGTTTTTCCGCACTTGATTATCGAACAGATGCAAATTTACGGAAAGCATTAAAAGAAGACATTACGGATGCCAATGTCATTATCGTTGCCCAAAGAGTCAGCACTATTAAAGATGCAGATACAATAATCGTGTTGGATGAAGGGCAAATTGCGGGCATTGGTACACATGAGCAATTGCTCATCAGTTGCAGCGTATACCAAGAAATTGTGAAGTCACAGGGCGTTGTGGAGGAGACAGTATGAGTGGACAACATCAAAGCAAAAATTCACCGATACCTTCGAGGGGCCACGGGGGACCGAGCCATATGCCTGTCCAAAAAGCAAAGGATGCAAAAGGCACACTGAAGCGTCTTGCCAAATACCTTGGTGCATATAAGCTGCAGCTATTATTTGTTATTATAGCTGCGATTCTTAGCACTGTCTTTTCTATATTTAGTCCGAAGATTTTAGCCAAGGCAATTGATAATATCTTTAACGGGCTGATGGCTAAAATGAACGGTGTACCAGGTGCTGTCATTGACTTTGGAGCAATTGGGCAAATCTTATTATGGCTTATTGTTCTTTACATTGTTAGCTCCTTATTTATGTATATACAGCAGATTATTATGGTCAATATTTCGCAAAAGACAATATTTCAGCTGCGCCAAGAGGTACATGAAAAGCTGGAAAGATTGCCGCTCAAATATTTTGACAGAACACCACATGGTGAAACATTAAGTAGAGCTATTAATGATATTGATAATATCAACAATACGATGCAACAAAGTGTCACGCAATTAATTACATCTGTGATTACATTTGTCGGAGTTATCATTATGATGCTTACTATTAGTCCTGTTCTTGCATTAGTATGCTTTTTGACCATTCCTTTGAGCATCTTTGCAACAGTGAAAATTGCCAAACGCTCACAGGTTCAGTTCAGAAGTCAGCAGGCAACATTAGGAGCATTAAATGGCCATATTGAGGAAATGTTCACAGGTCATCAAATCGTAAAAGCATTTGGTCACGAAAAGAAAGCAATTGAAAAATTTGACGGCATTAATGATAAATTATTTGAATCAAGCTGGAAATCTCAGTTCATATCAGGTCTGATCATGCCATTGATGCAATTTATCAATAATATCGGCTATGTTTTTGTAGTAGTGATAGGGGCAATTTATGCTTCAGCAGGAAGAATTACTGTCGGAGACGTCCAAGCCTTCATCCAATATGCAAGACAATTCTCGCAGCCAATTCAACAGCTATCCAATATCTCTAATGTCATCCAATCAACCATTGCCTCTGCTGAGAGGGTGTTTGATCTATTGGATGAAGAGGAGGAAGCGAAAAATTCGGATGAGAAGCATGTCATTGACCATCCCTCTGGTGCCGTTCAATTCGATTCTGTCTATTTCAGCTATAAAGAGGATGAGGAGCTTATTAAAGACTTAAACATTCAAATTAACCCAGGACAGAAAGTAGCAATCGTGGGACCAACTGGCGCCGGAAAAACAACCTTAATCAACTTATTAATGCGGTTCTATGATCTAAATCGAGGCTCTATTAAAATTGACGATGTTGATATTTCCACAATGGAGAGAGGGCGTTTACGCAGTATGTTTGGTATGGTGCTTCAGGATACTTGGTTATTTAAAGGAACAATTCGAGAAAATATAGCTTATGGCAAGCAGGGTGCAACAGATGAGGAAGTGAGCAAAGCAGCTGCGCTTGCAAATGCCGAACACTTTATCCGAACATTGCCTGATGGCTATGAAACAGTTATTAACGAAGATGGTTCCAATATTTCACAAGGCCAAAAGCAATTGCTTACTATTGCCAGAGCGCTATTAGCAGATCCCGCTTTGCTAATTCTTGATGAGGCAACAAGCAGTGTCGACACAAGGACAGAGGCACAAATACAAGAGGCAATGGCAGAGCTTATGAAAAATCGCACCAGCTTTGTTATCGCACATAGACTTTCCACCATTAAAGATGCAGATGTCATCCTAGTTATGAAAAACGGTCAAGTTATCGAACAAGGAAACCATGAAGAGCTGCTGCAACAAAATGGATTTTACGCAGACTTATATAACAGCCAATTTTCAGAAGCAACAGCTTAAAATTTGGCAAGAAAAAACCGAGCTATGATTCGTAATTCTCTTAAAGGAGAATTGCGACATAACTCGGTTTTTTCTTTATTAGTAATTTAGCTATGAGGCTGGGACATAAGTATGTGAACGAGCGTAGAGACCGGACTACTTAATCAACTGTTGATTAAATGGTTCGGTTTTTTTGTTTTAATACAATAATTAGAAATCTTAGTGGAATGGAGCGGAGGCCACTCGACTACTAAGGGAAATAGAGGACACTGAAGCTTTCCCCGCGGAAAGCGAGTGGGTGCAGCGCAATGAAATGAACTAATTTTAACTCCCTATTCTATTTAGACACAACCTTCATTTTTCAAATTTAGTTGTAATTTTACTATTCGTGTTTAGAAAGGTTATCTTTTGTTTTGTCCTAACCTCATGGAAACAACTAACTTTAAAGTCATACTCAAAATGAAAAATCATGTGTCCAATATTTCATAGTAAGTTCTAAGCCTATAGTCTGAGAAAAGATAATCCTAAAGTTTGTTCACGAAAACGGCAAACGTCTATATGATGAAAAGAGGGAAAAGCTTCTTTTACTGAAATTTACCCTTATACAGTAATCACTAATGTGAATGGACTATTTTTTTCATAAATGGAAACCTTTTGCATTATTAAATCGTTATACAATAAAATGTATTTTTGGTGGAGGGTAAGAATGGATGAGCAGACTGTTTATTTAATACTAAGTGATACTGGCACCTGGTTCACAAGATGCATTAAGCTTTTTACAAAAAAACCGCATAACCATGCCTCTATTTCTTTTGACTCCCAGTTAGTGGAAGTTTACAGCTTTGGACGAAAGAAGCCGAAAAATCCGTTTATTGGCGGATTTGTTAAAGAAAATATTAGAGATGAATTCTTCAAAAACGCATGCTGTGCCATCTATAGCATACGTGTTACGAAAGAGCAGCATGACAAGATGAAGGACATTATTAATCAGATTGAAAAAGAAAAGCATTGCTATCGCTACAACTTAATTGGTTTGTTTTTTATCATATTTAATATACCTTTTCCCCGCAAAAATGCTTTTTTCTGTTCACAATTTGTCGCGTCTGTTTTACATGAAAGCGGGGCTTTATATGGGAATAAGCATCCATCTTTAGTGACACCGTATGATTTGCTGGATGATTACAAAATGGAACATATATATGAAGGGAAACTGCAGCATTATTATTTAAAATCAGCATCTTCCTTTTAAATACATTAATAGCACTTATATCTATATTATTCCTAACCATCCATTGATGGTTTTTTTTATTTTTTTAAAAAAGATGGTTATCAGAAAAGCTTTTGGTGAAAATATAAAAAGAAAGTAAATAACTTTTGACAAATAACTTCTCGATATAATATGATAACCTTTGTCTTACAAGACATATCGGAATTAGGAGGATTTTTCGCATGAAGAAATTCAGTTTACTGCTATGCTTATTATTAAGTTTAACAATAGCATTGGCTGCTTGTGGCAGCAATGCAGATAAAGACGATTCAAGTTCAAATGCTGATAAAGGCAGTGAGGATTTGCTCGAAAAAATTAAAAGTGATGGAAAAATTGTTGTTGGTACAGAAGGTACATATGCTCCATTCACTTTTCATGATGAAAAAACAGGTGATTTAACAGGGTTTGACGTTGAAATTGCCCAAGAAGTAGGCAAGCGTCTTGGTGTCGATGTAGAATTTAAAGAAACACAATGGGATGCAATCTTTGCAGGTCTTGATGCAAAACGTTTTGACATGATCGCAAACCAAGTAGGTATCAACGATGAGAGAAAAGAGAAATATCTATTTTCTGATCCATATATTTCCTCTACAGCAGTTTTAGTAACAAAGTCTGATTCAGACATTAAAAGCTTTGAGGACCTTAAAGGCAAGAAATCAGCTCAGTCACTAACAAGCAACTATGCGAAAACAGCAGAGTCTTACGGTGCTGAACTTGTCGGTATTGATGGCTTTAACCAAGCTGTTGAATTGCTGAACTCTGGACGTGTTGATGCAACAGTCAATGATAAATTGTCCTTCTTAGATTATAAAAAGCAAAAGCCTGACGCAGATATCGTTATTTCAGATACAGCAGATGATGTGGCACAAAGTGGTTTAATGTTTAGAAAAGACAGTGAATCATTAGTAACTGAGGTTAATAAAGCACTTACAGATATGATCGATGATGGCACATACAAAAAAATATCTGAGAAATGGTTCGGGGAAGATGTTCTTAAATAATATCTTTACAGATCCTGAGCAGCTTCAACGTTATACGGATATAGCAACAAGTTCCCTTCTGCCTTTGCTGAAGGGGGCCTTTTTGTATTCGTTGCCTTTAGCCATTGTGTCATTCATCATCGGTCTTGTGCTCGCGGTGCTAACCGCCCTTGCGCGTTTATCTAGCGTAAAGATTTTTCAAATCATTGCTCGTGTATATGTTTCCATTATTAGAGGTACACCGTTATTAGTACAACTCTTTATTATCTTTTATGGTCTTCCTAATATAAGTACTGAACATCTTACCATCGATCCAGTTCCGGCAGCAATTATCGGCTTTTCTTTGAATGTCGGCGCATATGCGTCAGAAATAGTCCGTGCATCGATTTCGAGCATATCAAAGGGACAATGGGAGGCAGGCTATTCTATTGGAATGACATACGGACAGAATTTAAAAAGAATTATTCTGCCACAAGCAGCTCGTGTTTCATTGCCACCATTATCAAACACATTTATCAGCTTGATAAAGGATACATCCCTTGCGGCACTTATCCTTGTTACGGAGATGTTCCGAAAAGCACAGGAGATTGCAAGTACTAACTATGAGTTTTTACTGCTGTATTCAGAAGTGGCTCTGCTGTACTGGCTGATTTGTTTCCCTCTATCTATTGTTCAGCAAAGGCTGGAGGACCGCTTCAGCAGGCATTTGCTTAAATAAACACCACAATTAGCAGAAAGGAGGATGCCAAATGATTAAAATTACAGGCTTGTCCAAAAGCTTTGGAGAGCTGGAGGTTTTAAAGGACATTAGTTTAGATGTAGAAAAAGGGAAAGTGATTGTTGTGATTGGACCATCGGGTTCAGGGAAAACAACAATGCTTCGCTGTTTGAACCTCCTTGAAACACCATCTGGAGGATCGATTGCTATTAGCAATAAAAGCATTGATTTCACTCAGAAGGTTTCCAAAAAAGAAGTAACAGAATTTCGTAAGCTGACAGGTATGGTATTCCAAGGCTATAATCTGTTCCCTCATAAGACAGCATTACAAAATGTAATGGAGGGACCAGTCATTGTCAAAAAAGAAGATAAGGAAAAGGCACGGAAAAAGGCAGAACAGCTTCTCGCTAAAGTTGGCTTGGCGGATAAGCTCGACTTTTACCCTTATCAGCTTTCAGGAGGACAGCAACAGCGTGTTGGTATTGCGCGAGCGCTTGCGATGGAACCTGAAGTAATGCTTTTTGATGAGCCAACATCAGCACTAGACCCAGAGCTTGTCGGTGAAGTATTGAAGGTAATGAAGGATCTTGCAAGAGAAGGAATGACGATGATTGTTGTTACACATGAGATGAAGTTTGCCAGAGAAGTAGCAGACGAGATTTTATTTATGGATGGCGGCTATATCGTAGAAAAGGCAACTCCTGAAGAATTTTTCTCTAATCCAAAGGAAGACAGAACAAAAAGATTTCTGCAGTTGCTTCAATAAAAAAAAGAGATATTCGGCTAATAAATCCTTAGGGGGGATGATTGCCTAATATCTCTTTAACAAAAGGGGGAATTACACTTTGTAATAACATTGTGGTCTCCCTTTTTGATTTTTATACATCAATTCTAAAATAAATTTATTCGCCACGTATTTTTTGATGAATAACTTCATCCTCCAGCAAATTAATAAAGGAAAGCACAATGCCTGCAATTAGAGCAGCGATCGTATACACGGAAATATCTGTTATGATATAGAACAAAAGTGTGCTGATAAACGTCCAAACCATACAAAACTGGACACTTGACAGCTTTTTGAGTTTTTCCAAGTGGAGCCCCTCCTAACAGCGACCAACAATATTCAAGCTTTTCACCCCATACAGTATATGGCGAGACCATTCTCTTTAGAAGACAGATATGGACATGCATCAATTTTTTTATTAGGGGCTTGCCCTTTTTCAGAAAAAAACAGGATAAGCCCTCACTTTTCCTCTGAAAAAGCATATCTAATAAGTATAAAGAATAGCTTGTATCATCTTTTCCGAAAGAGTTACAGCGCTTTTCTTTATACCGTAACCCCATAACCTCCTCTCACTTTTGAGCATTATGTGCATGCACATAATGCTCCTTTTTTTGTTTAACTAGTAAGAAAGTTCTAATAAATAGCTAAATAAATCAAATGAGATGACCGATAAAATAAATATATGCTATATTGTACCTATTAGTATTAGGTATTATATCCTATAAAATAAATAGTTAGGGCGGTTTAAAATGAAAAAGAAAAATTTGTTTCATAGTTTACGGACAAAAATAGCTTTCATTATTGTGTTAGCTACAATGATAAGCACGCCTATATCCATACAATTGAATGATATGCTTAGGAATGCGGGAATCTTCGCACCAGAATTAGGGATGGTCATTAATACGGTCATCAACTTGGTGTTTACAACTTTAATTGCGTCTTTATTCACCCGCAGAATTATTATCAAGCCAATTAAAAATCTGCTTGCCGCAACGAAGGAGATTCGAAAAGGAAATCTTGACATTGATCTTCAAAAAAAATCAAATGATGAAATTGGTCAATTGACTGATGAGTTTGTTTTAATGAAGAATTCGATTAAATCAATGGTAGACAAAGTAAATGAGACTGCTGGAATAGTTAATTCATCTGCAGAAACACTTACAGCTAATACAGTAGAAACAAGTCATGTATCAGAGCAGATTTCTTCAGCAATACAAAGTGTTGCTGTTGGTTCTGAAGAACAAACAAAGGGTATGGAAAGTGTCGCAGACGCTGTCTCTGTAGTAAATAGTGAAATAATGGATATCGCCAAAAATACAGAAGAGATGGTTCAAGCATCGAATGAAACAGTTATTAAGGCGAAAGAAGGACAAGAGGTTGTTGAAAGCACTGTTAAACAAATGAGCCTTATCCAAAATTCAGTCAAAGAGTCAAACCAAACAATTGAGCTTCTGCAGGAGCGCTCACAAGAGATTGGTCAATTCTTAAATGTAATCACAGAAATTGCTGATCAGACTAACCTGTTGGCTCTTAATGCAGCCATTGAAGCAGCAAGAGCAGGAGAAGCAGGGAAAGGGTTTGCTGTTGTTGCAGAGGAAGTCAGAAAGCTTGCTGAACAATCTAATCAATCAGCTAAACAGATTGCAGTACTCGTTAATGAAATCCAAAAAGATACATTAACCTCTGTTAAAACGATGAGAAGAGTAACAGATGAAGTGAAAGACGGCATAAATATAACAAACAATACGAAGGAAAAATTCAACGTCATTTCTAGCAGCATGGAGAATATGAGTGATCAGATGAAAAACATCCTCGCAGCAGCGAAAAACATCAATGCCAGTATTGTTGAAGTGGCCGGATCCGTTGATCAAGTCACAACCATTGCAAAAGAAAACAGCCAAAATTCCATGAATGTATCAGCTTCTTCACAAGAACAATTAGCAGCAATCGAAGAAATAACAGTATCCACAAAATCCCTTGCACAAATCGCAGACGACCTAGTGGAAGTAGTAAAGATATATCATAAGTAAGAATGAGGCGTAACTATCCAGACCAAAATTAATAGGCTGGGACAAGTTGTTAAGGCTAAGTTAAAACTGAGCTATTTAATCGATTGCAGAATTATCGATTAATAGTTCAGTTTTTTTTGTATGTTTTAGTCTATGCAACAAACAAAAACCATAGTGGAATGGAGCGGAGTCCACTCGACTACTAAGGGAAATAGAGGACGATTTAGACCCCACAGGCGAAGCCGAGGAGGCTCCATTCCTCCCCGCGGAAAGCGAGTAGGCGCAGCGCAATGAAACGAACTACTATTAAAGCAATACTGGCCACTCGACTACTAAGGGAAATAGAAGACGATTTAGACCCCGCAGGCGAAGCCGAGGACACTCCATTCCTCCCTGCCATGGATGGAACATGATATTTTAAGGTAGACTTAAGCTAGGAAGGATATATTATACATCTATAAAAGGAATGAAGATTTTTTCTCGATTACAATTTTAAAAATACGAAGTGGAATAATCTGGAGGATTACATTAAATTTTCATTAAATCCTTGTCGAAAGTTGTTATTTGCTGCAATTACAAATATAATGAAGAATTGTATAAACTATTATGTAGGTTACTCTTTTTTTAACCATTTAACTTAAGTTTTCACATATTCGAGGAGCAATGAGAAATGACCCCAAACAGGAATACATCAAAAATAGACTTTACACTTGTACTTATATTAATGCTGTTAAGCTTGGCGAGTCTTGTTGCCATTTATAGTGCCAATTCGAGTTTTGTCATTAAACAAGTTGTCTTTTATGTAATTGGAACTGCAATTATAGCGGGAATTATGCAATTGGATTCAGATCAGCTTAAAAAACTGTCCTGGTATTTATACGGATTTGGACTTGTGCTCCTTTTGCTGTTAATTGTCGCACCTTCTAGTATTGCTCGTGAAATCAATGGTGCGAAAAGCTGGTTTACACTGCCTGGCTTCTCTTTACAGCCTTCTGAGTTCGTTAAAGTCTTTTTAATCTTAACCTTATCTAAGATCATTGTGGACCACCAGGAAAAGCATATCTCAAAGACTACACAGAGCGATTTCTTATTGCTGCTGAAAATCGGCGGGATTACATTTGTACCATTGCTACTTGTTATGCAACAGCCTGATTTAGGTACATCGCTTGTCCTTATTGCCATAATGGTCGGGATGATTTTTATATCAGGTATCTCTTGGAAGATAATAACTCCTATATTTGGCGGCGGAATATCAATAGCCACTGGAGTGTTATATATGGTAATTTGGCATCCAGAGTGGCTGAAGAAATATTTAGGTGTGCAGGAATACCAATTTGGAAGAATTTATTCATGGTTAGACCCATATAACTATCAAAGCTCTACTGGTTATCATTTGACACAGTCATTACTTGCCATAGGATCAGGGCAGACGACAGGAAAAGGGATTGGCACAAGTGAAGTTGTTCTGCCAGAAAATCACACAGACTTTATCTTCAGTGTTGTCGGAGAGGAATTTGGATTTATTGGTGCCAGTGTTATCATAAGTTTATTTTTCCTTCTGATCTATCACATAACCAAAGTTGCACTTGAAACGAAAAATTCCTTTTACACATGCATTTGTGTTGGTGTTATTAGTATGATTACCTTCCATGTATTCCAAAATATTGGTATGACTGTTGGAGTATTACCGATAACAGGTATCCCATTGCCATTTATAAGCTATGGCGGAAGCTCCTTGCTTGGAAATATGTTGGCAATAGGACTTATCTTCTCCATACGTTTCCATTATAAAAAGTATATGTTCTCAAGTGATGAATAAAATTGGCAACAAAAAAGATGTCCTTTTCTTAGGACATCTTTTTTTCTAGTACTGGCTCAGGGTCTATTATTTTTTTATGAGGGGGAAAAATAATAGGTGAGACCACTAGTGCGGTTTAATCAATATTGATAATCATTATCAATTGATTTAAATTTATAATAAAATATAATGAACTTAATGTCAAATGAAAAAAGAGGAGGATACAAGTTTGGATAAAGAATTTCTCGAACAGTTTGATTCATTAGTGACAAAATATACAGAGCTATTGCTTGGGGAAGATCAGGAGCATCTAAAAAAGGAAGTGGAGATTTGGATGCTTTACAATCATATGGCAAAATCAATGCCAAGTTTAGTTAAGCATTGGAATGGCCAATTTCCTGAAGCAAAGCAGCAAATTGTAGGCATGATTAGTGAAATAAAAAAATTAAATGATTTTCAAAAACAAAAAACAAAATAAATCATATGATGCTAGTAGGAGGACAACTATTCCGTTGTCCTTGCTACTAGCTTTTTTAAAATTATTGCAAGCCGCCGTTTCCGTTAGGAAACTGTGACTCATACCCTTTAAACTGTTGAAAGGATTGCTGCAATTTTTGCTGATCTGCTGATTCGAGCTTATACCAGCCTTCACGAAACATAAGATCATACAGCTCTCTCTGCATGTTTTGTGTTTCGGTAAAGATGCTGAGCAAATCCTGATACAGTACTTCATTGCTTGCTTCATTAAGGGCTGTTGAATAAGAAGCAGTCATGTATTTTTCTGTAGCCAGTAAATCATTAATGAAATCTCTATCGTTCATTTGTGGAGTTTTCGCTACTTGTTTTTCTGGATTTTGAACTTTTTGCTGATTCATTCTTTACCTCCGTTCACTGCTGCTGCAGTCCTGACGTTTGAGTTTGATTTGTGTCATTCAAGTGAGCCAGTATTTTTTCATAATGCTTCTGGTGCATTTGAGCACATTTTTCTGCTTGCAGTTTAATATTGGCATCTTGAATATTTTGAGCAAAAAAATGAGCCTTTTTTATGGCGAGAAGATTCCAAGAAAGCATATCTGTCAAATACAAGGAGTCTTTGACTGTAACCATTACAGGCGGTTGCATCATTATTCCTTGGCTTTGGTTCATATTGTTAATTGATTGCTGTTGCATTAATGTACCTCCATTTCTAATAAAAAGTATGAAAAAATGCCTTATTTTTTATACTGGTTGTTTTGGCTATTCCTTTTGCCGCCGCCATCACTTTCCACTGTAGGTCCAGCATCTCCCTTTACACTTGCAGCACTAACTCCACCTTTAGAAGGATTTTTTTTCATCTTGGCCATAATACTCACCCCCTCATACCTTTTAGGATTGCCTATTTAGACGGTTTTAAAGATTAAACTTTTTCTTTTCGGCAAATGGGATTAAAATCCGCATATGTTTATTGAGAAGTTCTTTATTGTTTTTTATTGTAAAAGAGAAGGCATTCAACCTTGCTTTTACTTGTATATTAAAGAAGGAGGAAGACGGAATGTACAGTATAAAGAAAGCAGCTGTTATTGGTTCAGGGGTCATGGGATCAGCTATTGCTGCACATTTGGCAAATGTGGGTATTTCAACATTGCTTCTTGATAAAATACCTGCAAGCCTCTCGGAAGAGGAGCAATCAAAAGGCCTAGCACTCTCGGACAAAGAAGTTCGCAACAGGTTTGCTGCACAGGCGCTTCAAAGGATAAAAATAAGCAAGCCGAGCATGCTCACTGCAGGTAGTCATATGACAAGGTTGGAAATAGGCAATACCGAAGATGATTTGGAAAGGTTGAAGGAAGCAGATTGGATTATTGAGGTTATTACAGAGGAAATAACTGCGAAAAAGGCACTGTTTCAAAAAGTAGATGAAGTAAGACGACAGGGGTCCATTATTAGCAGCAATACATCAGGAATATCCATTACACAGATGAAAGAAGGGCTGTCAGATGATTTTCAAGCCCATTTTTTAGGAACTCATTTCTTTAATCCACCACGATATATATCATTGCTTGAATTCATTCCTACAAACAAAACCTCAAGTGAAGTTGTTTCCTTTATGAAATCATTTGCTGAAACCGTCTTAGGAAGGGTAGTGGTAGAAGCCAAGGATACTCCGAATTTTATTGCTAACCGGATCGGCGCACATGCTTTTCTTACTTCATTGGAAGCCATGGTCCAGATGGATATGACAATCAGTGAAGTAGATCAGCTGACAGGACCACTTATTGGCAGGACAAAGAGTGCTACCTTCCAAACGTTAGATATGGTTGGATTAGATACATTTTTTCATACTGTTAAAAATGTTCATAATCGAACAAAGGATAATTTGGAAAAGGAGCAGTATAAGATTCCAGCATTCCTGCTAGAAATGCTCAATGAAAACCTGTTAGGAAGGAAAACAAAGCAAGGGTTCTATAAGAAGACAAAGGGAAAAGTACTAGTCCTTAATTATCACACGATGCAATATGAAGACGAACTAAAGCCAAAAAGAAGCGAGAAGCGTAAAAAGCTAAAGGAGCTTATTTATAATAACAGTGCAGAAGGAACCTTTTTATGGAAAAGTGTTATGCCATATTTGCTTTATTCTGGTGAACACGCAAGAGAGATTGCAGACAATATTTCTCAAATAGATTTAGCAATCAAGACAGGTTTTAACTGGAAAAGCGGACCGTTTGAAACGTGGGATGAAATAGGGTTGACTGAATCACTCGAAAAGCTGAAGCAGGAGAATCAGAAACTGCCTGAGTGGATTGAGCAAATGATTGAGGATGGCTTTACTAGCTTTTATAAAAGGATAGATGGAAAACAATTCTATTATCATAATGGCCAGTATGTACCAATTCCGCTTACGAGCGATCAATATCGATTAGAGTATAAAAAACAAACGGGCGGCATACTTGCTTCAAATAAAGCGGCAAGTATTGTGGACATGGAAGATGATGTTCTTCTTTTTGAAATGCATAGTCCAAATAATGTCATCGGCATGGATATGATTAAGATGCTGAACAAAGCAGTGGATATTGTGGAACATACGGACAGAATGAAAGGTCTTGTAATAGGAAGCAGCGGCAAAAACTTTAGTGCAGGAGCAAATTTGGCGATGATGCTCCTTGAAGCACAGAATAAGGATTATATCGAGCTACAGGTAGTGGTGAAGGAGTTTCAAGATGTTCTGAAGCGCATCAAGTATTGCAAAAAACCAGTCGTCGCAGCAAGCCATCGTAAAACATTAGGCGGCGGTGCAGAAATCTGTCTTGCCGCTGCGAAGATTCATGCCTCCATCGAAACGTATATTGGCCTAGTCGAGACGAGTGCAGGACTCATCCCAGGCGGTGGTGGAACGAAGGAGCTGTACTTAAACGTGCTGGCAGAGCAGGAAAATCCCAATGTTGTTGCAGCAGCAGCTCAGGCCTTTAAAGCAATATTAACGAGCAATGTGTCCACATCAGCAGAAGAGGGCAAGGCAACAAGCTTTCTAAAGAGCAGCGATACTATAACATTTAACAGCTTGAATGTTATGGAAGAGGCTAAATATGCTGTAATTGACATGTTCGATAATGGTTATGAGCCAAGAACAGAAACGAAAATACCTGTCGCAGGCAAACAAGGCTTTCAATTTCTAATGGGTTTGGTAAAAGAATTTGCAGACAAAGGTGCAATAACAAAACATGGTGAAGTTATTGCAGAGAAGCTTGCATACGTTATAACTGGCGGAGATGTAGAGATCCATACGGAAGTTGAGGAGGATTATTTATTGAAGTTGGAAAGACAGGCGTTTATTGACCTGTTGAGGGAGAAAGAGACGATAAAAAGAATGTTGCATGTATTGACAGCGGGTAAGCCCCTGCCTTTGTAGACAGAAGATGAAGGAGTGGAGAAACAATGAAAAAAGGCGGAAGTTTTTTGCTTGAAGATTCAAGCTGGAAAGATGTATACACACCAGAGGATTTTTCAGAGGAGCATGAGCTTATTGGAGAAATGACAAATGACTTCGTACGTAATTCCGTTATGCCTCATTTGGACAGCATGGAAAAGCACGACTTTAAAAAAGTGCTTGAGCTGATGAAGCAGGCAGGAGAACTTGGTCTGCTTGGTGCTGATGTGCCAGAAATATTTGGAGGGGCTGGACTTGATAAAATAAGCTCTGCCATTATTTCTGAAAAAATGTCCATCGCTGGAGGCTTCTCGATAACACATGGAGCACATGTCGGAATTGGTTCACTGCCAATCATCCTGTTTGGCAATGTGGAGCAAAAGCAAAAGTACTTGCCTGCATTAGCTACAGGAGAAAAGATTGCATCCTATTGCCTAACAGAGCCTACAGCAGGATCTGATGCACTAGGGATAAAAACAACAGCAACATTAAATGACGAAGGAACTCATTATATTTTGAAGGGGCAAAAACAGTGGATTACTAATGCCGGCATCGCAGATATTTTCACTGTTTATGCTAAGGTCGATGGCAAGGATTATTCTGCTTTTATTGTTGAACGTAATTTCCCAGGTGTATCAATCGGCAAGGAAGAGAAAAAACTTGGTATTAAAAGCTCGTCCACTTGTTCTGTAATACTGGATAATGTTCTTGTGCCAAAAGAAAACCTTCTTGGAGAAAAAGGGAAAGGACATCTCATTGCCCTAAATGTTTTAAATATGGGCAGGTTTAAATTAGGTATGGGAGCAATTGGCGCAAGCAAGGAAGCGTTGAAGGTGACTGTTCCATATATAAAAAATCGCAAGCAATTTCAAACACCAATTTCTGAATTTCCACTGACAAAAGCAAAAGTAGGCACATTGGCGTCATTGCTGTATGCCTCCGAAAGCTCTGTGTATCGGACAGCAGGTTTATTATCAGACGCCCTTGACCCGTTAGAGGGGACAGAGGATTGGAAAATTCCTGCCAAGCTTGTTAATGAATATAGTATGGAATGCAGCTTGAATAAGATATTTTCATCTGAGGCATTAGACAAGATAGTCGATGAGTGTTTACAGCTTCATGGTGGCAATGGCTTTATGGAGGACTACGCGATTTCAAGAATGTATCGTGATTCAAGGATTAACCGCATCTTCGAAGGAACGAATGAAATTAATCTATTGGCCGTACCAGGAAATTATTTAAGAAAAGCGATGAAGGGTGATGTTCCATTATTTGCTGCAGCAAAGGCTATTGAGCGCGAAATGATTACCTTTATTCCGAGTGAGCCTGACGGGAGCATCCTTTCTCAGGAAAAATTGTTTGTGAGAAACGGCAAAAAGATAGTGCTTATACTACTAGGTTTACTAGCGAAAAAATATACAACGGAAATAGAGCATCAGCAAGAGGCACTCAGCTCTATTGCAACAATCATATCCCATGTTTTTGCAATGGAATCATGTATTTTGCGTACGGAAAAAGCAATCGCAACAAAGAATACAGAAGAAAAACAAAAACTGTTATATACAGAAATTTATTGTCAAGAAGCATTTCAAATCATTAATACCGAAGCCCAAGATACACTAGCATACATGGAATCTGGAGATGACTTGCGCCTTGCTTTATCAGTGCTCAAAAAGTATACAAGATTTTTACCAAAGCCATTGATTGCATTAAAAAGGGAAGCTGCTGAAAAAGTGATTACGGCAAATGAGTATATTGTTTAAATAAAAGGCCACTAAAATAAGAGTTACTCTCAAATAAACCTGAATGATTATACGTAATATTAATAATTCGCATAATCACTCAGGTTCTTTCCTTGTTTTTTTTTGTTAAGAGTTACGTATAACCAGATTATCAATTATTCGTCTTTCGAAGGTTTTCAATAATACCTTTATAATCTAACTAATATATTTAGAAAATGAATGTTATGAATTTATCTTGATATATGATAATATTCAATTATAAATTTAAAAAATACATAAGTAAGGTGATCGTATGGAACTTACATTTTATTGGTATCCAAAATGCAGCACTTGCCGAAATGCAAAAAAATGGCTGGATGAAAATGGGGTAGGTTACAAAGAAGTACATATTGTGGAAAATCCTCCTTCACGCTCTACGCTTGAAGACCTATATAAACATAGCGGCTTAGAATTAAAGAAATTCTTTAATACTAGCGGCCAGCGTTATCGCGATCTTGGCTTGAAGGATAAGATGAAAGATATGTCGGATTCAGAGCTTCTCGATATACTTGCTTCTGATGGCATGCTGATTAAACGTCCTTTCACTACAGATGGAAAAAAGGTTACGTTAGGGTTTAAGGAAGAGGATTTTAAACAAAGCTGGACATAATAGTGCCGCTTGAAGGATATTAATCTATTTGGAGGGATTAGCATTGAGTACACCGAAAGATTTGCGCTATTCAGAAGAACATGAATGGGTAAAAGTTGAAGGAGAAAATGTGCGAGTTGGAATTACACATTTTGCTCAATCAGAATTAGGAGACATCGTATTTGTTGAACTTCCAGAGGTTGGAGATGAAGTGAAAGCGGACGAGCCTTTCGGCAGTGTAGAATCTGTCAAAACAGTTTCTGAACTATATGCACCAATTAGCGGCAAAGTAGTAGAAGTAAACGAAGATTTAAGTGATAATCCTGAATATGTAAATGAATCTCCATATGAAAAAGCTTGGATGATTGTTGTTGAACCAACTAATCTTGCAGATGTTGAGCAATTGATGACAGTTGAACAATATGAAGAAATGACAAACGAAAACTGATTTAAGAAGAAGCGCCGGCATTTGCATATCGGCGCTTCTTTGTTTATAAATGCCGATAACTTTAACTACTCATGGCAATATGCTAAAGTATTACATAATAAAACCTCCTTAAACAGGAGAGAATATACTGCAAAAATAATATTCATCAGGTGATATAATGGATAAAATTATTATTGTAGAAGGTACATCAGATAAGCGGAAAGTAAAAGCTATTGTCAGAGAACCAGTGGAAATTATTTGTACAAACGGAACAATCGGTATTGCGAAATTAGATGATCTTATTGAAGATTTATTTGACAAGGATGTATATATACTCGTGGATGCAGATACATCTGGGGAGAAAATAAGAAAGCTGTTCAGGAAGGAATTGCCTGAGGCAGAGCATATTTTTATTGATAAAATGTATCGTGAAGTCGCAGCAGCACCAGATCAGCATATTGCATCTGTTTTGCTGCAGGCTAATATTGATATTCACCCTAAATTTTTGGATATGAGGATGAACTAGGTATGGTTGAATGGACAGAAAAGGGGCTGCAAACTACCTTAAAAGATAAAGGGCAATTTTTCCTTTATTTATACACACCGATGTGTGGTACTTGTATGGTAGCAAGCAAAATGCTCACTGTTGTGGAGACAATGAACAATGACTTTTCTATAGGGAAAATGGATTTGAATTATGCGCCTGACTTAGCAGAAGTGTACAAAATAGAAAGTGTTCCATGTCTATTAATTTTTAATGATGGGGACCTAAAAGAAAAAGTATACCGCTTTGAGTCGGTACCGCATTTGTTGGAAAAGATGTCTATATAGTTATTTATCATTCGACAGAAATATTCATATTTCCTGGGAAATGATGAAACATGTCAAAAAGTATTTTCGTTGAAGGTAAAGGGATACAAGCAAGTAGGCAGAATACCTATCTATATGAAAATATAGAGGGTGTGGATAAATGCAGCAGATGTTCGAACAGCTTGTAAATAACTTAAATACAAATCATGTTATTAAGCCGCTATTAAGAAGAGAAGCTTTTATCCTAGAATTAGTTTGTGAGGGAAAGACATTTTACTTAGAGCTAAGAAATGGTATCTTCTCTGTTTTAACAACAACGGAGGAAAAGAATATTTGCTTGAAGGGTGAACAGGAAGTGCTGCAAGATGTATTGCATGGAAAAGTGCTCCTTCGCCACGCGAAAAAGAAACGTACAGTGGAAGTACATTCTTCTTTAAGAAAGTTATTGCTGTTAGAATCAATCCTTCATCTAGTCAATGTAAATGAACCGGCAGTTTGCAAGCAGTGCTCCTAATAAAAATACCTCTTATAAAAAGGGGTGTTTTTTATATATCAGTATAATTTATTAGAATTGTAAGAATTTTCATTTCGTTAATATGATAACTCTTTATTGCCAGTAATAAAGGGGAATACAGAAAAAAACCTTGTTTATATTATTGTCAGAAAATATGACAGCTATTTTATGCGCAATTCAGAAAAAACACTATATTAGGAGCTTAAAAAAAATGATTGACACTTCCTGTTTGTACATGGTACATTACGACTATCAAATTTAACAACGTACTTATTATAACTATATATTCTATACTCTTATCGAGAGAGGTGGAGGGATGTGCCCTATGAAGCCCGGCAACCGTCGTAATTTGACATGGTGCCAATTCACACAAAGCGTATGCTTTGATAGATGAGAGGAAGGTTAAATGATAATGCCTTTCTGCTCATTTTATATAAGCGGGAAGGCTTTTTTTATGCAAAAAGTATGGAATGGACTAATTCGTAAAACAATACTTACGATAATAAGTAGTAGGATCATTTGATAAGACAGTAAAGTAGGTGATTAGTCATGATTAATATCCAAAAGGTTAAAAAAATATATCCTTCTAAACGAGGTAAAGTTACAGCAGTCGACAGTGTCAACCTTACGATAGATAAAGGCGAAATCTTCGGAGTGATCGGATACAGCGGTGCAGGAAAAAGTACGTTGATTCGCATGCTTAATGGTCTTGAAATTCCTTCAGAGGGAACCGTTTCTGTAGCAGGCTACGAGGTATCGAAAATAAAGGGGCGCAAGCTAAGACAGGCACGTCAGGAAATCAGCATGATTTTCCAGCATTTTAATTTGCTGTGGTCAAGAACGGTTAAACAAAATATTAGCTTTCCACTTGAAATAGCTGGTGTTGGTAAAGCAGAACGTGATAAGAAGGTTCTTGAGCTAATCAAGCTTGTTGGGCTTGAAGGAAGAGAAGATGCCTATCCATCACAGCTAAGCGGTGGTCAAAAACAGCGTGTCGGTATTGCAAGAGCGCTAGCGAGCGACCCTAAAGTGTTACTTTGTGATGAAGCAACATCTGCTCTTGATCCACAAACGACTGATGCTATTTTAGATTTGCTTGTAGACATCAATAAACGATTAGGACTTACTATTGTCCTGATTACACATGAAATGCATGTTATCCGCAAAATTTGTCATCGCGTTGCAGTGATGGAAGGCGGCCGAGTCGTGGAAACAGGTCCTGTAATTGATGTTTTCAAACAGCCGGAGCAAGATATTACAAAAAGGTTTGTACAGCAAGTTATTGAGCCTGATGAGGCGAAAGATACGATTGAGCATCTAGTTGCGAATTATAAAACAGGCAAAATCATCATGCTTGGGTTTGTCGGTGAAAGTGCAGAAAAACCGATTATTACGCAGTTGATTCGCTCATTTGATATAACAGTGAACATCATTCAAGGTAAGATTTCACCAACCCAAAACGGTTCATACGGAACACTGTATGTCCATTTGGATGGTAAAGGGGAAGAAGTTGACAAAGCAATTCAATTTCTTCAATCACAAGAAATCAGCGTGGAGGTGATTGAAGGATGACACAATTATTTCCGAATGTAGATTGGGAAAAAATGTGGGCAGCTACTGGAGAAACGCTTTATATGACAGGCTATTCCATTGTTGTCACATTTGTATTAGGTTTAATATTAGGAATTACGCTGTTTCTAACAGCAAAAGGGAATATGTGGAGTAATGTGGTCATCAATAAGATCATCAGTGCTATCGTTAATATTTTCCGGTCTATTCCTTTCATTATATTAATTGTTCTGCTTATTCCATTCACAAAGCTGCTTGTCGGCAGCATGATTGGTGCAGAAGCTGCATTACCAGCATTGATAATCGGTGCAGCACCGTTTTATGCAAGACTAGTGGAAATTGGTTTGAGAGAAGTGGACAAAGGCGTAATTGAAGCTGCCAAGTCCATGGGAGCAAAACCGATGACAATCATTATGAAGGTATTAATACCTGAATCTTTACCAGCATTAGTATCTGGTATTACTGTTACTGCAATCGCCCTTGTTGGTTCAACAGCAATGGCAGGAGTTATTGGGGCAGGGGGATTAGGAAACCTAGCATATTTGGAAGGCTTCCAGCGCAACAGATCTGATGTCACATTAATGGCAACTATTATTGTTCTTGTTATCGTTTTTATTATCCAATTTATTGGAGACTTTATCACATCGAAGATTGACAAAAGATAATAGCATGATCATGATTTTCTTTCACAAGCTTGTGTGAGACAAATCATTCCATGATAAAAAACAAAAAAAGAGGGGTAATTAGCATGAAGAAATTATTGTCTTTACTATTCGCTTTAACATTATTGTTGGCTTTAGCTGCTTGCGGTGCTTCTAAAGATGAAGATTCATCATCAGACAGCAGTGATACAAAGAAATTGGTTGTTGGAGCATCAAATGTTCCCCATGCTGAAATTTTAGAAAAAGCAAAACCAATCTTAGCTGAAAAAGGCATTGATTTAGAAATTAAAGTATTCCAAGACTATATCCTTCCGAATAAATCGTTAGAATCTAAAGAATTGGATGCGAACTATTTCCAACACATTCCTTACCTTGAGCAACAAATTAAAGAAAATGGTTATGATTTTGTAAATGCTGGTGCAATTCACATTGAACCAATGGCTGTTTACTCTAAAAAATACAAAAGCTTAAGCGATCTTCCAGATGGTGCAACAGTTATTTTCTCTAACTCAGTAGCAGAACAAGGACGTGTGCTTTCTTTATTGGAAAAAGGCGGCTTAATCAAGCTTAAAGATGGCGTTGAAAAAGTAGATGCTACAATTGATGACATTGCTGAAAACCCAAAGAATATCAAGTTCAAACCAGATTATGAGCCATCCCTATTGCCTCAAATCTATAACAATGACGAAGGTGATGCTGTTGTTATCAATGCTAACTATGCGTTAGATGCAGGCTTAAACCCAGTTGATGATTCTATTGAAATTGAAGGCAGTGAGTCTCCATATGCAAACATCATCACAGTTCGCAAAGAGGACGAGAACAAAGAAGAAATCAAAACACTTGTTGAGGTTCTTCAATCTAAAGAAATCCAAGACTTCATTAATGAAGAATATAAAGGTGCAGTTATCCCTGTATCTGAATAATATTAAAAGAAACGCTTTAGGCTTTTGCCTAGAGCGTTTTTTTTTAGGAATAAGAATGCCCGCAAATATCAATACTAAGTTTGCAATTCAATACTGTGATAATGCCGTATAAATGACTTTTATAAAGTTAATTTTTTTGAAAAATGGAGGAATTATTGATGGATATGCAAACACATGGTTCAATTGGGAATGCGATTCACAACTATAAAGAAGGCATGGGAACTTTTACAAAAAAAATGCCTGAGCTTGCTGAATTATTTAACGCTTATACAGAAAAATGCTTTCAAGAGGGTCATTTATCTCAAAAGGAAAAGCAGCTTATCGCCCTTGGAATAAGTCTTTATTCTCAAGATGAGTACTGTATTATCTATCATGTTAAAGGCTGTATTGACCAAGGAGCAACAGAAGCGGAGATTCTTGAGGCAATTGGTGTCACTGCCGCTTTTGGTGGCGGAGCTGTTATGAGTCAGGCCGTTACGTTAGTTCAAGAAGCAATGACAGAATTTACATCTATCCAGCAATAATTTGGATGCAAAAGTAAGGAGCCGGGTTTAGAGTGTATCTCCCGGCTCCTTCTTCGTGATTTTTTAGAGATATATAATAAGGAAGTAAAATGTATTTTGCATAAAATCTGAATGCTTCCGGATGGTATGAAATTCCACCAATATACTACAAGAAAATGAAATAATCGGGATATTTTTAAAAATAAACAATATTTGTTATTATTATGTATAACGTACAAATAAGTTTAAGGCATCAAAGGTTGCCATTAGATTTTATTTGTTATAAGATTAGAATGATAATAAATTGATAATGAAGTTTCGACAATTTTGTGAACAAAACTTCTTTTACTGTGGAGGTATTAAATAATGGGTCAATCTAAATTAGTAATTAATGACTTACATGTAGCAATTGATGAGAAAGAAATTATCAAGGGGTTAAACCTTGAAGTTAAAGGCGGAGAAATCCATGCAATCATGGGACCAAATGGTACTGGTAAATCAACTCTTTCTTCTGCAATCATGGGACATCCTAAGTATGAAGTAACAAGCGGAAGTGTTTCTCTTGATGACGAGGATGTATTGGAAATGGAAGTAGACGAGCGTGCACGTGCTGGCCTTTTCTTGGCAATGCAATACCCAAGTGAAATCAGCGGTGTCACAAATGCTGACTTCTTGCGTTCTGCACTTAACAGCAGACTAGGCGAAGGCAATGAAATTTCATTGATGAAATTTATCCGTAAAATGGACAGCAACATGGAATTCTTGGAAATGGATCCAGATATGGCACAAAGATACTTGAATGAAGGTTTCTCTGGCGGTGAAAAGAAGCGTAATGAGATTCTTCAATTGATGATGCTTGAACCGAAAATTGCTATTTTAGATGAAATCGATTCTGGTTTGGATATCGATGCATTGAAAGTCGTTTCTAAAGGAATCAACCAAATGCGCGGCGAAGACTTCGGTTGCCTAATTATTACACATTACCAAAGACTATTGAACTACATTACACCTGATTTCGTCCATGTCATGATGCAAGGTCGCATTGTTAAGTCTGGCGGACCAGAACTAGCAGCACGCCTTGAAGCAGAAGGTTATGATTGGATTAAGCAAGAGCTTGGAATTGAAGACGAAACAGTTGGACAAGAAGCGTAATAGTTAGGAGGACCCTACCAATGACAACGGAAATTAAATTACCATTTGATCAGGAATATATCACTTCCTTTTCAAAAGATATGGGTGAACCAGCTTGGTTAACAGATTTGCGTGTGAAAGCATTAGAATTGGCTGAAGACCTGCCAATGCCAAAGCCTGACAAAACAAACATCAAGAACTGGAACTTCACTCAAATAGATAAACATATCGTGAGCAGTGAGGATTTCGACAGTGTAAATGATTTGCCTGAAGAGGCAAAAGCATTGATCGACCTGGAAAACAATAAGACTCTTTATATACAACGCAACAACCGCCCTACTTTTATTGCTGTTTCTAATGAGCTAAAGGAAAAAGGTGTGATTTTCACAGACATTTTCACAGCAGCAAGAGAGCACGGCGACCTTTTGCAAAAATATTTCATGAAGGATACTGTAAAGGTTGATGAGCATAAATTAACAGCATTACATGCAGCATTGCTGAATGGTGGAGTATTCCTTTACATTCCGAAAAATGTTGAAGTAGAAGAGCCGATTCAATCAATCTTCCTTCATGATGACGAGGAAACAAACTTGTTTAACCATGTATTGGTTGTGGCAGAAGATAATAGCTCTGTTGTTTATGTGGAAAACTATCTGTCTGTTGCAGAGCCGAAGGAAGCAGTTTTCAACATTGTTACAGAGGTTATAGCGAATGCAAATGCTAGAGTACAATATGGTGCTGTTGACAACTTGGCAGCTGGTGTTACAACATATGTAAATAGACGTGGTGTTGCTAACCGTGATGCTAAAATTGAATGGGCATTAGGCTTCATGAACGATGGCAACACAATCAGTGAAAATACAACAAACCTTATGGGCGACGGTTCATTTGGTGATACGAAATCTGTTGTTGTTGGACGTGGAGAGCAAAAACAAAACTTCACGACACAGGTCGTACACTTTGGTAAAGCTTCTGAAGGTTATATCTTGAAGCATGGTGTTATGAAGGACAGTGCATCATCAATCTTCAATGGTATTGGTAAAATTGAGCATGGAGCTACAAAAGCGAATGCTGAACAAGAATCACGCGTACTTATGTTAAGTGAAAAAGCTCGCGGAGATGCTAACCCAATCCTTCTTATTGACGAAGATGATGTAACAGCAGGTCATGCTGCATCTGTCGGCAGAGTAGATCCACTTCAGCTTTACTATTTGATGAGCCGCGGTATTCCACAGCATGAAGCTGAAAGACTTGTTATCCATGGCTTCTTGGCTCCTGTAGTGGAACAGCTTCCAATTGAAGGGGTTAAAAAGCAATTGGTTGAGGTAATCGAAAGGAAAGTAAAATAATGAATATCAAAGATGTTCGTCCATACTTCCCAATCCTGAATCAAGAAGTCAACGGTCATCCTTTGGTATATTTAGATAGTGCTGCTACGTCACAAAAGCCAGTGCAAGTTATTGAAGCATTGGAAAAGTACTATAGAGAATACAACTCTAATGTCCATCGTGGTGTTCATACACTTGGAACAAGAGCTACTGATGGTTATGAAGGCGCAAGAGAAAAAGTCAAAAACTTTATCAATGCTAATTCTACGGAAGAGATTATTTTTACTAGAGGTACAACAACTGCACTCAATACAGTTGCCCAAAGCTATGCGATGGCTAATCTAAAGGAGGGTGACGAAATTGTCATCTCTCCGATGGAGCACCACAGCAATATTATTCCTTGGCAGCAAGTGGCAAAAAGAACAGGTGCTGTTCTGAAGTACTTGCCTCTTCAAGCAGATGGCACCATTAGTTTGCCGGATGTGGAGGAAACGATCACAGACTCAACGAAGCTTGTATCTGTGACGTATGTTTCCAATGTGCTTGGTGTTATTAACCCTGTAAAGGAAATTGGTGCAATTGCCCACAAAGCTGGTGCAGTGCTCGTAGTAGATGCTGCTCAGGCAGCTCCGCACTTGAAGGTAGACGTACAGGATATTGACTGTGATTTCCTAGGCTTCTCTGGTCATAAGATGTGCGGTCCAACAGGGATCGGTGTTTTATATGGCAAAAAGCAGTTGCTTGAGAACATGGAACCAATCGAATTCGGCGGTGAGATGATTGATTTTGTAGGACTGTATGAGTCAACATGGAAGGAGCTTCCATGGAGGTTTGAAGCAGGTACACCAATCATAGCCGGAGCAATTGGACTAGGAGCAGCAATTGACTTTTTAGAAGAGATTGGCCTAGATACGATTACAGAGCATGAGCATAAGCTTGCTGCATATGCGATGGAAAAAATGTCTACAGTCGATGGGCTGACAATTTATGGTCCGAAAAGTGCTGAGAACAGAGCTGGTGTTATCACATTTAATATCGAGGATGTTCATCCTCATGATGTGGCAACAGTGCTTGACGCTGAAGGTATTGCTGTGAGGGCAGGCCATCACTGTGCACAGCCATTGATGAAATGGCTGAACGTTTCTGCAACTGCGAGGGCAAGCTTCTACCTCTATAATTCCGAAGATGATATAGATAAATTTGTTGACGGAATTGTTAAAACAAAGGAGTATTTCAGCGATGTCTTTTAATAATTTAGATACACTTTACAGAAGTGTCATTATGGATCATTATAAAAATCCCCGCAATAAAGGGGTTTTAGAAGGCAGTCTGACTGTAAACATGAATAATCCGACCTGCGGTGACCGGATTCTACTGACATTGCAGGTGGAGGATGGCATTGTTAAAGACGCAAAATTTGATGGAGAAGGCTGCTCCATCAGTATGTCTTCCGCATCCATGATGACACAGGCGATTAAAGGGAAAAAGGTAGAGGAAGCATTTGGGCTATCAAAAACCTTTTCTGATATGATGCAAGGCAAGGATTATAGTGAAGATATAGATTTAGGGGATATTGAAGCACTTCAAGGTGTTTGCAAATTCCCTGCGAGAATTAAATGTGCAACACTGGCATGGAAGGCAATGGAAAAGGGCTTTAATGAGGGTCTAAACTAATTAAAGATCTCTTTTCTTCTTATCCAAGGTAAGCAGGCTGCATATAGAATGGAGGAAAACGAAATGGCAAAAAAAGCACCCGATATTGGGGATTATAAATATGGATTCTCAGACAAAGACGTTTCTATCTTTCGTTCTAAGCGTGGTTTAACGAAAGAAATCGTCGAAGAAATTTCAAAAATGAAGGAAGAGCCGCAGTGGATGCTTGATTTCCGCTTAAAGTCTCTTGAGCATTTTTACAAGATGCCAATGCCACAATGGGGCGGAGATTTGGCTTCATTGAACTTTGATGAAATCACTTACTACGTAAAACCATCTGAAAAAACAGAACGTTCTTGGGATGAAGTACCAGAAGAAATCAAGCAAACTTTCGACAAGCTTGGTATTCCAGAAGCTGAACAAAAGTATCTTGCAGGTGTTTCTGCTCAGTACGAATCTGAGGTTGTTTATCATAATATGCAAGAAGACTTGGAGAATATGGGTATTGTCTTCAAGGACACAGACTCAGCATTGAAAGAAAACGAAGATGTTTTCCGTGAGCACTGGGCGACTGTAATCCCGCCAACTGATAACAAGTTTGCTGCATTGAATTCAGCTGTTTGGTCTGGTGGTTCCTTCATCTATGTACCAAAAGGAATCAAAGTGGATACGCCGCTACAAGCATATTTCCGTATTAACTCAGAAAATATGGGTCAGTTCGAAAGAACATTGATCATCGTTGATGAAGGCGCGCATGTTCATTATGTTGAGGGCTGTACAGCTCCTGTTTATACAACAAACTCCCTTCATAGTGCAGTAGTTGAAATTATCATCAAAAAAGATGCTTATTGCCGCTATACTACAATCCAAAACTGGGCTAACAACGTATACAACCTTGTTACAAAAAGAGCTGTATGTGATGCTAATGCTACAATGGAATGGATTGACGGTAATATCGGAAGTAAATTAACGATGAAATATCCTGCTGTTATCTTGAAAGGTGAAGGCGCAAGAGGAATGACATTGTCTATCGCTCTTGCAGGTAAAGGTCAGCACCAAGATGCTGGTGCGAAAATGATTCACTTAGCTCCAAACACTTCTTCTACAATTGTTTCGAAATCTATTTCGAAGCAAGGCGGAAAAGTAACGTACCGCGGTATTGTTCACTTTGGCCGTAAAGCAGACGGTGCACGTGCTAATATTGAGTGTGACACATTAATAATGGATAATAAATCTACATCAGATACTATCCCTTACAATGAAATATTAAACGATAATATTTCACTTGAGCATGAAGCGAAGGTTTCTAAAGTTTCAGAAGAGCAATTATTCTACTTGATGAGCAGAGGTATTTCAGAAGAGGAAGCTACTGAAATGATCGTAATGGGCTTCATTGAGCCATTTACTAAAGAGCTGCCAATGGAATATGCTGTTGAGATGAACCGCCTAATCAAGTTCGAAATGGAAGGCTCTATCGGTTAATGTCAAAAAAATTCGTATCTAATATAGATACGAATTTTTTTTATAAAAGATTAAGTTCCTCCTGACGGTTATGTTAAGATATTGATATTGAA
>Ga0209463_1000360_pt1 | contig 39108 bp, 44 predicted proteins | sample AgamicMgSfrz_FD_187169 | JGI IMG/M metagenome (GOLD analysis project Ga0209463, IMG submission 187169) | Agave microbial communities from Guanajuato, Mexico - Mg.Sf.rz (SPAdes) (version 2) | ecosystem: Host-associated > Plants > Phyllosphere > Phylloplane/Leaf | place: Guanajuato, Mexico...
TTCCAACGATAAATTCTTTCCCGTTTCGATCGCCCATAATTGAATCTCCTCCTTTGAATCCTACATATACATACGTGAACGTTTCGGAACGTTCTCTTCTTCAATTTGTGGTGATTGATTTTGTTGTTGATTTCGTTTTCCTTTTACTTTGTTCCAAATATCCATTGCGACGTTACTCCATTGAACAACTTGAGCAATTTTATCTTTATTAGCTTCAGTTTGTTCTGTGACCGTTGTAGACACTCGCGAAATAGATGTGTTTAATCCTTGAATAGAGTTTCCTACTTGTCTAACAGAGTCTACTACACTGTTTAGTGACTCTGATTTTTTTTGAATGTCAACTGCTAGTGCATTTGTTTTATGAAGCAGCTCTGTTGTTTCAACGGTAATACCCTTCATTTGCGTTTCCACACCTGTTAACGTTGTAGACACAGAGTCTAACGTAGTTTGAACAGATCGCAAAGTTTTGGAAAGTGAAATAACGAGGAAAAGAAATGCAACAGCAATAACTGCAACGCTTAAGTACAAGATGATAATCATGAACAGTAACCTCCTACTCTTTGATACGATTCACTACCCTTTTTCACCTAGAAACAAACATATTATTCACTGTGGACAGGAATCTCGGAAAAAGGAAGCAGGTCTCTTTATGTACTTATACTATTTTATCATTCGACAGAAAGAAAACAAACTCCTCTGTTTTTTTTATTCCCTTTTATTCATATTTTTATGAAATTTTCCTCTTCTAGGGTACAATAAGGACAGATATTTATTTCCAAGGAGGTTCCTCATGAAAGATCCAAGAATCCAACAATTAGCGAAAAACCTTATTCAATATTCTGTAAAGCTACAAAAAGGTGAAAAAATTCTCATCGAAAACTTCGGTTTACAAAAAGAACTTGTTACAGCACTTGTAAAGGAAGCTTATGAAGCTGGTGGACTTCCATTTGTAAGCTTAAAAGACCATACAGTAGATAGAAGTCTCTTAATGGGGGCTTCTGCAGAACAGTACGAGCTTATCGCTCAATTTGAAGCGAATGTTATGAAAGAGATGGACGCTTATATTGGTCTTCGTGCAGGGGACAATATTTTTGAGCAATCAGATGTGCCTGCTGAAAAAATGAAAATCCAAGGCGATACAGTAGGCAAGAAAGTTCACCGTGAAATTCGTGTACCAAAAACAAAATGGGTTGTTTTACGCTATCCTACAGAATCAATGGCTCAGCTTTCAAAAATGAGTAAGGAAGCTTTTGAGGATTTCTATTTCAATGTTTGTAATCTTGACTATGGCAAAATGAATAAAGCAATGGATGCTCTTGTAGAACTTATGAATAAAACAGATAAAGTTCAGCTTATTGGAAAAGATACAAACTTAACATTCTCTATTAAAGACATCCCTGCTGTGAAATGTGCAGGTGAAATGAACATTCCTGATGGAGAGGTTTTTACAGCTCCTGTTCGGGATTCTGTGAACGGGGTTATCACTTACAATACACCATCTCCATACCAAGGATTCACATTTGAAAATGTAAAATTAACGTTTGAAAATGGAAAAATTATTGATGCAACAGCAAACGATACTGAACGTATCAATCATATTTTTGATACTGATGAAGGAGCTCGCTTTGTTGGGGAATTTGCAATTGGGGTAAATCCATACATTCAACATCCAATGCAAGACATCTTGTTTGATGAAAAAATTGACGGTAGCTTCCACTTTACTCCTGGAGAATGTTATGAAGAAGCCTATAACGGCAACCATTCTAACATTCATTGGGATATGGTAATGATCCAACGCCCTGAATATGGTGGAGGAGAAATTTACTTTGACGATGTCCTGATCCGTAAAGATGGTCGCTTCGTTATTAAAGAATTAGAAGCTTTAAATCCAGAAAACCTAAAATAAAAAAGGTTCCCATTAGGGAACCTTTTTTATACGAGCGTTTTTTGGTATAATTCTTCAAACTTTTGAATGTCTCCTGCTCCCATGAAAATTAAGACACCTTTTTCATGTTTGCTAAGCTTTTCAATGCTTTCTTCGCTAATAAGCTCTGCACCTTCAATTTTAGAACGTAAATCCTCAATTGATAAGTTTCCTTGTTTTTCACGAGCAGATCCAAAAATATCGCAAAGATAAACTTTGTCAGCACTTTGAAGAGATTCTGCGAACTCCCCTAAAAACGTTTGCGTACGTGTAAACGTATGTGGCTGGAATACAGCAATAATTTCACGATCAGGGTATTTTTGACGAGCTGCACTAATTGTTGCTTGAATTTCAGTTGGATGATGTGCATAATCATCAATAATTACTTGAGAACCTAACACTTTCTCACTGAAGCGACGCTTTACTCCTTCATAGGATTTAAAACGCTCTTGAATGATTTCGGAATCAATTTGCTCATAGTGACAAAGAGCAATAACAGAAAGAGCATTCAAAATGTTATGGTCTCCATAACCTGGAATATAGAATGTTGCATAAAATGTATTGCGTACGAACACATCAAATGTTGTTCCTTCTGTTGTTTTCTCTACGTTGCGAGCTTGAAAGTCGTTTCCTTCTCGGAACCCGTAGTAGAGAACAGGTACTTTAGCTTGAATTTTTTGCAGATGTTCATCATCTCCGCAAGCGATAATTCCTTTTTGCACTTGAAGAGCCATCTCCTGAAACGCACTGAATACATCATCTACGTTAGCAAAATAGTCAGGGTGATCAAAGTCAATGTTTGTCATAATCGCATAATCAGGATGGTAAGAAAGGAAATGACGACGATATTCACATGCTTCAAATGCAAAGTATTGGCTATCTGCCGTTCCCTTTCCTGTTCCGTCACCAATTAAATATGACGTAGGACGCGCACCTTGAATAACATGAGAAAGCATGCCTGTTGTGGACGTTTTCCCATGCGCTCCTGTAACAGCAACGCTTGTATACTGTTTCATAAAGTCTCCTAAAAAACGGTGGTAGCGAATGACTTCTAAACCTTGCTCTTTCGCTGCTTCAATTTCTTCATGCGTATCTGGAAATGCGTTACCCGCAATAATCGTTAATCCTTCGTGGATATTATCTTTGGAAAATGGATGAATTGGTATGTTCCGATCTTCTAACGCTTTTTGAGTAAAAATCTTTTTCTCAATATCAGAGCCTTGTACTTGAAAGTCCATATCATGTAAAATCTGCGCTAGTGCACTCATGCCAGTTCCTTTAATTCCAACAAAATGGTAAACAGTCATAGAAAAGAACCTCCAAAATACGTCTATCTGTAAGACAGTATATGACGTTTAGCTTAATTTGGTTATAAATACTTGTAATCTTACTCTTATTGCTTGCATAAAATTAAATTTTCAATCATAAATCTTGAGCTTTTGACAGTAGAAAGAGGCCTTGCCTCAGGGTGCTAACGAGCTTAAAAAAGAATAAAGAACGTACTTTATGTACAGCTTTTCACTGTAACAGTTCATCATTATACCATTTCTTTAGATAATAAACCATTAAGTTTGAGGATAAGTTTCTGTATGTTTTTCCTTTTTTTCCATATTTAGCTTTCCCTTTTTTCTACTTCTCTCATTCATAAAAATAGCTTTTTTCTTTCAATTTCTGTACTTCTTCATTTTTGACATACTATTTGGCGTGAAGTCAGAGCACTTTTTAGAACAAAATGTGCTCTTTAGCTATAAAACAATGGTGTCTTTTCATATAGTAAAACATTTTTTGTCTCTCGACAACGTTAAGTTTTATTCTTCACATATATGCCGTTCTTTTATTAAAATGTACTTGTTCCTTGAAGCTCCATAAGCTCATCCTCACTCATTAACACATCACGAGGCTTACTGCCTCTTGATCCTGAAATAACGCCTTGTTCCTCCATCATATCAATGAGACGTGCTGCACGGTTATACCCTACTCGAAAGCGACGCTGAACGCTTGATGTTGAAGCACCGCCTTGATTGATTACAAACTCACAAGCCTCATAAAAAAGCTCGTCTTCATCGCTCGCAAAGCTATCATTCTTTTGAAGAAGCTGCTCTTGGTCAAATAAATAGTTCGGCTTCATTTGGTCTCTTACATGCTGAACAACTTCATCAATTTCCTCATCTGACACAAAGTTCCCTTGAATCCGTACTGATTTTGACGAACCATTTGCAAGCAGAAGCATATCTCCTTTTCCGAGTAGCTTCTCTGCTCCCGCTGTATCAATAATTGTTCTTGAATCTACTTGTGAAGATACAGAAAAGGCAATACGTGTCGGAACGTTTGCTTTGATCAGGCCTGTAATCACGTCTACGGATGGACGTTGTGTAGCAAGAAGCAGATGAATACCACACGCCCGGGCTTTTTGTGCGATTCGACAGATTGCCTCTTCAACTTCCCCTGGAGATACCATCATAAGATCAGCAAGCTCATCAATAATAATAACAAGGTAAGGAAGCTCCTGCCCTTTCTCTCCTTTTTTCTCAACAAGCTCATTATACTTTTTAATATCACGTACTCCTGTATGAGCAAAGAGTTCGTATCTTCTTTCCATTTCCTCCACAGCCCACTTCAAAGCAGAAGTAGCAGCTTTTGCATCTGTAATAACTGGGCTTACGAGATGAGGAATATGGTTATATGGCGCAAGTTCTACCATTTTGGGATCAATAAGCATCAATTTCACTTCATGTGGCGCTGCTTTATAAAGAAGACTTACAATAATTGTATTAATACAAACACTTTTCCCTGAACCCGTTGCTCCTGCAATAAGACCATGCGGCATTTTGTTTAAGTCCATTACAATAGGCTCACCTGAAATATCTAGCCCTAAAGCAACAGAAAGCGGTGACGCGCTTTGTTGAAATTCATTACTTTCTAGAATTTCTTTTAAAAGAACAGGTTTGCTATTTCGGTTTGGAAGCTCAATACCAATTGCATTCTTGCCTGGAATAGGGGCTTCCATTCGAATATCTTGAGCCGCCATACTTAACTTAATGTCATCAGTTAAGTTTGTTACTTTGCTTACTTTTACACCTGGTTCTGGCTGTACCTCAAAGCGAGTTACTGTTGGTCCTTGCGTAACATTTACAACGCTTGCTCGAACATTAAAGTTAAAAAGAGTTGTGTTCAAGAGCTCGCTTTGACTTTGCATCCACTCTTCATCATCCCCTTCCGTTCTTGGGGGATCTGTCAAAAGAGCTAGCTCAGGAAACTGATAATATTCTCTATTAACCTCTTCTTCTAATTCTCTATCACTGCTACTATCACGTTCATTCATCTCTTCGTTAATTGGAAGAATCGTCTCTTTTTCTACTTTTTTTTTTAATTCCTGTCGATCTTTTTTAAGCATCATAACATTGAAAGGCACATGCCGTTTTCGTTTCTCTTCCCTGTCGTCAGATGACATTTTTCTTTGCTCATGAGCTTCCTCAACAGGAGCTTCAGTCTGCTTCTCTTCAGTAGGCCCGGGTTCTTTTATCTCGTATTCTTTCATTCTTTCATCTTCTACTGAAGCTGAGCTTGTCTCCTCTTCTTTTCTCTCTTCTTCTATCTCTTGAATAGGAGACAAAGAGACAGAATTCTGTGTTGTTTGTTCATCTTCGATTTCGTTCTTAAAAGAGGGAGCAGGAGCTTCCTCTTCTTCGTATAAAGAAGGCTCTTCTGTAGCTGACACTTCTTCTTTTGCTTCATGTGTATACATAGAAGGTACTTCTTCAAGCTGCTCCGTCTCTTCGTAAGAAACAATCTTCTCCTTTTGAAGTGGCTCACTTTCATTCATCATATAAATCTCTTCTTCTTGCGTCGGTGGTAAATGCTCTTCAAAAGTAGGGAATGCACGATAAGCTGATTCATCTTTCTTCTCTATTTCACGTCGTTCTCTAATTGGCGCAGATGAAGGAAGCTCAAATTCAATAATGTCGTCGTCATAAACTTCCTCGGGTTCCTCCTTTTTATCTGGACGCTGATTAAATCCATAAATAGGAGAAGGTATTTCAGTTGGGCGAAACGGTCTTGTTCTTAACTTTTCTTCTTCTACCTTTGGTTTTAGGTGATCAGAAGACGTTCTTTCACTACTTTCTTGCTGCTCTCTCCATTGTTTTGGCGTTCTTCTTCTCTCTTTGGACGGGATAGAGCTTTCTCCATTAGAAACAGGCTGTTCTTCATATTCTTCCTTCCATCGCGCTGATGGGCGGACCTCGTGATTTCTTCTCCTATTAGATGGTCTACTAGACGGACGTTTTGGTTGTTCTTCTTCTCTGTAACGATGAGCTGCGTTTTCTTCTTCTTTCCAACGCGCTGACGGACGCACTTCACGCTCTTCTTCTCTCTCTTGTCGAGGCTGTCTAACGTCTGCATTATCATCAATAAGAGGGAAACGAAATTTTCCTTTTGGATATTGATAAGCGACTCTCGTTTCCAAATCAGACTGCGGTGTTTTCACTCCGTTTGGCCCACTCGGTTTTACGATTGGATGTTTTGGTTGCTTTTTAGGACTTTGCTGCTGTTTCTTTTTCTCTTCTTGAGCAGGCTCTTCTACAATAATCTCCTTCACTTCATATCCTAACAAGTAATCCACAAATTTTCGGATAAAACCCATTTTCATCACTCCAACGTTTTACTTTATCTATTCAAATTTCGGCTTAAATTTTTCACAAAGGAATTCTTTTCATTTTCACATACATTTTACCACGTTTTTAAGATTTTCTATCCTCTTCTTCATATTTTTATAAATAAAGACCACTAGTGTATACACTAGTGGTCTGTAATTTTATCAAATATAAAAAAGAGCTTTCAACGATTTTTAAACATTTGTAATGTCTGAAAGAAAAATGTAGTATTTGTCTCTAGACTCTCTTCTATTTGTTATTTATTTGTCAAAAAAAGGTTTTCCAATTTCTGCATTATCTTCTAAAACAAGAATACCTTTTTCCTTCGGTGCATCCGGAAGTGCTAATTCTTTTGCTGAACAGATCATTCCAGAAGAAGCAATGCCGCGAAGCTCTGCATCTTTAATTTCCATTCCGCTTGGCATAACAGCTCCAACCTTGGCCACAACAACCTTTTGACCTTGATCAACGTTCGGTGCTCCACACACAATTTGAAGTGTTTCACTTCCTACGTTTACTTGACATACATTTAATTTATCTGCATCTGGGTGCTTTTCTTTTGATTCTACATATCCAACAACAAACTTCGGTGATAAATCAACATCTACTTTTTCAAAACCGCTTTTTTCAATTGTTTCATTGATTTTCTCTGCTAACTCTTCTGTTAGATCAACTAAGCCGTTTGCTGACACTGTAAAATATGTAGAAGCATTAAAAATATTGTATCCTGCTGTTTCGTTTGTTTTATTGTGATATACGCGTGCTACATCACCATTGCGCTCAACAGCTCGGTCTTGAAGCTCAAGTTCATTTATTTTTACGATGAGTGTATCACCGATTCCTTCTCGATTGTAAAATGCGTTCATGATTTTTTACCGTCCTTTTTTCTATTTTTAGCTAAAATGAAAATTGGCTCTAATCCACCGTTCTCATAAAGGAAAGAGAGTGCTGTAATGGGCACATGACCATCAGCAAAAAAGCTCATTGTAATCTGTGCAAGCACGTCATAACCTGTATCGTTTTTAATATCAGCAATAATTAAAACGTCTTGATGTGGAACAGCCACTGCCATTGTACCATGAATTTCGGCTGAGAATTTCTTTAAAATTGACTCGTTTAAAATGCGACTAGCATCATAACCGTCTTTGTTGTTAACAAAGTAGAATGTATTTCCTGCTACAGTATCTTCTCGATATGAAAGTGGCAACGAACGAAGGTTGAAACGAGCCATCTCACGAACTTTCAGTAAATCCCATCCTTCTTTTTTCAAAAGGCGTTCATCAATAAGACGATACGTCGTCCCGAGGTCAAGGGCATAGTAAATACGTGTCTCTGCCGTATGATCATCATATAAAAGCTTTGTACCATCTTTCGCTTCTGTTGGAAAAGAGGTTGAGCGAATAACAGGATAAACATTCCGTTCTTTGCCTGTTAATTCTTGTTCCTCGGACATTACTTTCAATGCTTCTTCTATATAGTAAACCATCTCATCAATGGCTTTTTCTTTCCTTACTTCCCATTTTGCAATAAGGCCTGGTAAAGAGACTGTTGTTCCCTTTTTTGTCTCTTTATCTTCAATGCGCAACGTGTCTTTTTCACGATCAAAAGAAAATGTCCAATGATCATTTTTCAATCGTTCTTTTAAAAGATCACGCATCTTCAAGCTTGTCATTTTCAACTGCTCTCACTCCTTAAGAATTAGAGGGTAGTCCTTCGATAAACTGCTCAATTTCTTCCTGTGTTTTTCTATCTTTGCTTACAAATCGACCAATCTCTTCCCCATTGCTAAATGCAATAAAACTTGGAATACCAAAGATATTAAGTTCTTGGCATAACTCAATAAAGTCATCACGATCTACATAGAAGAATTTATATTGATTATATTTCTCCATAACTTCTGGTAAAATGGGCTCAATTACACGACAGTCCGGACACCAGTCTGCTGAAAACATGAAAATGACAGCTTCGTTCCCAGCTAATTCTCTATATTGTTCAATTGTTGATAATTTTTCCATTCTCTTTTCCTCCTAGATTATATAGGTAAAATATAATATCTTTTTGATGTTAACAAATGAAGGGATTCACCGCAATGAAAGTATACTAACAACATTTATCGGCAACTTTTTAATTGCTTATACTGCCCAACAAGAGCTTTCACAATATCTGTAAAAACTTGCTCTCTTGAAATATATCCTCCTGTTAAAATGCCAATAGCTCCTTCATTTTGTCTAACATTCTCTTTTTTGGCATATTCATCAATGATTTCCCCAAGCTCTCGACCACTTTTTAAAGGGGCAACAAATTCCTCTGGAAGTGGGATACGCAATCCTCCTGCTATAACAGGCTCACAGTCTGAAGCAAGAAGTGCTCCCCAGTTGCATAAAAGCAACCCCCTATCAGTCTCAACAACGCCCCCTTCTAACCCAATTCCGATTGCGACGTTTGCTTCAACCTTTGCGTTTCGAGCTCTGTTAATAGCCCCTTCAACAGTTTCCTCATCTGAAAAAGGCTGAGCAGAGACTTCGCTTGATACCGATAAAGCTTTAATTTCTGTTGTCGTAAAGACAGCTTGTACAGCTCTTACTTTTGCAGGATTTGTCGTACCGAGCGCAATCATATTCTCTTCTCCTTTCATAAAAAAGTTCGGTAGCGCAGCATACGCTTGACCGAACCTTTTTCTATTAACCTTGCTCTAAAATCGTGTTTAGCGTTGTTTGATCTGAAGATTTTACAAGCTTGATAAGCAGTTCTTTTGCTGCCGCATAGTCATCAATATGAACCATTGATGCACTTGTATGAACATAGCGTGAACAGATTCCAATTACCGTTGAAGGAACACCCTTATTTGATAAATGAACGCGTCCAGCATCTGTCCCACCTTGTGATACAAAATATTGATATGGAATATTGTTTGTTTCTGCTGTATCAAGCACGAATTCTCTTACTCCTCGATGTGTGACCATCGTCCGGTCTAGAATACGGAGGAGCACTCCTTTTCCAAGCTGTCCGAACGCATTCTTGTCTCCAGAGGTATCATTTGCAGGACTTGCATCAAGAGCATAAAAGAGATCTGGATTAATCATATTTGCTGCAGATTGAGCTCCTCTTAAGCCAACTTCTTCCTGCACTGTTGCACCTGAATAAAGCGTATTTGGGAGCTTTTCGTCTTTAAGCTCTTTTAATAACTCAATTGCTAGGCCACAGCCATATCTATTGTCCCATGCTTTAGCTAAGATCTTTTTCTCATTTTTCATTGGTGTGAATGGACAGATAGGTACAATCTGATCTCCTTGCTTAATGCCCATTTCTTTTACTTCTTCTTTGCTATCTGCTCCAACATCAATAAGCATATTTTTAATGGCCATTGGGCGGTTGCGCTGACTCTCATCGAGAAGATGTGGCGGAATGGACGCAATAACGCCTACTACAGGTCCATTTTTCGTTATAACTTCTACGCGTTGGGCAAGCAGTACTTGACTCCACCAGCCCCCAAGAGGTTGAAAACGAAGCATCCCTTTATCTGTTACAGATGTAACCATAAACCCTACTTCATCCATATGACCTGCAACCATTACTTTTGGACCGTTGCCGTTTCGAACTCCAAATGTACTGCCAAGACGATCTTGAATAATTTCATCAGAATATTTCGCAAGCTCTTCTTTCATAAATGCGCGAACAGCATGTTCATTGCCTGATGCTCCAGGTAATTCTGTTAATGTTTTAAATAATGCTAAAGTTTCTTGATTCATCATCATGCCCCTTTAGATATGTATAGTTATTTCTTTATTTTATCGAAAACAATCATGAATTGCTACTGCAGAACGAATTCGCCCCTTTTTACTTAACAAACCACCTTTTGTTCTGTATACTTTCTTATAATGAAAGCTGTTACAGAAATGGAGTGGAAAAAATGAATTGGAAAAGCTTAGCTATTGGACTTGCTGCAGGTGCAGCTGGAACTTATCTTCTTCAAAGAACGTGTGAACAAAAGATGGATGCTGAAAAAGCTCTTGAAACTGTAAAACGCGTTTTCAAACAAAATGGAACAGTTAGCGGTTCTTGGATTGAAACAACTAAAAAGACGTTTCACAAAGATGAGTTATTTTTTGAAGGATATCAAGGTGGTATTACAAGAAGTAAAAATGGGCTACAGGAACACTATGAGTTTTTTGTTGATAGTGTGACAGGCTCACTTATCGAATTCAAGAAAATTGGCTAGTCTCTTTGGATTTTTACTGAATCAATAATCACACCTTTATCGTTCCATTTTAGGGCACGATAATAATAATCATGATAAAAAGTTAGCCAAGCCTTTTCATCAATGGCTTTTTTTAACCAACGCTCTTTTTGTAAAACAGATGTGACCGGATAATCATCATAAGCCATAACCCACAGTGGATTTTGATGGGCATGTGTACCAAGTAAATCACCAAGATGATAAGCAGCATGCCCATCACTTTCTAGTCGGATAATGGCATGACCGTCGCTATGTCCTCCTGTTTTAATCATTTCTATTTCGCTTATTATACTTACTGACTCTTCAAAAGGAACGACTTGCTTGCTTATTGCTTCCCAATTTTGTTTCCAATATGTGTTTCGTGAGCGAAGGTTCGGACTTCTCATCTCATCCCATTCAGTTTTAGTGACGAATATTTCAGCATTTTGAAATGTGGATACAAACCGCCCCTCTTTTACCCTTGTTAAACCACAAGCATGGTCAAAATGAAGATGTGTCATCAAAACAGCATCAATATTTCTTGGAGACACCCCTAACTCTTTAAGGGCAGGGATAAGGTTCGATTCTCTTGTTACGCCGAAATTACGCTTTTGCTTTTCTGTTAGTTTAGCAACCCCAAGCCCTGTATCAATAAGAAAGTTTTTGTTCTCTTTTTGAATTAAAATAGGATCTGTACGAAGCGGAATTTGATTTTCTTCATTTCCTTCATACTTTTTTGACCATAAAGCCTTAGGAACTACACCAAACATTGCGCCACCGTCAAGATGATTGTCTCCTCCATCTAACCAAGTAAGCTTTAGCTCCCCTAATGATAACGTTTCCAAAAAATGACCTCCCTTTTCTTTTCCTTTATTGTATCACGCTCCATTTTTTTCGCATACAAAAAATGCGCCGTCATTATACGGCGCATAAGTCTTATTTGAACTGCACTTCGCAGCGATAAATACGATTTCCTTTTTCAGAAAATTTCTCTTCGTATTCTGTCATAATATTATTTTCATCCTCTAGCTTATGAAGGTCAAGGCTAACAAACGTCAGCAGCATACCATAAGCTGAAAAACTCTGAAGTGAATACTCAAATAATCCTTGATTATCTGTTTTAAAATGAATTTCTCCATTTTTAACGAGCACTTCTTCATATTGCTCTAGGAATGTTTTATATGTGAGACGTCTTTTTTCATGTCGAGGCTTTGGCCATGGATCAGAAAAGTTCAAATACACACGGTCAATCTCGCCTTGAGCAAAATAGTCTGTTAAATTTTCCGCGTTAACGTCAAGAAGCTTCAAATTTGGTAAATCTTCCTCAATAAGCTTTTCAAGAGCGCTAACAATAACACTTTGATATGCTTCAATCCCAATGTAGTTAACATGAGGATTTTGTTTCGCCATTCCAATTAAGAACTGACCTTTCCCAGTTCCAACTTCAATATGGATTGGGTTATCATTTTGAAATACACCCTTCCAGTTCCCCTTACGTTTCTCTGGAGTTGGAATAATGTATTGTGGGTGGGCATCAATATAATCTTTTGCCCATGGCTTGTTTCGCAAACGCATGTTACACACCTCATCTATTTATGTTTTTCACTTCTTTCCTAATTGAGAGGAAAGGCTGTCTAGTTCAGTTAAATTTTTAGTTGTTGATATATCGCATAAATGTGTTGATAAAGATAAAACTAAAGGCACTACGTAAAGAAAAGGTGATACTTATGCCATTGAATTATCAAAATCAGCTTAGTGTATTAAAAGATATTCTTTCAGAACATCAAAGTGACTGCTGTGGAACTGTTTCGGAATGTGAGCAAATGGAGCGTCTCGCTAAATCGATGCTAGCAAATGCGCAGACGAAGGAGGAAGTTAAAAAAACCTTAGAAAACATTTATTACTATTCACAGGCTGGGAAAGGAAGCAGCGAGCTTAATCAATATATCCAAACAAATCAAGCTAATTTAACCCAATGGATGGACGAACTTCACACTTTATCATGAAACAAGCTCGCTGAGGTGATGATGTAATCTATTCATTTCTCGTTCATCTTGGCAGTCTTTATGTGACTGCATAAGAGAGATCATTTGGCTGATGGCATACCACTTCATTCGGTGTTCTAAGTCATCAGTCATTTCTGCTCCATATTCTTCGAGCCATTCTCCCCACTCTGATTTTGGAATATAGAGGTAAAAAAGTAATCCTAAATCAATAGCAGGATCTGCAATCATTGCTTCGTCCCAATCAATCAGGTACATCTGTCCATTTTCTCCTAACAGCCAGTTGTTATGATGAACATCACAATGACAAACTCCATAACGAATCGTATGAATGTTTGGTAATTCACGCTGTAGATATCGAATACCTTCTTGAACTGCTGGAATTGCTAGTAGTTCATGATCGATATGCTGATATAAACTTTGTAAAAGTTCATCTGGACGCAACGGCGTTTTACCTAATCTTTTTAACATGTCTAACAGTTCTTGAGAATAATGGATTTTACTGAGCAGTTTTGCCACTTTTGTTGAAACCATATCACTTGGTTTTAGTTCTCGACCATTCAACCAATGTTGCGCAGTAATAACATCTCCATTTTCCATTCTTCTTGTCCATACAAGTTTTGGAACAATTCCTTCTGCTGAAAGCATAGCTAAAAAAGGCGATGAATTTCGCTTTAAAAAAAGTTCCCGATCCTGAAACTTCGCAAAATAAGCATCTCCTGTTGAGCCGCCTGCTGGCGTTATCTTCCATTCACTTCCTAATATATGTTCCAACCAGTTCACCTTCAATTTCAACACACACATTTCATTTAGAAGTTTAGAAATAAAAAAGACAGCTACCTGAGGATACACAGACAAGTAGCCATCCTTTTTTGATTTTATCCTCAAATATCTTTTTTCGTCAAGTAAAACTGACAGATAAACAAGAATAGTTGCAGAAGTTTTCTCTTATTTTATGTTTCCACACGTAAATTAGGCCTTATCGTATCTCTATTAATGTAACCTGAACAAATATGAATTAAACGTAGCTTACAATAACGATTTACTCTTCTTCTTTGGTAACAAGTGTATTTTGAGTGCTTGTTAGCAGTGCTTTGGCTGCCTTTAGCTGCCCATGCTTCAAAGGAGTTGTTAGCATTCTAAGTTGATCAAACCATTCTCCATAATTTCTCCGATCAACAAGCATCGTATCATGAGGAACAATAGGACAGTCAAAATATCCTTTTCGATTTAATACCACTTTACGTACAGGAAAATCGCAGTTTGCTCGCTCATAAAGTTTTTGAACAATAAGACCTGTTCTATTTAAACTAATAAAAGGATTTACAATTTTCTTTTCGTCTTCTCCGTCTAAGTATTTCCAAAAGCGTCCTTGGTTATATTGAAAAATGCCATTTTCCTTTCCTTCAACAATAGAAATACAAATTGTTTCAAGTGGACTAATTAAAATAAGATCTGTTTCAATTGGCGCTTTTTTAAGCTTAAAAACAGGATTATATAAGAGTAAATAATTATCAGGAAAGCGTTGCAAAAAGTATTTCAAATGTTCGTTATAATATAAAGAATGAGGTATTGCTTGAGATGTTAGAACAGTTGAACTTGCCCACTGCGTTTGGAGTTGAAAAAGATTGTCTAAAAATAAAATTTTTAGATCCTCGATTGTTTTTGGTTCTGTTGTGAAATGACGAAGTGACTTTTCAAATATTTTCTCTTCTGTCATTACAGGCTCTTGTTGTTCTTCCACCATTACTTCTTCATTTTTTCGTTGAAATAATGTTTTTATATTATTTAAAAAAGAACTCTTTTCTTTTGCTTGGGCCTCTGCTTCTTCTGTAATCTCTTCCTCAGCAATTAAAGATTCTCCTTTATCAAATGCCGATCTTATTAACTCCCAGTTTCTTTTCTTCAATTGAATATAGTGACTAGGATATTGATAAATATCTTGCTCATAGCGTGATATATAGTCTTGTAGTTTAATTAACTGTGCCATTTTGTTCTCGTCTCCCGAGCTGTTATATTTGGACATTTTGTTTCCATAATCATGTTAAATTACCCATTTTTCTCATTTTACAAGTACTTTTATTTTAATATTAAATACAGGGACGGAACAAGATTTATTTCGTTATGCTAAGCATTCAAAATAAATGAAATGGCTGCTGGACACAGAAGAACAGTAACAACAGCACTCAACGTCATCGCAACAGAACTTATGGCTCCTTCCTCTTCTCCAAGTTCCAAAGCTTTTGCTGTTCCAATTCCATGGGCTCCTGTACCAAATGCAGCTCCTATTCCAACAAAATGATTCACATGACAATATTTTAACAATATGTTTCCAAACACAGCTCCTGATATTCCTGCAATCATTACATAAACAGCTGCAAGCGATGGAGAACTCTTTGTCATCATTGCAACGTCCATAGCAACAGGAGAGGTGACAGACTTCGGGGCTAACGCTTTAATGAATGTCAAGTCAATATGTAATAAAACACTTAAATATATGCCACTAAATATTCCTACAAGCGCGCCCCCAATAACACCTAAAGAAAGAGAAAAACCGTATTTCTTTAAAATATGCTTATTTTTAAATAATGGGTATGCTAGAGCAACAACGGCAGGACCTAACAGCTCTCCAATCCACTTCCCACCAACCATATACTGTTTGTAATCTATATGATAAAACAAGAGCAGCACAACAAGGATTAGTGTTGTAGTTGCTGTTGGAACAAGGAGTGGAAATCGATATTGCTCATAAACACGTTTCATAAGTACATAAATTACTATTGTTGCTAAAATGATAACCGTTGCCCAGAGCACATTCATCTTGATACCTCTCTTTCCCCTGTTCTTGTTACCTTTTCTTGCTTTCTAGCAAAATATTGAGTTAACAATCCTGCTGTCATCATAACGAGAAATGTACTGATAATAACGATAAAAATTGTAAGAATACCTTTTGAAGCAAAGAACGGTAAATAATCAATAATCCCAACGGTTGCCGGAACGAATAAAAGGGAAAGATAAGAAAGCAACCAATTTGCTCCTTCACTTACCCATTTTGCTTGTAGTAGTTTGAACTGTAACAACAAAAACAATATGAGCATCCCTACAATACTTCCTGGAACAGGAAGATGAAAAAACGAAGCTACAAATGTACCGGATTTATACAAAAAGTAGAGGAACAAAATTTGAAGAGCTATCAAACTAAAACGTTTCATAGCTCTTCTCCCCTATTTAAGGAAAAATTTTGAATTATTTCGTATTTAGGAGTTCTAGATGGATTAATTTTAATAAGCTGATATTCTGCTACATCCCATGATAAACCTTGGAGATCATTGTTTTTTATAAGTCTTTCTTCGATACCTTTATCTCCTTCATTAAATCGTTTAGCTAATGTAATATGAGGACGATACGGTCTTGATTCAAGTTTTTTTCCACTTTCTTCACAACTAGTACGAACAACTTGTTCAAGCTGGAACAGATTTTCCTCACGATGAACACCAAGCCAAAATACGCGAGGTTTTGATTCCGATCCAAAAACGCCTGTTTCAAATGTTACTAATTTAAAGGAGGAAACATTTTTACTGTTTTCTTCAAGCTGTTTAATTAATAACGCCAAGGTTTCATCACTTGTTCCCCCTAAAAAAGCAAGGGTAATATGATAATCTTCCTCATGAACAAACTGTTTAAATGGAAGCTCTTTTTTATACTTTTGCACCCATGCCTTAACTTGTTCGTTAATTCCTTTAGGAAGTTTAATTCCAATAAAATAGTGAGAAGATGACATTCCGCTTTTCTCCTTTTATAATGAATTAGTTTTTTTTACTTTACCGCAATTTATGAAAAGACTACAAGGTGGCTTTTCGTAAGAAATTAAAGATATGTTATAGTAATATTATATTTAATAATCTTATTTACATACAAAGTGATTGAGGTGACAGTAGTGAAAGTAGCCAACAACATGGGAGAATTAATTGGAGAAACTCCCCTTGTGAAGTTAAACCGCTTACAGCCAGCAAATGGAGCGTCTGTTTATCTAAAGTTAGAATTTATGAATCCAAGTAAAAGCGTAAAAGATCGGGCCGCTTATAATATGATTATTGAAGCAGAGAAAGCCGGATTGTTAACTGCTGATTCTGTTATTATTGAACCTACAAGTGGAAACACGGGGATTGGTTTAGCGATGAATGCTTCAGCAAGAGGCTATCGTTCTATTCTTGTGATGCCAGATACAATGAGCCAAGAGCGAATTAACTTATTAAAAGCATATGGTGCAGACGTTGTGCTTACGCCTGGTGAAGAAAAAATGCAGGGATCTATTCGAAAAGCAGAGGAGCTTGCTAAAACTATTCCACACTCTTTTATCCCAATGCAATTTAAAAACCAAGCAAATCCAGATGCCCATCGTAATACAACAGCACCTGAAATTATAAATGCGCTTGATTCTATTGGAAAAAAACTTACCGCCTTTGTTGCAACAGCAGGAACAGGTGGGACCATTACTGGTACAGGTGAAGCATTGAAAAAACATGATCCAAATATTACAGTTCATGTTGTAGAACCAGCTGGTTCCCCTGTTCTATCAGGAGGTAAACCAGGACGTCACAAACTCGTTGGTACAAGCCCTGGTTTTATTCCTGAAACACTTCATCAAGATGTTTATGATGAAATTTTTAAAATTAAAGATGAACAAGCATATGAGATGGTACGTAGCCTTGCTTCTCAAGAAGGAATCCTTGTTGGTCCATCTTCTGGAGGAGCATGCTTTGCAGCAATTGAAGTTGCTAAACGTTTATCTCCTCAGGAAGTTGTTGTCTGTATTGCTTGTGATACAGGAGAACGTTATTTATCAACAGACTTATTTGATTTTGAAAATGAATAATAAAAAAGATAGAAGAGCATTCTTCTATCTTTTTTATTTTGTTATAATTTTTCACTTTGCTAATTCATATAGTGCTTGAGCATAAATGGCTGTTGCTTTTAGTAAATCTTCTATATCCATATATTCATCTTTTTTATGTGCAACATCTTCTCGTCCTTGAAATAAAGGCCCAAAGGCAACGCCAGCTTTCAGTGCCCGTGCATATGTACCTCCTCCAATAGCTAAGAGCGTTGCCTCTTCTCCTGTGCGTTCTTCATAAACGCGTTGCAGTGTTTGAATAAGTTGATGATCTTTTTCAACATGATGTGGAGGTGAATCATCAATATTTTCAATTAAGAATGTTTTTTGATCAATTCCTTCAATAATGGTGCTTGATTGTTGTGTAACAGGATAACGAATGTTGAGGCCAAATTTCCCTTCTTCATCTTCCTTATAGCGAATAAGACCAATATTTACGGTTAACGGACCGCTTACTTCATCTTTATATGCGATTCCTAGCTTTTCTCCGTAATAATCCCCACAGAACATCTGCGCTCCATACTGAACAAATTCATTTGCTTTCTCATCTAATGTAAGAGTTGAAAGAAACTCGCACATTTTAATCCCTGCGTTAATCCCTTGTTCCGGCATGCTCCCATGTGCTGAAATCCCTTCAATTGTCAAAAGCACTTCTTCTCCCTTTATCGTTACGTGACCACTTAAATTTTCGCCCTCTAAAAAGGTATGAAAAGATTCTTCTTCAAAGTTTTCTAGAGTTAACAAGGCTTCTGCATAATCAGGAACCATATTATAACGCTGTCCTGATGTCAGAGACTTTAGCACTTTGTCTCCCTTCTCATCTTTTTTCTGGATAAGATCAAAATCCATAATACCCTTCTCAGCATGGATAATAGGGAAATCGGCATCTGGAGCAAACCCAATCCCTGGCATCTCTTCATGAGAAAAGTAGTGATCAACACAGCGCCAGTTACTTTCTTCATCAGTTCCAATAATCATTCGAATTCGCTTTGACAAAGGTAGCTCAAGCTCTTTTAAAATTTTGATTGCGTAGTAGGCTGCCATTGTTGGACCCTTATCATCAATTGCTCCTCTCGCATAAATTCGACCATCCTTCACAACGGCTCCAAACGGTGGAACAGACCATCCATCTCCTTCAGGAACCACATCAATATGACAAAGAACGCCAATTAATTCTTCTCCTGAACCGTGCTCAATATGACCTGCATATCCATCAACGTTCTTTGTAACAAATCCGTCTTTATTTCCAGTTTCTAATAAAAAGTGTAGTGCTTCCGCTATTCCTTCTCCAAACGGCGCTTTCTCCGTTCCTTCTTCTAACACACTTTTTATTTTTAATAGCTCTCTTGTATCTTCAATAAGTTCATTTTTTCTACTCTCTACTTCTTGAACCCAATCAATATTTTTCACTTTTTTCAGTCCTTTCCTATGTAAATCTTCCTTTTCATTATACCTTTTTATAAAAAAGAAATTAAAATAAAGCGTTTTAGAAGATTCCACTCATATATTTCAGAAAATTTATTATAATTAAAAATAAGAAATGAAAATGGAGGTGACTTCCTTCAATATTACATAATTGTTACGCAATTTTGTAAATGTTGTGTTAATTTATGCCTTTTGCTTTTCAAATGTTTGTGTGTTTGTGTACAATAGAAGTGTAGTGGCATTATCCAATCAGCAAAGCGTACCATGTTAAAATCTGATAAGGAAGTGGTTGTTTGAAACCTGCAACGAATCGAATGCTAACTCGCATCAAATCAGTTTACATGTTCATTAGTCAAAAAGGTACAGTAACGACTCAGGAGCTAGTAGACGAATTTGGGATTACTCCACGGACTGTCCAGCGAGATTTGAATGTATTGGCATATAATGATTTAGTTCGCAGTCCTGGTAGAGGAAAATGGACGGCTACAGAAAAGAAAGTACGAGCATCATCTTAACTACAAAAATAAAAATAACGAAGAAGCATGATATTGAAAAAAACAGCATACGTTTTTTTCTGCTTGTAGACCACTGCCTTCTGGATAAAGAATGGCACTACAAGCTTTTTTTATGCGCCCTTTCATATAAAAATCCTTTTTTACTTCCACTCTATATTTAATCCTACCCCAACTTCTTTAACAATCCCTGTCCTAGCAAGTGCTATTTTAGATTGAAGATCTGTACAATGACATGGATATAATGACTGAAGTTCTAGCTTTTCTAAATAACTCACTGTTTTCTCAATTCTGTTTTTAGATGGATTTAGAAGATGAAACCCTCCGATTACACTTATAACTCGTTCTTCTTCACACACCATTTTTGCTTGTTCAATAATATTGCAAAGTCCAGAATGAGCACAACCAACAATTACAACAAGGCCCTCTTTCGCTTTATACACTAGGGCTGTGTCATCTACTACATAATCATCTTCATACTGCTCCTCAATGATTACACTCCCAATTGGTTCATCTTCTTCGAAGTCAAACTTTCTGTCAATTTCTCCTAAGAACACAAGCTTCTCTGTTAACCAAAAAGGCTCTCTTGATAGATGCACAGGAAAATGATAATTCACCTTTTCCTCTGATAAGAGACTGCCGATTTCACCTTCTGAAGGAAAGAGCTTGCTATTAAAAACAAGAGGGTGGCCAATAACAGTTGGAATTGTATGATCTATTTTTTCTCCTTTTGCCTCCATAAACAACCTCACAAGATCTGTTAATCCCCACGTATGATCAATATGACCGTGTGATAATGCAATATAGTGTAACTTTCTAAGGTTAATTCTCATTTTTTCAGCATTATGAATAAATGCATGTGAATAACCTGTATCAAATAATATTCTTTTTTCTCTATCTTCTATAAAAAAAGATAGGGCAGGTTCTCCTATAAAATAACGATCAATGTATGTATTATTATCAACTAGTACCCTTAAGTTCATTACTTCTCACCCTTTTTTACTTTATTATACAAAAAAAAGAGGAGTAAAAAGCACTCCTCTTCCTTTATAATTTCAACCTTTGTAATCTTAGAGCATTAATTACAACAGATACAGAGCTAAACGCCATTGCAGCTCCTGCTACCCATGGAGCTAGTAATCCAGCTGCTGCAATTGGAATTCCTAATGTATTGTATCCAAACGCCCAGAATAAGTTTTGTTTAATATTTTTAATTGTTTTGTCACTAATAAATAAAGCATCTCCTATGCTATTTAAATCTCCTCGCATAAGGGTAATATCTGCGGCTTCCAGCGCAACATCTGTCCCTGTTCCAATCGCCATCCCGACATCAGCAAGGGCAAGAGCAGGAGCATCATTGATTCCATCTCCTACCATGGCTACAAAATGTCCTTTTTCTTTCAGCTTTTGTACTTCCTTGGCCTTTTCTTCTGGAAGTACTCCTGCAATAACATGTTGGATTCCAACTTGCGCTGCAATTGCTCTAGCCGTTCTTTCGTTGTCACCTGTTATCATAAAAACGTGTAACCCTTGATCTATAAGACGCTGTACAGCTTCTTTTGACGTCTCTTTTACTGTATCTGCCACAGCAATAATTCCTTCATATACTCCATCAATGGCTACAAGCATCGCTGTTTTTCCTTCTTCCTCAAGCTTGCTCATATGCTCTTCAGCTACTTCAATGTGAATACCATGTTGAAGCATAAGCTTACGAGTACCAACAAGAACTTTTCTTCCTTCTACAGTTGCAGTAATCCCAAACCCTGAGAGAGATTCGAATTGTGAAACAGAACAGAGCTCAATTTTTCTTCCTTCTACTTCTTCTACGATAGCTCCTGCAAGCGGATGTTCAGATTGTTTTTCAGCTGATCCTGCTATCCGTAGAAGTTCTGTAACTTTCATTTTTCCACGTACTAAAACATCCGTTACTTTTGGTGTTCCATTTGTAATTGTACCTGTTTTATCAAGAATAACCGTATCAATTTTATGGGCTGTTTCTAAATATTCGCCACCCTTAAATAAAATACCGTATTCTGCTGCACGTCCAGATCCTGCCATAATTGAAGTTGGCGTTGCTAATCCAAGAGCACAAGGACAAGCAATCACAAGAACAGCAATCAGCGCTTCTAAAGACGGTGCAAACTGTCCTGGTTCAACCCAGATATACCAAATCAAAAAGGTTACGATTGCAATACCCACAACAATAGGTACAAAAACCCCTGAAATTTTATCAGCTAAGCGCTGAATAGGAGCTTTCGAACCTTGAGCTTCTTCAACAACTTGGATAATTTGAGCTAGCGCTGTTTCTTTTCCAACTCTAGTTGCTTCTACTTTTAAAAAACCATTTTTATTAATTGTAGCTCCAATCACTTTGTCGCCAACTTTTTTATCCACTGGGACGCTTTCCCCTGTAAGCATTCCTTCGTCTATGCTTGACTCTCCAGCAATAACTTCCCCATCAACAGGAATTTTCTCTCCTGGTTTAATATATAAGATATCCCCTTTTCTTACGTCATCAATGGATATTTCTATTTCTTTCCCATCGCGAAAAATAGTGGCTGTTTTTGCTTTAAGACTCATCATTTTCTTGATTGCTTCTGAGGAACGTCCTTTTGCTTTTGCCTCAAAAAGTTTTCCTAATAAAATGAGCGTAAGTAAAACCGCACTTGTTTCATAATAAAGCTCAATGTGATGACTTCCTAATGAACGGAGAGTCATATATAGAGAATAAAAATAAGCAGCACTTGTTCCTAAAGCAACAAGCACATCCATATTTGCACTCTTATTTTTTAATGCTTTAAAAGCGCCAATATAGAACTGCCCGCCAATAATAAATTGCACAGGCGTTGCTAATGCAAACTGAAACCATGGATTCATAAATAAATCTGGCACAGGAAGAAAGGATGTAAAAGAAAAATGGCCGACCATCGTCCATAAAAGTGGCAAACTTAATATAAGCGAACCCCAAAACTTCATCTGCTGTCTTTTTAAAATTTTTTCACGATAATCCACATTTTCCGTTTCTTCTTTAACTTTAGCATCATAACCAAGTTTTCTTACTTTTTCAGTCATATCTGATGGTGATAGAGTATTTTTGTTATAAACGACTGTTGCCGTTTCAAGTGCAAAGTTTACAGTAGCGTCTTCTACGCCTTCTAGTTTGTTCAACCCTTTCTCAATCCGGTTTGCGCATGCTGCGCATGTCATTCCCATTAGTACAAGCTCTGTTTTTTCTTTTACAACCTCATAACCAAGCTTATTCACTTTTTCTTCAATTTGATTTTCGTTTATTTCATCTTTATTATACTTTACTGTACACGACTCTAACGCAAAGTTTACATTTGCTTCCTCTACCCCTTCTAACTTTTTTAATCCTCTCTCAATCCGATTTGCACATGCTGCACATGTCATTCCGCTAATAGACAAGGAAGCTTCTTTATACGTTGTCATATTATCCCCCCATATACCCGTATAGGGTATATAATTTTAAGAAAAATAGCGCACGAGATTTCGTACGCTATTTATTTATTTTACATCATAGCCTTGGTCGTCAATCGTTTCTTTAATTTCATCAAGAGTTGCTTTATCTTCATCAAATTCAACTGTTACAGATTTTTCATTCAAGTTCACGTCTACTTTTTCTACTCCATTAAGTTCTCCAACGCTACCTTCAATTGCTTTTACACAGTGGTTACATGACATACCTTCAACATTTAAAGTTACTTTTTCCATGTTCTCCATCTCCTTTATTTCATTAATCTCTTCATTGTTGTTAATAGCTCATCAATAATTTCTGGATCATCATTTTTAACACGTTCTACCACGCAATGTTTTAAATGACCTTCAAGCAATATTTTACTAACACTATTTAAAGCTGATTGAGCAGCTGCGATTTGTGTAATTACGTCATCACAATACGTATCTTTATCAATCAATCCTTTAATGCCACGAATCTGGCCTTCAACGCGATTTAAGCGACTTGTTAAATTCTTTTTTACTTCTTCAGAATGATGACTTCTTCGCTCAGTTGAAGTATGACAAAGATTTTCTTCTACAATTTTCTCTTCTTTCAATTATTCTCCCCCTTTCTATTTCGAGATTAACATACCCCCCTACCCTATGTAAAGGATAAAGCTTCTATTTTTTTATCTTCCCTTTTCTACACCTTTTTATCTATAAAAACAAAAAATAAGAGCTTTAGCGCTCTTATTTTAAGCTATCTTATTTAAATTTCACTTCTTTTAACTTTCCTGTTTGTTGTTTCTTTTGTAGAGGAAAACGCTGCTTTTCTAATCTGTCAATTTGAGTAATTTGTGAATCATGAACAACAATCTCCACCGAACCATATTCAATGCCTTGAAGTGATTGTACAATACGATCAATCCACTGTTGGTCAATTTGCTTTTCTCCCATAGAAAATCCCTCCAATTTTAATCTCGACTATTTCAGTCGAGTTTTAATTAAAAAAGACTCCTTTCATCTACATACCATTAATTGGAATTAGATAAGAAGGAGCCTTTAGTTGTCTAATCGGCATCTTTTAGTATGTAGTTTTATAACTTAGTAATTCAATTGGTTTTGTATGATTAATTGGATTATAGCCTATTCATGAAATGATGTCTACCTGTTTTCTAAAAAAAGACAAAATTTGTAGTTAATTTAATTGTATAGGTTTTAAATTTCCTTTTAATAGATCATCAAGCGTAGTTTGTTCAAGTACATATGCAATTGTGTCTCGAACAAGAGTCCAAAGTGGCTTTAATAAGCAGGTCTTTTCAAGTGCACATGGTTCATAAGCTGTTACACTAGCACAGCTCATTGGAGAAAGAGGTCCTTCTATTTTTCGAATGACTTCACCAATGTTAATGTCTTCAGGCTGTTGACTTAAGAAGTAACCTCCGTGTATACCACGTTTACTCTCTACATATCCTAGTTTCTTAAGGGTAAGTAAAATTTTTTCTAGATATTTTACTGTAACAAGTGTTGCATCAGAAATATCGCTGATAGACATAAGTTCTTTCTTCTGCCCAAGAACAATAAGAGCACGTAGTGCATACTCACCTTTACTAGAGACTTTCATATTCCCACCCCTAAAACTTACTATACCTATCGGAATTAGTATAATTATATCTATTTTCTGATTTATTGTCTACCCTAAAATAAAGCTCTAAATGTAAAAAAGTCGTTAAGAATTTCATCTTAACGACTAAAGAAGAACATCTCGTTTTCATATGACGTGTATAAAATAAAGCACACTTTATTAATTTACAGGAATGGTACGTTTTGCTTCATTAATAGATAACGCTAATAACTTATCAATACGTTCTCTTATCTCATCTTCAATAGTATAGTGTTCACTGCTTATTTGCTCCACTTGTGTGTCTATAACATAGGCTCCGCTTAAAATATTTGTTGCTCCAAGGGCTGATAATACAGGCTTTAATGCATAATCAATAGAAAGTAGGTGTCCAAAAGAACCTCCTAGTACAAGTGGAACGACCGTTTTTCCCTCTAGTCCTTTCTGTGGTAACAAATCTAAATAAGTTTTTAAAATACCTGTATAAGCAGATTTATAAACAGGTGTCAGTACAACAACAATGTGAGCATTTGCTACCTTTTCGTTAGCCTTTATAATTTCTTGGCTATGAAAATTAGCTGAAATCAAATCCTCCGCAGGTAAGTCTGAAACAAAAACTGTTTCAGTTGAAACATTCTCTTTCTTAAAATACTGCTCTGCTTTATCGAATAATCCTTTTAAACGTGATTTCTTACTGTTTCCTCCATAGATGATCACTGCATTTGTCATATTATTATCTCCTTTCTTTAATACTTGCTTAATGGATTTTCTTCAAGGATATTTAAAAAATCATGAAACTTTCTTGCTAACCCTCCTTGCCCAAACTTCAAATACTTTGTACTTCCTTTTTTTATCCCTTTTTCTTCAAGATAATTTAAAAATGCTAATAAATAAATACGACGAGAAAGAACATTAATAACACCGTGATTATAAAGCCAGTCTTCAATTGTATTAAATGTACCTCGATTAAGACCGTACCTTTGATAGCACCAATTATAAAAATGTACATTCGGTAAGTTAAGATATTCGCTTGTTTTGATCGACACTTTTGCTTCTGAAGACAGCTCTTGCATATTCTTTATCCTCCTTTATTTGTGTAAGAAGTGAGTGAAGTGAAGTGAATTTTTGTTCAGCGCGGATGTAGAAAAGAGGAATGCATTTTAAATGTTGACCATATAAGTCTCCTTCAAAATTTAGGAGGTGAATTTCAATTGTATGTTTAAGGTCAGAGCCTATCGTTGGTTTGAATCCTATGTTCATAATACCTTCGTACTTTTTGGAATTTAAATGAACTTGCACACCGTAAACCCCATTTTGAAGCGAGGGAGATGAAGAAGCTACATTAGCTGTGGGAAATCCAAGCTTTCTTCCAATCTTCATACCATGAATTACTTCTCCACCAAACTCTTGTTTATTAATCCACTGTACATTTTTCTTAGTTTCCATCCTTATCACCCTTTCCTTTGAAATAAGAAAAGGCCTTTGATGCGTAGTATCTACACACCAAAGGCCTCTAGTTTTCTAGCCGGCAAATATTAGATTACGTTTATATTAAAACAATTATTCCTATTTGTAAAGTAGGATTAAAATTTTCACTTCTTTTTTCTTTTTATAAATTCTTCTCTTCTCATTAGGTTTTTTTATACATTATTGTTAGATTTTCAATACATCATGCTGTTGTTGCAAAAGGTATTTAGCACTGCTATACAAGAAATAAGCTCCTTTTATTAATGCTTTTTCGTTTATTGTAAAAGAAGGATGATGCCAATCTTCTGTTCCACTTGTTCCTAAAAATGCAAAAGCCCCCGGTACTTTCTCTAGATAATGAGCAAAGTCTTCTCCTGCTGTTGAAAGCTCTGGTTCAATAGTTTCTAGCCCAGCACTTTTGGCTCCAGACTCTATTGCTTCAATTAAGCTGCAGTGATTAATCAGCGGTGGCGGCCCTTCATACCATTTGATATCTCCCTCCATTAAAAATGTATTAAATATATTTTCTAAGATTGTATAGAAACGTTCTTTGACATGTGCACGCACTTCTTTATCGAATGTTCTCACTGTTCCCTCAATCGTAACCGAGCTCGGAATAACATTCCATGTGTTTCCTCCCTCAATTCTTGTTACACTCACAACCGCATTTCTTAGCGGAGAAACATTTCGGCTTACAATGGTTTGTAAAGCTGTAATTATGTGAGCTGATGCTACAATTGGATCGTTTCCATTATGAGGAAGAGCTGCATGCGCTCCTTTTCCATTGATCACAACTTTAAAACGATCAACAGCCGCCATTAATGGGCCACCCTTAATTCCTATTGTTCCAACTTGTAGGTCAGGCTTGTTATGAAGGCCAACAATAGCCTCTACATCTTCCAAATGGCCTGCTTTAATAACTTTTTCTGCTCCAGCTCCGTATTCTTCAGCAGGCTGAAATAAGAGGCGAATGCTGCCTTGAAGTTGTTCTTCTTCTTTTTTTAATAAATAGGCTGCTCCAATAGCAGTTGCTGTATGAAAATCATGACCACATGCATGCATTTTTCCACGTATTTTTGAGGCATATGGAAGATCTGTTTTCTCTTGAATGGGTAGAGCGTCAATATCTGCTCTAATGGCAACAACAGGGCCCTCATTATTACCGATGTTTGCCACAACTCCCGTTTTTAAAATTGTCTCTTCCAAGCGAATATCTTCGTCTATTAGCCATTCTTTAATTCTACTCGTTGTTTCAAATTCTTCATGAGAAAGTTCAGGGTATTGATGTAAATGCCTATAAATATGAATTAGACGTTCCTCAAGAACTTTGGCATTCATTTTCCTCTCCTCCTTTATATAAATCATAGCGAAAACATTTCACAAGGATGTCTTGATTTGAAAACTCTTTTGAATAATCTCTCTTAAATCCTAACCGTTCATATAGTGAAATTGCCTCTTTCATCATCTCTCCAGAATGCAAATATAAGCACCTTGCTCCTTTAGTCTTTGCATAAAGCAGACTTTCTTTTAAAAGAGCCTTTGCCACTCCCCTCCCTCTTGCTTTTGGATGAACAGCTAGTAAGCGTACAATAGGATCAAAAATTTCAAGTTCTGGTTTGTTATAAGCCGTTTTCCCATTACAAAAGAGCTGAAGAGTTCCAACTATCTCTTTTCCTTGTTTAGCAACTAAAATTTGCTCAACCTCTTGTTTTTCTAGTGAGCTACTTATGTTTGCTTTATACTCTTCCCATACACTTTTATCTTCATAATCTTTCTCATACTGTTCGTAGCTTGCTATTAAAAGAGCTCTTGTTTCCTCTTTTTCGAGCTCGCTCAACTTTGAAATAATAAGACGAGAACTTACATCTACCTTCTTCATTTATATCGAGTACTCCACATCTCGCTGCTCGCTTTTTATACTTTCTTCTCTTCCCATCACCCGATCTAAAATTTTCTTCTCGAAGTAAATAAAGTCATTATCTCTTGGCCTCGGTCTTGCTAATGGGATTTCAATATCCATTTCGATTCGCCCTTCTTCAATAAGAAGAACGCGATCTGCCAAAGCAACAGCTTCGCTCACATCATGTGTCACTAAAATGGCTGTAAAAGCTTTTTCAAACCATAATTGTTCAATTAGATTTTGCATCTCAATACGCGTTAGCGCATCAAGTGCTCCTAGTGGTTCATCGAGAAGAAGAAGATTAGGGTCTGCGGCAAGCGCCCTGGCTAGTGATACACGCTGTTTTTGCCCCCCCGATAAAACCCGAGGCCATTTATTGCGCTTATCACCTAGTTTTACAGCTTGAAGAGCTTCGAAAGCTGTTTCTTCTTCTTTATCAACTGAGCAAATTCTTACGTTTTCAATTACTTTCTTCCAAGGAAGTAGCCGAGGCTCTTGAAACAGCACTCGAGTTTGCTCATTATATCCTTTTACTTCTTTACCATTTGCTTGTAAGTTTCCAGCTGACGGTTGCTCTAACCCTGCGATTAACCGTAGAAGCGTACTTTTGCCACACCCACTCTTTCCAACAATGGCAATAAACTCTCCTTTTTGAATTTCTAAATTAATATCGTGCAAAACTGCTACTTCTCCAAATCGTTTTGATAGGTTTTGAATAGAAAGGTTCATTCCATTTGAAATGTTCTTCATAAAATATCCCCCTTTAATCTTTTGCAAAGTTCGGATGCCACTTAAGCCAGCTCCTTTCCATCCATTTTGCAACTGTATCTGATAACTTCCCCAAAAATGCATAAATTAGGATACTAAGTACAATCACATCCATTTGCATAAACTCTCTTCCGTTCATCGCCATAAAACCAATTCCAGAGTCTGCTGCAACGGTTTCAGCAACAATAAGAGTAAGCCACATCACACCGAGAGAATAACGAACTCCTACTAGAATAGAAGGAAGGGATCCTGGCAAAATAACATGCCAGAAAAGAGCCCTTTTATTTAAATTGTAGACTCTCCCCATCTCAGTTAAAGTAGGGTCAATGGAGCGAATACCGTGAAAAGTATTTAAATATATCGGGAAAAAAACACCGAGAGAAATTAAAACAAGCTTGGCTGGTTCTGCAATCCCAAACCACAGAATCACAAGCGGAATTAGTGCTAGATGGGGAATATTTCGTACCATTTGGATTGAAGAATCTAACAATTTTTCCGATGTAGTACTCAATCCATTTATCATGCCTAATGCTAACCCTAATCCTCCTCCAATCAAAAAACCAGTGAATGCTCGCTTTGCACTATCTCCAATATATTGAGTAAGTTCCCCTGTTTGTAAAAGGGTGAGTAACGTATCCAACACTTTTAACGGCTGTGGAAACGTTTGTGCTCCGATAATGCCTTTTGTTGTCACAACATGCCATGTTACTAATAGAAAGAGTGGCAAAACCCAAGGCATAATATAGTGAAAAAAGAATCTTTTTTGTCTCATTAACTCCCCTCCCTATTTCTTTAATACTTTGGCTAATTCTTTATCAAACTTATCGCTCCAAAATGTTTTAGCATCTAAACTTTTCTCAATAATTCCAACATCTTTAAATGTTTCAATAATATCTTGCTGTGAATCTACTGTAACCTCAGAATTTGGAATAATTTTAGTGGGTTTCTGAGCTTCTCCTTCTTCTAGAGTCTGCAGTGCCTGTTTAACAGGCTGTTTTGTATTTGCAGCAACAATTTTAGCCCATTCTTCTTTATGTTGACGTTGCCACTCATACGCTTTATTAATGCGTGAGATATAGTCTACAATTGCTTTATGTTTTTTAGGATCTTCAATTGCTGCTGTTGAAGCATTGAGTTGAAAATTTCCTGAGAGAATATCCTTGGCGCTGGCAACTGTCACAGCATCGTTTTCATGTGCTGATAAAATAGCATTCCCATAGCTTGCTAGTGCATCAACCTTTCCACCAACTAATGCTGTAAGGCCGTCAGATGTTGTAAGTTGAACTGGCTTAATATCTTCCCAAGAAAGACCAGCATCTTCTAACATTTTAATAAGAAAATAGTGTGACGTTGTATTATTTACGTACGCTACTTTCTTTCCTTTTAAATCTTCAACTTTCTTAATTTTTGACCCTTTAGGTACGACTAGCTCTTGTTGAAGCGTGTGGGATTGTTGGGTAGCAATAACTTTGGAGTTCTCTCCCTTTTGAGATAAAGCAGAGAAAATAGGAGGAATCTCACTTGTTGCTCCAAAATCAACATGTCCAGCCGTCATAGCTTCTAAAATAAGATTGCCACCTTGAAATACGCTGTACTCCACCTTATACGGCGTATCATCTAATTCAGCCGCTTTTAGCGCTTCTTCATAAGATCCCCATCCTGTTTGAGCAACTTTTATGGTGACACCATCTAGATTTGAATCTTTTTTAGACTCCGATGCATTACTTCCTTGACTTGAACAGCCGCTCAAAATCAAAACGGCTAACAAACCCAATGCTATCAAAATGTTCACTCTATTTTTCACTTTATTTTGTCTCCTTTTCTTAAACTCTGTATTCCGATAATTTTACTTATTATAAAACAGTAGTGAACTTATAAACTTTCTATTTTTTTCGTCTTTCCTACTTTTTCTGCTTTTTTTACTGCTTTTATAAAGCTTTGTTGATCAACAATAAATGTTAGCTGATCCAATGCTTGTTTTCTTAGTTTGACTTCATTGATAATCTGGTTTATCTCTTCACTCGTATCTTTTAATCCAAGTTCATCTAAAGTTACAGGTGCTCCCCATTCGGCAATTCTTTCTGACAGCTGTTTAGCTTCAGCTTCTTTTCCTTCCAAGAAAAGCTGAACAATTAATCCATAGCCAACAAGCTCCCCATGAAGTGACTGATGTGCCCTCTTAAATTGAGTTAAACCATTATGAAGAGAGTGAGCAAGAACAGCACGCGGTGCGCCATTCGTAATGCTTCCTACTAATCCAGCAAGTTCAATGATACTATCAACAACGGTTTTAAAAGAAGCATTCACTTCCCTTTGTTCATTAGCCAAAATAGCTTTTTCAGCATGCTGTGCAATGAGTTCTAAAGCTAGTTTAGAAGTGGAAAGAGAAATATGAAAGGCTACTGATTCACGTTCATACTCTTCATGTGGTTTTAGTTCATACCATTTAGCTAAAGTATCAATGATACCAGCAATCAAAAATCGCTTTGGTGCTTGGGCTAAAAGTGCTAAATCAGCTAACACTAATGCTGGTGCCTGTTTTAAAAGCTGGTGCCCGGTAGCCCTCCCGTCCTTATCATAAAAAACGGACAAGGCAGACCAAGCAGCACATGTAGCTGCAACCGTTGGTACCGTTATAACGGTTTTGTTCTCATCATCTCCAGCTGCTTTTGCGGCATCTAAAACACTTCCTCCTCCAACTCCAATAATGATTTCTGCATTTTTAGCATGTTGTTTGATTTTATCGATATTCTCTTCTGTGCAGTATCCTTTAAAAATACTAATCTCTGTTTTTACACCTGCTTCATCTAAACTTTTCATAAAAGAATCCTGTACTTCTCGAATCGCTTTTTCTCCTCCAACAACTAAAGTGTTTTTACTAATTGCTGCTACAAGTTCTCCTGCTGATTGTAGGATTCCAGCTCCACTAATATAATTTTTGGGCGTTTTAAATACTGGCATCTTCCACACTCCTATTATGTTTGAATTTTCTTATAATTTCTTTTATAGATCTTACTACAAATTGATTTTCAGCTTCTCTTCCAATTGTAATTCGAATCCAATCATCCATTCCAAAGTCTACACCAGGCCTTATGGATATCCCTCTCTTCAGTAGTTCTTCAACTACTTTTTTGGCATCATAATGAACGTTCATCGTAATAAAGTTTGTTTTAGAAGGAATATACTCCCACCCTTCCTCCCTGCATTGCTGTTCATAAAAGGCTAATCCTTCTGCATTGTTCTCTAAACAATTTCTCTTAAACTCCTCATCTTGTAAACTAGCGTATGCCGCAACTTGTGCAAGTTTATTAATATTAACAGGAATTCGAACTTTATCTAGCATACTAATCATTTCCTGATTGCCTATCCCATAACCAATGCGCAAAGACGCTAAGCCATATACTTTTGAAAAAGTTCTTAAAATAATTACATTAGAGTACTTTTGGATAATATCTACTGAGTTTGGGTAATCTCCTCCAGCCGCGTATTCATAATAAGCTTCATCCAAAACAACAACAATGTCTTTTCGGATGTTGTTTAAAAAGTTTTCCAATTCTTCATGTGAAAAGTGTGTTCCTGTTGGATTATTTGGGTTGCATAGCCAAATCACTTTTGTTCTAGGTGTAATCGCTTCTTTTATATCTAACAAGGCAACTTTATGGTGAGCTAACGGTATGAAAAGCGGAGTACCACCTGAAGTTAATGTAACGTTTTTGTACCACCCAAAGCTTGGAGATGGAATTAATGACACGTCTCCTTCTTCAATGAAGGTTTGACCAATGAGAGTAATCAGTTCAAAAGATCCGTTTCCAAAGATAAGCTGATTCTCTTGGACATTATAAAGATTGCTTAGCGCCTCTCTTAAAAGTTGACATTTTGCATCTGGATATAGAAACAGTTCATTTTCCGCACTTTTAATCGCTTCTTTTACAAGCGGTGAAACCCCCATTGTATTCTCATTTCCTGCTAGCTTTAATACTTTCTCTTGTTTATACTCTTGCTTGATTTGCTCAATTGTTTTTGCTTGTTGATATGTTGAGACTTTTTCAAGCTTTTCCCTCTGTTTATAAAGCATGTTGATGTACTCCTTTTCCAGCGTGATTTTGGTTATCGTAGTCATCACCTTCAAGTCGTTTTAAAAAGCGTTTCGTTCTTTCTTCTTTTGGATTATAAAATATTTGCTCTGGTACTCCTTCTTCAACAATGATGCCTTCGTCCATAAACAGAACATAGTCAGCTACTTCTCTTGCAAAGGTCATCTCGTGCGTGACAATAATCATTGTAATTCCTTCCTTAGCAATTTCCTTAATAACGGAAAGCACTTCTCCGACTAATTCAGGATCAAGGGCAGATGTAGGTTCATCAAATAAAATAACTTTGGGGTTAAGAGCAAGAGCCCTTGCAATTCCTACTCGTTGTTGTTGCCCACCGGAAAGCTGGCTTGGATAGTGGTGAAGTTTATCTTCTAGTCCTACTTTAGCAAGCATTTTTTTGCTTTGCTCTCTAGCGATTGATTTTTTCATTTTATGAACAACAACAAGCCCTTCCATGACGTTTTGAAGTACAGTTTTATGGGAAAACAAGTTGTAATGTTGAAAAACCATTGCAGATTGTCTGCGTATCGCAATAATCTCCTTTTTCCGAACGCTGTGAGCATCTAAACTTATCTCTCCAACAGATACAGTGCCTTCATCTGGTTTTTCAAGATAATTCAAGCACCGTAGCAACGTCGTTTTGCCAGATCCGCTCGGTCCTAGGATTGCCACAACTTTCCCACGCTCCACATTAAGACTAATATCTTTCAATATCTCTTGATCTCCAAACGACTTTTTAATTTCAGCTAATTTAATCACCGAATTCCTCCTTTTGCATATGAATACACCCTTTTTTCAATCCAAGATGACAACACTTCTATAAGAATAGTTAATCCCCAGTAAATCATCCCTGCTGCAATAAAAGCTTCTAGAAACTTTAAATTGGTAGATGCCACGATATTTGCTGCTCCTGTTATCTCTTTTTGAGAGACGATAAAAGCAATTGATGATGTATGCAAAAAGCCAACAAAAACATTGGTAAAGTTAGGAATAGACCCAGCAAAAGCCTGTGGTAAGACGATACGTCTCATCACTTGAAAAGTTGTCATGCCTGTTGCATAAGCAGCTTCTACTTGGCCTTTCGGAAGACTGACAATACCCGAGCGGATTGTTTCCGATAAGTAGGCCCCTGCGCTCAGTGACAAAGCAAAAAGGACAAATAAAGAAACAGGAATAGCATTTGTCTGTACGTTCATGTCCATTTCTTTCACTACTTTATCAATAAGAAGAGGAAGACCAAAGTAAATCAGCATAACATGCATAATAATAGGTGTTCCCCTTAAAAAAGAAACATACATTTCCACAAATGGGGCTAATATCTTCACCTTATAAATGCGAATAATAGCTAAAATTAATCCGAGAAGAAAGCCTGCACATAAAGGAATAAGCGTTAGCATTAAGGTAATCGGAAGCGCCTTAATAATTTCCCTTAATGCTGTCCAAATAAATGGGATATCAATTGTCATTTTCTTCTTCCCTTTCTGCTTTTTAAGCTGATTTCATGACGATTGGTTTATATCGATTTGCTCGTTTTTCAAATAATTGAAAACCTCTTTCCATAATCCATACAATCCCGTAGTAAATAATAGAAAGAGCGATATATACTTCTAGAGCGTGCATAGAAGATGCAACCAATGCTTCTCCTCGTCCAACCATATCCATTACACCAATTGTGAAAGCAAGGGATGTATCTTTTAAGGATCCAATCACTGTGTTCGCCATGTTAGGAAGTGCCATTCCTAATGCTTGGGGAATTACAATTCGTATAAAATTTTGTGTATCGCTCATTCCAATAGATAAAGCAGCTTCTGTCTGTCCTCTGTCAACAGCTCTAATTGCACTCCGGAAAATCTCAGAAAACACAGCTCCATTATTAAGAGAATAAGTTATCATCACAAAGTACATCGGATTAACTCTTGAAACATCCCATCCAAATAACAATATGAAAGCTGGAATTCCATAGAATACTAGAAATAGCTGAATTAAAATGGGTGTTCCTCGCACAAAAGAAGCATAGAGTACAACGAGCTGAGAAAGGAAAGGAATCTTAAAAATTCTAGGGATGGCGGCTACCACCCCTATTATCATTCCAGCAATTGTTGAAAAGGCTACAATTTCAAGCGTAACGTATAGATAGGGAATAAGCTGTGATAGAAAGGTCCAAATTAAAGTGAAATCAAATGCTTTACCCACTTTGCTTTCCTCCTCGCTAGAAGTCTACTGTGTAATCTTCACCAAGCCATTTCTTGCTTAATTTGCCCACTTCTCCTTCTTTCTTTAGTTCAGCTACCGCTTCATCAATTCGTTTCTGAAGCTTTGTTTCATCTTTTCGTAACATAAAATACACTTTAGAATTTTGAACAGGATCTCCCACTACTTTTAATCCTGCATTAGCCTGTTCATTCTGCAATTTCACTCCAAATGGGGTATGAATGGTTGCATCTGCACGCCCTGTACGAATTTGGTTAATCGTATCGTCAGATCCTTGGCCAGAATAAACAATATTAATTCCTGCATTATGCTCTTTATTGTACTTTTCGATGAAAACAGCTGAGTTACTTGTTGCACTCACGATGACTTTTTTCCCTTTCAAATCTTTAATAGACTGGATGTCTTTATTCTTCTCATTCACTGCTACTTGCAGCGGGAAGATATTATAAGGCTCTTTGCTAAAGAGAAACTTTTCCTCACGTTCTTTATTCACTTCCATTTGATGTGCAATAAAATCAATCTTATTGGTTTCTAAACTTAACAAAAGATTAGAAAAATCCATTGTTTTAAACTCAAATTCATATTCAGGTAGTTTTTTATCAATCTCGCGCACAAGCTCCACATCATAGCCTGTAAGTTTCCCATTGTCATCGATGAAGCATACGTTTGGAAACTGCGTTCCTGTTCCAACAATAATTTTTTGAACCTTTTCCTTGCTTTCTTCATCAGAGCTTACTTTCTCAACTTGCGAGCATGCTGTTGTGAGTAAAGTAAATACAAGAGCTAAAAATAGACCCGCCTTTTTCTTCATCTTTGTTCTCCTATTCCTCCATGATTATCTAATAAGTTATAAAGGGACGGGTTTAGCACTTTCCGAAGAAAGACAATATCATCCCCTTCATGCACTTTTTCTTGAAAAGCTTGATACCCCCGTCGTTCATAGATTCCCACAAGCCACGGGTGACGCTTAGCCGTAGCTAAATAAACAGCCGGTGCTTTGGCTTGCTCTCCGAGTATTTTCTCTTCTACATAAGAAAGCAATTTAGAGCCAACACCTTTTCGTTTAAACTTTGGATGAACAGCAAACCACCAAATAAAAGGATATGGGGCAATGTGCTCGGGATGTGTCCAAGGATATTGAACAGTTACAGTTGCCGCAATTTCTCCATCCCTCTCTAGTACATAAGAGGCATTCCTTGTTATGTTCTCAACTACAAGATTTCTATCAGCCGTTGCTGCTGAAAACTTAATATTCAATTCTCGGATTGGTGCGTAAGCTTGTAATGTTAGAGCATGGACTTGATCTACATCCTCAATTCCTGCTAGACGAATAACATCTTCCATCACATTTCCCCCTTTATCTATTAAACCGATAAATTTAGTTGGTTTTAAAGCAATAAAGAATCTTCTTTTTTAATACGATCAATAGCTTCTTGCACATATTGAATACCAACTTTTGTAACAGCTTCATATACTTCACCATTTCCAATTTCAACAACTGGAACGTGACGCACTCCATATTTGATATCTAAAATATCACGACGGTCATCAGCATTTGTTACATCAATATCCTGATAAGCTATGTTGTGGCTATTTAAGTATTCTTTCACCTCTGTGCAATAATGGCACCCTTTCTTTGACCAAACAACAACTGAAAATGAATTTGACATGCTTATTTCCTCCTTTATTAAACTTTTTGTTTTGTATATTGATTTTCCTTAAATGGAAGACCTAAATTTGTTCGTAACGTATGCCCTTCATATTGACGACTATAATATCCTTTGCTTTCTAGAATAGGAAGAACATGTTCTGTGAAATCGTCCAAACCACTTGCAAGAACAGGTGAACCTAAAATAAAGCCATCGGCTCCGCCTTGTTCAACCCACGCAATTAGTTTTTCTGCTACTTCTTCATAAGTTCCAAACAAAGCACTTTTTGGGGTTGTTACTTCTAATGCTACTTCTCGTAATGTTTGATTTTTCTCGTGAGCTCGCTGCTTAATTTTGTCTGTTGTAGAACGAAAGCTATTTTGACCAACGTCTCCGATGTCAGGAAATGGTTCATCTAATGGATACACGTTAAAATCAAAATGATCAAAAAAACGCCCTAAGTAGTTTAATGCTTCTTCAATTGAAACTAGGTTTTGAATCGCCCTATACTTCGCTTCTGCTTCTTCAACAGTAGCTCCAACAATGGGATGGATACCTGGAAATACTTTAATGTCTTCTTCATCCCTACCAAACGTTTTTGCTTTGTTTTTTATATCTTGGTAATATGCTTGTGCTTCTTCTAAAGATCCTGCATTTGTAAACACAGCATCTGCTTCTTTTGCAGCTAAATTCTTTCCTCTTTCAGAAGCCCCTGCTTGAAAAATAACGGGCTGACCTTGCTCTGATCGTTCAATATTAAGAGGGCCTTTTACAGAGAAGAATTCCCCTTCATGATTTAAAGTGTGAAGCTTCGTTCGATTAAAAAATTCCCCTGTTTTACGATTCCTTACAAAAGCATCATCCTCCCAGGAATCCCAAAGTCCTTTTACCACTTTTAAATATTCATCAGCTATCTCATAACGTTTTTTATGAGAAGGATGCTCTCCTTTATTATAGTTTTCAGCAGACCCCTCTAACGGAGATGTCACAACGTTCCAGCCGGCACGTCCTCCGCTAATTTTGTCAAGTGAAGCAAACTGTCTAGCAACTGTAAATGGCTCACTATAAGAAGTTGATAATGTACCAACTAAGCCAATTTTTGAGGTTACAGCTGCAAGTGCCGAAAGAATCGTAATTGGCTCAAAACGGTTCAGAAAATGGGGAATTGATTTTTCATTAATAAATAAGCCATCAGCTACAAAGGCAAATGTAAACCCTTCTTCCTCCGCTTTTTTTATTATGGATTGATAATAATTTAAGTTCACACTCGCATTTGCTGGAACAGATGGATCTTTCCATGCATTCATATGTCCTCCTGGACCATGTAGCATAATGCCAAACTTTATTTGCTTTTTAGAGGACATTTTCTTTCCTCTTTTCTTTGAGAGAATGTACAGAACTTAATAGGTGAAATGAATGCTTCCTCGCTTGTCGGTCTTCAATTGGAGTATGAAAAATAAATTCTTTCACACCATAATGCTCATGATAATACTTTAGAACACTATGAATATATTGAGGCGTTCCTGCTAGTGTTTGCAGTTTCTGCTTTCTTATCTCGTATTCTTGACCTGATTGGCTTCCAAATCCTTCAGCCTGTTCTAAAGAGTTAACGGTTACGATTCGACCACTTTCTAAAGCCACTTTATAAATCGTTTGATCGCTCACACGTTCCTCAGCTTCTTTTTGATGATCTGCAGCAAATACAGATATGGCCATCGCAAAGTGTCCATTTGGTGATAAGCTTCTGTATACCTCCGCTGCTTCTGTCCATGATGTAGGATCGCTATTAATAAATTTAGCAAAAACAAAGTTCCAGCCGAACTTAGCAGCCATCTCAGCGCTTTTAGCACTCGCTCCTAACAAGTAATAGCGAGGATTTTCAGGAGGTTCTGGCGTTACATTCACTTCAGCTAGCGGATGATCTTGGGGGAGTTTTTTTTCTAATAGCTCATAAAGTGAACTTAATCGTTCTTCAAAATCTTCCCCCTTATTCACTGTGCCAAATTGTAAAGCTTTTGTGGATAAAGGTAAGCCACCAGGGGCTTTGCCAATCCCTAAATCAACTCTTTTCGGAGCTAAAGCAGATAAAACACTGAAGTTCTCAGCCACTTTATATGGACTGTAATGCTGAAGCATAACACCTCCAGATCCAATCCGAATTTTATTCGTTTTTGCTAATAAGTAAGCCATCAGCACTTCTGGTGACGATCCCGCTAGCTTTTCTGCATTATGATGTTCGGAAACCCAAAAGCGATGATATCCCCATTTTTCTGCTTCTTGTGCTAACTCGACTGTTTTCTGTAAAGCATGGAAAGC